>Ga0214473_10007762_pt1 | contig 12703 bp, 9 predicted proteins | sample RVTome_7_FD_203509 | JGI IMG/M metagenome (GOLD analysis project Ga0214473, IMG submission 203509) | Soil microbial communities from uranium-contaminated site in the Upper Colorado River Basin, Wyoming, United States - RVT98D197 | ecosystem: Environmental > Terrestrial > Soil > Contaminated >... | reverse complement strand
CTTTACAATAAGGTACAGGTCGGTAAACAGAACGCTTACAGAGGCTGAGGTGGAAACCCTGCATCTTGGCATAGTCAAATATATCAAAGCGGAAACAGGCGGAGAGCTGAGAGCCTGAGGGTCTGTTGCGGCCGATTATAGGGATAACAGCAGACCTTGACGAAAGCCGCTTAAAACTCAAGAGGCAATATGCAGAATCCGTTGAGTCTGCAGGCGGCTGCCCGATAGTATTAGCTCCTTCCGGTGAAGCAGGAAATCCCGCTGTTAAAATTGACGGTCTTCTTGTATCCGGAGGTGACGACCTCCACCCCTCTTATTACAATGAAGAAACAGATTATGAGATTAAGCTTGCAGACAGTTGCAGAACCGACTTTGAATTAGCGCTGATTCGTGAGATAATCAGGTTAAGAAAGCCCCTTCTGGGTATATGTTATGGTATGCAGCTTATAAATGTGGCTTTCGGAGGCAGTCTTTATCAGGACATAAAATCACAGATTCCTGTGGCAATCGAACATAAAAAGGACTATCATTTTATCAGGATAAGCGATAATAAAATTCTCAGGAGCGGGGAGTTTAATGTGAACACCTCCCATCATCAGGCCGTAAAGACTTTGGGAAAAGATTTAAAGATAATTGCCCTGTCCGCCGATAATGTTATTGAGGCTTTTTGTATGGAAGATTATCCTTTTCTTTTGGGTGTTCAGTGGCATCCTGAGCGTTTAAAAGACGAACTGTCTGAAAAAATATTCAGGTCTTTTGTGGAGGCGTCTCTTGGGAGGAAATAGGTTTTATGTCTTGACCTCTGTAGCCATTCTGCTCGGACTCGGTTACCTGACATACCGGATGCTCGAGCCTTTTTTCGGCGCTATTATATGGGCAGTTGTTCTGTCGATAATCTTCTATCCCGTTTATATATTTATCCTGAAATATATTAAATCGAAGTTTTTTGCGTCTGCCTTTACCATTGTACTGATTTTCATTATAATCATCGGTCCTTTTTTCTATCTGTCTCTTGTTTTTTTTGAAGAACTGAGGGATGTTGCCGGGAAACTTGATAAGGAAGCTATGGATTCCATTAAGGATGTTCTCTCGGCCCCGCAGATAGCGAGCATAACAAAAAAACTGCAGTCTTATTTCGGCATCGAAAATGTTTCGCCTGCTGACATCATTGTTGGGAATCTTAAGAAATTAGGGCAGGTAATATTAAATAACCTTTCGGCATGGATTGCTAATTTTACAAAGGTAATACTTGATTTCATATTCATGACTTTCGGCATATTTTTCCTTCTCAAGGACGGTCCCGACTTTATAAAAAAGATAAAAGATTATCTGCCGTTTGCTGATAAGCATAAGGACAAGCTCGCATCCCAGGTGAAGGATATGATTGTGTCCACTGTCTACGGCGGTGTTGTTGTCGCTGTTGTGGAAGGAATACTCGGAGGCATTGCCTTTTTTGCGCTTGATTTAAAATCTCCTGTGTTAGGGGGGGCAACAATGGCGGTAATGTCGTTTCTTCCCATGCTGGGCACATTTTCGGTATGGGGGCCTGTGAGCGGGTATTTGATTATCCACGGGAGCTATATGAAAGGTATCGGGCTTCTGGTCTTTGGTACTCTCATGGTAAGTATTGTCGACACTATACTTGCGCCTCTTATAGTGAGCGGCAGGACAAAGATGCCCACACTTTTGATTTTTTTCAGTGTTGTGGGAGGAATAAATTTTTTTGGCTTCATCGGGTTCATAATGGGGCCTCTGGTCTTAGCCCTTTTCATATCGGTTTTTTCGATATTCAGAAACATCGAAGGAGGGACACATGCTTAACCGTAAAGAACTGAAAGAGATTTCATCAATTCACGGCAACGGCAGCTATTTTGTGAGTTTTTATCTTAATGTTAATCCGATTACCAATGCAAGAGGAGAGTATGTAATACAATTAAAGAACATGATCAAGGATATCTCAGACAGGTCGGATAAGAAGGTATTAAAAATGATTAAGGACGACCTTGAAAAGATAGAATCTTTTGTTAACGGGAATAAAAGGGAGCTTAAAAAAGGGCTTGCAATCCTCAGTTCATCTGAAAAAACATTCTGGAAGGCATATCAGCTTTCTGTACCTGTTAAGAGCGAAATAATAGTGGACAAGACTCCTTTCATAAAACCGCTTCTCGACATAATGGATAATTATCAGAGGTATGCTGTGCTTCTTGTTGATAAGGAAACGGCAAGGATATTCCTGTTACACCTCGGCGAGATTACTGAGTATGGAGATATTCATACGCCGGATGTGCCCGGTAAACACAGCAAAGGCGGGTGGTTTGCATTGTCCCAGAATCATTATGCAAGGCACGTTGACTATCATGTTGGTCTTCATCTCAAGGATGTTGTCAGGAAACTGGAGTCGTTTCTTAAAGACGAGAAGATAGAAAGAGTAGTTTTAGGGGGACCCTATGAGGCAGTTGTTATGACAAAGGATCTTTTGCTCAAGACAATTACGGACAAAATAATAGGGACATTCCGTGCCGGTATGTTTGAAAACAATGCAGATATACTGAAGAAGATTGAACCCGTTATCAGCGAGTTTGAGAAGAAGAAGGAAAAGATGACCGTCTCTGAGCTGCTTACGATGGCAAGCAAGAGGGAAAATGCCGTTGTAGGAATTGATAACGTTCTTAATGCCCTTCAGGAAGGAAGGATAATGAGGCTCGCATTTGTAAAGGACTTCAGGGATTCCGGGTATGCATGCAGGAACTGCAGATATCTTACAAAGCAGAAGGTTATTCCCTGCCCTTATTGCAGGAGCGAGATGGAGGAAGTAAACTATCTTGTTGATCTTGCTGCCCAGAGGGCAGTTGAAAACGGCGCTCTTGTACATGTGATATCTGAAAGTCAGGAGCTTTTAAATGCCGGCGGGATAGGTGCGTTTCTGAGGTTTTAAGAGGCCTGGATGTTGTATTATTGATGTGATGAAGAGACGCGTTGCAGTAACCGGGACCGGCATAATAACGGCCCACGGAATCGGCAAGGATATCAATCTCAAAAAGCTGAAGGATGCTGTAGACAGCACAGGGATAATCGCTGCTTTTAACTCTGAGATATACCGCGGAAGGAGAGGCGGCGAAGTCAGAGATTTTATTTATGCCCACCCCCTGAAATATCTAAAGCCATCGAGACTTGACAGGGCATCCCATCTTTTAATACATGCAATAAGGGAAGCGCTGTCGGACTCGCACCTTGAAGATAAAATTTCGGAAAAAGAAGTTTTTGTCAGCCTCGGCACTACACTCGGCGGCATGATATCAGGAGAAAGATATCATGCTGAAATTCTGAAGAAGGGGATAAAAAGGGCGCGGTTGTCCCGGATGCTTGACTATCTTGCGCAGTATCAGGCATTTCATTTATTCAGGGAATTTAATCTTGAGGGACAGTTCATGGTTTTTTCGAATGCCTGTGCATCAGGGACAAATGCAGTAGGGGCCGCATTTAATGCTGTTCGTTTCGGAGAGGCAGGGATTGCTATAGCAGCAGGATATGATACCATGAGCGAATTCACATTTGCCGGTTTTAATTCCCTCATGGCAGTGACGCCTGAAGTCTGCAGGCCTTTTGATAAAAACAGGAACGGGCTGATACTCGGCGAAGGAGTGGGGGTTCTTGTGCTTGAGGAATTGGAAAGCGCTTCAGCCAGAGGGGCCAATATCATTGCAGAAGTAATCGGCTATGGTGAATCTGCTGATGCGTATCATCTGACAAGCCCAGACCCGGAAGGCACAGGAGCTGCCGGTGCGATGGCAATGGCATTAAAAGACGCCGGGATATCCGGAGGAAAAATTGATTATATTAATGCTCATGGAACAGGAACACCTTACAACGATATAATGGAGGCGCGTGCCATAAAAAAAGTTTTTGGTGAACTTGCTGAAAAAATATTTGTCAGTTCGACAAAACCCATGGTAGGTCATCTGCTCGGCGGAGCAGGGGCTGTTGAGGCAATCTTTTCGATAATGGCGATAAAGAACAGTTTTATACCCGTGAACCTGAATTGCGCTTCGCCTGACCCTGAATGCGGCCTTAATATTTCAAGAGAACCCGTATCAGCGGATATTAAAACAATAATGTCCAATTCATTTGGCTTTGGCGGCTCAAATGCATCAATCATACTGAGGGAATACAGATAGTATATTATTGGGTAAATTTTATGGTGATTATATGAACAACATTGTAATAACCGGGTTGGGTGCAATCAGTCCTGCCGGTGTTGGCAAAGAGGCTTTGTTAAAAGCAATCCACGGCAAGGTTTCTCATATCAGGAGACTGACTAAGTTTCAGGGACCTTCTGCAGAATCAACAGCAGGGGAAATAAATGAGTTCAGGGCTGAAGATTACATAAGGGATAAACGCTTCAGGCGGATTGCGGATATATCCCAATATGCCATTACAGCGGGTGTGTCAGCTGTAAATGACGGAAATATAAACCTGGAAAAATATTCTCCGGAAAGAACAGGATTGATAATGTGCATCACGCATGGGGCGATAGGATATTCAAGCAGGTTTCATAAAGAACTTTTATGCGATGGACCTCAGGCAGCCAGTCCCGCGCTGTTTTCTGAGTCTGTGCTGAATGCGCCTGCAGGCAATGTCTCAGGTTATTTCGGGATTAAAGGCCCTGTCCACACTCTTATCGGTGGAAGCACATCAGTCATAGAGGCTATCAGACTCGTTGAACACCTTTTCGAAACTGACAGAATAGATTGCTGTTTTCTGGGCGCTGCCGAAGAGTTGAATGAGATAGCCTTTAATGCCTATGCACGTTTTGGTTTTACATTTGCTCCCGGAGAAGGCGCAGGGATGCTGATATTTGAACGAAGGGAAAATGTCTCAGGCAAGGGCAGGGGATACGCTGTGGTAAAAGGCAGTTATTCAGGATTTTGCCATAAAAATGCAAGGGAGGATTTTTTGCAGCGGGTGATGGAAAGATGCTTAAAAAAAGCAGGGCTTTCAATTGGCAATATAACTAATGTATTTATTAACTCACAGGATGGCAAAAATGCAGTTGAAAAATTATTCATGTCGCAGAAAAATAAACCTCATACTGAAAATATCTCGCATCTTATGGGAGAGGCTTTTTGCGCAACCACCATTTTTCATATGATAATAGCTTCTCTATTGCTTTGCGATAATCTGAATCGTGCAGGAAATGTGATGATAGGCGCAGTTTCGATAGAAGGCAATACCGCATCTCTGGTTATGTCGGAAGTTTCGGATTTGCAGGGCGGATAAATGGAAATTACTGAAAAACTTCTGGATACTGCCAAATTATTAAACAGGTTTATAGTGCCCAGATATATTACCGGGGAGCTTATCTCGTTTGCAGAGGAAGAGGGCATATTGAAAATCCTTTCTGAATTAAAAAGCTTTTCTCTTGATGAAATAAACCGCACACTTGAGGCAAGAAAAGAATACAGACTTGATGAACCAGTAAGAAAAAAAATGATGGCGGATATTATCAGCCTGCTTTACGAATGCGGTTATCTTAATAGAAACGGGAATATATATTCATCCTCCGGCGGGGCATACGGGGAGTTGAGGGATGAGCTTGGTCTTACTGATGAGGAAAGAACTATCCTGAGTGACTGCTTTCACAGTCAGACGTCGTTTATAAAAAAGTGCCTTGATTATGCACCCGAATTTCTCAGAGGAAGTCCGCCTCTCTATAGTTTTGACGGGGACTCACTGGATATATGGGACAGTTTTCTCGGGAATATTGAATTTTCTTTTGCAAGGCAGCTGCTTCTGCTGAATTTAAAGATAAAAAATATCTCAGACTTTAAATTCCTTGACATCGGATACGGTCCCGGACACGGAATTATTTCAGCACGTGAGCTTTATCCTGCAATTGATATAACAGCAGTGGATTTTGCAGGTTCGTTTACGTCTCTGGTTAAGGAAAAAACAGATGCCGTACTTCAATCGGAAAAATTAAAAGACAACATTGCCATGCCGGTTAAATTAATAGCCAACAGCGCATGGAATGGGTTCGGCCATCCTTTGCCTTTTCCGGACGATTCTTTTGACGCTGTTTTTTTTACCTGTGCAGACCCGTATATAGCGCCGGACCTGAGGGAATATGTGTATGGAGAGATTTACAGGATACTCAGGCGCGGCGGCTCTCTCGGCATTCTGACAAGGGCCTATCCTGACGCTGAGTTTAAATATGTAAAAAACCATTGGACAAGAAGGGCTGCGTACTGTCATGACTTTGCCGAAAGCGTTTGTGAGGGCTGGCACGGATTTTATGATGTTGAAGAATCATTCAGGCTTTTCAGAAAAATCGGGTTTTCAAAAAACAAGAATACAGCGGGTGAAATATGCATGCTCGATTCTGCGATATGGAGACTGGATAAGGACTGATGAAAAGCGTTGTTATAACAGGCCTCGGTGTCGTATCTCCCCTGAATCCTGATGGCGATATAAATATATTCTGGGATTCGCTCTGCAAAGGAAAGAATGCTGTGAGGAGAGTGCCTCCTGAAATAAAAGGCTATCCGTATAAAAGGGCAGCATGGATAGAAAGAGATTTCAGCAACGGGGAGGGCAAGGCTGTATCAATTGCGGAAGAGACATTTGCAATATGCATAAGGGATGCATGTATCGATACTGCCTCCATCGACAGGAACAGAACCGGCATATCGCTTGGGACCGTGCTGGGAGATATTATTTCCGGACAGGAATATCTAAAACTGAAGGTTTCAGATGTCAGGTCTGGAAACGCAGCCGGACTTCTTGGGAGCTATTCACTTTCTTCAATAGCAGCACATTTATCAAGGGCATTTAATCTTGGAGGACCATGCATCACTGTTTCAACTGCATGTTCGTCGGGGAATGATGCCATAGGTATTGGCTTCAGAAAAATTCTTGCAGGAAAGGCTGACATAATGATTGCCGGGGGAGTCGATGTATTAAGTGATTTTGCATTCAGCGGCTTCAGCGCGCTTCAGGCAATGACTGTGGATAAGGTCAGGCCATTTGATAAAAACAGGACAGGGCTTGCACTTGGGGAAGGCGCTGCATTTATTGTTCTTGAAAGCGAGAGAAGTGCCGTGAAGAGGAAGGCAAAGATATACGGGACAATTTCAGGTTATGCAGCAAGCAGTGATGCGACCCATCTTACAGGGCCTCACAGGGACGGCAGAGGTCTTTCATCTGCAGTTAACAAAGCCTTGAAGGAGTCAGGCATCAGGACTTCTGGAATAGATTATATCAGCTCTCATGGTACAGGAACTATTTATAACGACCGGATGGAGACAAAGGCTGTAAAGGCTGCTTTTGGCAAGGATGCATACGGGATTCCGATGAGTTCGATAAAGTCGATGCTCGGTCATTCATTCGGCGCAGCCGGGGTGATGGAGGCGATAAGCTGTCTGCTGGCCATGAAATACGGAGCAGTTCCCCCTACTATCAATTATGAAACTAAAGACCCTGAATGTGACCTTGATTATGTCCCGAATGTTTCGAGAAAAGTTTCTGTAAAGACAGTTCTTTCTATATCAGCAGGATTCGGAGGTCAGAACTCAGCGATTATATTAACAAAGGAAGCGTCATGAGCATTGGCTCACAAATGGACATGAAAATAACCCTTGTCCGTCATTCCCGCAGTCTGTTGAGCGGGAATCCAGACGCCGTCCCTGCGAAGGCAGGGAACTATACATAAGGAAATAGATTCCCGTTTTCACGGGAAACCCTGGATTCCGGCTTACGACCTGCCGGAATGACGGCTTTAATGGTATTTTCGGATCAATAAAACAATGTCAAGGATAGTCATTACAGGCATAGGCTCTTTAAGAAATCCTGGGGAGAAGTTTGTCCGGGATGAGCTGGCAAGGTTTGGCAGCAGGATGACCCAGGCAAAGTTATCAACTGATATAGAAAGAATATCTGTGCTTGCTTCCGCTTATGCCCTTGAAAGTGCCGGGATTTTATCGCCCCTGGGAGATGACAGCATAAGCATTTATGCCGGTATTGATGAGGGAATAGACAGTATAAAATTCAGGTATTATGAGGGTGTATTAAAGGAAGGGCCTTTAGGTGCAAGCCCTGCGCTGTTCCCTCTTACTTCACCAAATGCGGTTTCAGCTCAGATAGCAATTGACTTTGACGCAAGGGGAGAATGCATCACTTTTCCCGCGGGTATGCTTTCAGGCGCAAGGGCAATCTCTTATGCCTCAGAATGCATCATGCTTGGGAAGACCGATATCGCGCTTGCCGGCGGCGCAACCTGCATTGATGATGAATTAAGAGAGGCGCTGAAAGATTCAGGGAACGCAGATGCAGGAAAATTGATTTCCGGTGCAGCTTTTCTTGTTCTCGAATCCGATGAACATGCAAAGGGCAGAGGCGCAAAGATATATGGCAGGGTGGTCTGGTATTTTGAGGCTTTTTGGGGTGAGCATAACATAAAAGGTGCAGTTGATGAGATTATATCCGCATGCGCGGGGGAATCAGGTATTAAAAAAGACGATATTGGCTTTATTAATATCCTGACGCAGGAAAATATTTCAATTAGAAATCCCAAAGTAAAAATATTTAAATCCTCAGCGTTATCAGCATCATTTGCAATATTGATATCAGATTATCTGCTGGAAAGAGATTCTGGGGACCTGGCATTATTCATTGCAAATGACCCCTCCGGTAATGTATTGGCTGTTCTTGTTGAATCACTTTGACAATAACATCATTCCTGCTAAAATAATTATATGTCAAATTTCCGGAGTTTATTTTGATTCCTGTTATCGTATTTATATTATCAATAGGAGTCCAATTGGCAGCCGCCATACTTGCCCTGCTCCTGATTCGCTATACAGGCCGAAAATCTGCATGGATTCTCATTTCCCTGGCAATGGTATTCATGACAGTTCGTCGCCTTATATCATTTGCTAACCTACTTACTGCCGGTAAAGAAATAACTCTTGATATCTCTGAATTAATAGCCCTGGTAATTTCCTGCCTTATACTGTTAGGCGTCCTGCGCATAGGTGTATACTTTCGCTCTATGAAATCAGTTGAGAGCATGCTGCGGGAGAGCGAAAAACGTTATCGCTCGTTATTCGAGAACATGCTTGATGGCTTTGCGTATTGCAGGATGCTTTTTGAGCACAACAGGCCGCAGGACTTCATATATCTCGACGTCAACAGCGCATTCGAAAAATTGACAGGACTGAAGAATGTCGTCGGGCGAAAAGTCACAGAGGTCATCCCTGGCATAAGAGAGTCTTATCCTGAGTTGTTCGAGATTTATGGCAGGGTGGCTATGACCGGCCAGCCGGAGAAGTTTGAGATGTATTTGGATCCCTTGGGGGCCTGGCTGTCTATCTCTGTCTACAGTACGAAAAAGGAATACTTTATTGCTGTATTTGACAACATCACCGAACGCAAAAAAGCGGAAGAGGGGCTGATGAAGAGCGAGAAGCGTTACAGGCATCTCATCGAGTCTGTAACAGATTACATTTATACAGTAAAACTTGAAGATGGAAAGCCGGTTGAAACGATACACGGCCCAGGCTGTATGGCAGTGACGGGTTATACAGCAGAAGAATATCAGGCTGAGCCCAGCCTTTGGTTAAGGATGATTTACGAAGAAGACAGGGATATGGCATTGAAAAACGTAAACAGAGTTCTTTCAGGAGAAGCCGTGCCGTATTTTGAACATCGAATTATTCATAAAGACGGTTCTATCCGCTGGGTAAAGGACACACTGGTTTTGCGCTATGATGAGCATGGGCGTCTGGTTGGCTATGATGGCCTTATATCCGATATTACTGAATTTAAAAAACTCGAAGCCCAGCTTCGCCAGTCCCAGAAGATGGAAGCAATCGGCCAGCTTGCAGGAGGTATTGCCCATGATTTTAACAATATCCTTACAGCAATAATCGGGTATGCGAATCTTTTGCAAATGAAAATTAAAGAGGATGATCAAGCGAGGCATAATGTGGACCAGATACTTACCTCTGCGGACAGGGCTGCCCGCTTAACACAGAGTCTCCTTGCCTTCAGCAGAAAAAGGATAATCAGTCCGCAGCCGGTGAATCTTAATGAAATAATAACGAGAGTGGAAAAACTCCTGTTCAGGGTAATTGGAGAAGACGTCGAACTTAAAACGATACTTTCAGAGAAGGATTTGATAATAAGGGCAGATTCCGGACAGATAGAGCAGGTGCTGATGAATCTCGCGAATAACGCAAGGGATGCAATGCCTTCGGGAGGCAGTTTGACCATAGAAACAGGACTTGTGAAACTGGACACCGAATATATAAAGACACATGGTTATGGAGAAATCGGGGAATGCGCCCTTATATCAGTTACTGATACCGGTGAAGGCATGGACGAAGAAACAAGAGAAAAGATATTTGAGCCTTTCTTTACAACTAAAGAGTTCGGGAAGGGGACCGGACTTGGACTCTCAATAGTGTACGGGATAATCAAGCAGCATGATGGCTATATTAATTGCTATAGCGAACCCCATAAGGGTACTACATTCAAGATATATCTGCCGGTGACAGCCGCGGTAGTTGAAGAAAAAAAGGTCACTGAAATTATCCTCTCAACAGGCGGCGATGAGACAATACTGTTGGCAGAGGATGATGAAGATGTAAGGAGTCTAACGAAAACAGTTCTTGAAGAATTCGGATATAAAGTAATAGAGGCAGCAGATGGAGAAGAGGCGATAAGGGGATTTATAGACAATAAAGACAAGATTCAGCTCCTTATATTTGATGTGGTAATGCCCCGGATAGGCGGTAAAAAGGCTTATGAAAAAATCCGGAAAATGAAGCCTGATATGAAAGTGATATTTACAAGCGGGTATACTGCAGATTTTGTACAAAAAAAAGATATCATTGAAAAGGGATGGGGCTTTATCACTAAGCCTGTTTCGTCGACAGAGCTTCTGAAAAAGGTGAGAGAAGTTCTGGACAAGTAGGGTAAATTGCTTTTTAGTCAGGATAACAGTTAATATAAAACACCTCATTAGAATTTCAAGATTCTGCATTTGAGGCTTATTCCCTGCCTTTTGGCAAAGAAAGTGATAGTAAAAAAAGTGTAAGTTGTTAGTGTCAGTGAAAAATTCAGGCACTAAACACTAATACTATTCACTAACAAGGAAAGGTTTATTGTGAAGAGAGAAGATTTAAGGAACATAGCTATTATTGCCCATGTTGACCATGGAAAGACCACTTTGGTTGACTGTATGCTCAGACAGTCCGGAATATTCCGCGCAAACCAGCAGGTCAGAGAGCGCGTTATGGACAACATTGACCTTGAGAGGGAAAAGGGCATTACGATAATGGCAAAGAACACTGCAGTTGATTACTTGGGGACAAAGATAAACATCGTTGACACACCGGGCCATGCAGATTTCGGAGGCGAGGTCGAAAGGACTCTTAAAATGGTTGACGGTGTGCTTTTACTGGTTGATGCATCTGAAGGCCCGCTGCCTCAGACAAGATTTGTTCTTAAAAAGGCATTGGAACTGAATCTTCCTCCAATTCTTGTAATAAACAAGATAGACAGGCCTGATGCAAGGATTCAGGAGGTTCTGAACGAGGTCTACGACCTTTTCATTGACCTTGATGCAACAGAAGAACAGCTCGATTTCCCCATAGTCTATACAAATGCAAAGACAGGTATTGCAAAGCTCAATCTCGATGATGACTCTGAGGACCTGAAGCTCTTGTTTGAGCAGATTATAAAATCAATCCCGGTGCCTGAGGGAGATGACAAAGACTCGCTTCAACTGCTTGTGACTAACATAGATTACAACGACTATGTAGGAAGGCTTGCAATTGGAAAGATATTCTCCGGCTCCGTAAAGATTGGTGGTTGGATTGCGATGATAAACAGCGAAGGAGAAGCGATAAAGACAAAAGTTGTCTCATTATACGGATTCCAGGGACTCGAAAGGGTTGAGATACAGGATGCTACTGTGGGTGATATCGTAGCGCTTGCAGGTATCGAAGGCATAAACATAGGAGATACCATAACTGATATAGAAAACCCCAAGCCTCTGCCGAGGATTATAGTTGATGAGCCGACTATCTCGATAGTGTTTTCCGTGAACACATCTCCATTGGGAGGCACGGAAGGCAAGTACGTCACTTCAAGGAACATCCGCGAGAGACTCGAAAAGGAGCTTTTATACAACGTGGCAATAAAAGTGGATTTCGATAACACTGACTCATTCAAGGTGATGGGAAGGGGAGAACTCCAGCTTGCAATACTCATCGAGATGATGAGAAGGGAAGGTTATGAACTTTCTGTCTCAATGCCTGAGACGATAACAAAGCAGATTAACGGGAAGACGCACGAGCCAATGGAACAGCTTGTTATAGATGTGCCTGAAGAATTTATCGGAGTCGTAACACAGCAGGTTGGGATGAGAAAGGGAAGGATGCAGAAGATGCAGAATAACGGGCATGGAAGAGTGCGCCTCGAATTCAGAATCCCTTCAAGGGGGCTCATTGGTTTCCGCTCGCAGTTTCTGACTGACACAAGGGGGACAGGGCTTTTAAACCACATCTTCGATGGGTATGAAGAATGGCAGGGGCCGATGTCAAAGCGTTCAACAGGAGCTATTGTCTCTGACAGGGCAGGGAAGTCGACAACATATGCGCTTTTTCACCTTCAGCCGAGAGGAACTTTACTTGTAAAAGAG
>Ga0214473_10007761_pt1 | contig 12703 bp, 16 predicted proteins | sample RVTome_7_FD_203509 | JGI IMG/M metagenome (GOLD analysis project Ga0214473, IMG submission 203509) | Soil microbial communities from uranium-contaminated site in the Upper Colorado River Basin, Wyoming, United States - RVT98D197 | ecosystem: Environmental > Terrestrial > Soil > Contaminated >... | reverse complement strand
TTGCTGAAGGATTGGCATAGCCGAAAGACAATCGTCAACTGGGAGAAGCTACTTAGTCTGGTTCGCCTTGAACCATACACAAATTGGAGAAGAACATCGTCACAAATGTATCGGTTGCTGGCTTAGCAGTTCCCGCGGTTTATGAGATGTTGCCTATTGGTCAGTTTCTTCTTGCGTTGATTCTTTCAGCCGTCCTGTAAGCATCGACCATCCCCCATATCCAGAAGATTGGGCAGGTGATAAACCCTATCAAAACATACATCAACAGGACGTTGATCGCCTGGATAATGATGAACAACACACCCTTGGCGATTTGTCCATTGTAGATTTGTCCCAAACCAGTAAAAAAGAAACTGAGAACTGCCGCCACCCCCGGGTTTTTCATGCGATCCTCTCCTTGCCACCTCACTAAACTCCTGATCTTTTGATGTTCACGATTGAAGTTTACCTTAATTCTTGCCTCTCATGCCCGTCTCAGATTCCTTAAGGGGGAGCCGGTACTATTGCCCTTATGAGGCTCATAAAGCTACCGGCTATGCGGGTGGCTTAGGATTCACAATTCTCACGAACATAGTCTAACCATTCGTTGAACGATTCCCCGGTAAGGATGTTCATCGGAATCCGTTCCACCGCGAACCCTGCTTTTTCAAGCATCGTATGCATGATCGGGGCCTGGGACTCGTTGACCGAATGGATAAGGATGGGAACGTTCCTGGAGACATTGGAGATTATGGCGTCAACGACATCCTTCCCGCACATGAAGAGGTCGTTTTCGGAAGCGGGGCGCTGTTCCAAATCATGGTCAAGGACAATCCCCGCATAGACTTTCTCTTTGTCCCTCTTCAAGATGCCCATCGCCCTTCCCGCACTTCGTGCAGTCACGGCCTTATATCAACCGGGAGCCAGGAGCACAACATCTCTTCCCTGGCCGGGTCATCCTCGATGATCAGGATTCTCATTCTCATATTTGATGTTTTTATGCCCGGCTTACGAAATATTAGACCTCAAGCCTTCATGATCTTCTAAACATCAATTGCTCTTTGGACCAAGAGGCTTTCACAAAACACAAATGAGGCGCTTAAGTGGCCAAAGAATAATGACCGATCCATTTAACCTGAGGGAAGGAGTTCTTGACAGAGTTATAAAACCTTTCATCACCTGTCCACAAAGGACATTGATGGATTTCTGAAAGGGCAAGATAATGGCAATCATACGTGTTTGGTCTTTTAAGCTGATGGGATAGCTCCATGGCCCTTGAATGAAGGCCAGGCTCTTCGCGAATTTCAATGTCGAAATCCAAAACAATATCAAGCCCCTCCATCGCGGTCGTCAGATCGATCTCCCCTCTTGTGACCCTTTTGTAGAAAGCATTCGTAATTTCAGGAAGTATCAGGGAGGGCGCGATGGGCTGAATATCTTCCTGAGCCCACTTCTTGGCAAGGACGAGAGCACGATCGGTAAAGGATTCCGGCAATCCCCACATCGCCGCAAGGCTCGCATCAATCACGACAACGCCCTTCACAGGGAACTCCTCTCTTCCCTTGCCACCCTGATAAGATCCGCAGAGTTGATCGAAAAGACCCTTTTCCCGAAATGCTTCGTATGAAACTTCCGGGCCTTCTCCACCGCTTTTTTCAATGTCCACATCCCCGTTTCTTCAGGCGACTGCTGCTCCTTCGCGAGTTGACCTGCAATGGCCTGCAGACAATACTCCGAAACCGAGAGGTCTTTTTGGGCTGCCACAGCCTTAATCTGCCGACGAATTCCGGGATCATGGACGTAAATATTAATACGGACCGAAGTATTTTTTGCCTTTGCCATAAAGAACCACCTCCATCAAATGGATAGCACTAAAGTACTATAGTGTCAAGGCCAATATTTCAAGCTTGACCGGCGTTCGAACCGATCCTCCATCAAACAAAGGACTTGAGAATTTTGTGCCAAGAATCCTTGTTGCACCATTATCACTTTTTTGGTATAAGAAAGCGCAAAGAAGGAAATGGGCGATGCCGATTGACTGGAAAGATGTTCGATACAGAGGTGACCTAGCCGACGTCGAAGAGCTTTTTATAACCTACCGTGTTGAGAATTATTTAAAAACATACGAGGCTGACTCCTCCTACTCGCTTTACCCGATTCATTGAAACAAAGGGTCAACAGTTATTATGACAAAGATCGAAGACTTGAAGGAGGAATTGTCCATTGAGCTTTGGGAAAGAAAGGAGTGAAAAAGATGAAAGTCATCCAAGCGAAGATCCCAGACGATCTCAGCGGCGAGGTAGAGAATCTGATTCATTTTGGGGTGTTCAAGGATACCTCAGAGGTAGTTAAGGTTGCGCTGGAAAAGATGCTGGCTGAACAAAGCCGCGAATACCTTCGGGAACTTACAAAAAGTGCGGGTATCAAGAGAAATGAGATGTTGGAAGAGTGGAAAAGGATTAGGAAGTGAAGATTTTCGTCGATACAAACATCCTTATTTCAGGAATATTTTTCACTGGCAATGAATCCCGCCTTTTATCTCTCGGATGTCCTTTCAGACCCAGATAATAGTAGTATGCTTCTTCTTCTTTAGTTTCAGTTCCTACCGATAGTGTCCCCCCTTACATCATCCTACCTGATACCCTACCCAATATCTCACCGTTTAGTGTTAACTTTGTGGCATCTCAGATTTTACGGAGAACTTCAAAAACGTAGTTCCCGACCATCACGATGCACCCGGTAAGACTGATCGTGACAGTTTTTGTCGTTATCCAGAACTGTTCCCAACAGACCGGAATGCCCCGGTAACCCATCTCCAACACAGCCAAGAGCAGTGCATGAATGGCCACTCCAAAGGTCAGAATGAAGAGACCCGAGTAGATAAACCCCCTTTGGGCGATGTCGGTCTTGGTCCATTCTCCCGACCCTGCGAGTTGAAAAGAGGTGCCAGACCAGTTCAGCCTGATTTCTCTCAAGGTGCTCCATAGATGGTATCCGAAAGTGAAACCGATCCAGAGATCAAACCAGGGAAAGCCCCAAAGGGGAACAATGGGCCTTAAGATCACGGAGGGAAACGTAAATGTCGGCAGAAAGTAAGGAGCCAAACCAATGAAATCATCCCCCAATACGCCTCCGAATCCTCCCGCGTGTTGAACCTGTCCCCCATGCCGGGTCACCACAAAGCGACTCACTCTCCTCAAAAACAGTAAACAGGCAAAGGCATGTGTCAGTTCGTGCTCAAAGGTATCGAACCCCGTGATCTTACGGAAAAAAACATGGTCCAGGAAGATCCCGAGAAAAGTCCCGACCCCCAAATAAGGAAGCCAGGATGGCAGGATGGAAGGGGAACAACAAAGAAAAAGAAACGCTTTCAAGACTCCGGGAAAGAGAACCAGAAATAGGATTCCAAGGATCAATCGCAAGGCCATAGGAGAATTAGAGTTCTAACCGGTCCAGGGTGGAATGAAAGTATCAAGATTGACTGGAATTGTCAATTCTTTTCCAAATCCATATTGTTCGCTATGTTTGATTTCTCTCGGAAAAAAAGCTGTATCGCACAAAGGGATTCGTTTCGGAGAGGCAGTCTTGGCCGCAAAAAAGTAGGAGTTGATTAGGGGGACAACCCTTCAAGGCAAGGGATAAACTTTACCTTTGTATTGCCGACCGTTTCCTCATCACGAAGGGTTAGATTCACCACCCATGCCTCGGAAGGGGTGTATTTGCTGATAAAGCCCCTGAGCGAGCGGCCAATCTCTCTAACTTTGAGCTCCCTGCATTTGACCTCAACAGGGATGAGTTCTTCGCCTTGTTTGATGACAAAATCGACCTCTGCCTTGTCCTTGGTCCGCCAATAGTGGATCGTGCTGTATTCGTGCTGTATCTTGTCCCGCAGCAGGTAATAGACAAGGTTCTGGAAAACAAAACCTGCCTCACTGAAATTAAGATGCCGTCCAAACTGCCTGACAGCGAAATTTCTCATTCCAAGATCATTGAAGTAGACCACCGGGGCCTTGCTGATCTCCTTACGCAGATTCTTGAAAAAGGGTGTTACCCTTCGGATGATAAATGTCTTTTCTGCATAATCGAGGTAATTTCTTACCGTCTGCACCGATATGCCGAGCGTCGATGAAAGCTCATTCAGATTAACCATCTTCCCGATCTGGCCGGCCAGTACCCTTATCAGATCCCCGAATGCATCGATGCGCTCGATTCTCAGCAGGTAGGCGATATCTTTCTCAATGTAGCTTCTGTAGATTTCGTCGATGGTCTTGATCTTCTCTTCGAGGGTCTCTTCGATGATGACTCGCGGATACCCTCCGAAATTCAGATATTCCATAAGGAGCCTGGCGGCTTCATCCCTGTTTACCCTGAGATAGGCTTCGAGTCTGTCTTCATAGCGATAATGGGTTCTAAATTGCGTAAATTCTTTGAGTGAAATGGTGTCAAGTTCAAATACTCTCTTCCTCCCTGCAAGAGACTCATGCACCTTTTCCTTTAGCTCCACACTTCCCGATCCGGAAAGAATGAATTTGTGAGGGGTCTGCATGTCATAGATCCCTTTGAAAAAGAGGCCGGCATTCTCCTTCCTCTGGATCTCGTCGATGAAAACGTATCCCTTCTCCTTTCCGAATTCGAGCCGCAACCTTTCGATAAGCGCTGCCTGGGACATAAGATGAGGCTGGTCCCTCTCGAAGTCAAGGCTGAGGAAAATGGTCTTTTCCCCTTTTGCTTCCAATTGATCCTGGAGTTGCCTCATCAGGGTCGTCTTGCCAGCCTGTCTCGGACCTACAATCAGGCACATCTCCTTCTTGGGCAAATGCGCCTCTAAACCGTTTAGAATGCATCTTTTTATGAGCATACGTTATGATAAACCCGATAAAATATAAAGTCAACATGCATACTAGTCCAAAAAACAGAGATAGGATTTCTCCATCGTTCCCCTCTCCCTTGACGGGAGAGGGTTAGGGTGAGGGTGATAAGTCACCGGAATGGTTACCCCTCCCCTTAGTCCCCTCCCACAAGGGGAGGGGATTTACGGCGAACGGTAGATTTCTAAATCGGGATTTGGGCTAGTCATGATAGGCCTGTGCTCCCGACACGGGATGGAAGCCCCGCGGGTTCAGTCCCTTACCTCCGGCCACGCCGCCACAAGTTAGCTAGAAAATAGCATAGCGCAAAGCGCATGGCGCATAGCGTAAGTACCCAAAACAGAAAGCAAAACCAAAACTAAAACCCATTTTCATGGTTCGAGAGTGCCCTCCGGGCATGGGGCATTAATTAGTGTCTGTCCATAAACTGACAGTTCCCAAAAAAGTCGTCATTCCGGCGAAAGCCGGAATCCAGTCCTTTCAAGACCTTCTGGATGCCGGATCAAGTCCGGCATGACGGAAAAGGGCCATTTATGGACAGACTCTAATTAGAAAATTAGTAATCCGGGTTGGTGTGAGAAATTCGAGAGTCAGGAAGGCAGACCCCTTGTAGGGGGGAAGTTGAATTTCTTTCAGCATCTGCTGCGGTTACAATTTTTTCTGTCTTCCGGATAGCCATCTGGCAGATTCCAACTCTATTCGGGTCTCTTCCTCATCGTAATCTGCAACGGGAATACCCTGTTCGCCAAGAAACGGGATGAAGTTCCACAGGCTCATTCCTGCCAATTTTGCGGCATGTTCGAGGCTTAGTACCCTGCGGCTGAATAATGCCACGGCCAAATGTTGCCGGGCCTCATCCGAAAGGCGCTGTGGCGTATAACCCACCGCCTTCAGTGCCCCCTGAAGATCATCTGGCAAATCGATAGTCAAATGGGTGCCCATGTTGTCGCCTCCTTTCTATCCCTATCCCGAACGCATCTCAATCAGAGCCAAACCCCATTCCACCTATACTTGATGAAGTCGTAAAAAATCGAAAAAGCCTAATAATCGTCATTCCGACGAAAGCCGGAATCCAGTAATTCCAAACAGTTATAAAAACACTGGACACCGGTTTTTCACCGGTGAGACGACTTTTCACGAGACCATCAATATAATTAATTTTACTCAGGCAAATAACCCATGAAACCCCACCCCCACCCTGACCCTCCCCCTGAAGGGGAGGGAAATCGTTATATTCCTCCCCCTTCAAGGGGGAGGTTGGAAGGGGGATGGGGTATCTGTCGGAGTCGTATTAAACTTACCATAGCGTAAAATAAGCTGTACCCTTAAAATCTCCGCCACTGGCGGGATTCAAAACGGGCTTCGTAACCCTAGTCTTACCCCCCCTTTCATCCGCCCTTTAAATTAAGGGGGGAACAGAGGGGGGTTATCCATTTTCATGGTTCGACGGTGAGCTAACCATCCCAGCGCCAGTTCATCTTGATCGTCAACTTGTCGCCGCGCTTCATCCTCGTGTCGAGGCCGTCAGGCAAGCCCACGTAGTTCTGGCTGTTGACAATGATGTCATAGTCAAAATCGACATCATTCGTTTTGGGGTTGATGGGCTCAAAATCGACGCTCGCTCTCTTATATTGATCCGAAAGCTCGGTGAGGAGTGCTCTCAGGGTAGACCCTTCGACCTCAATCTCTATCACTCCTTTGCTCTTGGCCTCCGGCCAAGGGGCGAACATCCAGGGCATCACAATGTAAGGCGATCCCTTCCGATTCATTTCTTTGGCAGGATTCACTACAATTCTCAGTTCGACTAAACCCGGAATGATGATGATCTTCATATTGATTTATAAAACAAATCTTCAGGAAAGGTTAGGGTAAGGATCATTCTTAGGCTCTTAGGAAATCGATATCGCCAAAACTTTGTCGATATCGGGTAAAGGACATAAAACGTAGGGCAGGCGTCTCGCCTGCCATGTCCGGTCGGCGGGGACGCCGACCCTACGAAAAAAATTACGGCCCCGAAGGGTCCACCTCTTCTGGGCGAAGTCTTGTCGAAGGGGCCACCCCCACCCGCACCCTCCCCCATCAAAGGGGGAGGGGATTATTGGGGAAATTTCAAATATATTCGGTTAGGATTTTCTTTTCAACACCTCTTCCCGTATCGTCTTCTTCAGGATTTTCCCCTGGGGGCTCTTAGGTAATTCCTTCCAGAATTCTACCGACTTAGGCTTTTTGTAGCCTGCGAGATGCTCACCACAGAACTTGATGATCTCTTCTTCTGAAGCAGTGGCTTCCTTTCTAAGGACAAGGACGGCCTTTACGGCTTCTCCCCAGTAGTCGTCAGGGACTCCAATGACCGATGCTTCAAGTACAGACGGATGTTGATAAAGAACTTCTTCTACCTCACGGGGATAGATGTTTACACCGCCGCTGATAATCATGTCGTTCTTCCTGTCGACGATATAAAGATAACCCTCCTCATCAAATCTTCCCAGATCCCCTGTGTGAAGCCACCCATCTTTTAACTTTTCTTTTGATTCCTTTGGGAGTCTCCAGTAACGTTTCATCATGGCTTCACTTCTCCCAATGATCTCTCCCACTTCACCCACCGGAACTTCCCTCCCGTGCTCATCAATAATGCGAACCTCATAGTTCACAACCGGCCTCCCGGCCGAAGCGAGCTTTTCAAGCTGCCTTCCCGATGTTTCCAGAACATGATCTTCAGGATGTAAGATTGTTATGATGGGACCGCTCTCTGTCTGGCCATAGAATTGAGCAAACCCGCACCTGAATCTTTGTAATGCCTTTTTCAGGAGCTCCACAGGCATCGGGGCACCTGCATAGACAATCAGCCTCAGGCTGCTTAGGTCATACCTGTCAACATCCTGATGCTGAAGAAGCGCATGGATCATTGTCGGAACAAACTGGGACATGGTGATCCGTTCCGTTGAGAGAAGTTCCAACACCTCTTTGGGATCAAATTGGCCTTCCCGCCGGATATAAACTGTATTGGGCATGAAGAAATGACGACCCATGTTATCTTCAAAAGAGACATGATACATGGGAAAGGAGATGAGCACCCTCTCCTGATACGACACCTTCAGTTCAATCACCCCTGTCATTCCATTGGAGATGACTTGCTTGTGAGTCCGCATGGCTCCCTTGGGTCTTCCTGTTGTTCCACCCGTAAAAAAGATACTCATCACATCGTTATCCAGGATTCTGATACCGGGTTCTTCCTTCCCGGCCCCGGAGAGTAAACTTTCGTAATCTTCTGTAGAAGGCCATCTGGGCTTCTGGAGGCAGACGGAATACTCTAAAGAATTCAAGTGGTCCCTGAAAGAGTGAATCACATCTCCAAAATCGGCATCCAGAAAGAGAAACCGCGGGCTTGAATAATGGATGATGTCACTTAATTCCCTGCCCTTCAAATGATTATTGTAGGGACAGAAGATCCCCCCTGTCTTTGCCGCCGCAAAATAGATTTCGATGAACTGCCGGCTATTGTGGACAAGGACCCCGATGCGATCCCCTTTCCTCAGCCCTCTCTTCACCAGGGCGTTGGCCAGGCAATTGACCCTTTCATTCAGCGTTTTATAGCTCACCGGTACGCCTTCTGAAACGACCGCTATCTTCTCGGGAAATTTTCTGGCATTTCTTACCAGCAGGTCTCCGACAACCATTTCATCCCTCTCTTTACCTTAATGTTTCAAAGAGCCGCCCCAACAGACTCGGTGGACACATCCCCCTCACCCTTCCCTATTTCCCCGGTGAGGCTGTGTCGTATTCGCCGCTCCCCCTTCGACATGCCTGTCCTGAGCAAACCGTTCATCCTTCGACAAGCTCAGGACGAACGGTGAGTCGAAGGGCTCAGGGCGAACGGCTAAGTAATTGATTTCTAGTGTGCCGCCCTCCGTTCGTGGTGAGCCTGTCGAACCATGAACGGACTTGCGACACAGTCTCGGTCGGGAGAGGGCGGCCAGAGGGGATTTTGGAAGTACCCTCGCCCGGTTTCCGCAATGCAAGATCAAGGGTTACACGATTCGAAAAAGCTTCTTCAGGTTTCCACTGAAGAATTTTTCCTGATCTTTCCTCGAAACGCCAATTTTTTTGATGTCCTCGATGATCTTTTTGACATATCGAGGTCCCCTGAGTTCATAAGGAAAATCCGTTCCAAAACATATATGATCAGGGCCCAGGGCTTCAAAGGCCGATTTGATAACCGGCAACCATCCTCCAAAACCGGCTGAATCGTAATAGATATTCTTGAGCTTTTTCTCAAAATCATCAACCAATCCCAATCTTTTTGCCTGACCGATGGCCATTCCGTGGCGTCGATCCTCCTCAGGAATGGGATAGTCCTTCGGTTGATGCCAGGCCAATAACCTCCCTTTCAAGGCCGGCAATCCTCCGCCAAAATGGGCAAAAATAACCTTGAGCTCTGGAAATCGCGGAAGGACCCCATAAATCATCTCCACAAAGGATTTGGCGATGTCATATTCCCGCGCCACGGTCATATACAGGTCATAATGATCTCCCCCCCAGAGGTTGGTCCTGATCGTGGGATGGACGTAGACCGGCATGTCGTATCTCATCGCCATTTCATAGACGGGGTTCATCAGAGGCGAATCGACCGTCATGTTCCGATACGACGAAACAACGCCGATTCCCCACAAGCCCAGTTCTTCAACTCCCCTTTTTATCTCATCCCTTACCTTTCCTTTGTCGAAGGGATAGACGTGAACCACTCCCCTGAACCGATCCGGGTGTTTGTGAATGATTTTTGAATATCCGTCATTGCAGACCCTGCAGAATCTTGAGCCATTGGCGGAAAAAGCGGCGGTGCTCAAGATCGACATATCAATCCCCGCAGCATCCATCCATTCCAAGTGAAGATCAATATCGGTCATGATTTCGTAGGCCCTGGTAAATCTCCTCAGGCCGATGGTGAAATCATATTCGCTCGTCTTCTTGACCAGATGAAGCGCCTCTGAAGGGATGTAGTGTTTTTGCATGTCGATCACGAATTTTTTCTTAGCCACGTCTGATCTCCTTTCTCTGTGCACTCGCCCATTGCGGGCAATAAACCCTATCGCTCCGGTTTTCTTTCAAGCGTTCTGCCGAATAACCTCTGCCAGGATAACGATTAAGGGCAGTCGCCCCAATTTCAAACTTAGGATCGACTGCAGTATTGACTCTTACCAGCTCGTTTCTTTCCTCCAAGAATTGGATAAACTCCCTCAGATCATTGAAGATCATTCAGACGTCCTCCTTTTCTTGTGCCTCGGGAAGACCCTTTGAACTTCTCTCCTTCGCGAAAGAGGAGATCTGGAAAATCAGTAGACCCATCACGATGAGCATGGAGACCAAGGAGATGGGGCGGGAAAAAAAGATCGCAAAGCTCCCGCCGGAGATGCTGAGAGACTGTCGCAAGGCTGTTTCGAGGATGGGGCTGAGAACATAAGCCAATACCAGCGGCGCGGGTTCGAAACCGAATTTTTGCATGAGGTAACCGATGACACCAAAAAGGATCATCAGGTAGATATCGAAAACGGAGTTGTTGACGCTGTAGACGCCGATCAGGCAAAACAGGATGATGAGGGGGAAGAGGACCGTGTAGGGAATTTTCAAAATTTTTACCCACATGCCCACGAGAGGGAGATTGAGGACCAGAAGCATGATGTTGCCCACATACATGCTCGCCACAACCCCCCAGAAAAGGTCAGGGTGTTTTCCAATCAAAAGGGGGCCGGGTTGTATCCCATGGATCATCAGCCCGCCAAAGAGAACAGCCATGACCACATTCGGAGGGATTCCCAGTGAAAGGAGAGGGATAAAAGAAGCCTGAGACGCAGCATTGTTTGCAGATTCTGGAGCCGCCACCCCTTCAATAACCCCCGTGCCAAATTTTTCAGGATACTTGGAGACCTTCTTTTCTATGGCATAAGAGACAAAAGAGGCGAGAATAGCGCCCCCACCCGGCAGAATTCCTAAAAAAAATCCAATGAGGGTCCCCCGGAGAATTGCCCATTTTGCCACGGCCCAATCCTGCAAAGTCGGAAACAACCCCTTCACCTTGGTCGCGTAGATCTCCCTCTTTAAAGATTGCTCAAGATTCACAAGGATCTCAGAGATGCCAAAAAGCCCCATCACCAAAGGGACAATTCCCACTCCGTCCATCAGCTCGTTGACACCGAGGGTAAACCGAGGTGTTGCAGCAAAGAGGTCCAAACCGACGAAGCCGAGAAGCAATCCGAGGAGGGTCATCATCAAGCTTTTGTACATTGAACCCTGAGTGAGGAAAGTCAGTACCACCAGTCCAAGACACATAAGGGAGAAATATTCCGGAGGGCCGAAACTCAACGCAGCTTTTGCAAGGGGGGCAGCCACGAACATGAGGCCCACGATCGCAAACGTCCCTGCAATGAATGATCCCATCGCAGCCATTCCCAAAGCCGGCCCGGCCCTCCCCTTCCTCGCCATCTGGTATCCATCAAGACACGTGATCACTGAGGAGGCTTCTCCTGGAATGTTGACCAAAATCGACGTGGTGGATCCTCCATATTGGGCTCCATAATAGATGCCTGCCAGCATAATGATGGCACCTACCGGCGTAATCCGAAAGGTTGCAGGAAGGAGGAGAGACATTGCTCCCACCGGCCCGATCCCAGGCAGAACGCCAATAAGGGTTCCGATAAAGACCCCGGCGAAACAATAAAGGAGGTTTACGGGCTGAAAGGCTACCTGGAATCCGAAGAGAATGTGGTCGATCATTTCTGTTTCACCCGTTCGACCGCGCCAAGCCCGCCTTTGAAGGCGGAGAAGGAGGCGCCGTTCGACAGGCTCACGGCCCTGAGCGTAGTCGAAGGGCGGCTCAGGGTGAACCTTGAGCCTTTCGACAGGTTCAAGGCCCTGAGTTTATCGAGGGGCTAGTCCCGGCCTTTGGTTCGGCAAGCTCACCATCCCGAGTGAAGTCGAGGGACAGGCCGGGGAGCCGAAAGGTTCACTTCTTCATTCATATTCCGAAAGGCCCCGTGGGAAACGGGCAGCCTAACCAGGCCTCGAAAATCAAATAGGCACAAACCGCCGTAATCAATGCAGTGAGAAGGGTCCACCGCCACTTCATCCGGCTCACCGCTCCCAGGAATAATATCATCAGGAGAAAAGTTGAGATGCGAAAACCTAAGAAGTTGAAAAAAATGGCATATCCAAGAAGGCCGCACAAGGCAATGATGATCTTTTTCCATGCAATTCCTGCAAAAACGTTTTTTTCTTGCCCCCCCCTGGCTGCTTCGCCTAAACTGCGGATGGAAAGGCCCGCGGACATCAGGCCGAGAAGGACTGCCACACCAAAGGGAATAAGGCCGGGGCCCGGATTGTGAATATCACCCCACCCGAGCCGATAGGACATGATGCACGTGCCACCGCTTACACCCAACAAGAATAACCCTGAAATCAGATCATATCTTCTCATAGGACCAATCTTGTCCAAAAATACATTTCCACCACAGAGTCACAGCACGCCAGAGCCGCAACCAAACGAAAAAATAACCTCCCCTCCCCCCGGGGGCATAAGCGCCAACTTTACTTTCCTTCCTCCAGGGTGGAGGTAACTTTCTTATTCCTCCCCCTTCAAGGGGGAGAAGCTGTGAAAAAGTTGTGCATTCAAAGACCGGGCAGGGGGATGTCGGAAAAAATGGAGAGCGGCTACCTCTTTCAGTTTCACACACAAGGCCATGAATACCATAAAATATAAACAACTTAGAGAGACTCATCGCCATTGGATTAAAATGTCCGCATTCTACATTTTTGGAGATATTCTCCTGTCCGGTCTCCTGTCCCTTAATTTTTTCACAGCTTCG
>Ga0214473_10007760_pt1 | contig 12704 bp, 8 predicted proteins | sample RVTome_7_FD_203509 | JGI IMG/M metagenome (GOLD analysis project Ga0214473, IMG submission 203509) | Soil microbial communities from uranium-contaminated site in the Upper Colorado River Basin, Wyoming, United States - RVT98D197 | ecosystem: Environmental > Terrestrial > Soil > Contaminated >... | reverse complement strand
GCTGGAATGCAGGTTGCCGGTCGGCTCGTCGGCCAGAATCAGATTGGGGCTGGCGACCACGGCGCGTGCCACGGCCACCAGCTGCTGCTGCCCTCCGGACAGCTGGGTAGGGTACAGGTCCTTTTTCCCCACAATCTGAAACCGGTCCAGGGTGTCGCAGACGATACTCTCCCGATCCTTCCGGGGAAGATTTCGATAGGAAAGCGGCAGGTCCAGGTTTTCATAGACCGTCAGGTCGTCCAGCAGGTGGTAGCTCTGAAACACGAATCCGATGTTGCGCTTGTGCAGCTCGGAGCGCTCCTTCGGCTTCAGGCGGTGCACAGGGATGTCCGTAAAGTAGTACTCCCCCGTCCATGCGCTGTCGTACATCCCGAGGATGTGCAGCAGCGTCGACTTGCCCGCGCCCGACGGGCCCATGATGGACACGAAGTCCCCTTGCCGGATCTCGAGGTCGATGCGCCGCAGCACCCAGGTCTTGCTGACCCCATGTTCATAGTACTTTTCCACGTTCTGCAGTCTGATCATGTCGGGCGTGCCCTCCGGAACCGGATCGGAGTGTAGCATTTCGCAATCCGGGGCACAACCCGCGCCGCCCGCGGAAGCGGAAGCGGCCCGGCGCCAGCAAGGGCGCTTGACAAGCAGCGGGGAATCCCACAGACTCAGACTCACCGCGCACCGCATTTCCGGTGAGAAGGAGATCCATGGCGCACCTCCAGTTCCTCGGCGGATCCGGCACCGTGACCGGGTCCAAGTACCTCGTTGATACAGGGAAGGCCCGCTTCCTGGTAGATTGCGGCATGTTCCAGGGCGCCAAGCAGCTGCGGCTGCTCAACTGGTCGGCGCTCCCCATCCGGGCCTCGAGCCTCGACCACATCTTCCTGACCCACGCCCATGTCGACCACATCGGCATGTTTCCGGTGTTTGTCCGGGAGGGGTATCAGGGGCCGGCCTGGTGCACACCGGTTACGCTCGAGCTCGCCGGCATCAACCTGGCCGACGTGGCTCACCTGCAGGAGGAAGACGCGGGGTTCGCCAACAAGCAGGGCTTCAGCAAGCACAAGCCGGCGCTGCCGCTGTACAACATGCAGGATGTCGAGCGCGCGATGCAGCACATGCGGCCCCTGCCTTACAGCAAGCCGATGGAGCTTGACGGCGGTTCGTGGGTCCAGTTTCACGATGCCGGCCACATCCTGGGCTCGGCGATGGTCGAAGCCGGAATCGCCAACCGCAAAAACCCGCCCCTGACCCTGGCATTTTCGGGGGACCTGGGGCGCTACGACGCCCGTCTCGACACCGATCCCTTTTCGCTGCAGCGCGCCGATTATCTGGTGGTGGAGTCCACCTATGGGAACCGGCTCCACCCGGACGAAGACAAGGCGGCCGACGAGCTCGCCGAAGCCATCCGGGAGACGGCCGAACGCGGCGGCACGCTGCTGATGCCCGCGTTCGCCCTGGGCCGGACCCAGATCCTGCTTTACACCCTGCGGGAATTGAAAGCCAAAGGGAGAATTCCCGACCTGCCGGTGTACATCGACAGCCCCATGGCCATCTCGATCACCGACGTCTACTGCCGGCATATCGAAGCGCTCGATCCGGAGGCGCAGGCGATCTACCGCGAAACCGGCACCTGCCCGATCCTGTGCCCCAATCTCCACATCGCCCGCACACCCGAGGAATCCAAGCAGCTCAACAGCATGCATTACCCCAGCATCATCATTTCGGCCAGCGGCATGGCCACCGGCGGCCGGGTGCTGCATCACCTCAAGCACCGGCTTCCGGTCGCGCGCAACACCATCCTGTTCGCCGGATTCCAGGCCAACGGGACGCGGGGGCAGGTCCTCCGGGACGGCGCCCGCGAGATCAAGATTCACGGCGAGATCGTTCCGGTGCGCGCGCGCATCCGGGCCATGGAATCGCTGTCGCGGCACGCGGATTCCGCGGAGATCCTGCGCTGGCTCGGGGGTATGCGGACGGCCCCGAAACATACCTATGTGGTGCATGGCGAGCCCGAGTCCAGCGAGGCGCTGGCGCAGGCGATCCGCCAGCAGCTCGGCTGGAAGGTCAGCGTGCCCGCCTATCTGGACAAGGTCGAGTTGACCTGAAGGCCGGGCCGCCTTGTGTGATTGCAAGGATTGGCTGCGATGAAAAACCTTGCCTTTGATTTTTCCGCCGCTGCCGGCGGCCCCCTGGTCCTGGATGTCGAGACCCAATACCTCAGCGACGAGATCGCCGGCGGCTGGAATGCCGTGCACAAGTTCCTGGTGGCCGTCGTCGTCACCTGGGATGAACGGAACGGCCTGCGCGTCTGGTATGAGGGCGACGTGCCGCGGCTTTTGCAGGAAGCCGAAAGCTTCAATCCCATCGTCACCTTCAACGGGGAAGGATTCGATTTCAAAGTACTGAGCGCCTATGGCGCCGTCGATGCGCTCTACCGCCTGAGCCTGGACATGCTCACCCATCTCAGCAAGCGTCTGGGATTCCGCGTGAAACTCGAGTCGGTGGCCCAGGCGACGCTGGGGCGGGGAAAATCAGGTACGGGGACGGAATGCGTCAACTGGTGGCGGTCCGGGGAGGCCGCCCAGCGGCAGAAGGTGGTCGAGTATTGCAGCCAGGATGTCGAGCTGACCCGGGACCTGTTCCTCTTCGGCCGCCGCAACGGCTACCTGTGGATCGACGATCTCAAACAGAAGGCGCGCCGCCGCGTTGACATTACGTGGTAGCCGCCGGTGAAACGGCATGACACCGATCCGGTTCATCCACACTTCCGACATCCACCTGGACACCTCATTTTCGGCCGCCGGGTTCCCCTCGCGGATCGGGCATCGCAAACGTGAGGCGATCCGCGGCACCTTCCGGCGCATCCTGGAGGACGCGCTCCGGGAGAAGGTCGACCTGGTGCTGATCGCCGGGGACCTCTATGAGCACGACCACGTTACTTCCGACACCATCGAATTTCTCAAGCAGCAGTTCGAAAATCTCGCCTCGATCCCGGTCCTGATCTCACCCGGAAACCACGATCCGGCCCTGTTGACCTCCCCGTACCTCCAGGAAGCCTGGCCGGCGAACGTCCGCATCTTCCAGACGGAAGCCTTCCAGTCGGTCGAGCTGGCGGAAGCGCAAGTGCGGGTGACCGGCTGTGCCTACTGCCGGCCGCACATGGAGGAACCGCTGTTCGAAAAACTGCCCGTGCTGCCGCCCTTCGGCTGGAACCTGGTGCTGGCCCACGGATCGGACCTGGGCGGCGTTCCGCCGGGGAAAGCAGCCCACGGCCCCTTCACCGTCGGCCAGCTGGCCCGCAAAAACGTGCACTACTGCGCGCTGGGGCACTATCACCAGCAGCACGCGCTGCCCAATCCATACGGCGGCGCGCAGATCTGGTACTGCGGCATCCCCGAGGGGCGCGCCTGGGACGAGGAAGGGATGTGCGGATACCTGCTGGGCGAGATCGGCGATCAGGGCGAGCTGACGATTACTCCCCGGCCTTCGTGCCAATATCCCCTGGTCACGATCACCATCGACTGCGACGGTTTTGCCAGCCGCGAGCAGATCATCGACGGCATTCTCCAGCGGCGCGGAACCGTCTTCGACAACCGGACGATCCTGCGCGTGCGCCTGGAGGGCTCCCCCGACCCGAGCCTTACCCTGTCGACGGCTGAAATGGAAGAACGCCTCGCCGGGGAGGCGCTCCACATCGCCTGGGAAGACCACACTTCCCCCGCGATCGATTTCGAGGCGGTTGCCCGGGAACGGACCCTGTGCGGCTATTTCGCCCGTTCCATGAATCAGCAGATTTCGCTGGCGTCGGCCGCGGACCGGCCGGCCCTCGAGCGCGCCAGGCTTTACGGCGTGCTCGCCCTGCTGGGGCGGGAGGTGCGGATCCGATGAACCTGCTCCGCTGCCACATCCTGGGATTCGGCAAGCTGGCCGGCCTGCCGCTCACTTTCCGCGAGGGGCTGAATGTGGTCTATGCGCTCAACGAAGGGGGCAAAACCACCCTGCAGCGCGCCCTCATGGCGTTGCTGTACGGGCAGCTGCGCCCGGACGTCAAAGCCCAGCGCCGGCTCGATCCCTGGGTTGAGATGTACAAGCCCTGGCGCGGAACGGAATACGGCGCCACGCTCTGGTGCCGCCTGGCCAACGGCCGGGAACTCGAGATCCACCGCCGGTTCGGGCGCGACGAGAGCCGTCTCGAAATCCGGACTTCGGGGGGAGAGGACATCACGCGCGAGTACGAAACGCTGCGCAACGGCGACGTGCTCTTCGCGGCCGCCCACCTGGGCCTCGGCAAGGAGCTGTTCGAGTCGGTCGCGGTGATCCGCGAGAGCGAAATCACGGAAATCCGGTACCGGGAGACCCTGCGGGACCGCATCGCCAATCTGGCTCAATCCGGCGATGAAAAGCTCTCCGTTCGCCTCAGCCTGGTCAAGCTCGAGGAAGCCCTGGAAACGATCGGATCGGACCGCGCGCCGACCCGCCCCTTCAGGCAGGCGCTCGACCGGCTCGAAGAGTTGAAGGAAGAGCGCGATGAACTCGAAGCCCGGCGCGGGGAATGCCGGACCTGGATCGAGGCGCGGGTCCGGCTGGCGGAGGAGATCGCAAAGCTGGAGCGGGACCTCGAGGCCGCGGGTCGCGGCATCCTCGATGCCCGCTGGCGCGAAACCCGCCTGCAGGTGCAGACTCTCGAGGACCTCGACGCCGAGGTCCGGAAACTGCAAACCGAAATCGAATCCCTCGGCGCCCGGCCCGACTTTCCGGTGCACCGCCTCGAAGAACTGAACCGGCGGGCCGCGGAAGGCGACCATCTGGGGAAACGGCTCGAAGATCTGCAGGGACGCAGGCGGGACGCGGCCTCGCGCCGGGAACAGTTCGTGCACGAACTCAACAAGCTGGCTGCCTACGCCACCCTGCAGGCCACCATCGAACCGGAAAAGATCACGGAGTGGTTCGTCGGGTTCCTCGGGCTGTCGCGCCAGAAGGACGAACTGAAGCGCACCTCCGACCGCCTGCTTGAGGAAGCGGCCGCGCTGATGAGCCGGCTCGACGGGTTGAGCCCGGCCCTGCAGGATGAGGGCGCCGATTGGGAACGCAAGGCCCGCCAGGCCGCTGAAGAGGAACGGACCGCGTCGGAGCAAAGCGCGGCGCTCGCCGGGAAAGTCGCCCGCTGCCGGCTGGAACACGACCGGATCCGGTCCCGTTCCCGGAGCCGGCGCCTGCAGGGGGTGCTGGCGCTCGTCGGGGCCGCCGCCTTTGCGGCCGCCGGCCTGTGGGGTGCCCTGGTGCCGGCAACACTTTGGCAGGCGCCCGCCGCCGTACTTGCCGCCGCCGGCATCGTTCTGCTCATGATCGGCGCCAGGTCCGCGGCCGCCGCCCGCGAGGCCCGCCGCACCTACGAAGACATGGATGCCGGTTTGAAACGCCTGCGCGACCAGGCGCAGGAGGTCCAGGCCGAACTGCGCGCGGCCATGTCGAGCTCCGGATTCGCCACCGTGGAAGAGTTCCTCGCCGCCGCCCGGCAGGCGGCCGTGGACCGGCAACGGCTTGCCGACCTGAAACCGCGCCTTCGCGAAGCCGAACAACAGCACGGCCGCGTCCAGCGGGAAGCGGACGCCGTCTACGGCTACCTCAAGGAATGCCTGGCCACCGCCGGGCTGGGCTGCGCTCCGGGGAACCTCAAGGCCCCGGTCGACACCCTGAGGACCAACATGAAGCGGCATGCCGAACTGCAGGCCGGGCGGACACGCGTCGACCAGGAAATCGCCGCGCTCAAGACCGATGAGGATGCCTTCGGCACCCAGGCGGCGGTCGTCGCCGCCGGCATTCAGTCGATCCTGGCCGAGGGGGGCGTCGATTCGCCGGAGGCCTTCCGGAAGGGGTGCGAGGGCTGCCGCCGGCTGGCCGAGCTGCGCACGCGCGAATCCTCGCGCCTGCGCGAGTTTGAAAGGCTGCGCGGCACGCTTACGCTCGACGAGTGGCGGGAGCGCCTTGCCGGACTGCAGCGCCAACGGGGGGAAGCGGACGGCCAGTCCCCGGCCCGGGACGCAGCCCCGCAACCGTCCGCCGGCCTGCCGTATCTGCCGACGGCGGCCGAGGCCGAACAGGAAGAAAGGCGCCTGGCCGACCTGCTGGCTCTCAGAAAGGAAGAGTCCGCACGGCTGGCGGAACGCGTGCGGCAGGCCTTCCACAGCTACCGCGCCCCTGCGGAAATCGAGGAGGACTACGCGGCGGCCGAACGTGCGGCCCAGGAACTCGGGTTGAACCGCAAGGCGCTTACACTGGCCCTGGACGCCATCCGCGACCTGGCGCGCCTCCAGCAGGAGATGTGCGCGCCGCAGCTGAACCGCGCGGTCGAGGAACGGTTCCTGCCCATCTGCGCGGAACGCTACGAAGAAGTCAAAATCGATCCCGACTTCAGGGTCCAGGTCCGGGAGAAGGGTGTGGCGGAACTGCGCGCGGCCGAAAGCCTGAGCCGCGGCACCCAGGACCAGGTCTATTTCGCCGTACGCTTCGGGGTGCTCGAACTGTTGTCGAACAGCCAGGAGCCGTGCCCCTGCCTCCTCGACGAGCCTTTTGTCGCTTACGACCCGGAACGGATGAGCGCGGCGTTCCGGATTCTGAATGCCGAGGCCGCGCGGAGGCAGCTGGTGCTGTTCACCTGCCGCGACGACGTGCGCACCCGCGCACTCACCAGCGGGGCCCACCTGGTAACCCTATGAGCCGGCCCTCTCGTCGGGCGCCCCCGGCGATCGAAAGCGAGCCCAATTTGCGGAATTCTCAATGCAACGGAACCGAGCGCCCCATAGCCGTGATCACCGGGGCGTCCAGCGGCATCGGCGCCGCGTTTGCCCGCGCGCTGGCCGCGCGCGGCTGCGACCTGGTGCTCATCGCGCGGCGCCGGGAGCGGCTCGCAGCGCTTGCGGAAGAACTCAGCCGCGCGCACGGGGCGGCCGTCGAGGTCCTGGCCGCCGACCTTTCCCGGGAGGAGGATGTCGACCGGGTGGCGCAACGGATCGCCGCGGAACCGCGGCTGGAACTGCTGGTCAACAACGCCGGATTCGGCCTGCTGGGCGACTTTCACGAAACGCCGATCGAGAGGCAGATGGATATGCACCGCGTGCACGTGCTCGCGGTCGTGCGCCTGACCCATGCGGCGCTCGGCGGCCTCCGCGAGCGCGACCGCGGAGGCGTGATCAACGTCTCCTCGGTCGCCGGCTTCGCGCGCATGCCTGGCCACGCCGCCTACGCGGCCACCAAGGAGTGGATGATCGCCTTCAGTGAATGCCTCGACCTCGAGCTCAGGAGCTCAGGTTCCCGCGTCCTCGTCCAGGCGCTCTGCCCGGGGTACACCATCACGGAATTCCACGATGTCCTGGGTCTGGACCGGAAGGCGATCATGAAGAATCCGAAATTCTGGATGCCGGCAGAATTCGTGGTCGGTGACTCGCTGAAGGCGCTGGACCGGGGACAGTGGCTGGTGATCCCGGGGTGGCGCTACCGCATGATCGTGAGGCTTCTGACCTCGGTTCCGCGATCGCTGCTGCGGCCCATCGTGATCCGGATCGCCCGGAAAAGGCAGGCGGCCGCGATCAAGACGGGGCATGACGGCCGGGTCGCCGATTAAAGGGCTCTCCTGGCTTTGGCTGTGCCGGGGCGTAAGAGCGCTGGTAGAGGCAACCGGCAGGTCGCCCCTACCGAAGATTCAGTATGTCGAAACCCGCGAAATCCGCAGGATCGCGTAAATCCGGACCGCTGCCGGCGGCGAAGGACAGCGTCTGGCTTGTGGGTGGGCCATACATGGCCCTGCTGCTTGCCGGCGCCTTGCTGGTCCGCCTGCCCCGGCTTACGCAAAGCCTCTGGTACGACGAAGTCTGCTACACCTCGGTCTTCCTGAGGACCGACCGCCTCTCCAACCTCCTGTTCCGGGACGTGCATCCGCCGCTCTATGCGCTCTTTATGTATGCCTGGACGGCGCTGTTCGGCGACGGCGAGCTCGCCATGCGCCTGCCGTCGCTCCTGTTCGGCCTGGCCTCGATTGTGATCCTGTTTTCGCTGGTCAGCCGCTGGCTGGGGCGGAAGGCCGCCTGGCTGGCAAGCGGCCTGATGGCCGCCTCCCCGGTCCACATCTGGTATTGCGACGAAGCCAAGACCAACATGTTGCTGCTGCTGCTGATACTCGGCGCCGTTCACTTTCTCGTCAAGGCCTGGCTGGAGAACCGCGCGCGCGACTGGATTCTGTTTGCCGCGGCGGGGCTTGCGGCCCTGTGGACCAACGTGTTTGCCGCGTGGGTGGTGGCGGCCATTTATGCCTGGCTCCTGCTGCAGCTGCTGCGGGAGAAGGACCGGTTCCGGCTGCGGCCGGTCCTGGCCAGCGGCATTGCGATTTTTTTTGGCTGGCTGCCGTTTGTGCTGCTGTCCCTTTCCCACGCCGGCGCGCTGGAGCGCGACTACCTGCGCCCGTTCACCCCGGCCGATGCCTGGTCGCTGTTCATGGTTTATTTAAGCCACGGGAACACGCTGCGGACCCTCTCCCCTTACGAGCCGCTGCGCGCGATGCTCGATCAGCCGAAGGCGCTGTTCCTGGTCGAAGGGTTCTTCCTGCTGCTCGCGGCTGCCGGGCTCTTGTGCTGGATCCGGGAGTGCAAAGCCGGGAGGGCGCAGGCCGGCGCATCCGGCGCGATGGGCCGAGGCGGAGTCGAAATTCTGTTCCTGTGGCTAGTGCTTTCGCCTCTGCTGGTGATGGCGGCTTCGCTTGTGTACCGGCGCCTGTACATCGAGCGCAGCATGATCATCCTGCTTCCCCCATTCCTTACGCTGATCGCCTGCGGCGTTTTGTTGTGGCGTTCGCCGCTTGCGCGCAAAGTCCTGTTGACGGTTCTGCTGGGAATGAACGGGTGGGCGCTCGTCGACCTTCTGGTGGTCAAGGCGGATGTCTGGACGGTGTACAAGCAGAAGCCCGACTGGCAGTCGGCGGCCGCGTGGCTGGCCGGGGAATACCGGGACTCGGGAGGGGGCCTTTTCATCCTGCACACCACTCCCGGGGAGGCGCTGGATTACGGCTACTCGAGGCTGCTTGCGTCGATGCCGCGCCGCGGCGCCGGGGTCCTGCCCGCGAGCCTGCCGCACGGCCGGATGGGGGAATACAACGAGGAGTCGTTCGCCGCGTTTCTCGGGCAGTACAGGCTCAAGCGGGTGTATCTGATTCACGAGCGGACCTGGTCGCAGAACTTCGCGAGCCTGATGGCGTCGCTCGAAGCCAGCCCGCGCCTCGCCCCTGCGGGAAAGGGCGCCTTCCGCGACCTGGACATCTACCGGTTCGACGTGCGCCCGGGGCGCTAGCCCTTGACCAGGTTGCGGAGTATGAAAAACAGGTTCGCGGGGCGCTCGGCCAGGCGGCGCATGAAATAGGGGTACCAGCGCATCCCGTAGGGTATGTAGACGCGCACGCGATACCCGTCGCGGACGAGCCGCTGCTGCAGGTCGCGGCGGATGCCATACAGCATCTGAAATTCGAAGCGGTCCGCGGGAATGTTCTTTTCCCGGGCGAATCCTATGGTGGCTGCGATCATGGCTTCATCATGGGTCGCCAGGGCGTGATACTGGCCGCTTTCCAGCAGCAGCTTCATGAGTTTGATGTAGTTGGCGTCCGTGTCGCGCTTCTTCCGGAAAGCCACGGTCACAGGCTCTAGATACGCTCCCTTGCACAGGCGGATGCCAACCCCGCGGCTGATGAGCATGCGCACGTCCTGCTCGCTCCGGTACAGATACGACTGTATGACGGTGCCCACGTTGGCCGATTCGTCGTAAACTTTCAGGACGATGTCCAGGGTGCGCTGCGTGACGCTGCTGTCTTCCATGTCGACGCGGATGAAGCCTCCGAACTCGGCGGCGCGCCTGACGATGCGCGCCAGGTTCTGCCGGCAGAAATCGTCATCCAGGGCCAGGCCGAGCTGGGTCAGCTTCACGGAGACGTTGCCGTCGACTTTTTCCGCAGCCATCTTCTCCAGCATGGAGAGAATCTCATCGGTGGTGCGCACGGCGTCCTCGCGTACCAGGGTATTCTCCCCCAGCAGATCCATCGTGGCGCGGATCCCCTGGAGGTCGGCCTCGCGGGCGGCCCGGATGGCGTCCGCGATCGACTCGCCGGCGACGAAACGCCACGCCGTCTTTCGGAACATGCGGAAGCGCAGCATGAAATTCTTGAACGATTCCTGGCGGGACAAGTAGAGCAATAAGGCGCGCACGGGATTTCTCCTCTAGGAACAGCCGGAACAGCCGGCCGGCGGCTGGTGGAGATATTACAACGAAATCCCGCAGCAGGCCACGCAATCCCGACAGGTGGCAGGCTCCGACAGAACTTTGCTGTCATGCGGGTCCCATGCGGCGCCGGAGCGAATTTCTGCTAAGATGACCCTGCCGGGAACCGGGATCAAATCATCAGCGCGGGGAGGAGCATGAAAGGGAAGTACCCGGAGTACCCAGCGGAGCCGATTTCCGACATCCGCGAGATGTTTCTGCGCACCTGCGAAAAGCACGGCGGCCGGACCGCTCTGCAGCACAAGCCCGGGGATCGCTGGGTCCCGATCACGTATCAGGAACTCCGATCCGCGGTGGAAGAGGCGGCATGCGGCCTGGCGGCTCTCGGGCTGCGGCCGCCGGACGGGAAGGTGGCCATCCTGGCCGAGAACCGCCCGGAGTGGGCGATCTCGTATCTGGCCGCCGCCTGCACCGGCGTGGTGTGCGTCCCCATCGACAGGGACCTCAAGGAAACCGAGGTCTATCACATCCTGTACCTTTCGGGCGCGCGGGCGGTGATCGCCGACGCCCGGCACATCGAGATGCTGCAGGAAATCCGCAAAAAGCTCGCGCACCCTCTGACCCTGGTCAATCTGGACGCTCCGGAATCCGGGGGAGGAGAGGATGCCCTTGGCTTTGAGGAACTGAAGGCCATGGGGCGCGACCGGATCGCCGCCGGGGAAAACGAGTTTCTCCGGCACCGGTCCGGACCCGACGAGCTGCTCGCAATTCTCTATACCTCCGGGACGATGGGGAACTCCAAAGGCGTGATGCTGACGCACGGCAATGTCGCCGCCAACATCCACGACACCGTCCGTTACATCGATGTCGGGCCGGAAGACCGCTTCCTGTCCATCCTCCCGCTGCACCACTGCTACGAGTGCACCGACGGCTTCCTGCTGCCGCTGTCGGTGGGGGCCATGATCTCCTACGCCGAAAGCCTGCGCCGCGTGGTGGAGAACATCGCCGAGACGCGGGCGACGGCGGTCCTGGGGGTGCCGCTGGTGTGGCACGCCCTACACAAAAAGATCGAAGCCGGACTGGCGGAAAAAGGGCTCTGGAAGGTGCGCGCCGCCAAGAAGGTCGCTTCCCTGTGCGAAGGGGTGTTCCGGGTGGATGTCCGGCGCCGGCTGTTCGCCGGATTTCATCGCAGGTTCGGAGGATCGCTGCGCATCCTGCTCTCCGGGGGCGCGGCGGTCGATCCCGCGGCTGCCCGGGGATTCCGCGAGCTGGGCGTCGTCTTTCTCCAGGGGTATGGGTTGACGGAAGCCGCGCCGATCGTGGCCGCCAATCGCAACCGGGCGTTCAAGGACGGCGCCGCCGGCCTGCCGCTGCCGAGCGTCGATATCCGCATTGCCGAAGACGGGGAAATCCTGGTGCGCGGGCCCAATATCATGCAGGGGTATTACCACAATCCGGCCGCCACGCAGGAAGCGGTCGTGGACGGGTGGCTCCACACGGGAGACCTCGGCCACTTTGATGAGGACGGTTTCCTGTTTGTGCGGGGCCGGAAAAAAAGCGTGATCGTCACCCCCGGAGGGAAGAAGGTTTATCCGGAGGAGGTCGAGGCCGAGATCCTGCGCTCGCCGTATATCCTCGAGTGCCTGGTCTGGGGCCTCCCCAGCCCGGATCCCAACGATAATGTCGAGGTGCAGGCCATCGTTGTGCCCAATACCGAATACTTTATCAGCCAGGGGCTGGAAACGGAGGGGAGCGTCGATGCCGGCGCGGTGGAAGCGATCCTGCGCCGTGAGGTGAAGGAACGGTGCCTGCGGCTTGCCCCCTTCAAGCGCGTGACCAGCCTGACGGTCCGCTTCGAGGAGTTCGAGAAGACGACGACGCGGAAGATCAAGCGATACCTGTATACGGGAATCCCGGCAGAAATCCGGTGACTTCCAGGAGGGAGCTATGGAACGACGGGTGGCCCTGATTACCGGAGGGGCGCGCGGCATAGGCCGCGCGGCGGCCATATCGCTTGCCGGGCGCGGCTGGGAAGTTGCGATCTCCTATCGCAGCAGCGAGGCGCAGGCGAGGTCACTCGAGGCGGAGCTTCAGGCAATGGGACGCCGCGCCCTGGCCGCGCGCGCCGATTTGTCCGATCCGGACGCAGCCGCCGGACTGGTGCGCCGTGTCGAACAGGAATTCGGCAGGGTCGACGCCCTGGTGAATTGCGCCGGCTCCTACCGCCGCGCGCCCCTGCTTGAAGAGAGCGTCGAGGGCTGGCGCTCGATGTTTGACGACAACCTGCACGCGGTCTTTCATGCCAGCCGGGCGGTTGCGCCCGGGATGATCGCGCGGGGATGGGGACGCATCGTCAATTTCAGCATCGCAAAGGCGGATCAACTGATCGGCCAGCCGTTCATCACGGGCCACTATATCGCCAAGGTCGGCGTCCTCATCCTGACCCGATCGCT
>Ga0214473_10007759_pt1 | contig 12708 bp, 11 predicted proteins | sample RVTome_7_FD_203509 | JGI IMG/M metagenome (GOLD analysis project Ga0214473, IMG submission 203509) | Soil microbial communities from uranium-contaminated site in the Upper Colorado River Basin, Wyoming, United States - RVT98D197 | ecosystem: Environmental > Terrestrial > Soil > Contaminated >... | reverse complement strand
TGGCGCAGCCAGCCCGCCATCGTGAAAGAGCCGGAAAACTCTACCCGCCGGCGATCCAATGTTCGGCCTCAGAGCAGTGATCGGAAAACTCTACCGGCCAGCGGTCCAAAGTTCGGCCTCACCGCAAGGTTGGTTGAATTCTTCAAATCATTGGATAGATAAGTTAAAGCGTGGGCGTTCACATCAACAACAAGGAAGTGCGTCGGATCGCCCAAGAGCTGGCGACATTGACTGGCGAGAGCATGACAACCGCCGTGACGATTGCCGTTCGCGAAAGGCTTAATCGCATTCGCCGGGAACAGCGTCCAAGCCTTGCAGATCGCTTGTTGGCCATCGGCAAGGACTACGCGGCGCACCTCAAGGAGCCAATCCGATCCGCCGAGCACGGAGGGCTGCTTTACGAAGAATGTGGACTAATGCGGCCGAACGAAAGGCTTGCAAACGCACTACGGTCGTCCTCTCCCGCGTCACTGGGATTGTGATTGCGCGATCGAGGATGTGCGCGGGGTCTGGTCTGGCGGCTCGACGCTACTCAAAATGCACGTTAATAATGTTCTCATAATGAAGGCACGCACGAGCCTGCCATCGATATAACAATCCCGCTCCCACCGATTGTGAATAGCGTGGCCGAGAGTTCGAATTCTTCCCACTCCTTCGTTGCGGTGTTCAGGCAGGACATCGTTAACGCCAGGATCAAGCTCGCGTCGCCGAGCCTTCCGCTCGAGCAACAGCGGGAGCTCTGGCAAATCGTCGAATGCCGCGAGTGGTTCATTAAGATGCTCAGCCCCACATACGAGTCGAACTTGAGCAAATTGACCGGGATCTGGAAGCGGCTCTGCGCCGTTGATCGGAGCGCAATTGCTGTCGACGACCGAGGGTTCCCCACTTGACCACGAGTGCCGCCGATCGTTTTAAGAACGTCCATCGCTGATCAGCGACGAAGGTGTTGCGGTCAACCCGGAACTACGCCGATGCGAGGCGAAGGACGAAGTTGGTGGCGGGCGAGCAGGAGCTTTCTAATTCCATGCACTAAAGGTGCGCATCAGGCGTGTCCTGGTGCATCGATCACAGCCAATCTTGAACCCTCGTCAAGTCATTCCCGGTTTGCCTTCAGCCGAGGCGATAGCAATTGGGCTGGCCGGACCATCACTGGCAGCGGTATCCTTAATCGCGACGACGTCACTGCCACCGGTGAGAATGCATAGGGCACGCCATCGAGGAGATTTAGCATGGACGCTCTCATCAACTTCTTTACGCTCCGGCCCACCTTCACGTTCTGGGGTCTGCGGGTCGTTTGGTACATCTATCTATTGAACACCGTTGTTCAAACCTACCTTGCCGTGTCGGTCATCATCCGAGCATTGGCACAGCGAGGCATAAGCTGGGAAACTCAGTCACCAAATTTCATTCCCCTGATCCTCGGAATCATTGTGCAGCTCGCTCTGGTTCGGGTGCTGCTGGAGGTGGCCGCCATCGTCATATCCGGCTCGTACACGTCGAGAGACAACCGATGACCAAGGACCGTAAGCGCCTCCTTTGACCTCGCGTACCTGCCCGCTGAGTGTCACCGGCGAAGTGGCCCCGACTGTGCTGCAGCATTCGACGAAATGATCCTGGCGCAATGCCTAGCCGAGGAAGATGGCCAGGCGCAGTGAGCTGAAAAGGGTGATCGTACCAAAGCTCGACTGAAGCTCAACCAAAGCTCAACCAATCGTGCGATCTGCCGCGCGCCAGCGCGCCGTGCCGATTCCGTCAAGAGCGATAACAGCAATTGGCATCGGCGGCGCCGGCGGCGGTGCCAGCTCTTAAAACTTTGCTAACGCTGCTAGGGTATGAACACAGCCACTGGTCCGAATCCGATTGAGGAGCCTTAAGCCCACGCATCAAGCAAAGAGGGTTGGCCCGCCGCGATGTTCCGAGGCTTGTTCGACCCGCGGAGAGATTCATGCGTCTGCCAGATGACGATCGTTCTTCATTTAAGCGCAAAGACAACCCGTTTGGCGCGCGTATGGCAGCCATGGCCGTTGTCGGTGCGCTGGTCATTGCGGCCGTGCTCACCTTGGCGCCAGGGCCGGCCCTGGCTGCGGCCACAGTGCGCGGCCAACCAGCCAACATGCAGCTGCACACTGAAAATGCCACGATTCGGGAGGTGCTGAACGCGCTGTCGTCCGCGTTCAAACTGACTTACAAGCTCCCGCCAAATGTCGGCCGCCAAGTTTCCGGGCTCTATACGGGGACGCTTCATCAGGTCTTGACGCGCGTCCTCGACGGCAATGACTACATTGTCAAAGTGTCGGATGCCGGCGTCGAGGTCGTTGTGCTGGGTGAGTCCGGCAAGACCGCCATCGCCCCCATTGGGCGAGCCACCAGCCCGGCTGGCCCAGTCATCACTGCGAGCGAAAACGCGGCCGCCCCACAGGCGGCCGCCCCCAATGCGGTACCGCCGCTCACCAGCTTTCGGTGATGGTACCCGCAAAGATGGTTCTTCATTTCTGAGTTCGGCGAGGGCCGGCACGATGCGCCGGTTGTAGCGCACCTGGGGTCAGGCAGCGCTGGTGTTCTTGCCCACGTCGGCCAAGAATCGATCGAAGCGGGCGCCAAATTCACAGCTCTGCGCTCGCTGCAGCCAAAGGACTTCCATTTCGAGGAGTTCCGTGCGCGCCGCTGGCCATCGTTCGTCCATGGCGTGTCGGCGCGCCTCAGCCGCACGCCGATAGCATTCCTTGGCCTCATAGTCGTAATTGGTGTCGCCCATGACGCAAATCCGCACAACGAATGGCGATATTCATTGATCTTTGCCCAACAGGTTCGCAAGCAAAATATTGCCAACGCAATTAACGCGGGTTGTCTACCTTATTGTTTCTTGGTGCAATCTCGATCTTGACAGGGCGCTGCGGCCAACCGCCGAGTTTTTCGCGCCGGCATTAACCTAAACGGCTGGAACCTTGTCAGCGCTGGAAAGCAATCAAGCGGCAGATCGGCCCTCTTAATGCGGTTTCTTTGCCCGCCGGCTCTTGGGATGCTATCAGAAAGTCGACTGAAAGAGCGTGGTGGCGGTTTCTCGCCCATCAGGCAAGACCCGCCCGCTTGGAGACACACATCAATGGCTCAGCGTGTTGCTCTCGTTACCGGCGCCACAGGTCAGGACGGTGCATATCTTGCGGAATTCCTGCTCAACAAAGGCTACATTGTTCACGGCATCAAGCGTCGTTCATCGTCATTCAACACCAGCCGTGTCGATCATCTTTATCAGGATCCGCACGAGCCACAGCAGCGCTTCGTTCTGCAATACGGCGATCTGACCGACGCGACCAACCTGATCCGCATCGTCCAGGAAACCCAGCCTGACGAGATTTACAATCTCGCAGCACAAAGCCACGTTCAGGTTTCATTCGAAACGCCGGAATACACGGCAAACGCTGATGCTCTTGGCACCTTGCGATTGCTTGAAGCCATTCGAATTCTTGGAATGGAAAAGCGTGTCCGGTTTTATCAAGCCTCGACGTCCGAGCTGTATGGCAAGGTTCAGGAAATTCCCCAGCGCGAGACAACGCCCTTCTATCCGCGCTCGCCTTAAGCGGCGGCCAAGCTTTATGCCTACTGAATTACGGTCAATTACCGCGAGGCCTATGGCTTTCATGCATCCAACGGCATTCTGTTCAATCACGAGGGACCGACCCGCGGCGAGACCTTCGTCACGCGCAAGATCACCCGGGCGGTCGCAGCCATCAAGCTTGGGCGGCAACAGACACTATTTCTTGGTAATCTTGACGCCAAGCGCGACTGGGGCCATGCGCGCGATTATATCGATGGCATGTGGCGAATTCTGCAACAGCCGGAGCCGGATGACTATGTGCTTGCGACCGGCGAGACCCATTCGGTGCGGGAATTCGTCGAGAAGGCGTTTGCGCAGATCGGAATTGCCATTGAGTGGCGGGGAAAAGGAACCGATGAAAAGGGAATTGATGCTCGCTCGGGCCGCGTCTTGATCGAGGTCGATCCACGCTATTTTCGTCCGACCGAAGTCGATTTGCTGGTCGGCGATCCATCAAAGGCCCGGTCGAAGCTCGGATGGCAGCATAAGATCTCTTTCGAACAGCTGGTTGCGGAGATGGTGGCTTCAGACCTTGAGGAACTGACCGTCGAGCGATCGCGTGTCCTCCATGTCGCGGATTGACCTACGAGCAGATTCGGCTGGCGCGTTTGATCTTCGCGGCAAGCGCGTTTTCGTGGCCGGCCACACCGGGATGGCTGGGTCTGCCATTCTGCGTCGCCTCCATCAAGAAGCATGTCACCCACTGTTTGCCGAGCATAGCGATCTTGATCTTACCCGTCAGGAACAGGTCGAGAATTATCTGTCGGCAACCCGGCCTGATGTCGTGATCATGGCGGCCGGTCGCGTCGGCGGGATCTTGGCCAACGATACATATCCGGCGAACTTTCTTGCCGAGAATCTGGCCATGGCGCTTAATTGCATTCATGCCAGCCACTTGGTCGGCGTGCAAAAGCTGGTGTTCCTCGGATCAACATGCATCTATCCAAAGTTCGCCAAGCAGCCGATGAGCGAAGACCTATTGCTGACCGGCGAGCTTGAGCCGACGAATGAATGGTATGCTATCGCAAAGATTGCCGGCATCAAACTTTGCCAAGCCTACCGACGTCAATTTGGCGACGATTTCATCGCGGTGATGCCCACCAATCTCTATGGCCCGGGCGACAATTATCATCAGGAGAACAGCCATGTTGTGGCGGCTCTCATCCGACGGTTTCACGAAGCAAAGACCAACAACGCACCGTCGGTGGTCGTATGGGGCACGGGAACACCGCGGCGAGAGTTTCTTTACGTCGACGATTGTGCCGATGCCTGCGTGTTCCTGCTCAAGAATTATTCCGGATCGCAGTTCATTAACATCGGCACCGGCGAGGACATGACCATCGCAGAATTTGCCCAATTGGTCGCGGAGGTCGTCGGGTTTCGTGGCGAGATTGTCTATGACCGGTCGAAACCCGATGGCACGCCGCGAAAACTCGTCGACGTGTCGCGGCTATCCGCCCTGGGCTGGAAGGCCAGGGTATCGTTGCGGCAAGGGCTCGGTCAGGCCTATGCCGATTTTCTGACCCGTACCGTGCGTGAGCGCTGACCGGCAGCAAAATGGCAAAGCGCCGACCGTCTCGGAATCCACAACGCTCAAACTGGTGGCCGGTTGCTTGGGCTTCCACGGCGTTAACCGGACCTGCGGATCGTGCCCGCGGCGGACGTACACCAAATGAGACAATAATGCTTGCCATGCACGCTGGTCGAAACTAAACCAAAACGGCTTTGATGGCCCGCCTCACCGGCGGCTGCAGGCATCCCAAAGGGTTACTATCCGCTCCCAGGACGTCACAACAAGATGATCCACACACCTTCTCGGCTGACAGGTGGCTGCCCATCCCGGAGGGCTCGAGCATGATGACGGAGCGTCGTGTGCTGGTCACCGGCGGCGCCGGATTTATTGGCTCACACCTGTGCAATCGACTATTGCAGCGCGGCGACGAAGTTCTGTGTGTCGATAATTTTTACACTGGGACGCGACACAATGTACATCGTCTGCTCTCGGACCCTCGCTTCGAGTTGATGCGCCACGACATCTGCTTTCCGTTGTTCGTCGAGGTCGATCAGATTTTCAATCTGGCGTGCCCGGCTTCGCCCGTGCACTATCAGTTCGATCCAGTGCAAACGACGAAGGTCAGCGTGCACGGGGCGATTCATATGCTGGGCCTCGCAAAGCGGGTGAAGGCCAAGATCCTGCAGGCATCGACCTCGGAGATCTACGGCGATCCAACGGTCCATCCGCAAAGTGAGGACTATTGGGGCCATGTCAACCCGATCGGGCCGCGCTCCTGCTATGATGAAGGCAAGCGCTGCGCCGAGACGCTGTTCTTTGATTATCGGCGCCAGCACAAATTGCCGATCAAGGTCGCGCGCATTTTCAACACCTATGGCCCAGGTATGCATCCCAACGACGGGCGGGTGGTGTCGAACTTCATCATCCAGGCGCTGCAAAATGAAGACATCACGCTTTATGGCGACGGCAGCCAAACGCGCTCGTTTTGCTATGTTGATGACCTTGTCGACGGGCTGATCCGGCTGATGGAGACACCCGATGATGTGACCGGACCCGTCAATCTCGGAAATCCGGTCGAATTTACCATTCGCCAATTGGCCGAAACGGTCATCGACTTGACCGGCGCGTCATCAAAAATCGTTCTTCGGCCGCTGCCCGAAGATGATCCCAGGCAGCGCTGCCCTGATATCAGATTGGCGCAGAAGCTACTGGCCTGGGCGCCGCAGGTGCAACTGCGTGAAGGATTGGTGAAAACAATTCAGCATTTCGAGCAGCTCTTGCAGTCGGGCTCACAAGACAATCGACCGCCGCTGCAGGCCGACCAGCACGGTCACTGATTCCGATCCACTCAGCTCATCTGACCGCAGGTGAACAACGGCGGGCGAACGATTGTCGGCGATTTCGCGCGACTTGCGGCAGCAATAATCGGCCGCTCGAGCCAGCAAACCAAGATTGATCAAGACTTGGAGCACTCGGACAACACGGTCCCGTTCAGCATTGCTGCCTGCTCCAGGCATTGCTCCGGCGCGGTGACCTGTCCCGGAACGGTAAAATCGTAACCATATCCATTCAGGACCAGCGCATAACGGCCTGCCGGGAACATGAATCCGGGATCGGGTTGAATGACGATCATCTCGCGATGGCCTTCAAGCGGCGACACCTTAAGCTCATAGGCGTTGCTACGGATGCGCCACGCACCTTCGATGGGGCTATAGACCGCCTTGCCGTCAACGAACCTCATGGCGCGCGCAACCCGTGCGACCACGCGGACGGAAACAGTCTGCGGCGCGGTGTTAAGAAGGTCACGCCGGAACACCACAAACGACAGCCTGCCACTGGCAACGGTCGCCCGGCTTGGGGTGCGAATTTCTGCAGATAGCCGCACCCGATGGTCGGGCATCTTAATGGGCAACGGCTCTAGTTCCGTCAGCTGTCCATTGCTGCCGGCATAGATGCCGTAAGTCTTCGGCAGTGGGAACGGCAGCGTCTGTTGTGCGGCCGGCTGCGGTGATGCTGGCGTTAACGCGACGTCACCCGCAATGCCAGCCACTTTGGGGGCTGTGACGGGGGCCGCGACAGTGGTTGCAACGGGCGGCAGCGAAGTCACCGCAGGCTCTGGGTTCAAGCGGGTTTGCCGCCCCAACTGAACCCATCCGGAAATGCCGACGTAGAGTGCGACGCCCATGATCGACGCCGTCACGAGTTGCAGGAACGAGAAAAGATTGGGCCTTGTCTGTTGTTGCGCTTGCGGATTGCGGGCGTCGCCCACCATCGCCACTGATAGCCGAATGGGGTAGTTCTGCCACGGCGGCGGCCGGTCAAAATACGTTGTTTCCGTTCGTTGCAGCCAAGCGGGCGGCTGTTCGGGGAGAATAATGACCGCATTTTCGCTCGACGGGATCTCCGTTGGTCGTTCCTCGGCCGACAATATTGATGGGTCTGGCGGCGACTCGCTGTCCTGCCAAATAGGTGCTGACGGTTCGTCGGCTGGTTCGCGACTTGTGCTGCTCGAGGCACTGACGCCCGCAAGCGGGGACGATTCCATCATCGGTGATTGCCCGCTTAGGGATTGCGGGCGGGTTCTCGCTTGTCGGCTCTGCGCAGCGTCGGCCTCCAACTGTTCGAGCGCGCGCTCGAGCTCCAGCGTACGTTCGAGTTTCAATATGGCATTGGACCGTCTAGCGGCATCGGCCTCGACGCGTTCGATGGCCTGTTCGATGTCATGTGCACGCTGGTGCTGGGTAATGGTTCTTGCCCGCCGCGCGGCATCGGTCGCCAACCGTTCAATCGCACGCTCGAGTTCAAGCGTTCGTTCAAGCTCGGAAATGGTTTTGGTCCGTTGCTCCGCGCCAGCTTCCAGCCGTTCGACGGCACGCTTGAGCTCGATCGCACGCTCAAGATCCAAAATGGTGCTGGCCCATTGCGCGGTATTGATTTTCACGCGTTCGCCCGCAGGCTCGAGGTCGAGCGCGCGTTCAAGCTCGGATATAGACTTGGTCCGTTGGGCAGATTCGGTTGCCAGCCGTTCGACTGCAGGCTTGAGCCCCGGCGTGCCATGTCCTTCCGAAGTGCTTCCGGCGTTTTGCGCGACGTTGGCTTCCACCCGTTCAATCGCAGACTTGAACTCCAGCATCTGCTGGAGTTCAAGGAGCGCGCGGGCTTGTTCCATTTCAATTGGGAGCGGGAGCGATAAAACCAATTCCGGTCGGGCATTGTGCCAAGCCATCGCATAGACAAGCCTGCGGAGTTGAGCCGGGTCCTTGGTGACCGCCTCAATCACCTTGAGCAAGACCGAATAATAGTCCTGTGGCATCGGCAATGCCGGCCCCTGCAATTCGACGGTAATTTGGCTTTGCGGGTTTGCGTCCCCCATAGAAGGTATTCGCTCAGCGGTTCAAGGGGATGTCAAAAAATGAGCGGTGGCGACCGACCGCCGTGTCGCCCGCGATGCCGTGGGCGTGGCGGATTCTTGCGCTGTCCTTGGCACCGGTGGACAGTCCCCCGGGTTTGGGTACTTGCGTCCTTGTGCCCGTAGTCCAGTAGGCCCCGGCCGGTCGCGCACGGCGGGGCGCCAATCACGCTAAAAACGCAAGCTTGTTGGGATAAAGCCGCGGATGATCGGGGCTGGTACAAAATATTTCGCGATATCCTTGGGCTTGCCGCCGCTGACATTAACCATGATCTTTCGGCTCATGATGCCGAGCAGGCATTTCTGTCCGGCGTCGAACACGCCCGATCCGGAATTGCCGGTGGTCGCCACATCCTGGATCGCCGTTGCAAACCGCCGGCGCGTGTCGGGCGGCAGCAAGTGCGGTGAGATGATCTGCGAACGCGCGGTCTTTTCAGGGATCGCGACAATGACCGGCTGGCCGACGACGAGCGGCCTTGTGCACAGCGGCATCCGGCGCAGCCGCAGACTGATCGGCAGCTCGGATTCCTCAACCTTGAGCAGCGCCAGGTCGAGCTGATCGAACGGGCTTTTCTTGAGAATCTTGGCGGGCAGGTCGAGACCGGCCAAGCGCACCAGCGGATTGGCTTGCACCGCATGGGCCGCGGTAATCACAAGTCCGTTGCCGAGATAGACGCCATAGAGGCCGCCCACATGCACCGCGTAGATTCGCAAGGAATCGTCGGTCGAAGCCGCTGACTGCGGCATGCCGTAACCAAGAACTAAAAGCGAGTGGTGCCTCAGGCCTTGCGGCGAAAGGCTCATGCCGGGGACGGCAGGTGACAGCGGGTTTCGACCATCGCATCGGGTAACATTCAAGGTTACCTGCTGGTCGACCCATACCGGGCCCGGAGCAAATTGGGTTCGTTTCGTAATTCGGCGCCGCGATAGTTTATCGGGACGCGATCCAAGCAATGAAGCGCCTACGACTTCCGACGCGGCCACGGGTTGAAGGGATTGAGAACAGGAACGCCTGTTGCCTCGAATGTGGCATCGTAAAGGCTTCCGGCTCTACTGGCGGTGGCGATCACGCCGTCGGGGACGGCCCAAGATGAGCACCGAGATCCGTGTTCTGATCCGCCGGATGAGCCTGGCCAACCCGCTCTGGGGCGCCCCCCGCATCCACGGCGAACTGCTCAAGCTCGGCATCGAGGTCAGCCAAGCCACGGTCGGCAGATACATGCCGTGGCGACCCAAAGTCCCCTCTCCGACCTGGCGTGCCTTTCTACAGAACCACATGACCGACGCGGCCGCGGTCGATATGTTCGTTGTTGTAACCGCGACGTTTCGGCTACTCTACGCCGTGATCGTTCTTGGCCACGACCGAAGAAAGATCATTCATTTCGATGTTACCCCGCATCCAACCCAGGACTGGCTCGCACGCCAAATGACCGAGGCGTTTCCTTCGGACACCGCGCCCCGCTATCTGCTGCGAGATCGTGACGCATCATATGGTTGGAGCTTCAGCGATCGCGTTCAGGCGATGGGAATCGACGAAGTCGTTACCGCGCCGCGATCGCCCTGGCAGAACGCTTATGTCGAGCGTATCATTGGTTCGATCCGGCGCGAGTGTCTCGATCACGTTGTCATTTTCGATGAGCGTCACCTGCGCCGCACCTTGTCATCCTATGTTCAATACTATCATCGGACGAGGACGCATCTCTCGCTCGACAAGGATTGTCCACAGACCCGGCCCATAAGCCCACCGACCGGAGGCAAGATTATTGCCTTCCCAGAGATTGGTGGGCTGCATCATCTCTACGAACGCCGCGCCGCTTAAACTTTGTTGCTGCGGTACAGGCATGCCCGTTTCGGCGCGAAAGATCATTCTGATCTGCACCCGTTTCACTCGAATGCATGACGCCTACAGCTCATGTATGCGGCCGAGGGCGTGGCCGATGTTTTATTCGGCCAATAAATAATCGTCAGTCGTGATCTTCACCGGCAAACAGATTCCGAGACCGGAATAGCTTTTTGAGCAGAGACAACGTAAGATAGACTCGGCGGCGTACCTGACGCCGCAACACCATCACCTGATGCCGAAGTACCGCATTCTCGGCCTCACGCCGGCCATTCGACTTAAACGGCAAGATCAAAATGGACAGGACGAAGCAGAACTGAGCCAACATTGTGCGCTGACGTTAGGCGATTCTCTCAGCTAATCAATGCAGAGGTTTTCGGTACACACAGTGAAACATCTTTGGGGGCTACTTCACGAGACGGACGATGATGCCGCCCCATTGCTTGAGCCCGATGGCGGCACAGCTCGCAACCGTTTGGTTGAAGTCAAGATTGACGCTGCCATTGGTGATGAAGCTGTTCATCACGAACTTTGAGCACTTGGCGTTGCTGCTCGACGTATTGCCGTCGGTCACCACATTCGAGTTCCCGAGGTAGACCAGGCCATCGGCACTGAAACTCGCGCCGGGACCCCATTTGTTGTCGACGTTGTTTGTGAGCTTCGGATCCAGAAATAGCGCCACACCCTGCCACGGATCGTCCACATCAAGCGGCGGCGACAGTGTGAGCGAGGCCGACTTTCCGTTCCCGGTCGGGAAGTTGATCGAACTTGGGTAGCTGTTGTTCCCGGTCAATACAACGGCGGTTCTTTTGATCGTGGCGGCTGCTTTGTCGGCTATGTTGAGGCTGCCGTTCTCGATGACGATGACCGTATCCGCGCCGGGGCTGAACGTACCGGACCCGGAAAGGTTGAGGTCGCCGCAAATGTGATACTCGGTGCGGCCACCGACCGACACAGTCTTGACGCCGGTGCCGCTCGGAGGCGCTCCCGGGGTCCAGGTCACGCCCGGTCGATAGCTGCCGCACTGCGTCGTGATATTGCTGGCAAGCGCTTTGTAGACATCGGGCACAGGCAGCGCATTTGATTTCGGCTTTCCGCAATCCACGGCAGCCCCGGCCGCGATCCCCTTGGTCACGTTCCCATCGTGGCCTTGGCAATCCAGCGAGGTGTTTGAGCGAATTGAGCAGCCGGAAAGATTTATGATTGGTGCGCCGTTCAGCGACAACGAGACGTGTGACAGTGGCTGGCCGTGATCCAGCGTCAATATGCAGGAGTTGTCTGCCTCACTCGCCATCGCGGTCGATCTGGCGGCAACCGCTATGTGTTTCATGTTAATGATGCCAAGAACCGACGTCGGCACCGACCCTGAGGCGGTCCCTTTGTAAACGGCCGCCGACTCTTGCGTAAAACTGGGGCTGGCCGCGGAACCGGACTTTGCCTGCGCTGCAAGGTTGGCGCTGAACATGTTCAGCGCAACTTGCTTCCAGTTGGAAGTGTCATCCCTTGCCCCAGCAAGTACGGCGGCATCAAGCGCGGTCTGCATACCGGACTTGAAATTGTTGGCACGTGAATAGTCGACGGCGGCGCCGACAGCCGTCATGATCGGAATCAATGACAGGGCGGCGATGGGCGCAATCGAGCCACCGGTATGCTGGCGAAAACGGACCACGAGATGTTTTAGCAAGCTTGCTACTTGAGTAAGCATGGAGCACCTCGATCATCTTGGCGCAAAAATGCCATGCCAGGAAACAGCCAATCTTTTAAAGATGAGCTATTTTCATCGGTCCAATTAGAATTCCATACGCCTACAATTGTAGAGGTCATGTGATGACTATGAACGACTTATGCGCTGCAGCTACATACATATCCCTCCTGCCTATATCAGCGAGGTCCCGAATATCGATGACCCTAACGAATTCAATACGCGGTCGCCCATTGGGGTAAGGCGGACGAGATATGCTCGATCTGTGCCTTGCCGGTTCTGACCCTCAGCCGCCTACTAATTCCGTTGCGCCACGGTGAGCGAAGCCGAGAAGACTATCCGGATCGTGGTGCCGCGTCGCCGCTCCTCGGCGCCTTGCACAATCGCTGAGCGGATTGCCGCACGAGCCCCCGGAGTGTGACTATCGATTAGCATTGGGGTCCGCACGATGCTCCTGTAGATCAGCTCCAACAGATCTTGGCTGCGCTCTGAATTCCACACCAGATCGATCGCCGTCGTTTCTACGCCCGTAGCCGTTGCGGGTGTCGGTGTCAAAGCGTCAAAGTCTCCGCTCCCAATGGAGAGAGGGGCAACCGACGACTTGAAAAACTTGGTTCAGCACCCAACTCCTCTAATCGCCAACTCTTGC
>Ga0214473_10007758_pt1 | contig 12709 bp, 7 predicted proteins | sample RVTome_7_FD_203509 | JGI IMG/M metagenome (GOLD analysis project Ga0214473, IMG submission 203509) | Soil microbial communities from uranium-contaminated site in the Upper Colorado River Basin, Wyoming, United States - RVT98D197 | ecosystem: Environmental > Terrestrial > Soil > Contaminated >... | reverse complement strand
CGTCACCTTCGAGTCCGCAGAAGAGTTCATGGATTCCGCTCCCGGCGGGGGCGAAGGCTGTCTTGTCCTGGACATTCGCCTGCCGGGAATGACGGGTCTTGATCTACAAGAGAAGCTATCCTCATCGGGGGCGAAGTATGCGGTCATTTTCATGACCGCCCACGACAACCCGCAGTGGCAGCAAAGGGCGAAAAAGGCGGGTGCGGTCGCTTACCTGAGGAAACCCTTTGATGAACAGTCGCTGCTTGATGCGATTCAACTCGCCTGCCGTGAGGGAGTTTGAAGGAAGAAATAGAGGCAGGCATGAAAACGAAATCTAACAGGTTGCTGAAAAACGCCCATCTACGTCGTTGCCCTCACCCCTCGTCGTTGCGACGTACTGGACTGTACGACTCACTCCTCGGCCTGCCTGCCGCAGGCAGGGATTTCGGGCGCCTTGTATCTGAGCGTTTTTGAGCAACCTGTGAGCAGGGTCTTTTTCAGCATCCTGCTAAGCAACGAACCTTCTAAATGACAAAAGACAGAAAGGAGAAAGACAAATGAAGAAAAGCATGAAAGTAACCTTATTCCTAACCCTGGTGGCGGCAATCACGATATGGATCGTTTCTCCGGTTGTGTCGCAGGATAAGTCGGCGGACAACATGCAGATCCTGCGCGACAAGGTCAAGGCGGACAAGAAGCTGCTCGTGGCGGCCAACATGGAACTGACCGAGTCGGAGGCGAAGGGTTTCTGGCCTGTCTACGAGGAGTATCAGAAGGATCTGACTGCGATCAATCAACGCATCGGCAAGCTCATCGAGAGCTACGCTGCGGACTATCGGGCAAATACCCTCACGGACGAAAAAGCCCAGAAACTGATTGATGAAATGGTCGCCATCGAGAAGGCCGACGGCGGACTCCAGGCGACCTATGCGCCGAAACTGAGCAAGGTGCTGCCCCCGAAGAAGGTCGCTCGCTACCTGCAAATCGAGAACAAAATCCGAGCTGCTTTGAAATATGAACTCGCTGCCAATATCCCGGCCGTCCAGTAGCCCTGGGCAAGGGGATTGCAACGAAGAAGCTAATACAAACGCAGTTTTTCTTTTGACATCCGAGCGCTCCCCCTCACCCTTACCCTCTCCCCCAACCTGTGGGAGAGGTTTACCCGCCTCTGGCGGCGCCGAAGGCGACCAGGGGCGGGGTGAGGGGCCTGAATAGCAAACGATTAAATGCGTTTGTATTAGTTAGACGAAAGTGGCCGAAGAGATCTCTAGGAAAGGAAGTTGAGGAAGATGGTCGCGTCCAAAAGAATAGCAGGGAGCACATCGGACGTTGCTTCTGAAATCAGAGAAGGAAGCAGTTCCCCCCTGGGAGCGACCTCTGTTGCCGAAGGGGTGAACTTCAGCGTCTTCTCAAGAAATGCGACAGGGGTTGAACTGCGTCTCTTCGATTGTGCTGATGACGCCCGGCCCGCACGGGTGATTCCCATCGATCCCTCATCCAACCGCACGTACCACTACTGGCATGTGTTCGTGCCGGGCGTGCAACCGGGGCAGATCTATGGTTATAGGGTCGACGGACCGTCCGATCCGGCGAAGGGGATGCGATTTGACCCTGATAAGGTCCTCCTTGACCCCTATGGCCGCGGGGTGGTGGTCCCGAAAAACTACAGCCGCGACGCTGCCCATGAGGAAGGCGACAACACCGGGTCAGCGATGAAGAGCGTGGTGGTGGATTCCCGTGCGTACGATTGGGAAGGGGACAAACCCCTGAAACGGCCCTCCTCTCAGACCATCGTGTACGAGATGCACGTGGCAGGTTTCACCCGCCACCCCAGTTCCGGAGTGGCCGAGAGGAGACGCGGAACCTTTGCCGGGCTGATCGAGAAGATCCCCTATCTGCAGTGCCTTGGCGTCACAGCGGTGGAACTGTTACCGGTGTTCCAGTTCGATGCCCAGGACTGCCCGCCGGGCCGGGTCAACTACTGGGGTTATGCACCGGTCTCCTTTTTTTCGCCCCACCAGGCTTTCAGCTCTCGTCAAGACCCGCTAGGGCCGGTAGACGAATTTCGCGACATGGTCAAGGCGCTTCACCGGGCAGGTATTGAAATCATTCTCGATGTGGTGTTCAACCACACCGCAGAAGGCGACCACCAGGGGCCGACACTCAGTTTCCGAGGTCTGGACAACAGCATTTACTACATCCTCGAACAGGACCGGTCGCGCTACGCCAACTACACCGGGTGCGGGAACACGCTCAACGCCAATAACCCCATTGTCCGCCGCATGATCGTGGACAGCCTTCGCTATTGGGTCGAGGAGATGCACGTGGACGGTTTCCGGTTCGACCTGGCATCAATCCTTACACGGGATGCGTCGGGCCACGTGCTGGCGAATCCGCCGGTGCTTTGGGATATTGAGTCAGACCCCTCGATTGCAGGAACGAAGATGATCGCGGAGGCATGGGATGCGGCCGGGCTGTACCAGGTGGGCGGTTTTGTCGGCGACAGCTGGAAAGAGTGGAACGGCCGGTTCAGAGACGATGCGCGCAGCTTTTTCCGCGGGGAAGACGGATCCGTGGCACGCTTTGCCGACCGGCTGCTCGGCAGCCCTGAAATTTATGGTCACGAGGAACGCGAGCCTGAACAGAGCGTCAACTTCGTGACCTGTCACGACGGGTTTACCCTTAATGACCTCGTGTCCTATGACCGGAAGCACAACGAAGAAAATGGTGAAGTCAACCGGGACGGCGCAGACGACAACCGAAGCTGGAACTGTGGCGCCGAGGGTATGACCCACGACCCCGAGGTGGAGAAGCTGCGAAACCGGCAGGTGAAGAACTTTCTGGCCGTCACGATGCTCTCTCTGGGGATGCCCATGATCCTCATGGGCGACGAAGTGCGGCGCACGCAGGCCGGGAACAACAACGCCTACTGCCAGGACAGCGAGATCAGCTGGTTCGACTGGACGCTGGTCGCGAAGCATGCGGATGTGCATCGTTTCGTGACCCTGCTCGCCGCTCGGCGGCTCCTGCGAGACGAGGAGCACGAACGCCGGCGCATGAGCCTCAATCAGCTCCTCCGTCAGGCGAAAACCGCCTGGCACGGCGTGAAACTGAACCAGCCGGACTGGAGCCCTTCTTCGCGCAGCGTGGCCTTCACCGCGGAGATCACGAAGGAAAAACTGCGGTTCCACCTGATTCTAAACGCCTATTGGGAAGCGCTCGACTTTGAGCTTCCACCGGTAGGCAATGGAGGAGGGAACCCGTGGCGCCGATGGATCGACACGGCCCTGGACTCGCCGAACGACATCGTGGAATGGAAGAGTTCGGCATCGATCACAGGGAGCAGCTATCGGGCCGAGCCACGCTCGGTGGTCGTGCTTTTTGCAGGAATCGAATGAAGCTGTCCGAAGTCCCGAGCCTGCTTGACGGAGGGGTAGCCGCTTGTTAGATTGCTTTGGTTTTTCTCTGTAGTCTCCGGTACGCCATTTGCGTGACCGTTATTGTGAAAAGCATAATTATGAACGGTCTCGAAATAGAATTGACATGTTTCGCAAAATCTCCCCTTGCCCCTCTTTATCAAAGAGGGGTAATTCCTCCCTTTTCTAAAGGGAGGCCAGGAGGGATTTAGAAAGAATGTCGGGACAATTGTGAGACCATTAATAAGTGCTGTTCAGAAAGGGAGAAACGGAAATGAATCAGTCAGAGTTATCTCTATCCCGCGTTTTCACCCGCGTGCCCTGGGTTCTCCTCGGGCTCGTCGCCGCGTTCTCTGTCTTTACATTGGCTGCCGGCTGCCAGAAAGAAGAGAAAGCAGCAGGGCCGCCTCCACCTACGGTAGAGGTGGTGGATGTTGTTCAGAAGGATGTGCCGATCTATGGCGAGTGGGTTGGGTCCATGGATGGCCTAGTGAATGCTACGATCAGGCCTCAGGTCACGGGTTATCTGATCAAGCAGAACTACAAGGAAGGGGACTTTGTCAAAAAGGGGCAGGTTCTTTTCGAGATTGACCCCAGAACCTTCGATGCTGCCTTAGGCCAGGCCAAGGCCACTCTGGACCAGGCCAGGGGTATCCTGGACCAAGCGAAAGCAGAGGTGTCTGTGCAGGATGCACGCTGGGCCACGGCTAAAGCCAATCTGGCTCGCATCAAGCCTCTGGCTGAACAGAATGCCGTAAGCCAGAAGGACCTGGATGACGCTGTTGGTATGGAGCTATCGACACGTGCCTCGGTCGTCGCAGCCCAGTCTTCAGTGGCTGCCGCACAGGCAAATGTCGACAAGGCCCAGCTCGATCTCGGCTTCACCAAAATCATGTCCCCCATTGACGGCATTGCGGGCATTGCCAAGGCTCAGATCGGCAATCTGCTCAGCCCCGGATCGACAGAGGAGTTGACGACTGTTTCTACGGTTGATCCGATCAAATGCTACGCTTCCGTGAGCGAGCAGGAGTATATGCAGACTCAGGAGGTGAGGACGAAACGGGTCGGGAAGGTACCGCTGGAGCTCATCTTGGCGGACGGGAGTGTCTGGCCCCACAAAGGGGAATTTTTTGTCGCCGACCGCCAGGTGGACGTGAGGACCGGTACCATCCGAGTAGCCGCGACGTTTCCGAACCCGAACAATATTCTTCGGCCCGGGCAGTTTGCCCGGATACGCGCGGAGATGGAGGTCAAGAAGGGCGCGCTGGTCATCCTCCAGCGGGCGGTGACCGAGGTGCAGGGAAGGTACCTGGTGGCGGTGGGGGGCCCCGAGAACAAGGTGTCGATCAAGCCGGTGAAGGCGGGTGCGCGTTTCGGTCAGTTCTGGGTGATTGACCAGGGCCTGCAAGCCGGGCGAAGGTGGTGGCGGAGGGGATTCAGAAGGTGAGGGACGGGATGGTGGTGAGCCCAAAGCCCTTTAATGTGGAGGTTCAAGCAGGGCCCGGGGCGGAACAGAAACCCGGGGCAGAGCCTGGAGCCAAGTCCCAACCCAAACCGGAAAAGAGGTAAACCGCCATGTCTAGATTCTTTATCAATCGCCCCATCGTTGCCATCGTCATTTCCATCATCATGGTCATTGTGGGCGTGGTGGCTATCCTGGGACTGGCTATTGCTCAGTACCCGAACATCGTACCCCCGGAGATTGTCATTAACACCACGTATGTCGGCGCGGACGCGCAGGCCGTGGAGCAGTCCGTCGCAACCCCCATCGAGCAGGAGATGAGCGGTGTCGACAACATGAACTACATGTACTCGCTCAACGCCAACAACGGCGAGTTGAAGATGTACGTGAACTTTGACGTAATGACCGACCCGAACATCGACCAGGTGCTGACCCAGATACGCAAGAGCCAGGCTGATTCCAAGCTGCCCCAGGAAGTCCGCAATTACGGCGTCACGGTCAAGAAGTCGACGGCATCCCCTTTGATGTTGGTGAGTCTCGTCTCCCCCAACAGCACTTACGATGCCACCTTCCTTGCCAACTATGCGTACATCAACCTGAACGACCAGATCACGCGCGTGCCGGGTATTGCCAGCGTCACCGTCTTCGGCGCCGGCCAATACGCCATGCGTTTCTGGGTGAAACCGGACCAGCTCGCCAAGCTCAGCATCACCATCCCTGAGATCGTAGACGCCATTCAGCAGCAGAACACGGTGAACCCTGCGGGCCAGATCGGAGGCGAGCCTGCGCCCCCCGGCCAGGAGTTTACCTATGCCATCAAGGCGCAGGGACGGTTGGAGACGGAGAAGGAGTTCGGAAAGATCGTGCTCCGCGCTAACCCGGACGGCTCGCTTGTGCGGCTTGAGGACGTTGCCAGGGTTGAGCTCGGTTCCCAGACTTACGCCATGGCGGGCCGCCTGAACGGGAAGCCGTCGGCCGTGCTCGCGCTCTACCAGCTCCCTGGGACCAACGCGATCCAGGCCGTTGACGGCGTGAAGAAACTGATGGAAGAAGCGAAGCAGTCCTTCCCGCCCGACCTGAAATACGAAGTCTCCCTCGACACTACGTTCGCCGTGCGCGAGGGGATCAAAGAGGTCCTCCATACCCTGTACGAGGCGATGTTCCTGGTTATCCTCGTCGTCTTCATCTTCCTTCAGGGGTTCCGGGCGACGCTCATCCCAGCTCTGGCCGTGCCGGTGTCCCTCATCGGCACCTTCGCGTTTTTCCCCTTGCTCGGCTTCTCCATCAACACGATTGCGCTCATGGGTCTGGTGCTGGCCATAGGCCTTGTCGTCGATGACGCCATCGTGGTCGTGGAGGCAGTGGAACACCACATCGAAAAAGGTTTATCGCCCAAAGAGGCGACCCAGAAAGCGATGGAGGAGGTCTCAGGGCCGGTCATCGCCATTGCCCTGGTGCTTTCGGCGGTGTTTCTGCCGACCATCTTCATCCCGGGGATCACCGGACGTCTATTTTCGCAGTTCGCCGTCACCATCGCCATCTCGGTCCTTATTTCCGCCTTTAATGCGCTGACCTTGAGCCCGGCCCTCTGCGCCATGATCCTGAAGCCCCGGAAAGCGTCGACCGGGCCCCTCGGCAAATTCTACGGATGGTTCAACAGGGTCTTTGGAAAGGGGACAAATGGCTACGTCAAGGGATGCGGTTTTGCGATCCGCAAACTCGCCATCAGCATTCTCATGCTGGCGGCTTTCACCGTGGGTACGGGGATCATCGGCGGCAGGGTGCCGGGTGGATTCCTGCCAGAGGAGGACCAGGGATTCATGTACGCAAATGCGCAACTCCCGGATGCAGCTTCCCTCCAGAGGACGGAGGCGATGGTGACCCAGTTGGAAAAGATCGTGATGAATACGCCGGGCGTCGAGTTCTGTACGGCGGTATCCGGTTTCAGCCTGCTTAGCGGAATTACTGACACCTACAGCGGGTTCTTCTTCATCACGCTCAAACCGTGGGAGGAAAGGAAAAAGCCGGAGGAAAAATACGAAGCCATCATGGCCCACATCAACCGGGAATTCGCGAAACTCCCGCAGGGGGCGGCCTTCGCCTTCTCTCCACCGGCCATTCCGGGCATCGGCACCTCGGGTGGAGTGACCATGGTGATTGAGGATCGGGCAGGCAAGGACATCGGTTTCCTGTGGGGGAACACCCAGAAATTCTTGGCCGAAGCGCGCAAACGGCCCGAGCTGGCTCGTGTCACCACGACCTTCACCCCCACGGTGCCCCAGGTCTTCGTGGACGTGGACCGTGACAAAGTGCTCAAGCAAGGGGTGGAGTTAAGCGATGTGTATCGAACCCTGCAGACCTTCATGGGCGCTTACTTCGTCAACTACTTCAACCGATTTGGTCGCCAATGGCAGGTTTACGTGCAGGCTGAAGGCGAGTACCGGGTTCAGGCCCAGCAGCTCGGGCAGTTTTACGTGCGCAACAGCAAGGGCGACATGGTACCCCTCTCGGCTCTGACGAAGTTTGAGCAGCGCTCCGGTCCCGAGTTCACCATGCGTTATAACCTTTATCGTTCCGCCCAGATCAATGCGGCTACAAACCCAGGCTACAGCTCGCTCCAGGCCATGAAGGCGCTCGAAGAAGTCTTCAGCAAGACCATGCCGCAGGAGATGGGCTATGACTACATCGGCATGTCCTTCCAGGAGAAAAAGGCGGGCGAGGGCGTCCCCATCTCCGTCATCTTCGGGATGTCGCTGCTTTTCGTGTTCTTGATCCTCGCGGCCCAGTACGAGAGCTGGTCGCTCCCGTTCAGCGTGCTCCTTGGAACGCCCATCGCCGTGTTCGGAGCCTTTGCCTTCATCATGCTCCGGAACATGGAGATGAACCTCTATGCCCAGATCGGCCTCGTCATGCTCATTGGACTGGCGGCCAAGAACGCGATTCTCATCGTCGAGTTTGCCAAGGTCGAGTACGAGAAGGGCAAGGAGATCATGGAGGCTGCGCTGGAAGGCGCCAGGCTGCGACTCAGGCCGATCCTCATGACGTCCTTTGCCTTTATTCTGGGGTGCGTGCCCCTGGCGATCGCCTCGGGCTCGGGCGCAGTCTCTCGCAAAGTGATGGGTACCGCCGTCATCGGGGGCATGCTAACCGCCACCTGTATTGCCATCTTCATCATCCCGGCGACGTTCTACCTAATGGAAAGACTCGTTCACCGCGGGAAAAAGGGGGAACACGGAGGGAAAGTTGAACAGAGTGAAAAGGAGGGTGAGAGCCATGCATAAGATGACCTGTCAAAAAATCTCCCCTAAGATCGTGCTCGCCGCGATCCTCCTGTTCATCCTCACCGGGTGCATGGTAGGGCCCGATTACAAGCGGCCTGGTGTGGACGTCCCTCAATCCTGGCGCTTTGAAGACAAGGAAGCGAAGGACGTCGTCAACACCCTTTGGTGGGAACAGTTCAATGCCCCTGTCCTCAATGATCTGATCCGGATCGCCCTTCAGGAGAACAAGGATGTGAAGATTGCCGCTGCCAGGGTCGAACAGTTTCTCGGACAATACGGGACAACCCTCGCCTTCCTCTTCCCTCAGATCGGCGCCGGTGCAAGTGCGGGCAGGCAGCGGTTGAGCCAGTCCACGGGTCCCGTTCCTTATGAACGAGATCCCAGTATCAATACGTCGTTCGATAACTACGACATCTTTGTGAATGTGAACTGGGAGATCGACCTCTGGGGAAAGATAAGGCGAGCCACAGAGGCGGCGCGTGCCAATCTGCTGAGCACCGAGGAGGCTCGCCGGTCCGTCATTCTGACTCTTGTCACCGCCGTGGCTAACTCTTATGTGAACCTCCGGGACCTCGACAAGCAGTTGGTCCTGACGAGAGAGACGGCTCAGAGCTACAAGGAAAGTTACGATCTTTTCAGTCTCCGCTTCAAGTACGGGATTGTTTCGGAAATAGAGGTCAAACAGGCCATGGCCCAGTATGAGCAGGCCATGGCGAATATCCCCTTGTTACAGAAGGGAATTGCCCAGCAGGAAAACGCCTTGAGCGTGCTTTTGGGACGGAACCCGGGTCCCATTCCTAGAGGGAAGACCATTGATGAACTCACGCCGCCCGCAGTCCCTGCAGGACTGCCTTCAGATCTTCTCCTGAACCGGCCCGACCTCCTCCAGGCCGAACAGAACCTTGTCGCCGCTAACGCGAACATCGGTGTTGCTAAAGCGCTGTATTACCAGACCCTTTCTCTGACCGGGCTGTTTGGCTTTGCGAGCATGGACCTGTCGGACTTGTTTAAAGGGCCTGCCAAGATGTGGAGCTACGCTGCGCCGGTGACCGCGCCGATCTTCACGGCAGGGGCGATCGAGGGGCAGGTCAGGGCGGCTGAAGCCGTGCAGCAACAGACGCTGTTGCGCTATCAGCAGGTCATCCAAACCGCATTCCGGGAGGTCGACGACAGCCTCGTGGACCATCAGCGAACAAGGGAGCAGCTGGCCTCCCTTGCCCGAGAAACTGCGGCCCTTCGGGACTATGTGCGCCTCGCTCGGTTACGATACGATAACGGGTACACCAGCTATCTCGAGGTGCTCTATTCGCAGACCCTCCTCTACAACTCGGAAATTCTGCATACCGTGGCGCAGGGAACCCTTTTCCAGTCGCTCGTGAACCTTTACAAATCTATGGGCGGCGGCTGGGTTGTGGAAGCGGAAAACAAGGTGGCTAAAAGCCAATAGACCGGGGTGAATCTCCGGGTGAAGTCTTTCGAGAAGAAAATGTGGACGGAGAGAAGGCTGGAGATTCGGTGTAACTTGAACATAAAGCCATAAGAAAGGAGGGCTACTATGAGAAAAATCATTATGATGAACATCAGCGTTGTGGTCTTTGTCCTGGCCGTCGTCATGATCGCCGGGTGCGCAACAAGCAATGTGAAGATGAGGAGAGAGACCGTGGATCGTCAGCAAGAGAAGGCCATGATTCAGCGGTCCTTGGAGCGTTTCGATGAGGGGAATTTTTATGTATACGAGTGGCGGCCGGGTATTACGGCGGCGGTCGTTGTCGATCTGAAGGATCCTGAGCGGGTGATCAGGCCGGGCTCAGACTGGAGAAAGATCAAATCGCGCGAGGAGCTTGAAAAAGCTTACAATGCCGGCAGCAACGTCAAATCCAGGTTTGGCCTGAAATTGTACAGGCTGGAGGGCGAAGACGGCGAGATTTGGGGCTACTTTTATGCCTTTGAGAACCGGCTGCCTTTCTCGGTTATCGATGACAAGACCATTATGCTTGGCCGAGTCCCTGAACCTAAATCTCCCGGGGGGCCCTGACAAGTCTAGTAAGGAGTAGGAAGTAAGAAGTATGCAGTAAAATAGGAAAGCCTCATTTCAGTTGCTGTTGCGCTTACTCCTTACTGCATACTGCGTACTCATGACGTTGCGGTCGTAGGCCTGCGTTACGAATGCCAAAACCTTATTGAGTTCGCCAATCATTACAATTGGAGCGGGGGAAAGACATTGGAGAAGCTACCACTGAACAAGACAAAGATTGTTTGCACCATCGGACCGGCATCTGAAAAGCAGGAAGTGATGGAGCAGATGCTTCTGGCGGGCATGAATGTGGCACGGCTCAATTTCTCCCACGGGGACTTTGAGAGTCACAAGAGGGTGATCGATACCTTGCGCTCCGCTTCCCGCGCCACAGGGCGACGGGTGGCCATCATGGCCGATTTGAGCGGACCCAAGATGCGCATCGGAAAGCTCAAAGAAGAACCTGTGGAGCTGAAGGCCGGTGATGTTTTCACCTTGACCACGAAGGAGATTGTCGGGGACGTTACCAGGGCTTCTGTCAGTTTTTCCCGTCTCCCGCAGGCCGTCAAACCTGGAGACGCCCTTTACTTGAATGACGGCTTTATCCAACTCGAGGTCAGCAAAGTTGATGGAGATGAGGTGCGTTGCAAGGTGGTCGTAGGAGGGGAGTTGCGTTCCCGCAAGGGATTGAATCTCCCTGACATCGATCTGGGGATCACGGCCTTCACGGACCGGGACAGGGAGTGCCTCCGGTTTGCCATGGAGCAAGGCGTGGATGCGGTCAGCCAGTCCTTTGTGGAGTCTGGAAAGGACATCAAGGCAGTTCGCGAGGCGGCCAAGGAGCTTGGCCACAACCCATTCATCATCGCCAAGATCGAGCGGGCGAGGGCTCTGGACCAGATAGAAAGTATATTCCAGGAAGCGGACGGAATCATGATCGCCCGCGGGGACCTGGGCGTGGAAATACCGATCGAGCAAATGGCGGTCACCCAGAAGCGGCTAATGCGGCGGGCCAATCAGATTGGGAAACCGGTGATCACGGCGACGCAGATGCTCGAATCCATGATCTCTTACCGCCGCCCCACCCGGGCTGAGGCGACGGACGTGGCCAATGCGATTCTGGACGGCACAGACGGCGTGATGCTTTCGGGCGAATCCGCTATGGGGCACTACCCTGTAGAGTCGGTCGCTATGCTCGCAAAGATTGCGGCAGCGATCGAACCCCACCGTCATAGGGTCACTGTCAAAGAGATGTTTCATGGGATCGATTTGCGGGGTAAGCTTCGTACGGCCCATCTCATTGCGATCGGCGTCGAGGCGAGTCTCGAGTATGCGTCTCCTGCGGCCGTGTTTGTCCCCACGAAGAGCGGTGCAACACCAAGAAGCCTTGCACGCTTTCGCCCTCCCGTGTGGATCGTTGCCCTAAGCTCTCAGGAGTCTACCTGCCAGGCACTTCAATTCTCATACGGCGTGCATCCGGTTCATGAAGGGGAGCAGCCCGAGGACTGGACGGATTATGCGAGAAAGTGGGTCGAGGATCATGCCGTGGAAGGTAATCTTGTGATCCTCACGGAAGGGCCTTCTGACAAGCACCCGGAGGCGAATCATAGGATGGAACTGATAGAGTTGAAAAGGTAAGAATGGAGATGTTCTTATGAAGGTCGGCATTATTGGTTGCGGATTTGTGGGGAGCTCGGCGGCTTATGCCATGACCCTTGAGGGTTCAGCCAGCGAGATTGTCCTGGTCGACTTGAACGCGAAACTCGCTCAAGCCCAGGCCGAGGATATTCTTCATGCAACTCCCTTTTCCAACCCTGTACGCGTCACCGCAGGAGACTATGCCGCGCTGGAAGGTGCCGAGGTGATCGTGCTCGCCTGCGGGGTCGGCCAGCGTCCCGGGGAGACGCGCTTGGACCTTCTGGGTCGAAACGTCAAGGTTTTCCAAGCCGTGACCCCTAAGGTGCTGCAACATGCTCCGGATGCCGTGCTCCTTGTAGCTTCGAACCCTGTGGATGTAATCACGGAGATCGTGACGAAGCTCTCCGGGTTGCCTCCTGGCCGCGTCATCGGTTCGGGAACTATACTCGATACCGCCCGTTTCCGTGCTCTCCTCGGAGAATACCTGGGCGTTGCTTCCCAGTCCGTTCATGCCTATGTTCTGGGGGAGCATGGGGATTCGGAAGTGTTGGTTTGGTCGAGCGCTCAGGTGGGAGGGGTCCCTTTGGTGGACTTCGCCGAACAAATCGGCAAGCCGGTGACTCCGGAAGTGCGATCGCGAATCGACGAGGGAGTCCGCCGAGCAGCCTACCGGATTATTGAAGGAAAGGGCGCTACCTATTACGGCATTGGAGCGGGGCTGTCGCGGATCGTGAGCGCGGTCCGGGACGACGAGCGGGCGGTGCTCACCGTATCCATGCGCACAACGGACGTGAAGGGAGGAGCATTGGCGAGCCTTTCCCTGCCCAGAGTGGTCGGGAATGCGGGTGCCGTACTGACCTTGCGACCGGTTCTTTCCGATGAGGAGATGGAGGCCATTCAAGAGAGCGCGGGGATA
>Ga0214473_10007757_pt1 | contig 12710 bp, 13 predicted proteins | sample RVTome_7_FD_203509 | JGI IMG/M metagenome (GOLD analysis project Ga0214473, IMG submission 203509) | Soil microbial communities from uranium-contaminated site in the Upper Colorado River Basin, Wyoming, United States - RVT98D197 | ecosystem: Environmental > Terrestrial > Soil > Contaminated >... | reverse complement strand
GCGGTCTCATATTCCCACAATCACATGCTCTCGAAGGCGGCCATCGAATCGAACGCGCACTTCCTCGATCTCGGCGGAAACAACGACGTGGTCGCGCGCCAGCTGACTCTCGATAGCCAGGCCAGGAAGGCGGGCGTTTGCATCATCCCAAACTGCGGGCTTGCGCCGGGCATGGCGAACGTCATCGCTGCCTCGGGAGCGAAGCGTTTCACCACGATCGATTCGATTCACATTCGCGTCGGCGGGCTCCCCCAGCATCCCCTTCCCCCGTTAAACTACCAGCTCGTCTTCGCGCCCGACGGACTCATCAACGAATACACCGAGCCTGCCGAGGTTGTGCGCAACGGGCGGCTCGAGCGGGTGGAATCTCTCACCGACATCGAAGAAATCGTGTTCCCCGAACCGTTCGGAACACTGGAGGCGTTTAACACATCGGGCGGGCTCTCAACGTTGCCCCGGATGTTCGAAGGGAGAATAAACCATCTCGACTACAAGACGATCCGGTACAAGGGCCACTGCGAAAAATTCAAGATTCTCATCGATGTCGGCTTCGCAAGCCACGAGCCGATCATGGCGGGAGAAACCGTCCGGACGGCGAGAGAAATGTTCTGCGACTTGCTTCGCAGGAAACTGCCGGCGAACGGTCCCGACGTCGTCCTTCTTCGCGCGACGATCTCCGGAACGGCTGACGGAAGGCAGAAAACACTTGCGTATGAAATGATAGATTACTATGATGAAACGACGAAAATCACGTCGATGATGCGCACGACTGCGTATCCGACGTCGATCATCGCGCAGATGGTTGGAAGGGGCGAGATCACCGCGCGCGGTGTCTTGCCGCCGGAACAATGCGTCCCCGGCGAACCGTTCGTCCGGGAGCTCGGGAAGAGAAACATCGTCATCAAGACAACAGAACGGTAATTCCACAGAGACGGGACCACGATGAAAAGACCCTTATCCATCATTATTATCTCCAAAGACCCCCGTACGCAGCAGGAAGTCCACAACCGGTACGATACCATCGCGCGATTCCCTCGACTCGCGCTGCTTCTCTTCTGCTTGCGGGCGCTCTTTGGCGCACGGTTTACCGCATAGTTATGGCCCAGCAAAGCTCGTTCGATATCGTCTCCAAGGTCGATCTCCAGGAAGTCGACAACGCCCTCAACCAGGCGCGCAAGGAAATAGCGCAGCGGTATGATTTCAAGGGCTCCAAAACTTCGATCGAGTTGCAGCAAAAAGAGCACGAGGTCGTCCTCATCTCCGACGATGACTTCAGGATGAAAGCGGTGGTCGACATCATCCAGTCGAAGATGGTGAAACGCGGAGTCCCGTTGAAAGCTCTGACCTACGGTGCGGTGGAGCCGGCCGCCGGGGGACTTGTGCGACAGACGATCAAACTCCAGAACGGCATCGATAAGGACAACGCCCGGCTCGTCATCAAGATGATTAAAGACGCAAAACTCAAAGTGCAGGCGCAGATCATGGACGACCAGATCCGCGTGACGGGCAAGAACAAGGATGACCTGCAGTCCGTGATCGCTGAGCTGCGTCAAGCCGAGTTGCCGTTTGCCATGCAATTCGTGAATTACCGGTAGCCGGAATTGTCCGACAGGCTCACAATACGATGAAGCGTGCGTTTCTCCTGATCCTCCTCATCTGTTCCTCCTCCTTCGCACAATACACCTTTGAAGTCCGGTTTGTCTCCAACCCTGAGCGGACAACCTTCATCGGGGTGTTCCACCGGGACGGCGTCTTTTATGGGTCGTTGAGCGACATTGCGACGGCGTTCAAACTCACCAGGACAGAGACGCAGCGCGGGGGCAGCATCAAGACGGACGAGCTTTCCATTGCGGTTACCGTCGGCAGCCCGTACTGCGTGATTGCGGACCGCAACAACAACGCAAACGTCTGGCAGTTGTCCGCCGAGCCGATCCGTGCTGCCAAAACACTCTTCGTTCCGCTCGAATCGTTTGTTCCCATCCTCGACGCGGTGCTCGATGAAGAAATCGTGTTCAACAAATCCCTGCAGCTGATCGCCGTCGGTGAACTGTACGCACGGCCGAAATTCGACCTTGCGGCGCTGTCCATCGAAGAACGGGACAACGGCAACCTCGTGCGCCTGCATCTCGCCAAACACATCACGGACTACGAGAGCTGGTTGAAGCCTGTGCAGGTTGCCGGCAAATTGCACCAGGAGGACTACTGGTTGTACGTTACGCTGGTCGGGACAACCGTGGACACGGCAGCGTTGCAGTCGGTCGGGCTGAAAGGACTCGTCAAGCAGCTGCTCGTCTTCCAGTCCCCGACGTCGGCCCAGCTGACGTTCAGGCTGAAAGGAGAAATCACCGGAACGGAAATGCTGCCGGCCGGAGAGGGGAACGACCTTCTCCTCGCCATTCACACGCCGACCGCGGAGGAGATCGCCCTCCGGAAGAAAAAGGAGAACGAGAGGAATTTAGAGCGCGAGAGGAACAAATGGAAAATGGACGTCATCGTGGTGGACGCGGGGCACGGCGGACAGGATCCCGGCGCCGTCGGCGTGACCCGCGTGAAGGAAAAAGACGTCACCCTCGGTGTCGCGCTGAAGCTTGGCAGACTCATTCAGAAGAACATGAAGGACGTCAAGGTGGTTTACACGCGCACCGCCGACGAGTTTGTCGAACTGTACCGCCGCGGTCAGATAGCCAACCAATCGGAGGGAAAACTCTTCATCAGTATTCATTGCAACTCCATGCCGCGCAAACCGAACCCCATCAACGGATTCGAAATTTATCTTCTCCGGCCCGGCAAGACCGAACATGCGATTGAGATTTCTCAACGGGAAAACGCGGTCATCGAGTTTGAAGAAGGATACAAAGAGCGCTACCAGGAGTTGACCGAGGAAAACTTCATCATTCTGACGATGGCCCAGACTGCGTACATGAAATACAGCGAACATTTTGCCGATGTGCTCCAGCATCAGATGGAGGCGAGGAGCGGGCTCGAAAACGGAGGGGTGAAGCAGGCGGGGTTTTACGTGCTGGTGGGTGCGTCGATGCCGAACGTGCTCGTTGAAACGGGTTATCTCTCAAACCGCGGAGATGAACGGTTCCTGAAGAGCCAGAGCGGGCAGCAGAAAATCGCGCAGGCGATCTTCAGCGCCGTCAGCATCTATAAAGAGGAATACGAAAAGGCTCTCAAAGAGGGCCGGATGATGGGGGATTCTGGGGGTGAGAGGTGAGAAGTCCAGCTGCGTCGATGAATGCCTGCCCGCCGGAGCGTTTACCCACCGAAGCGTGGCGTAGGTGGGGAGTGAAGGCGGGAGAGGTGGGCAATTAATTGGTCTAAATGGTTGATTGTGGGAAGCGGGAGAGATCAGAGGTCAGACGTCAGAAGTCAGCAAGAGGAGTTATTCTTCGACGACCTTGTTTCGTAGCTCGTTCGTATCGCCCGGCTGTCGTGGAAAATGTCGTGACAATTCCTCCCCAACTGCCGTAACAGCGTCACAAATTCCAACTTTGAAATTCCCACGAGCGAAATGTTTGGAGAGTGTTTCGGCGATCCGCTCCCACGTCCCATCCTGTACTTTCTTGTGAATCCCTTCATCGGCGATGATGTGAAATTTCCGTTCGCCGTACAAAAGCATGATGAGGACGCCGGTTTTGTGTTTAGTGTTGTGCATCCCCAGCCGTCGGAACTCGTTCAATGCGAGATCGTGGAGCGAAAGCCGCTTATCTTTCCTCCGCCGGCGATGGAGGACCGCAACGCGAATTTCGCCGCTCGTGTTCTTCTCGGCCTCAGCAATCTTCGCCGAAACCGTGCGGAGATCTTCTTTGGAGAGTATTCTTCCTGTCAAGGGTAACATGTACGCAAGAGAACCCACGACCAACGTAGCGGGCTAATCCTGATCTTGTGGACTAAGGATGACCATATGAGCCAAGCCTGACCGTTCACCAACTGCCGCTCGCTCCGCCGCCACCAAAACTTCCTCCGCCGCCGCTGAAGCCGCCTCCACCAAACCCACCACCCGAACCGGATCCCCCTCCACCAAAGCCGCCAAACCAGACGCCGCTTGACCGATATCCCCGTGAACCTATGTGATAGCCCCTTCTCGAAAAAGCAAACATCCTCAACAAACCGAACAGAAAGAATCCACCGACCAGCAGGACGGGGATGAGGTTTGCGGGTAATTCGTCCTCGGGTTCTCCCTTGAATTCTCCCTTCGTGGCGCTCTCGATTGCACCGACGCCCGCTTCAATCCCTCCGAAGAAATCGCCGTCCCTGAACCTCGGGACGATGACGTGACGAATTATCTGGTCGCATATCGCATCGGGCAAAACTCCTTCGAGCCCATAGCCGACCTCGATCCGCATCTTCCTGTCGTTTTTCGCAATGAGGAGCAATACGCCGTTGTCTCTCCCCTTCTTGCCCACCTTGTTCTTTTCCGCAACCCGCAACGAGTATTCTTCCACGCTTTCACCGGAAAGCGATGGAACCATCAGAACGACAATCTGATTAGATGTCGTTCGTTCGAACTCGGCGAGAGAACTCTCAAGATTGGCGACTTCATTATGCGAGAGAGTGCCCGTTGCATCCGTCACACGCTGGTGCAGTTCTGGCACCTGGGGATTGTCCTGCTGAGCCAGGAAGAGGCCCGGCAGAAACAGGAACAACAACGAAATCGAGACGCGGCGTGCCATGGTTCCGGTCAGAACTTCACCTGCGGAGCTTTCTCGGCGCCTTCCTCGGCGCGGAAATACTCTTTCTCTTTGAAACCCGACATGCCCGCTATAAGGCTTGCGGGAAACCGCCGGACTTTCATGTTGTAATCCTGAACGACTTCGTTAAACCGCCGTCGTTCTACGGCAATGCGGTTCTCCGTTCCCTCGAGCTGTGCCTGGAGCTGCAAGAAGTTGTCGTTCGCTTTGAGTTGAGGATAGTTTTCGGCGACCGCGAGGAGGCGGGTCAAAGCTCCACCCAACGCACCCTGCGCCGCTTGAAACTTCTGGAACGCATTCGGGTCGTTCAGAATGTCAGGCGTCACTTGGAGTTTTCCAACGTTCGAGCGTGCTTCCGCGACGTTTTCAAACACTTCGCGTTCGTGTTCCGCATAGCCTTTTACGGTCGCGACGAGGTTCGGAATGAGGTCGAGCCTTCTCTGGTACTGATTCTCCACCTGTCCCCACGCCTGTTTGACGCCTTCACCAAGTCCTACCAATGAATTGTAGGTTCCGACCCACCAGCCGCCGAGGATGAGTCCTGCCAGAACGACAACCCCGACGACTGCGAGGATAATTGCACTCTTACGCTGCATGGAATGTTCCCTTTTGAATGAATTTTATTGAAATGAATCTCAATATTACGAATCGAGGAATGAAAAGCAAAGGAACGCCTCAACGGTTCATGCTACTGAACTGGACTCCACCTCAGGGAGGTGCGCATGTGGAAGGTGGAGCCCAGTTACAGATGGCCTGACCTACAGCGGATGCTCGAACGAGAGGTAGAAAAACAACGATATGGTTGTCTCGCCTTCATGGATTGAGACCGGGAATCCAAGGCCGGGCACAACTTGGAGGTCTTGAAAATTCAGTGCACACCGCACACCGGGGTTGATGACTGCCGTTGCCTCACGAACGACGTCGCCTCCGTCATCGATCCCTGCATGAGATGAAACAAGATTCTCGAAAAGCAAATGAAAGTCCTCCATTGCTCTCCAGATCAGGCTTACCCCCGCGTAATACGAGACGAGAAGTTTCGTTTTGGGAATGATTGTCCCGCCGGCATTTGCGTGAACGACGAAAGCGCGAGACAGTTCTTTACTGGCGGGGACGTTGAACTGGACGCCGACGACCCCCTCCCCGAGTCCCTCGCTTTCGGATCCGGTCGGGAGAATGACGGACAATCGCGGGGAAACATACGCCCGGTCCCCGTTGGCGAAAAGTTGATAGCGGTAGTTCACAAGCACGTCACCGAGGCCATGATTCCCGCCCTGTGAACCGTACGGAACCGTGTAGCTGATCTGGTGCAACTGACCTCCAGCCGGCCATTCCTGCGTGAAGACGTAGGTCAGACTTCTCTCCGGGCTTTCTGCGTAGAGAAAATTCGAAATATGCTGTACGACGCCTTCCTCCTGATTGTACGCCTCCTCGATGAGGAACGAATTATCCTGAATGCCGGCCGCCTGTTGCGGTTCGGCGTCCGAAGCCTGAGCCAGCACGTGCAACGCTGACCCAAAGAGAATTACGAGGACCGAAAGAGAGACTGCTGTCATGGAACGGAGATTTCCGCAGCGCCCAGGATCAGCCATGGTTCATTTCGCCCTCAGGAGAAGTACCGGGACGCTGATGCTGTGTTGGACGCGACTTGCGGTGGTTCCAAGAAAAATGTCGGCGAGGAAACGATGTCCGTGCGTGCTCATCGCCACCAGGTCGCAGCCCTTTTGCTTGACCCATCGGACAATTTCGTCGGCGGGTTCGCCGTAGGCCAGCTCAGCATCCGCCGGAATTCCGGCGGACTCGAACTCCGTTTGGATTTCAGTCAGGTACGCCGTGTCTTCCGTGATCTCGGGGCTTATGGCGTCGGCTCCGTACGTTCGTGCTGCCCAGCCGTCGGCCACATGCAGCAGCACGACGCGGCTCTTCGCGAGCCCGGCCAGTCGTTTGACGTGTTCGATGATGACTCTGTCGGTTGGAGTGCCGTCGAGGGTTACGAGAATCGTTTTATACATGTCTTCTCCTTGTGTGAGAGGACGATTAGTGTCTCGGCTTACAAGTATCTTCAATAAATCCACGGGCCCAACGTGCAGTAAACGATCTGAATCCAGACAATGAATGCTGATGGCTTATCAAGGAACCTTTGATAAACTAGCCACCCGTGATGACGCGCCACGCGGCCTGCAGGGAGTCCGGCAGTCCGTAAATGTCCATCGCCGTGATGAGGATCGCGCTCCCCCATCCTGCGAGCGTCAGGAGCCAGCCGTTCTTCCATTTTCCCATTCTCTTGCCGGATGTTGTGAAGTGAAGGAGGGGGAACATCGCGAACGGGAGTTGGAGGGCCAGCACGACCTGACTCAGAATCAAAAGATCGTTTACGCTGCTGTCGCCGCGAATGCCGATGATCAGCACGGCGGGAATGATGGCGAGCAGGCGGGTGATGAGGCGGCGCAACCACGGCTTGATTCTCCAGCGCATGAAGCCTTCCATGACCACCTGACCGGCCAGCGTTCCGGTGATGGTACTCGCCTGACCGCTGGCGAGCAGAGCTACGGCAAACAGCGTGCTCGCGGCAACGGTTCCCAACAAGGGCGCCAGCGTCAGGTAGGCGACGCGGATCCAATCGGCTTCTTCCCCGAAGTGCACGATGCCATCCGCCAGGGCAACGCTCTCTTTCCCGTAAAAGACCGTCGCGGCGAGGACGAGAATGGCGGCGTTGACCAGAAACGCGATCGTCAGAGCAACAGTGGAATCTATGGTGTTAAACCGGATGGCGCGGCGAATAGAAGGTTCGTCTTTCTGCAATTTGCGGCTTTGCACCAGCGCCGAATGCAGGTACAGGTTGTGCGGCATGACCGTGGCCCCGATGATTCCGATAGCCACGTAGATCATTCCCATGTGCGCGAAACCGGGCGAGATAAGCGCGCTCCCCATTTCCAGAAAACTCGGTTGCGTCTGCGGAAGGACAAAGATCTCGATGAAGTAGCACACGCCGATCGTCGTGATGAGAAGCAGAACCACTGCTTCGATCGTTCTCATCCCGAACCTTTGGAGCGCCAGAAGAAGCATCACGTCGAGCCCCGTGATGATAACCGCCCAGAGCAGCGGGATGCCGAACAGCAGGTTGATGGCGACCGCACTCCCGAGAACCTCCGCCAGATCGCACGCGCCGATGGCGATCTCGCTGAGGAGCCAGTTGGGCCAGCGCGTCCAACGCGGATACCAATCGCGACAACATTGCGCGAGGTCCTTTCCGGTGACCACGCCCAGACGGGCAGACGCCACTTGCATGAAAATCGCCATCAGACTGGCGAGGGCCACGATCCAGAGTAGTCCATATTTGAACTGCGCACCTCCCTGCAGATCGGTTCCCCAGTTGCCGGGATCCATGTACCCTACGCTAACGAGCAGCGCAGGCCCGATGAAGGCTCGCCACTGCCGCCAGAAGCCGGCGTCGTGGTCGGGTAAGTCCACCGTACCGTGGATGCCTTCGAGCGAGAGGTGACTGACCGTAGAGCTCGACGAAACGGGCTCCTGGCCTGCACGATCATCCCTGCGATCCGTCTCTTGTTCCATTTTCTTCATGAATGATTTCTCGAACAATCCTTTCGTGTCGGTTTATTCTACGAAGATACTTTCAGCCAGCCGTGCGCTCAGGGCGATCTCCCTGGTTCCGACCCGCACGATGATGGATCCATCGAATTCAATCTTCTCGACGACCTTCAAGTGTGACTGCAGGTTGAGCCCCAATCGTGTAAGGTACTGGAGAATTTCCGGGTTTTCGTCGCTCACGCGGACAATGACGACGCTTTTCCCTTCTGCGACGTCGGGCAGACTGCGCGCGCGCAACGCCGAAAGCCCGCCTCGCTCGTTGGGTATCGGATCGCCGTGCGGGTCGGATTTCGGATAGCCGAGCGCTTTGTCCAACCGGCGTTCCAGCTCCTCCGATGTCGCGTGCTCGAGCCGTTCGGCTTCATCGTGAATCTCATCCCAAGAGTAGCCGAGAAACCTGACGAGAAACATTTCCCACAGACGATGCCGTCGAACGGTTTTCATCGCGATCTTCCGTCCCGCTTCTGTCAGCTTCACCCCCTGATACGGCTCGTACTGGATGAGTTTTTTCTCCGACAGTTTTTTCACCATGTCCGTCACCGAACCGTCACCGACACCGAGATGCCTGGCCAGGGCCGACGTCGTGACGTTGCCGCCGGCTGATTCAAGCTTGAGGATCCCTTTGATGTAGTCTTCGACGGATTGGGTTGGCATAGGAGTTTTAGGTATGCCCAAACATATGTTTTGGCAGGTTAAAAGTCAAGCGAGGTGGAGAGCAAGTGCAAAAGTCCGACTTCTCGCCGGGCGGAGGCGAAGATAGAAGTCGGACTTTTTGCCAAGGCTTTTCCCGTCCGGCCAACGGCGGGATTGGCGGAAATCTCGAATTGTCGGGGAGATCGCTACTTTACAACCGGCAGGGTGATGGTGACAGCAGTTCCTCCCATGAGACTACTTCCGATTGACAGGTTCCCCCCGTAGATTTCCGCAAGCCGCCGCGCGATCGCCAACCCGATTCCCATTCCCTGTTGTTCGTACTTCTTGCGGTCGAACTGCGTGAACCCGCCGAGACCCTCGATCTGTTCCGGAGACATGCCGCGGCCTGCATCGATGATCGAAACGGCAAGCCCTTCAGCTCCTCTCTGCGATTCTACCACCACAGGCGTTCCCGCCTCGGAGAACTTGAACGCGTTGTCCACCACTTCCTCAACGATTTTCGTTACATGCTGCCGCGCCATGGCGACCCGGCAATCCTCGACGCGGACAGTGAGATCGTTCGCGCGACCCCATTTGCCGGCCTTCTCGCGGGAGGCATTCTCGGCAATGGTACGAAGAGAGTCAGCCTGACTCCTCCGAAGTTCTTCCAATTTCTTCGGATCGTCCGTGACGGTTTGCAATTCCGCGTAGACGAGGAAGTTCTCGAGGAGGTGACGCAGGCGGAGAGCCGATTTCTGAATCCGCATGGCTACTTCCTCCACCTCACCGCTTTGCATCTCGTTCGCGCCCGTTTTCAGAATCTCGGCGAAGCCGAGGATTCCATGAAGCGGCGTCCGGAATTCATGCGGGAGCGAGTCGAGAATGCTGAGCCGGATTCCTTCTAATTTCCGTTCGTACTGACGGTCCTGGTCTTCCTTCTTCTTCAGTCTGACTTCGATGGCCTGGATGAGTTGGTTCTGCCCGAACGGTTTCGCCAGGTAATCGTCGGCACCGAGTTGCATTCCTTTGCGAAGGTCGGAGAGCTCGCTCATCCCGGTGAGAAAAATGAAGGGAATTCCGGCTGTCCGTGGATCCTCGCGCAGCGCCCTGATTAATCCATAGCCGTCGAGTTTCGGCATCGTGACGTCGCAGACGATAATGTCGGGCACTGAGGCTCGTGCAAGCTCGAGACCCCGGAGCCCGTCCTCGGCTTCCTCAACACCGTATCCGGCCGCCTCGCACACCTGGGAGACCATGTACCTGAACTCAACTTCGTCGTCAACGATAAGGACTTTTTTCTTTGACGGGGTCATACAGCGAACAGGACAAACGAGATCGGAATTTTCATGGCAGGTTCTCCCTTTGCGCGAGATGGTTTTAGGAACATTTCACCGATTGGGGTAACGTTCCTTTACGAAACCTAATAAAATCGAAAAAGAGTGTCAAGAACGGATGAAAGAAGGCGTCCTCCGTTTCCGAATAACGATAATTATGCGTATCTTTGTTGAGTCAAGTTGACCACTTTTTATTGAAAGTCGTTGAAACGACTGGGCAGTTAAGGGTTTGGCAGTGTTTAAACCCACGACTTAAGTCGTGGGTTTACCACGACAAAGCTTGCATCCTTAACCGTTTCAACGGTTTCGAAACCCATAGCGGTCAACTTGTGCTCATTGAGTGCCAGAGGGCACGTCTCCTTGTTCCTCATCGTTCCACCCCTCAGAAAGGTTCTATGCAATCAACGTCTCCGAAACTCACCAAGAGAATGGTGTCGCTTCTCGAGCGTCACGGCATCACGACTCCCACGCCCATCCAGCAGAAAATCATCCCCGCGATCTTCGAGAACAGCGATGTCCTTGCTCAATCGGAAACGGGATCGGGAAAGACACTCAGCTTCGCGATTCCCCTTATCGAGCACATCGAGAAGTCCGACGGACTGAAGGCGCTCGTCCTCGTGCCGACGCGTGAACTGTGTGTGCAGGTGGCCGGAGAGTTCATCAAATTTTCAGAAGGAAAGCATCTGGGCATTACGCCCGTGTACGGGGGCGCTTCCATGAACGAACAGATCCGAAAGCTCCGGACGGCGAACATCGTCGTCGCGACGCCGGGCCGGCTCATCGACCTTCTCAACCGGAATCTGCTTTCCCTCGGGTCGATCCATCATCTCGTTCTGGACGAGGCCGACCGTATGCTCGACATGGGATTTATTCGCGACATCGAGAAAATTCTTCAGCGAGTTCCCCGCCAGCATCAGACGTTGCTCTTCAGCGCAACCGTGTCAAAAGAAATCGAACATCTGAGCAGGAAATATCTTACGAATCCTGTAAGTGTCAAGCTGACGTCGGGGGTAAAGCCCGAGTTCCTTCAGCAGACGTATTATCAAACGACTCCTGAAAGAAAGCTGTCTCTCCTCGTGGAACTCCTGAAAAAGGAAAGGGATTTGACCCTTGTGTTTTGCAACAGGAAACACATCGCGTCGAAAATCGCCCATCGGCTGGCAGGTCAAGGCATCCACGCACGCAGTCTCCACGGCAACCTGTCGCAACCTCAGCGCGACCGTGTTACGAATGAATTCCGGAAGCGAAAGATCAACGTCCTTGTTGCCACCGACGTTGCAGCGCGCGGACTCGACATCCAGGGCATATCGCACGTGTACAACTACGAAATTCCCCGCGACGTGGACTCGTACACGCACCGGGTCGGACGGACTGCGCGGGCGGGCGAAAAAGGGGAAGCGATCTCCCTCGTCGCAACACCGGAAGAGCAGAAGTTCTTCAAAAATATCCTGTTTACGTATAAGGGAAGAATATCGCTGAGAACGTTGTCGGGTGAAGTCCTCCCCTTCGAATCAACCCCTCAAAGACATCACAACCAGCCTTCAACACACCGTTCGAACCGCAATCGTCGAAGATTTTCACGGGGGCGACACACAAATCGGCAGGAACTCGTCACGCCGGAATCGACGGAAGCGCCGAAGGCGCCCAAGCCGTCGTGGGGGAAGAAGTGGCGTAATCTTCTCGGAGGAAAGGGATCGTAGACGAGCTGTCCTCTTGCAGAAGATGTAACGCCGAGGGTCAGCGAGAGCTCTTCTGGTCGATCACTTCCCGTATTCTGTGCAGCAACTCTTCCGGAACGTACGGCTTATGGATAACATCGCTCGCCCCGCTCTTCAATAGCTCCGATTTCTGGACGGGGTCGACGTAACCTGTCGCAAAGATAACTTTCACACCGGGATCGATTTCCTGAAGTTTCACAAAGAGTTCGGTTCCGCCGATTTTCGGCAACCCCATGTCGGAGAGAACAAGCGCGATACTGTTTCTGTGCGACTTGTACGTGTCGATCGCCTTCAACCCGTCCTCCGCTTCCAGGACCTTGTAACCCTTGCCTTCCAAAAGAACGCTCACGAGGTCGCGCAGCATCTCTTCGTCCTCAACGACAAGGATGGTCTCTGTCCCACCGGGAGCTTCATCCACCCATTGTTCTTGTTCCCGCAAATTCACTTCGTCCGGTTGATGAATTGGGAAAAACAGGTGAAACGTGGTCCCTTTTCCTTGAATGCTCTCCACATCGATGAAGCCGTCGAGACTTTGCATGATGCCATAGACCACGGCAAGTCCAAGGCCGGTTCCTTTCCCCACGCTTTTCGTCGTAAAGAACGGTTCAAAAATGCGGTGTCGCGTTTTGTCATCCATTCCCGTTCCCGTATCTGCAACGCTGATGGCAACGTATTCATGTGCGAGAGCGTTAGAGAATTTTAGACGTAGCGCTCCCCGGGAA
>Ga0214473_10007756_pt1 | contig 12710 bp, 10 predicted proteins | sample RVTome_7_FD_203509 | JGI IMG/M metagenome (GOLD analysis project Ga0214473, IMG submission 203509) | Soil microbial communities from uranium-contaminated site in the Upper Colorado River Basin, Wyoming, United States - RVT98D197 | ecosystem: Environmental > Terrestrial > Soil > Contaminated >... | reverse complement strand
CCGCGGCGAGAGAGAGGACGCGGTCCATCGCCCCCGGCTCCTCGGGATTCGGGAAGGCCACGGTCCGGAAGGCGCCGTCCGGGTCGGCCTGGCTCGGCGCCACCGCGACACCCTCGAAGCCCGCGCGGGCCAGGGCGCGAACGGCGAGGCGGTGCCCGACGCCGTGCATCGGCGTGTAGGCGAGACGCAGCGCGACAGCGCCGTCCCGATGCATGGCCAGCCGGGCGAGCCCGTCGAGGTAGGCCTCCGCCACGGCCGAGTCGCGCACGTCGACGAGGTGGCGCCGACCCGCGGCCACGGCATCGGCGGGGGCGGGACGCGCGATCGCGTCCATGCGGGGCGCCGCCGCGATCCGGGACGCGACCCTTGCGTCCACCGGCGGGACGATCTGGGCGCCGCTCGCGAGGTAGACCTTGTAGCCGTTGTCCTTCGGCGGATTGTGGCTGGCCGTCACCATGACGCCCGCCGCCGCCCCGAGATGGGGGACGGAGAAAGAGAGGAGTGGCGTCGGGACGGGGTCGGGGAAGAGGTGGACCGGGATTCCGAGCCCGGCCAGGACCGCCGCCGCGTCCTCAGCGAAGCCACGGCTCGAGTGACGCCCGTCGAAGGCGAGCGAGACACCGTCTTTCTTTGGGTCGGGGCCGCCGCGGGTCGTCTCGTCGAGCAGGTGGGTTCCGAGGCCCCAGGTGGCCTTCATCACCACCAGGCGGTTCATGCGCGCGAGGCCCGCCTCGACCTTCCCGCGCAGCCCCGCCGTACCGAATTCCAGGGGCGCGGCGAAGCGATCGAGAAGCTCCCGCCGCGCCGCGTCGTCTCCCGCCTCGGCGGCCCGGACGAGCGGCTCGAGCTCGGCGTGCGTCTCGGGGTCGGGGTCCTCCGCGAGAAAGGCCCGGGCGGAGGCGAGTGCCTCGGACATGGCGTCATTCTAGTAGGATCGGGGCATGGTGCCTGTCCCGCTCGTCCTCCTCCTGCTCGCCGCCCCGCCCCCGCCGGTAGCGCCTGCGCCGCCCGGCCCGACCGGAGCCTCCCTCGATCCCGCCCTCGCCGAGCGCTTCGCGCGCCTGGCCCTCGCCTGCCTCCACAAGGAGTACCCGAACAAGATCAGCCACGTCCTGGGCGGGGACGAGGACGCTCGCCCGCCGCGCGAGCTCACGCCCGCCTTCTACGGGTGCTACGACTGGCACTCCTCGGTCCACGGGCACTGGCTGCTCGCGCGCGTGGCGCGGCTCCTTCCCGGGACCGAGCTTGCGGCCGAGGCCACCAAGGCCTTGGGCCGCAGCCTCACCGCGGAGAACCTGGCCGCGGAGGTGCGCTACCTCGAGGGGAAGGGCCGCCTGAGCTTCGAGCGGCCGTACGGCCTCGCCTGGCTGCTGCAGCTCGCGGCGGAGCTCCGCGAGTGGGGCTCGCCCGAGGCCCGCGTCTGGTCGGCGGCGCTCGAGCCGCTGGAGAAGGCCGCCGTGGGCCGGCTCCGCGAGTGGCTCCCGAAGCTGACCCGACCCATCCGCATCGGCGAGCACTCGCAGACGGCGTTCGCCTTCGGGCTCGTCCTCGATTGGGCGCGGGCGGCCGGAGACCGGGAGACGGAGGCGCTCCTCGTCTCCCGCAGCCGCGACTTCTACGGCCCCGACCGGGGCTGCCCGCTTTCCTACGAGCCCTCCGGCGAGGACTTTCTCTCACCCTGCATGGGGGAGGCCGACCTGATGCGTCGCGTCCTCGAGCCGGTGGAGTACGCGCGGTGGCTGGACGGCTTTCTGCCCGTCCTGCCCAAGGACGGCCGTGGCGACTGGCTCGCGCCGGGCGTCGTGACCGACCCGACCGACCCGAAGCTCGCGCACCTCGACGGCCTGAACCTCAGCCGGGCCTGGATGCTCGAGGGGATGGCGTCCGGTCTGCCCGCGAAGGACCGGCGCGTGGCCGGGCTCCTGGCCGCGGCCCGCGTGCACCGCGAGGCCGGCCTCGCATCCGTCACCGGCGAGCACTACGAGGGAGGCCACTGGCTCGGCACCTTCGCCGTCTACCTGGTGAGCGGGCGCAGCCGGGCGCATTAGATCCCCCGGCCCGACGGAGACGAACCTCGCTCTCAACGGGGAGGTCAGCGCCCCTGCGTCACCGCGTCCTTGGCCGCTGCGCCTGCCTCCATCCTGCCGTAGTCGAGCTGACTTCCGCGCAGGGAGTGGGGGATCACATAGACCACGATCATGACGAGGGCGGCGAGGACGACGCTGGCGCGGGCGGTTCGATCGGCGGGGTCCTTTCGGCGGGCCAGTACGAAAAGGGCCACGACCCAGACGAGCCACATCACGGCGGTCTTGTTGTCGGTCAGGTCGCCGCCTTTGGGCCAGCCCGTCCAGAACGCCTGGAAGGCGTACTTCTGCACGATCGGTCCCAGCACCAGCCCGCCGAGCGTGATCCCGACCAGTGCCACCCAGGCGTAACGCTTCGCTTCGGGCCGGCCGAGGAGCGCGGCCAGGGCGGAGCGGATCCCGACGAGCATGGCGAAGAACATGACGACCACGTGCGGGACGAGGACCTCGGCCGGCACGTCGCCCTTGAAGCGCATGACGATCGGCTCGCCGTCGGGGATGCGGACGGTCCCGACGGGCGTCTCGAGCGTCACGTAGTACTCGAGCTTCCCGGCCGGGGGCTGGGTGGGCAGGAGACCGGCGAGCGCTCCGCCCTCGCGCGTCATCACGACCTCTCGGAAGGGCTCGCTCGTCGGAAGCCGCCGGTAGCGGACGGTACCGGTCAAGCCGGGGGGCGCGGGCACGCTGACCATGAACGGCTCGCCCGAGACGGAGGAGCGCAGGAGCCGCCAGCGAACGTCCAAGCCGGCCACGGTGGTGTGCCCGCGGCGCGGGTGGGTGGGGCCGGTGAGCCGTTGCCACGCCGCGGCGCCGATCATGACGAGGAGGGCGGCCAGCCACAAGACGACCGCCGTCCGGCTCCGGCTCTCGGCCATGGCCCGATTCTAGGCGGAACGGCCGTTCGCCCGCACCAGGAGCGGCCGCACCGCCGCCATGAGGACGAGCACGATGCCGAAGGTGCAGACCATGGTGGCGCCGGTGGGCAGGTCCAGCAGCACCGAGAGGTAGATGCCGAGGGCGGAGACGACCGTCCCCATCGTCCAGCCGATCGCGAGGCGCGGGCCGATGCGGTCCGCGTAGAGCATGGCCGCGACCGAGGGCACGATCAAATAGCAGAAGACGAGCAGCACCCCGGCGATGAGCACCGACGAGGTGACCACGAAGCCGAAGGAGGCGTAGAAGAGGAAGTCCCAGCGCCTGACTCCGAGCCCCTCCCGCTCGGCCTTCTCGCGGTCCAGCGAGATCGCCAGGAACCGGCCGCGAAACGCGTAATGAAAGGCCCCGATGGCCGCGTAGAGGGCCGCGGTCTTGGCCACCTCCAGCCACGAGACGGCCAGGATGTTGCCGACCAGCATGTCCTTGAGGTGCTCGCTCTCCGAGGTCGATTTGCTCATCGCCAGGATCGTGGCCGCGGAGGCCACGGCGTAGGCGATGCCGATGACGGCCTCCTGGGGGATGCGGGCGCGGCGCACCTTGATGGTGGAGAAGATCGCGGCCCCGATGAAGGTGAAGAGAAGCCCCGTCCAGTAGACCCAGGGCCCGTGGGCGTCCTGGCCGGTGAACGGAAGCAGGATCGCGATCGTGGAGCCGAGGGCCGCGATCTGGGCGAGGGAGAGGTCCACGAAGATGACGCCCCGCTCGACAACGTGCACACCCAGGTAGGCGTGGATGCCGGTGAGGATCAGGCTGGCCACGAAGGGCGCGGCGAGGAACTTGAGGATGTCGGGGTCCATCTACTTCGCCCCCGTCTCCTTGATCGCGCCCATGAGCAGGTCGAGATCGTGGTCGAAGAGCGTGATGTAGTCCGTGATCTCCTTCTCCCCTCCGACCGAGGGCGGCATCACGAGCACCCGGGCGCCGGTCTCGCGCCCGATCGACCGAGGCGTCTTGAGGTCGAAGTACGGCTCGACGAGCAGGATCTTCACGTTCTGCCGCTTCATCTCGGCGATCAGGTCGAGGGTGTGGCCGGGGGAGGGGGGGATCCCAGGCCGCGGCTCGACGTAGCCGATGACGTCGAGACCGAAACGCTCGGCGAAGTTGGGCCACGAGCGGTGGTAGGTCACGATCTTCAGGCCCTTGTAGGGCGCCATCATGGCGTCCCACCGCTTCTCGGCCTCGGCCAGGCGCCGGTCGAAGTCCGCGTAGCGGGACGAGAAGTAGGCCGCGTCGGCGGGGGAGGTGCGCGCGAGCTTGTCCGCGATCGCCTTCGCGATGCGCCGGCCGTTGCCCGGATCGAGCCAGTAGTGCGGGTTTCCGAGGGGGTGGACGTCACCCATCGCGCGGGTGATCTGGCCGGTCGGGATGTCGAGGATCTTCGCGGTCAGCGAGGCGTCGAGATACCCGTCGGCCCCCACCTGGATCTTCGCGTTGCGGCTCTGCTGGACGAGCGGGGGCAGCCACCCGATCTCCAGGTCGCGGCCGACCGCCACGAGGAGGTCGGCCCGGGCGAGCTTCAGGATGAAGCTGGGCTTGGCCTCCACGAAGTGGGGATCCTGATAGCCACGGGCGACCGTCTCGACCTTCACCCGGTCGCCGCCCACCTGGCGGGTGAGGTCGGACAGGTCCTCGGTGCTGGCCACGACGTTGATGGTGGCGCCGGCGGGCGGCACGGACGAGAGGCCGGCGAGGAGCGCGATGCCCAGGATTCTCATGGCGACCTCGATCAGAAGGGATGGGCGCCGTGGGCGCCGATCGCGAACAGGAACTGGAAGAGCAGCTCGTTCGCCGTGCTGTCCTCCCCGAGCTTCGTGTGGCGGTACTGGGCGCGGACGAGGCTGAACTCGCTCGGCTTGAAGGTCAGTATGAACGAGCCGCCTTCGTCCCGGAGCCCGCGCATCTCCGCGCGCTCGGAGCTGTCGTAGCGCAGGCCGGCCGTCCAGCGGCGGGCGAACTGGTACTCGAGGTAGCCGTAGCCGCCGACGGCGTTCTGCGCGCCGTCCGGCTCCCCCCACCGGCTCCAGGTCACCTCGCCTCGGGCGAGCACGTGCGTGTAGATCGAGCGGCGCAGGGGCTTCCAACGCAGCGTGGCGTCGACGCCGAGGAGGCGCGTGGTGGTTTCGTCGGTCACCCCGTTATGGCCGTACGCAATCGAGCCGCCGAGGTCGATGTTGGTCGACTCGCCGAGGTCCTGGTACGCGCGCAGGTGACCGACGTAGGCGAGGTCCCCGCGGGTGGGCGCCTTGAAGACCTCCGACTCCCCCCGGAAGACCTGCCCGGTCGCCTCGAGGAAGAGCCACGGGTTCGGGATGAGGCGGGCGACGGAAATCCCGGCGTCCGCGAGGCCGTCCTCGCCGCCGGTGAGGTTCTTCGAGACGAGGGGTCGGTCGATGAACGGGAGGGTGTGCGGGTGCTGCCCGTTCACCTTGCCGAACGCGTCGCGCATCCTCCCCACCTTCGTGAGGAGGCCGCCGGGCAGGGTCGGGAAGGTGATGTAGCCCTCCTCGAGGGCTACCTCGTCCGGGCTCAGGGTGACGAAGAAGTCGGCCCGCGCGTACGGATCGACCACCGCCTGGAAGGAGAGCTCCGCCTCCTGCATGTTGAGCGACGGCTCCCCGCCTCCCGGCGACGGGCCGGCGGCCCCGACGAAGTTGCCGATCGCGGCCATGTCGGGGTTGAAGACCTTCGAGGAGGAAGCGGCGCCCCCGTAGACGGGAAGAGCGCTCGCGCTCCCCTGGCCGGCGACGGCCGGCGGGACGGGCGCCGTCGCCGGCGGAGCCACGGCCGTCTCCGGCGGGGCGGTGACCGCCCCCGCCCCGCCCGGTGAGCCGCCCTCGAGGGTCTCGAGGCGCGCCTCGATCGCCGCCATCCGGCTCCCGTACTCCTGACGGAGCGCATCGAGCTCACGCCGGAGGCGGGAGATCTCCTCGCCGACGTCCGGCGGCGTCGCGGCGGGCGAGCTCTGGGCGGCACTCCCGGAGCAGGGCGACAGTGCCGTAAGACCGCCACAGGCCAGGACCAAACCCATCAGAAGGCGAGACCAGCAAGTCATGTATCCCTCGAGAACTGAACCGGATCCCGTTGGGCCGGAACCAGGCGCTCGCGGGACAAGGACGACTCGAGAACGCGGGTCCGGCAGGAGGCTCCTGAGCGGAGCGGGATCAGGCGTGGGGAGGGCCGCGCGACGAGACCCCTCGGACGAGCGCGTCCTCGTACGAGGGTGGCAGCGCGGGAGCGACCCGGTCCACGACGACGACGATCCGCGCCAGCGAGAGCGCCGCGGCGGGGACGCCGGGGGTTCCGAGCAGGAGAAGGCAGGCGTTGCAGTGCGCCTCGACGACGCATCCGTCGTCCGTGTGAATGAACGATTGTTCGACGGTGGCCGCGGCCACGCCCAGCAGGACGAAGACGGCGGCAGCGAAGGTTCTTCTCGGGATCATTCGACTCATCGAATCTATCTGAGGGCTCAGCGGACAGTCAATCGGTGGGCCGTCTCGCACCGGCCGGGAGCCGGCGAGGCACCTCCCGGGGGCGGCGACCTTGACCCCCCGGGGCGGGGGCCTTACTGTAGCCAGGTGAGGAGTTTGGAGACGCCCGCGTGACGCCCGGCATCGCCCTCGCGATCGTCTTCCTTGCCGCCGCGGCGGTTCTCGGGGCCTGGGTCGTCTCGTTGCGCCGTTCCGCGGCGGAGGCTCGGCGCGCGCTCGTGGAGCGCGAGGCCGACCTCGTCGGCGAGCGCGGGACCGCGGAGCGCCTGGGGGTGAGCGAGTCGCGCTTCCGCGACCTGGTCGAGGCCGCCGACGACATCCTCTACCGGACCGACGCCGCGGGGCGCCTCGTTTACGTGAACCCGGCCGCCGGCGAGGTCCTCGGCTACGAGGAGGGGGATCTCCTGGGCCGGGACTTCCTGGACCTCGTTCGCCCCGACTACCGCGAGGAGGCCCGGCGCTTCTACGAGGATCAGCGGGCGCACGGCATCCCGAACACATACTGCGAGTTCGCGATGGTCACCCGGGGGGGCGAGGAGCTGTGGGTCGGTCAGCGGGCGCAGGTCCTCGCCGAAGACGGCGCCTTCGCGGGCCTGCAGGCGCTCGCCCGCAACATCACCGAGCGCAAGCTCGCGCAACAGACGATCGAGCACGAGCACGAGCAGCTCCGCCAGATCGTGACCCACGCCCCGGTCGCCATGGCCATGCTCGACCGCGAGGGACGGCACGTCGCCCACAGCTCGCGCTGGCTCCGCTACCTGCACGCCCATGATCCCTCGGTGGTGGGGCAGACGATCGACGAGGTCTGGCCGGGAATGCCGGACAAGTACCGGCGGGTCTTCGAGCGGGCGCTAGGGGGCGAGTTGGTGAGCGAGCCGGAGGACGCGCTCGAGCGCGAGAACGGCACCCGCGTCTTCCTGCGCTGGACCGTGCACCCCTGGCGCGACGCGAAGGGCGGGGTGGCGGGGGTCGTGCTCGCGGTCCAGAGCATCGACGTGCTCGTGCGGGCGCGACAGGCCGCGCTCGAGGCCTCGCGTCTCAAGTCCGAGTTCGTGGCCAACATGAGCCACGAGATCCGAACCCCGATGAACGGGGTGATCGGGATGACCCGACTCCTCCTCGATACCCCCCTCACCCCCGAGCAGCGCGAGTTCGCCGAGGTCATCGACGCCTCGGGGCGCGCCCTCCTCGAGATCATCAACGACATCCTCGACTTCTCGAAGATCGAGGCGGGCCGCCTGGACCTCGAGGTCGCGGACTTCGACCTGCGCCGCGCCGTGCGGGAGGTGCTGGGGTCCTTCGCGGAGGCGGCCCAGGCCAAGGGCCTGGAGCTCCTGTGCCTCATCCGCCACGACGTGCCGAGCGCGCTGCGGGGCGATCCCGGGCGCCTGCGCCAGGTCCTCACGAACCTCGTGGGCAACGCAGTGAAGTTCACGGAGAAGGGGGAGGTGGTGCTCCGCGTCACCTGCGACGAGACGGCGTCCACGGACTCGACCGTCGTCCGCTTCGAGGTGCGCGACACCGGGATCGGCATCGAACCGGAGCTGAAGTCGCGGCTCTTCGAGTCCTTCGTCCAGGCCGACGGGTCGGCCAGCCGTCGCTACGGCGGCACCGGCCTCGGCCTCGCCATCTCGAAACGGCTCGTCTCGCTCATGGGGGGCGAGATCGACGTGGACAGCAGCCCGGGCCGGGGCAGCACCTTCTGGTTCACCGTCAGCTTCGAGAGGCAGCCGCCCGAGGCGGCGCCTTCGCCCGGTCCCCCGACGCGGCTCGCCGGCCGCCGCGCCCTGGTGGTGGACGACAACGCCACAAACCGCCAGATCCTGAAGCAGGAGCTCGGCTATTGGGGGATGCGGGTGAGCACGGTGGAGAGCGGGGCGAAGGGTCTCGCCCTCCTCCGTCAGGCCGCCACGTCGGACAGCCCCTACGACCTCGCGATCCTCGACATGAAGATGCCGGAGATGGACGGACTCAGCCTCGCCCGGGCGATCAAGGAGGAGTCGGCCCTCGCCGCGGTCAGGCTCGTCCTCCTCACTTCCTTCGGCCAGCGCGGCCACGGCGCCGAGGCCTCCCGCATCGGGATCTCGGCCTACCTCACGAAGCCGGTCGACGAGGCCGACCTCTACGATTGCCTGGTGGAGGTGCTGGGCGAGACCCGCTTGCGGCGGCCCCCCCACCTCGTCACTCGCCACAGCCTGCGGGAGGCGCGCTCCCCGATCTCGGCGCGGATCCTGGTCGCGGAGGACAACGAGGTGAACCAGAAGGTCGCGGTGCGCATCCTCGAGAAGCTCGGCTACGGGGTCGAGGTCGCCGACAACGGGAAGGACGCTCTCGAGGCGTGCGCGCGCGGGCGCTACGACGCGGTCCTCATGGACGGGCAGATGCCGGGGATGGACGGCTACGAGGCCACCCGGCGGATCCGGGAGAGGGAGGGAACCGGACGTCGCACCCCGATCATCGCCATGACCGCCAGCGCCATGAAGGGCGACCGGGAGAAGTGCATGGAGGCGGGGATGGACGACTACGTCTCCAAGCCGGTGACGCCCGAGCAGCTCGAGGCGGTCCTGCGGCGGTGGATCGTGGCCCCCGCCCGTTCGGCCGAGGCTCCCCTCGCCGAGGCCGCGACCGCCGGTGATCTCCTCGACGAGACGATCGTCCAGAGCCTCATGTCGGTGGACGACGACGGCAGCCTGCTCGACGAGCTCCTGGCCACCTTCTTCCGCATCGCGCCCGTGCGCCTGGCCACCATCCGGAAGGCGACGAGGGGCAGCCCGCAACAGCTCGAGCGGGCCGCCCACAGCTTCCTCGGGAGCTGCGGCAACCTCGGCTGCCGGCGCATGGCGGAGCTCTGCGCGCGGCTCGAGGTGCTGGGGCGCTCCGGGTCGACCGCCGGCGCGGGTGCCCTCCACCGAGCGCTCGAGAAGGAGTACGCCGCGGTGAAGCCACACCTCGAGGCGCTGCCCGCCCGCCATCCCAAGCGGGCGGGCGCGGGAACGGCTCATCGGCCCTGAGCCGGGGATGGCCCGCGACGCCCTGCGCACGCTCATCGAGGCGCTCTTCCGCGTCCTCTTCACCTATGACTGCCTGGGCGAGGAGAAGCTCCCCGCCGAGGGGCCCGCGGTCGTCGCCGCGAACCACCCCTCGTACCTCGACCCCGTTCTCCTGTCGCTCCAGGTGAAGCGGCCGATCCGCTTCATGACATGGGACGCCCTCTTCCGGGTGCCGCTCCTCGGCGCTCTCGTGCGGTTCCTCGGCGCCTTCCCGGTGGACACCGCCCGAGGCCGCGGCCGCGCCGCCTACGAGAAGGCGCGAGCCCTCGTCTCGTCGGGGGAGATCGTCGGCATCTTCCCGGAGGGGAAGCGCTCTCGCTCCGGCTGGATGGAGCCCGAGCTGCGGGTCGGCGCGGCCCGCCTCGCGCTCGACACGGGCGCCCCGCTCTTCCCGGCCACGATCCGCGGCGCCTTCCGGGCCTGGCCCTATTTCCGTGCCCTGCCCGGGCCCGCAAAGATCCAGGTCCGGTACCACGACCCTATCGACCCTTTGCCCTACCGCAGGCTCCCGGAGGAGGAGGCGACCGAGGCGCTCCTCGCCGAGCTGCGGCGCCGCGTGGAGCGGACCCTCATGCCGGGAGTGAAGGCCGATCGGCTGATCGAGTCTCTCTATCGCTCGCCGGCACCCTGGCCGCGCCTCTTCGAGGCGGTGCCTGCGCTCTTTCTCGCGCTCCTCGTCTTCTGGAAGGCGCGGTCCTTCGCGGCGGTCTGGCCCTGCTACGCCTACATCGGGTACCTGCTCCTCGACCTTCTGGTCGTACCGCAGCGGCGGCTCACGAAGTGGATCCGCAACGGCTCGGCGGCCGCATTCACGATCGTCTATGGCGGCTTCGTGCTGCCGAAGCTCGGGCTCCCCGCTCCGGTGGGGAGCGAGGCGCTCCTCGCCGTCCTCGCCGGCGCCGCCTTCCCGTACCTCTACGAGCGCGGGCGGCTCTCGATCGCCTTCCTGCAGGGCCTCGTGGCGGCCGCGCTCCTCGAGCTCGGAGCCCTCCATCTCGGGAGGAGCCCGCTCGGCCCCCACGTGGCGCTGCCGCTCTTCGCCGCCGCCTTCGCCTGGGAGGAGCGCACCGTGTTCTGGCGCTATACGGCACCGATCCTCGCCGCCTACGCGATCTTCGTCCCGCTCTGGCTCGGCGGGACAGTGGAGCTCTTGCCGCACGCGATCACGGGGCTCGTCGCCTGGATGCTCGTACGCTTCCTGCCGCGCGGCGGCTCGGGCTCCACCGCCGACGACGATGGGCCGGCCGATAGGCCCTCCTCGACGCTCGGTCTCCTCGACTGACCCGCGCCTGCGTCGAGGCGGGGCTCGGCGTCACAATCGCGGGAACCGGTCAGCTCGGAGGAGTTGGGGTGGCGGTTGCCTTTGGCGTCGCGGTCTCGGGCGTGACGATGTCGACGAGCTCGATCTCGAAGACGAGCGCCGCGCCGCCGGGGATCGACGGACGGCCTCGGTCTCCGTAGGCGATGTCCGCCGGGCATACCAGCCGGGCCTTGCCGCCGACCTTGATCCTTTGCACGCCTTCGGTCCAGCAGCGGATCACCCCCCCGAGCGCGAACTGCGCCGGCTCGCCGCGCTTGTACGAGCTGTCGAACTCCGTGCCGTCGACCAGGGTGCCGCGGTAGTGGACCTTGACCGTGTCCTTCGCGGAAGGCGAGGCGCCCGTGCCCGGCTGAACGTCCAAGAAGACGAGGCCCGACTCGGACCGGATCGCGCCCGGCTCGGCGGCGGCCTTTTCGAGATAGGCCTGCGAACGGGCCTTCTCCCGCTCGACGACACGCTCGGTGCGCGCCCGGCCGAAGGCCTCGAGCTTCTTCCCGTACTCCTCGAGAGCGACCTCGGGCTTGCCCGCGGCGGCGTCGCCGATCGCACGCTGGACGATGGCCACCTCGGAGGGGTCGAGATCGAGCTGCGACAGGCTCCGCCAGATCGACAGTCCGATCGCGTAGACGATCTTCTCGTCCTCGCCGGCGGACGTTTCTGGAGCGGAAGCCGTGGTGGCCGGCTTGCCGACGGCCGGTTTCGGGGCAGGGGGTGCCTGTGGCTCGGCCGCCGCGGCCGTGAGCGGCGCGGCCAGGAGCAGGGCCAATGGAAGTGTCAAACGCATGGAGCTTGTCTACCTCTCTTCGCCAATCGAACTGAGCCGGACTGAGATGATATAGTCGATTTCAAACCCAAGGGGAGGAGCCTATGACGTTGCGGATCAATAGCGACGCACCGAATTTTACCGCCGAAACCACGGACGGCACCATCACGTTCCACGATTGGATCGGGGACGGCTGGGCCATTCTGTTCTCGCACCCGAAGGACTTCACGCCCGTCTGCACGACCGAGCTGGGCTACATGGCATCGCTCAAGAACGAGTTCGACCGGCGCAACTGCAAGGTCGTCGGCCTGAGCGTCGACCCGGTGAGCGACCATCGGAAATGGTCGAAGGACATCGAGGAGACGCAGGGACACGCCCCGAACTACCCGATGATCGGCGACCCCGAGCTGAAGGTGGCGATGGCGTACGACATGCTGCCGGAAGGAGCGGGCACCACCTCCCAGGGCCGCACCGCGACGGACAACTCCACCGTACGCTCGGTGTTCGTCGTCGGGCCCGACAAGAAGATCAAGGCGATGCTCACTTACCCCATGAGCACCGGCCGCAACTTCGACGAGGTGCTGCGGATCCTGGACTCGGTGCAGCTCACGGCCAAGCACAAGGTGGCGACACCCGTGAACTGGAGGCAGGGTCAGGACGTCATCATCGCGCCGGCCGTCTCGGACGCCGAGGCGAAGGAGAAATACCCGTCCGGCTGGAAGGCCCCGAAGCCCTACCTTCGCATCGTGCCGCAACCGAAGTAGAGCCGGACCCTCCCCGGCGCGGCGTTCTCACCGCATTGACGTAGAGTCGGGGTGGGGCTCTGCCTTGACCGAGAACCGACCCCAGCCCCAAGCGCCACTTGACAGGAGCCATTAACTTGACTAATTTGTCAAGTATGAGGGGGCAGGGGACTCTCGGGCGTGGGTGTTGTCGACCACGGGGCCCCGTCTCCGCGGGCGCCGGATAGACGCTTCCGGACGCCCGGTCACGAGGCCCATCACCCGAAGGTGATGGGCCTTTCGTTTTTCGGTCTGGAAAAGGAGTCGCGAGCGTGCACGTTCGGGT
>Ga0214473_10007755_pt1 | contig 12711 bp, 9 predicted proteins | sample RVTome_7_FD_203509 | JGI IMG/M metagenome (GOLD analysis project Ga0214473, IMG submission 203509) | Soil microbial communities from uranium-contaminated site in the Upper Colorado River Basin, Wyoming, United States - RVT98D197 | ecosystem: Environmental > Terrestrial > Soil > Contaminated >... | reverse complement strand
GGCCGTTTCGCAGCACGATGCTCAGAAAGATCAAGCCCGTGATCACGTGAAACGCGTGCATACCAGTCATCATAAAGAATATGGCTCCGCCCGCGCTGGCCGACGGGCTGACACCTTCAGCAATGGCAGACGGCCACTCCACGCCCAGAACGCCCGCCACAAAGCCCACCCCGAGGATCAATGTGACCACAATGCCCAGGCTGAATCCGCGCCGGTCGTCGTGCTCCATCGCAGTCTCGGCGCGATTCATAAAGAAGCTTGAAAGCAACAGCACCGACGTAACCGCCAACCCAAGGTACTGATTGAGGGTCGGCCGCGTAAGCCCCAGAAGATTGAACCGTGCGGCCGCCAACCCGCCGAATACAAAAGAATCGGAAAGGAGGAACAGCCACAATCCCAGTCTGCTTGTCGCTGCCTTGTACGCTGGCGAGGCGCGATCCTGATTCGCATCTTGACTGAGCCGATAGATATGCATGTAGTAGTAGATGACCAGCGCAAACTTGATCAGCGCCACCACGACCAACAGGCTCACGGCGCCCACGGCCACGGCTATGAAGAACTCCAGGAGCGTCAGAATAGCCAGAAAGACAAAAACGACGGCGCCTTGCCGCAGCATCCCTGTTTTGTCTGAGTGTTGCATGAAGTGAGACCCTCTTATGCTTTCTCTTGGATGAACTTCGTGTATGTTGATCCCGCCACGCCATAGTCATAGGGCTCGCCGACGACCTCGACAGGCCGCTCATAGTTGTGCAAGGGCATTGGCGAGGGCACTTGCCACTCCGGTGACCGCGAATGCCAGATATTGCCCGCCGCCACCTCACCGTGCCTAATGCTCCGTACCAGGTTGATCGAGAAGATCAGCACGGAGAGGGCGATCAAAAACCCGACGACAGTCATCACTTCGTGATTCCCCGCGAATCCCAGTGCCGGATCGTAGTCGGCGATGCGACGGCGCATACCCAGCAAACCGACTCGCATCATGAGCAGTGTGAGCGTGAGGAACGCGGGCGTCATGATCCAGAAATGCAGTTTCCCCAGGCGTTCACTCATTCGCCGGCCGGTCGCCTTGGGGAACCAGTAGTAGATCGCGGCAAAGAACGGGAAGACGTACCCGCCAAAGATCGTGTCATGAAAGTGACCAACAATAAAGTAGGTGTCTGTCAGGTGCAGATCCGTTGCCACCGTCGCGTTGGGCGGTCCCGAGAGCCCTCCCAGCAAGAAAACCACGATTCCCCCAAGCACAAACAGCATCGGAGTGGGGAAATCGATCTTGCCCTTCCACACGGTGGCTATCCAGGAGAAAAACTTCACGCCGGTCGGCACAGCCACAAGCAGCGTGCTGTACATGAATGGGACCTGCAGATACTGATTCATGCCGGATGCAAACATATGATGGGCCCACACCAGGAAGCCGACCAGAGCAATGCCGATGGACGACATGGCGATCCAACGATAGCCATATAGCGGCTTCCTCACGAACACCGGCAGGAGTTCCGAGATCACCCCAAGTCCCGGCAGAACGAACACATATACGGCGGGGTGCGAATAGAACCAGAAGAGATGCTGGAAGAGAATGGGGTTCCCCCCCTTGGCAGGGTCGAAGAAACCCATACCGAGCAGGCGTTGGAACAATACCAGCTGAAACGCAACTCCGATCAGCTGGGTTGCTGTCAGGGTAATGATGGAAGTGGCCATGGAGGCCCACACCAGGATCGGCATGCGGAAGGCAGTCATGCCCTTCGCCCGCATGCGCAGCGTCGTGGCAATCAGATTCAGCCCCCCGAGGATGGACGACCAGCCAGCTGTGAACACGCCCATGAAGAACATCTGCGTCCCCAGCGGTCCGCGTGCCGAAAGCGGTGGATAGCCCGTCCAGCCGGTTTCGAAACCGCCAAACGCCAGGCTGGATAAGAGAAGGACCACGCCCGGCACCGCGATCCAATAGGAAAAGGCATTCATCCTAGGGAAGGCCATGTCTTCGGCCCCGATCAGCATGGGCACCAAGTAGTTCATGACGCCGCCCACACCAACCAGAATGCCGATGATCATCCCTATTCCGTGCAGGGACATTAAGGTGTTGTACCACTGCAAGGTCAGGAACTGGAGCCCTGGCTGCGCCAGCTCAGAACGGAAGACCAGGGCAAAAGAGCCTCCCACGATCAGCAAGAACAGCGAGGTCAGCGTATACTGGATGCCAATGACCTTGTGGTCGAGAGAGACGCCGATGTACTTCTCCCAACCCTTTGGATCTTCCCGGTGCTCGGGAGTCTCTTCCCCCTTGGCCCACAGGAACCAGTCTCTTGCGATCCTGCTTCCCGCTATGAAAGAGAGCACGCCCACAAAGGCACCAAACACCCAGGCCGGCTCGGTCAGCAAGAATGGCCCGAAGAGGCTCAATCCCATCGCCATGCGAACGCCCGTCAGTAACACGGCGCCCGCGAGCCATCCGGCAACCTGCCAGACCAGCCCTCGGAACAAAGCCGATGAATAGAATTTCCTCATGCAGAGCCTCCAGCTCCTACTTCAGCGTTTCGAGATACGCGACTACGAACTTCACCTGGTCATCGGTCAGAGCGAACTTCGGCATGATGCCCGCCTGAAAGCCGCGAACGACTTTGGCATTGGGATCCAATATCGACTCGGTCAGGTACGCCTCATCCGCCGTGACCGTCGTTCCGTCCGACAGGGTAACCCTGGAACCGAACAGTCCGCGCCAGGTGGGTCCCGTCAGCTTGCTCCCGTCGAGGGAATGACAGGCGGCGCATCCACTTTGGACCACAAACGCTTGACCCGCGGCGGGCCCCCCTTGCGCCAAGAGGGCCGCGGCCGCCGCCGTCTGATCTTTCACCCATGCTTGGTAAGTCGCCTCGGAACTCACGATGACTGACCTTATCATGTATGTGTGCGAGGCCCCACATAGTTCCGCACAACGCACCTGGTAATCGCCGGTTCGCGTCGGGGTGATCCGCAGGTCAGTAGTCCGACCTGGAACCACATCCTGTTTGACCCGGAACTCTGGCACCCAAAAAGAATGGATTACATCGAGGGATTGCATCTTCAAGAGCACTTGCCGGTTCACCGGTAGGTGCAGCTCATTCGAGGTGAACCCGCCCGGATACGTAAAGCTCCAATCCCACTGATGGGCCGTCACGCCGATTTCCATTGCGTTTGGGGCCACCAGGCGGGTTTCGCCAAGCGAGTAGGCTCCCAAGTACGCGAAAACAGTGACCAACACGAGCGGGATCACCGTCCATGTAACCTCGAGGGTCTTGCTGTCCGTGCCGGGCTCCGCGTCTCCCGACTCGCCTTTTCGGCGGCGGAAGACAATCAGGGCGTAGATCAGTGGCACCATGACAAGGGCGAAGAGAAACGCGATCGCCCCCATGTCCATATTCCACATCCAGTCCACGGGCACGGCTTGAGCGCTCGCCTCAATCGGCATCACGTGGCTGGCGTCCAGTCCAACGTAGATCAGCGGTGTGAGCACCGCGATCAGTAGTGCGACGATGACAAAGTGCCGCATCGGCTCTCTCTCCCAGGTTACTGTTCTGCTATTCCCAAAGGCGCCCGAGGGTCCGCGTCTTCGAGGGCAGCGCGCAAAACAATAGGCCGGTCCTCTCAACCTACAAAATGAATCTGCAGACGTGCATTGAGAGCGGCGGCCCTAGTCGTGCCGTATTCCGGTCAACAGGGCACTAATGTACCAAATATTCCCGAATTTGTCACCCTTATTCGGAGACCTTTGTCGGATTTTGGTGGCGCCACTCTAGGACTGGATCGACCTCAGCTCGGCGAGTACATCGGCACTGTGGTCCGCCGGCCGAACTCGCTCGAACACGTGCGCAATCTTTCCGGAGCGATCGATCAGGAAGGTGGTGCGCAACACACCTTCGTACGTGCGTCCCATGAATTGCTTCGGTCCCCAAACACCGTACATGGAGCAGACCTTGTGCCCTTCATCGGCGAGCAGAGGAAACGGCAGAGCGTATTTGCCCTTGAATTTCGCGTGGGACGCCGCGGAGTCCGGACTCACTCCCAGGATTGTGAAACCGTCCTGACGGTAGAGTGCAAAGTCATCGCGGAACGCGCAGGCCTCCTTGGTGCATCCCGGAGTGTCGTCCGCCGGATAGAAATACAGCACGACGGGTTGGCCCCGAAAATCCGACAGTCGGCGCTGCACACCCAGATCATCCGGCAACTGAAAGTCGGGTGCGACCAGACCGGCCCGGATGGGGGATGGAACGCCGGTCATTTCTTTGGACGTGCCTTTCTTTTTTTCTGGCATGGACTTCTCCAAACTAGACGGGCGCCCCACCGTGTTGCGCGGGATGCAGGCGCTTGACCGTACCCAACCGGCGGGCGCCGCATCCCCCAGCTGCAGACGATGAATCAAGCAGCTTTTGGTTGCGGACGGGCCTCGGTATGTGGTGGGCTGCTGCCCAAAGCTGCCGGAGATCTGCTATTCGGACTGCGTGATCCGGCCCTTGTCTCGTCCGGTCCTGTGTGCATACTGGGCCACATCCTCGTGGTTCTTGTGGCCGAAAAACATCCTAAGCCGGCGCGCGCAATGCCCGGCAGCGACCAGCGTCCCCCTTCGCGCATGCTCCGCAGGTCGACTGCCAAGGGCAGCCCAGGACCGGTTTTGAGCGCCTGAGCCGACAATCACGCGCCGGCTACCCGTCTTCCAGAATGAGTTGTCCCATCACGGAGACGTCATAGCCGGGCAGCCGTGAGACCGCTTCGCGGAACTCTCGTTGGGCAAGCAGGCGCCACAACGGAGCGAGCAAATCGCTTTCGGCAACTTCCCGGACGGCGACCAAATCATACCGCTCTTTGAAGAGCGGTATGAACTCGAGGTCGAGCGCTTGGGCCGCCGCAGCGATTGCCAGGCCACAGTCGGCCCGCCCGCTGGCGACCGCAGCCGCCACGCCAAGATGAGTGTATTCTTCCTGGGAGTAGCCACGAATTGACTCGGCTGCAATTTCCAGTTTCCCAAGGTGATAGTCGAGCAGGACTCGCGTGCCGGCTCCGCGTTGTCGGTTCATGAATGCAACCTCAGTGCGGACCAGGTCGTGAAGTGATTTAATCCTCTTCGGATTCCCACGCCTGACGACCAGACCCTGCTCACGACGCACGAGCGCCACCACGCTCACGGCGGCACCCGGCACATACCGGCGGATATATGAGATGTTGTAATCTCCGGATGCGGGATCCAGGAGATGAGAGCCCGCGACGTGGCTGTGGCCCCTCCCCAGGGCAATCAATCCGCCCTGGGACCCGACGTTGGCCGAAACCAGGCGCCGGTCGTTGGCCATCAAGTACTGCGCCATTAGATCCAAGATCATGTCGTGGGAGCCGACGCAAAAAATGGTGCGGTCAATGTCCGCGCGAGAGCTATAAAGCCGGACCTGCACTCGCTCGCCCGTCTCCATGCCCTGGATCCCCGGAGGAACAACGAGGAGACCGTCGGCCCGCACCAGCGATGTGATCACGCCGGCTCCCCGCGCGAGCGGCGCCGCCAGCAACTTCCGGCCAACCTTGCCCACGGCCACACGGATGTAATCCTCATCACCTGCTGGGGAGGTCACCTTGTGCGTCAGCTCAGCCACCTCGGAGTCGGGCTTGAAGGACGGTCTACCCAGCCACTTGGCGAGCAGGGGCTCAACGAAGATCTCAACCGTCAGTGCGGCGGAGACCGGGTACCCGGGCACTCCGACAATGGGCGTCCGCAGGCCGGGGGTTCGCGTTGAGCTACCGCCAAGACTGGTATCAAGCATGCCAAGAATCACGGGATGCCCCGGTCTCACAGCTACGCCATGGACGAGCACTTGCCCCAAGTGCTCGATCACGCGAGCCGAAAAGTCCTCTGAACCCGCGGATGAGCCTGCATTGAGAAGGACCAGATCGTGCTGGCTCGCCGCCTCCCGCACGATGCGGCCGATCAAATCCAGATCATCTGCCGTGATTGGATACCGCTTCGCCTCTCCGCCCATCGCCCTGATTTGTGCGGCCATGAGCAGGGAGTTGTATTCCAGGATACTTCCGGCAATCAGCGGCTCACCAATGGGAACAAGTTCCGAGCCCGTGGGAATGATGGCCACCCGAGGCTTCCGAGAGACTTGTATCTGGGAATGCCCTGCAGCGGCAATCGCGCCCAGGTCCACAGGGCGCAATACCTGGCCTGAAGGCAACACGAGCTGCGTCGCCACAATATCCTCCCCGAGCGGGCGCACGTGGCTCCACGGCGCGATTGCAGCTCGCAATCGGATGGCCGTCGGAGCGCGCGTATTTCCCATGTTTACGCCATCTTTGTCAACGGTCTCTACGTTTTCTATCGGGACGACGGCGTTAGCCCAGGCGGGCAAGGGGTCGCCAGTATCCACGTACTGTGCGGCTGGCCCCGGGTGCTCAACCAGGCCATCTATCAGCAAGATCTGGATCGGCGTGGATGGCTGAGCGCCGGCCGTGGCCTCGGCTTGCAGGGCAAAACCGTCCATGGCGGCGGCATGGTAATGGGGAGAGGAGTTCTTGGCCCATACGGGCTCGGCCAAGACGCGGTACAGGGCGCTCTCGTCTAGCGGAATGGTCTCTGTGCCCAATATCCGCCACAGGTTCGCCTTGGACAGCGCTTCCAAGAGGCGGGTCTGAGCCTCGGCCAAAGGGATATCAAGGAGATAGACTGACATTGGGTGAGTTTCGGTCAGGATTATAGTCGAGCGCCCATTCTCGTACGGGGACCATTGGGTTCCGCCCAATCGCGGCTCGCTGGGGGCCGTATCGGTCTGGCAACCGCGTTTCCGTGATGGCTCAGGGGTTTAGGAGTCGTCGCCGAACGCAGCCGCGTCCGTCTCACGCGGTGCCCGGATCTATGCGTGACCAGCGGGACCGGGGCGGTCGCGCAGGATCCCCATTCGCGGCCGAGCCGATCGCATGACGCCCCCCCGGGGCACTAACGACGCTTGTGCGCGCTGCTACATTACGCGCACGGACACAATTTCGTCGGCGCCCAGCCCATTGGCCTCGGGCGGTATTCGTATCAGGCCATCGGCCGCAGCCAGACTGAATATGAGATTCGACTTTCCGAAGATCGGCTCTGCCAGCCAGCCGCCCGCAAGCTCGCCGGAGGGACGCAGCCTGACCGGCCACCAATCTTCCCGCCCAGTTTGGGAGGGCAGGTTGACAGTCAATTGCGCGCGCACGCTTGCCGCCGGCCGGGGGATCAGGAGGCCTAGCAGACGCTCCAGCACTGGACCGACAAACAGGTAACCGATCACCAATGCGCTCACGGGGTTGCCCGGCAATCCAATGAGAATCTTCCGGCCACACAGGCCAAGAATGGTGGGCTTCCCAGGGCGGATGTTTATTCCGTGCACCAAGACGCCGGGAGGCCCCAGGGCCTGGATGACCTCGGCCGTCGTGTCTCGCACGCTCGCAGAGGATCCACCGCTGATGAGGACCACGTCACAATCTCGGGCCGCCGAAGCCGCAAGGTTTAGAAGCGCGTCCTTCTCGTCCCGGACGATGCCATAGTGAACTGCCTCGCCTCCCCGCTCCGAAACCAGGCAGGCCAGAGCATGGGCATTGACGTCGCGTACTTGGCCCAGTGCCGGTTTGCGATAGGGGTCAACAACCTCGTCTCCAGATGAAATGATTCCGACCTTGGGTCTTGCGGCTACACGCAACGAGACGGCACCCAATGCCATCAGCCCGCCGATCTCGGCCGGCCGCAACCAAACCCCCCTTCGCACGACCACCTGCCCCTTGGTCACGTCCTCGCCTGCACGAATCACGTTTTCACCAATTGCCACCCCCCTCAGGACTTCGATTTCGGTGGGAGGGTCCGCGCTTGACGCAGCCTGCGGTTTGCCCGTCTCACTTCGCCCCACCTCCCGCTCTGGTCTTGCGGGGCCCCATTCCCCCAAGACGACCTGAGTGTGCTCCATCATCACAACGGCGTTCGAGCTCGCCGGCAGCATCCCACCAGTATGGATTAGAGCCGCCTCTCCCTCACCTGGATCGCATGCAGGTGCCTCAGCCATGGGTACTTCGCCGACGATCCGCAGATATGCCGGCGACGAATCACCGGCGCCGTACGTGTCCTGGGCTCGGACGGCATAACCGTCCACGCTCGAGCGCGTGAATTCCGGCAACGGATGAGGCGCCACGACATCCTCAGCCGTCACCCGATGCAACGCCGACGCTGTGCCAATTTCCTCCGCTACGACGGCGGGCATACCGATCTGTGCCAGGAGCAGCGCGCGGGCCTCGTTCGGAGGCAGCAGCTTCAGAAACTCGGGCATTATCGGAGCCAGAAGCTCAAAGTCAGGAAATAGGTGGTCAGGCCAAAGACGGCAACCGCGTTTGCAGTGAGCAGGTTCCACATGGGCTTCGCCCCCGATGCGATGTTTCTCAGAAGATGCCATTGCAGCGCGGCAAAGGGCAGCGTCAGAAACGCAGGCGCCAGCAATGCGAAAGAGAAACCAAACAGAGCGGAAGCGCCTAACAAGATGTAGGCGCCCAGCAACAATCCATGGTGAAGACGAATCGCGTTCTCCCATCCCAAGCGCAGCAACAACGTCGCCCTCATGTACTTGAGATCTTCGGCGTACGACGGGAAGTCCAACACCAACAATGTGGCAAGCAGCAGCAGGGTCAGTGATACCGCGCTAACACTCAGCAGCATATGATACGTGCCCGCCTGAAGGAGAAATCCAATCGATGGCCCCAGGTAGGCGATGTTGATCGCCAGCAGCAGTTCCTCGAATCCCCTGTCAAGCAGCCTAAGGGGAGGAACCGCGTAGGCGAGCACGAGCACTAGCGATGCCCCCACGCTCACAAACAACGGTGGCGTGAATGCGCCATCCTTGTAGAGAATGAAGGCGACAATCGCGCAAGCGGCGAGTGCGGCGATCGAGGTGTAGAGCGCCCCCTCTCGTATCCCGACTCCGGTTGCCTCTCCGTTGTTTCCCAGAACCGGATCCGTGCGGAATACTTCGCGAAGCAGCCCCATTGTCATCTGGGCGAGCAGCACGCCCAACATACCCAGCCAGAATATAGTCAACCTGGCGGGGAACCCGAGATATCGGGCGATACCAGTCCCGAGAACATAGGTCAGCGCCATCAACAGCATGTTCAATGGCCTGGAAAGACGTCCGACCGGCAGGAGCATATTCACGCAGCCGCCTGTTTAGTCTTGAGGGCCTTTTGGACATCGCGAAGGTGGGCATGATTGTGCACATAGATCATCTTGATCATGTCGCGCAGACATACAACGCCCAGATAAGGATGCCGGCCCTTCTTTTCAAGATCCGATTCCCCCAGACCATAGACGAACATCACCATTTGTTCCCTGGCCGATCGGAACTGCTCGATCACCGCCGAGGGTGCCAGTCCCTTGGTCCTGCGCTGTTGCGCAGCATTGTAGCGATCAATGTCAAAGTCGTCCGAGACCCCCGGTCCCCCATCCTTGACCCGCGAAAACAACGTGACGAAGGCGCGTTCCGCTGCCAGAAGATGACCAAACACCCCTTGGACAGTCCACACCGACCCCTCGGTGTAGACCTCGACGCTCCATTGGCCATCGTCCAGGCTGGCCATGAACATGCCGATCTTCTTGCCCTCAACCTGGAGCTTGTCCGCCAGCGCTGCGATCTCAGACATGGATGCTCCTAGGGTTGGCTACTCGCATAGTTGATGGCCCTCCTGCCCGTCGCGTACCAGTAGTAATCCTTCATCGATGAGATCGTTCGGAGTATCCTCTCACTGTCGGGGAAATCCCGGCGCACGTAGTAGTAGTGCGTTTCATATGGACTGTCGCCAAAGGCGGCTGCCAGGATGTAGTTGTGCGCCTCGGCGTAAGTCTTGAGCGTGATGGTCGTTCGAAACCAGTCCTGTGCCATGTTCTTGGAATTGATGCGCGGCGGCACGAGCGGCGAGAAATACGCATGGAAAACGATCAACTGCGGCATGTGCTTGTCGAGGTACTCCGCCGTAATCTCCCCATGATGTGCGATCCACGCATCATTGAGCCCCCAGGCATCCACGGCGTTCCAGTTCGAATAGAGTGGCAACAAACCCGCCTCGGTGGTTGCGAGCACGTATCCCTTAGACTGATATTCGGACAGCCTCTGCGCCAAGTCGTACCGCCCATCCGCCTCGTAAGCCACGCCGCACACCTCCTGGGAGATCGTGAGTGTGCAGCTCTGAGCATATGCATATCGCAGCACACCGTAGGCAGCAACGATGCCCACCAGCATCCAGGCTACGCGACTCCGAAGTTGGGACGGCGGCCGCCAGGATAATCCGCCCTCGACTCCGACACCCTGCACCAATGGATAATAGCTGATCAGAAGGAGAGGCCACACGGCGTACTGGAAGCGGCCGCCAAAATTCGTCTCGTTGGACACCAAAATGAATCCGGCCGCGAACAGGACGGGCGGAAGCAGAAAGGCCAATGCCAGGCGCAGCGTTCGCGATGAACGCAGACCCAGCAAGAAAGCCACAATGAATGGACCACCAAAACGAAACAAGTTGCCCATCGACTCCCAGAAGGAATCCCAGTGCAGGAGACCCGCTCCCTTCTTGTAGTATGGATTGGGGAGTGGGTATCCAAAGTAGCTCCAGTGCCATGCGAAGTACGCGCCGCCGATAACGAGGAACGCGATGGCGAAGATCAAGATCGCCCGCCGCGTGGACCTCCAGCCCTTCACGACGAGTACGGCAGCCAACATGGAGGCGGCGAGCAGGACTCCTTCGGGTCGTGTGAGGCCCATGAGCAGGCCACAGAACGAAAACAGGATCTCGAGGGTGACCGATGGCCTCTCACGCTGGACGATAAGCAAGCCCAGAGTCCACGTCAGCGCCGCCAGAAACGCAAAAAAAGGAGTTCCAAAGAATGCCGCCACATATGACAGACCGGTTCCGACCGCCAGATACAGTGCTGTCAGGAGAGATTGTGCCACGCCGGCCTGCCAGATTTTGCGGTTGACCCAATAGACAAGCAGGACGGTGAGCAGGTGCGCGCCCAAGCCCAGCAGCCTGACGGAACGGCCCAAGGCCATTCCGATCTTGGTGAGCCCGGCAACCGCCGCCATAAATAGAAAATCCGTGGCTCCATCGACCGGCGCTTCGCCGATGTTCCAGACCACGCCGTGGCCTTGGGCGAGGTGCTGCGCGTACCGCATCAGCATGGCGGCATCCTCAAAAGGCGGCACGTTGAAATCTACAAAAGCCGAGGCATACAGAGCAATGGCGGCGATCAAAACGATCGATGCCAGCCAGTCTTTCCGACCCCCACGCCATATCTGGGACTTATCCAAGCAGCGAGTATCCCCCATCGATGACCAAAGTCTGTCCTGTAATGTACTCATTCTTCAGGAGGAACTCCAGCGCGGAGGAGATTTCGTCTACGGACGCGGCCCTTTTCAGCGGAAGGCGTTCCACAAGCCTTTGCCATTCGTCGTCCGTGACTACCTTGGACCGGAGTGTCAAGCCGGGAGCAATGGCATTGACCCGAATAGTAGGTGCGAACGCCCGCGCCAGGATGCTGGTTAGCGCCTCCAGCCCGGCTTTGCTCACAGAGTAAGCTGGAAAGCGACTCCAGCTCTTCCGGGCGCCTACGTCGGTCACATTTACGATGAGGCCGCCTTGATTCATGCGGGAGGCGGCCTCACGGGCACAAAGAAACGGCGCGCGCAGATTCAGGCTGAGCGTCTCGTCCCATTCCTGCGCGGACAGCTTCAGCGGATCACCGGCGCGCAAAACGCCCGCGCTGTTCACCAGGACTTTCAGGGGACGAGCGGTCTTATCCGCCTCGGAGAACAGCGCGGCAATTCCCGGCAGCTCGGTCAAATCGGCGCGACACAAATCAGCCAACGCACCCAGGGCGCGCAGCTCCCGGGCGGTCTCCGTCGCTTCGGCTTCAGACGTCCAGTAATGTAGCAGGATGGCGTAGCCGTTGTGGGCGAGGGTCAGGGCGAATGCTTTTCCGATGCGGTGGCCGGCGCCCGTGACAATGGCCAGAGGTTCGGATGCCATGCCACTCTTTTACCACAAATGCCCCCACGACTTTCGGCTTGACCTACTTGCGGAAGAAGTTCGAAATGAAGAACCAGATGTTCGCGGGCCGCTCTGCCAGGCGCCGCATGAAATAAGGATACCAATGTGTCCCAAAGGGGACATATACGCGAACCAGGTACCCCTCCTTAACCAGCCGCTCCTGCAGATCTCGTCGAATCCCGTACAGCATCTGAAACTCGTAGTCCTGTTTGGAGAGGCCTATCCGCTCCGCATATTGTTTGGCAAACTCGATGCGCTTCTCGTCGTGGGTTCCGATGGCCGGTATCGGCGGGAAGCATGCGGTGGAGCCGGGCCTGGGCGACTTTGCCGTCAGGGCCGCATCCATAATGATCTTCGTGAGCAGGTCAAAGTTCGCATCGACGTCCGCCTTCCTTGGGAACGCTTTGTCAGGCGGCTCCTGGTAGGCTCCCTTCACGAGTCGAATCTGTGTCCCATCGGCCAGCAGCTTCCTGGCATCGGCCTCGCTGCGATAGAGATACGACTGCAGGACGGTGCCGGTATTGCTGTATCCCTCGCGGCGGGTCTGCTCCACAAGGCGAAGTGTCTGATCGGTGTACGGCGTGTCCTCCATGTCGATCCGGACGAAATTGCCGTGTTTCTTGGCTCGTCCCAGCACGCGCTCCAGATTCTGCC
>Ga0214473_10007754_pt1 | contig 12711 bp, 11 predicted proteins | sample RVTome_7_FD_203509 | JGI IMG/M metagenome (GOLD analysis project Ga0214473, IMG submission 203509) | Soil microbial communities from uranium-contaminated site in the Upper Colorado River Basin, Wyoming, United States - RVT98D197 | ecosystem: Environmental > Terrestrial > Soil > Contaminated >... | reverse complement strand
ACCTGTGAAGTTTGAGAAGGCATGGCGAGTGGCATCAGGAGACTTGCAGAAGCTCATCAATCACGTCGCCTTTGCAGCCTCCGTCGAGGAGAGCCGCCCTATCCTGAACGGTGTGCTCTGGGAGCTCCGGGCCGATCGGATGCGCATGGTGGCGACCAACGGCCACCGCCTGGCGAGAATGGACGTCGCGGCGTCCGGCGGGAAGGAAAGCGCGGACCTCATCGTCCCGCCAAAAGCGCTGGACCAGATTCGCCGCCTGTTCGGGCCATCGGACGAGATCGAGATCGCGCGGAGCGAAAACCACCTGGGCTTCAGGGGCGGCCAGACGCTGGTGTTCACCCGGCTGATCGAGGGTCCGTACCCCAACTACGAGCAGGTCATCCCTCGGGAAAACGACAAGGTCGCCACGGTGGATCGGCAGGCCCTGACGGCGGCATTGCGGCGGGTGGGCGTGGTCGCCAGCGATCAGACGCATCGGGTTCGGCTGGCCTTCTCGGGTGGCGTCGCCAAGTTCTCGGTCAGCACCCCCGACTTGGGCGAGGCACAGGATGAAATCGCGATCACCTACGAGGGCGACCCCCTGGAGATCGGCTTCAACGCGAACTACGTGCTCGAGGTCCTGAAGTACATGCCCACGGACGAGGTGCGGCTCACGTTCAAGGCTCCCGAGCGGGCGGCCACGGTGGAGCCGGTGGGCTGGGGGGAAAGTGCGTCCTACCTCTGCCTGGTCATGCCCCTCCGGTTGGTGGACTAGGGAGCGCGCGCGGGCGCGCGCCGGCTGGCGACGCCCACCGCGCTGAACTGCTGCGGCTCTCCCAGACCGGTCGTTGGCTCAGCGCTGGCCACCAGCCCCACCCGATCGAGCCCGCCAATCACGACACCCAGGCTCCACTGGCGCAGCGTCCCGCTGCTGTTGACCCTGGCGGCGGCGTGCAGCGCCAGGGGCCAGGAGCCCCCGGTGCGTAACACGAATCCGCCGCGATAGCTCACATCGAAGCCTGAAGCCGTCCCCAGTCTCTCCACGGCGGTCGCTTCGCCGGAGACGGCGGCGAGCTGCGGGGCCAGGATCCAACTGGCGCCGACCAGCGTCACGATCGGCAGGGGCGGCTCCACCAGGGTCACCCGCGGTCGATTGATGTTGCGCACCACCAACCCCGCCTCGACGCCCGCCAGGACCCCGTACCGCAGACCGAGGTCGTAGCCTTGCTCGCGGCCTCTGCCGTAGTCGTTCATGGCCACGCCAATGGCCCCCCGCCCCCTGGGCAACGGCAGCCCCAGGCCGATGCGCACCACCCCTACGCTGAGACTGTCCCGCGAGCGGTCCCGCTCGTAGGCCAGGCCCAGGCCGCGCGAGTTCAGTCCGAACGTGTACTGGCTCAGCCGGGTGGAACCGCCGGTGCGGTCCAGGACGCCTTCCGCCATGACCGAGGCTTCAGGTATCCGGCCCAGGCCCGCGGGATTGACCCACACCGCGCGGACGTCATCCACGCCGGTGATGAACAGGTAATCCCGGCTGCGAGGCTCCGCCTGCGCCGCCGCGACCGCCGGCTGGAGCACCCAGACGGCGGCGGCGACCGTCCCTGCAAGGAGTCGTCGCACTAGGGAATGATGGACAACGTGTCGGCGCGCGTCTGCCGGCCCGGGATGGTGAGATCGAGCCCGCGGAGCGAGATGGTGTAGCTCGAGGTGTCAGCGGCGGTCATCCCCAGGAACCGGCCGTCCACACTCAGCCGCTTGATGGTGAGTCGGCGTCCCTCACCCTCGACGGCATAGGCCTGCCCGCCCTGGGCGCCGGAGCCGGAGAAGGAGTACGTGGTGGACGTGTGTATGGGGACCACGCGCACGCCGCCGGAATCGGCGGGCGTCAGCGCCTCGTGGTGACTCACGGCGACCACCCTGAGCGGGAGCCCGCCGCTTTTGGACGTGGCTTCGGTGGTGTCGGTCCAGCGGCTCCCGGGCTCCACGCCGTTGGACGGTACGCGGGGGTAGAACGTCCGCAGATCCTCCCCGAGTTGCTGGACCAGCTTGTTGCTCGAATCCCCGCTCAGGGAGGTGATCTCCCCGTTGAGGGCCAACTCGCCGGTGAAGCTCACTCCTCGGGCCCGCCCGGCGAGGCCGGTGGCAGGCCCGTCGCTCTCGTATCGCGGCACGGAGTCCACGGTGAAGGAGAGAGTCAACCGGTCTCCCTGACGGGAGATCGTGGCGGAGACGAAATACACCAGCACCTCGTTGATGCGCTGGGTCTGGTCACCGTCTCCCTGCTCGACATAGAGGTGCGAGGCCCGGCGATAGCGCGCGGTCCCCGGTGTGTAGGTCACCGGGCCGGCCACCACCGGGCCGGGCAGCGCCGGAGAGGGCGGGGCGCTCGCCGGCGCAGCGCACGCCAGGCCCACGCATGCGGCAACGGCGCCGGTGACTCCGCAGGCGGGTCCTGTTCTCATGCGGGCGCCTCGCGCTGTTTGAACTCGGCCCTGGTGCGTCCGAACACGGCGACGATCTCACCGCTTTCGGTGGTGACCTTCAGCAGTTTCCAACTCTTGCGGCGCATCTCGGCCCGCCACGCGATGAGGCTGGCCCACTTGGGCGCCGTGGTACGAAACACCCGCAGCTCGGCGACCTCTTCCCAAGCGTCCGGATAGGGCTGGCTGCCAGGCGCGTCAGCTGAATTTGGCATCGCGTGCGTGTCGGCCGGCAAGGCCTATCACGGGCCAATCATAGGAGACCGTGGTCGGGAGAACCAGGGGGTGGTGGAGTCGTAAGCCGAGTTCTGTTCGGCCGATCGAGCATGAGCGGCCGGACGGTCATCTCTCTGGGATGGCGGTCGCCCGCCACCTCGTGCAGCCTACCCGCGGCTCAGACGGTCCGGGCCGGACCTCGCCGCTTATTTGGCCTTGCTCCGACTGGGGGTTGCCGTGCCACGCGCTGTTGCCAGCCGTGCGGTGGGCTCTTACCCCACCGTTTCACCCTTACCCGCCTACGGGCGGGCGGTTTGTTTTCTGTGGCCCTGTCCGTCGCCTTGCGGCGCCCAGGCGTTACCTGGCAGTCAGCCCTGTGGAGCTCGGACTTTCCTCAGCCCGCGTCGCCGCGGGCCGCGACCGTCGTCCTCCGCCCCTCCCTGGCCCCCAATAATACCCCGGAGGACGCCGCTAGGTCACCCGGGGCCGGAATATGTCTGTTGCCGAAGGCTGCCTCCAGGTTGACGGAGGGTTGAGCGCCTTGCGCTAGAATCGCGGCGCATGCACCCCGAGGAACAGCAAGCAACGGTGACCACGGTCCTGGAGCCCGCGATGCGTCGCCGCCTCGACGCCGCGGCGCAGGGCTACTTCGCCGCGCTGCACGCGGAGTCCCTGCCCCACGCCCTGCGGACCATCCGCGAGCGGCCGGTGCAGGCGGTGCTCCTCTCGCCCCGGGCAGTGGGTCACGATCAGCTGTCCGTAGTGGGCGCGTTGGTTTCGCGGTTTCCCGGCGTGCCCGCCGTGGCTGTGGTCTCGGAGCACGACTCGGTATCGAGCGAGCGCCTGCTCCAACTCGGGGCCTGCGGTGTCCGCCGACTGGTAGACGTGAGCCTTCGCGACGGGTGGCACAAGCTGCGCACACTTGTCGTGCAGCCAGGTGGCAGCACCGCAGCGGTGATCCTCGGCACCGTGATCCCGGCCCTGGGAGACCCTGGCGAGGGGTGCCGTCGGTTCTTCGAGTTACTGGTCCGCACGGCGCCCGGCGTGCCCAGCGTACGCGGGCTCACGCGGGCACTGCGGGTGCGGCCCAGCACGTTCATGTCACGCTTCCTCCGGGCCGGGATCCCCTCGCCCAAGCGATACCTGGCGGCCACCCGGCTGCTCCATGCCGCAGCGTTGATGGAGATTCCGGGCTTCTCGGTGGCAGATGTGGCGTACCGGCTGGAGTACTCTTCGGCTCAGAGTTTTGGGCGCCACGTACGAGCGGTGCTGGGCGTCACGGCCGGCGAATTCCGGCGGCGCTACACGCTCACGGTCGCACTGGATGAATACACCAGCCGATTGATCGTCCCCTACCGGGCGACGTTCCGGGGATTCAATCCACTCCATCACGGGGTGTCGGAAACCGGACACGTGTACTGACCCGGGCGACCCGGTCAGGGGGCGATCAGTCGCTGGCGCGCGCGGTACGGTGGGTCGCGGTGGTGTGCCGGGGATCCAGCACGGAGAAGTGGGTGATGCTGGCCCGGAGGCGCTCCGCCAGCTGCGCCAGTTGTTTACTCGCGTCGTTCAGCGTGCCCATCGAGCTGATCTGCTCCGCCATGGCGGTCGCGGCGCTGTCGGCCCCGCCCGACGATTTCGCGCTCACGGTCGCCATCTCGGACATGTTCTGCGCGATCGTCGCCATGCGCGCGGCCTCGACGCGCGAGATGGCCGCGGTGTCCGCGACCACCGAGGCCACCTGGGCGACGCCGCGGTGGAGGTCATCCAGCGCCGCCTGCGCCTCGCTGGCAATGGCCCCCACGTCGCGGACCTTCTCTTCGCCCGCCGCCATCGCCCGCGCGGCGCCCTCAATCCCGGCGCGCACTTCGGTGATCAGATCCACCACCTCCCGGGCCGACCGAGCCGCCTCGCCGGCCAGGGCCCGCACCTGGTCGGCCACCACCGCAAAGCCGTGGCCATGCTCCTCCGCCCGTGCCGCTTCGATGGCCGCGTTCAACGCCAGCAGGTGCGTCTGCCGCGCAATCCGGGCGATCCCCTGCGCGAAACTCCCAATGCGGTCTGAGATCCCGCTCAGCTCGTGCACCGCGCGAGCCGTGCCCCGCACGTCCTCGCCGATCACCAGCAGCGTCTCGCTCGCCCGGCCCACCCGCTCCCGCCCCCGCTCCGCCGCGGCCACGAGGCGCTGCGCGTCGTCTGCCACCGCCTGCGCCCGGGCCCTGAGGCTCTCAGCCGCGTCCACCGCGGCCGTGCTGTCCCGATGCCCCGCATCGGCCCGCTCGCGCTGCGCGCTCATCTCGTGGGCCAGGTCCGCCGCGGTGGACGCCACCGCCCGGCTCGAGGCCAGCATGCGATCGGCGGCCTCTGCCAGCACGTCAGCGAACGCCGCCACCTCGTCCGCCTCGCGCTGCACTTCGCCGATCGTCTTGCCCACCTCGTCCAGCATGTGATTGAACGACCGTTCCAACAACCCCAGCTCGTCCATCACCGCTGCCGGCGCCCGACTGCCGAACTCGCCGCGCTCGGCCTGCGCCATGATCAGGCGCGTCACCCGAATGCGGTGCATCAACTCCCCGGGAATGCGCTTCAGGGCCAGCGCCACGACGATGAACAGGAATGTCTCGAGGTACACGCCCGCCGGGAGCGCCCAGACGGATCCCCCGGCGCCCAGCAGGCGCTCGTGGAACAGGGCCGCGCCGAGGTAGCCGAGTGATGCCGCCAGCACCAGGACGTCGCCGACGTCGACGCCCTGGTCGAACACATACGGCAGCACCGCGAGATAGAAGCCCACGATCAAACCGCCCGGTCCGTACAGCGCCACGGGCACCGAGACCAGCACCACGTCGATCAGGGCAAGGGCGTACACGTGCCACCAGCTATGCCAACGGCTCCGCAGCACAGCGGCGACGGCGAGATTGATGGCGGCGGCCGCCGCCACCACCACCAGGATCATGACGTAGGGGACGGGCACGTACCCCACCAGGCGGGTGAGCGCCAGCAGAAAGGCGCCGACCCCGATCATCCACCAGCGGCGGCGCACGCTCTGCCGGATGGTGACCTGGTCCTTGAGTTGTTGCTCGGCCACGTCGTCGTCGCCGGACCAACCTCGGAGCCGAGCCGCGAGTGAGCGTCGCGAGGGGCGTTGCGGCGCCGTCATCGGCTCACCCCGAGGTCACTCACGCCCACCAGCGGCAGCACCGGTACCCCGGCACGCTCAATGGCTGCGCGCCCGCCCTCGTCCCGGTCTACCACCGCCAGCACGCCGCTCACGCTCCCACCGGCTTCGCGCACCGCTTCGACGGCGGTGAGGGCCGACTGCCCGGTGGTGATCACGTCCTCCACCACCACCACCAGCGCGCCGGGTCGGAAGTTTCCCTCGATGCGCCGGCCGGCTCCGTGCGCTTTGGCTTCCTTGCGCACCGAAAAAGCGTCCACCACCGGCGGCGCCTCCTGGCTGGCTCGGGCGATGGCAAAGGCGACGGGGTCAGCCCCCATCGTGAGGCCGCCGACCAATTCCGCGTCCCAGCGCGCGCGCCGGATGGCGCGCAGGCCCAACTCGCCGATCAGGACCAGGCCGGCGGCCGACATGGTGGTGATTCGCGCATCGATGTAGTAGGGCGAGGACCGGCCCGACGCGAGCGTGAACGATCCGCGCTGTACTGAGCGCTGGCGGAGCAAGGCGACCAACCGAGCCTGGAGATCCGCGTCCGTCGCGCTCAAGACTGTCTGGAACCGTTCATAGGTAGTAGCATCTACTACTACTATCTAGCCATTCTTCCGCCTGATGGAACCCAGCAGGCGCATGATGCCCCGTTTGGCCGGGGGGGATGACGTGGCCGCCGCACCCCGGCGCACGTCCGCGGCGAACTCCAGCACGCTCGCCTGGCGCTTGGCGGCATCGCGCGCAAGTCCTTTCATGACAGCATCTTCCAGTGCCCTGGGAAACTGAAGCCCCTTTACGGCGTCATTCAGACGTGCGGGAGGCTCCGTGAGCAACTTCTGGAACAGCTCCCGGGGTGAGCGCGCGGTGTAGGGATGGACCCCGGTCAGCAGGTTATAGGTGATGGTGGCCAGGCTGTAGATGTCCGCGGCCTCGCCCACCAACTCGCCGGAGAGGGCCTCGGGGGAGACGTATTGCAGGGTACCGACGAAGAACCCGGTGCGGGTCAGTCGCTCGGACGGGTCCTCCTGAGCGTCCCGGGCAATGCCAAAGTCCAGCAATTTCGCGGTGCGGGAAGAAGCGTCGTAAATGATGTTTTCGGGCTTGAGGTCGCGGTGAATGATCCCCACCGCGTGGGCGGCGGCCAGGGCGCCTGCCAGTTGCTCCACGATTTGCGCGACTTCGGGCGCCGGGAGGCGGCGGTTCCGGGCCACAGCGTCGGCCAGCGGCTCGCCCTCGGCCCACTCCAGGGCCAGGTAATAGAGGCCGTCGGTGTCGCCGAAGTCGTAGGTCCGCACCACATTGGGGTGTCGGACGCGCGAGCCGTATCCGGCCTCGCGGAGGAACCGCTTGACCGCCGTCGGGTCGTCCCGGAGGCGTTCCCGGAGCGTCTTGACGGCGCAGCGGCCGTGGACGTCGTGCTCCGCGCGATAGACGGTGGCTGTCCCGCCCTCGCCCACCCGCTCGAGGAGACGATAGCCGGCAATGCCGCGCCCGGCGAGGTTTTCTTGGGCCATAGGGAGTGGGGCCAAACTAACGTTGGCGCTTGAACCGCGGCAAGTGACCGGATATGGTTGGACGTGGTGCCTAACTCAGCCGTTTTCCTAATCGCCGGTCTGGTGTTGCCGGGCGGACCGTTGAACCCGGCGGCGCCCGCGACCGATCCGCCACACCGCAGGTGGCACGTGGCGGTCCAGGCCTCGAGCGTCTCGGACAGCGTCCCATCCGCCGAGCTGGTGCTCCTTGACGCTCTGCGCGAGCTGATGCTGGGCGCCCCCGACCGGGCTCGAAGCCTCTTGCTCCAGTATCCCATGCCCCGGGGGTCGCCGCTCAGCCCGGCCGCCTATCGTCTGTTCGCGGAGGCGGCATACGCGGATGAGGACTTCGCTACGGCCGCTCGCTACTTCGCGGGCGCGGCCGGTGGAGCCGGCGGTGTCCGCCGCGGCGTCCTCGAGGCCCGTGCGGGCGACGCCCTGGAGCGAGCCGGGCGGCCCCGCGCCGCGGCGGACCACTATCGCGTGGCGATGCGCCACCTGCCCACCGTCTCCGGATGGGTGGCCATCCGTCTGGCGCGTCTCACGGCCGACACGGCCCGCGCCTTCGAGTTGCTCCGAGGCGTTCCCGAGCCGGCGCGGGCCTTGGCGCAGGACGTCCGCGCCGACCTGTTGTCGGCCGCCGGAGACTACTCGCGCGCCGTGGCTGAGCTGGTAGCAGCGCGGCGTAACGGTCGCGCGGCGGCCGTCGCCCTGGCTGGGGGCGATACGGCTCGGGCGCGCCGGCTCGCGTTCGTGGCGTTGGCCGGCGCCGACACACTTGAGGCCGCACGGGCGCTAGAGCTCCTGGCGGCGCGGCCGCTGGCCCGGACCCAGGCTGAGCGGCGGGGCGTGGCGCTGGCGCTGGAACGCCGGGCCCGGTTTCCGGAAGCGGCCCGGTGGTTTGCGCGGATCGTGGCCTTTGGCGACAGCTCCGCCGGCGCCCTGCTCGCGTGGGGCACCGCGTTGGAGCGCTCGGGCGAGCGCAGCGCGGCCCTGCGGGTCTTCGCGCTGGCGCAGCGAGCACCGGGCGAGTCGGACGCCGCTACGGCGCGCTACGCCCATGCAAGGGCGACGCTGCGTCGTGGGGGGACCGCGTCGGGGGTCGCCGGACTCGTCGCGTTCGTGCAGCGGCATCCCGACCACCCCTCGGTCCCGCTGGCGTTGATGGCGGTGGCCGAGGTGCGGGCGGAGGCAGGGGCGCGCCGCGCCGCCGACAGTCTGTATCAGATCGTGGCGCGCGACTGGCCCGAGTCCTCGGCCGCCGCCGAAGCGCGCTTCCGTCTGGCCAGCCGGGCCCTGGCGCGGCGCGAGCTGGCGCGGGCGGAATCGTTGTACGCGGTGGTCGCGACGGCGGTCGGACCCAACGCCCTGGCGGCGCGGTTCGTGCTCGGGCGTCTGACCTTGCGGCGCGGCGACACGGCCGCGGCGAGGTCGCAGTGGACGGCGCTGGCCCACGACGATCCCCTGGGCTATTACGGAACGCTGGCGCGGCAGGGTGCGGGTCTGGACGCGCCCGCCTTCGGGGAGGCTGACGAACTCTCGACAACGCCCGAGATCGGCGAAGCCGTCCTGGCGCTCGGCTTGCTCGATGCCCTGGCGTTTGACCTCGAGGCCGAGCACTTCGTCCGATACCTGGTCGCGCGGGACGGATACACCCCGGAACAACTGCTGGAGCTGGGCGCTGGGCTGCTCGCGCGGGGACGTCCCACGGTGGCCGCGTCGCTTGGGTGGCGCGCGGCGCGCAGCCTCTCACTGGATGACCCGCGGGTCTTGCGCGTGATCTTCCCCTGGCCGTGGCGCGAACTGATCGAGGCGGAAGCGCGGGAGTTCGACGTGGACCCCTATCTCCTCGCGGCCATCATCCGGCAGGAATCGGGATTCCGGCACGCGGTGACGTCCCGGGCGGGCGCGCGGGGGCTCATGCAGCTGATGCCGGGAACCGCCGCGCAGACCGCATCGCGGCTGGGCGTGCCGTGGCGGGAACGCCTGCTCACTACGCCGGATGCCAACCTGCACGTGGGCACCGCGCACCTCGCCATGCTCCTCAGGCGATATCGGGGTGCCGTGGTCACGGCGCTCGCGGCGTACAACGCCGGCGGCCGCCCGGCAGACCGCTGGGCGCGCTTGCCGGATGCGCGGGATCCCTTCTGGTTCGTCGAGGGGATTACCTACCCGGAGACTCGCGGGTATGTGCGCAGCGTGGTGCGAAACCGCGCGCTGTACGAAGCCCTGTATCCTCCGGTCGCAGCACGGTGACGGCCGGCTGGCTGCGGCCGCTGCTGCACGCTGCTACCGCGCTTCTTCTCCTCACGCTTCTTCAATCCTGGCAGGCGCTGCGGGGCACTCTGGTGCTGGTGGGGTTGTTGGCCGTGGCGTTTGAGACCCTGCGGCTGAGCCGGACAGACGTCCGGGATTTCGCCGCCCGCTGGGTCCCGGTGTTTCGACCTCAGGAAGCCGGCAGGCCGTCAGGTGCCGTTTGGCTGTTCGTCGGCTACGCGCTGGCGGCCTGGATGCCCGTCCCCGCTCCGGCCGCCGCCGTGGTGGCGGGCGCGCTGGCTGATCCCGCCGCGGCACTGGTAGGTGGGCGCTTTGGGCGCGGGCGGCCGAAGAGCTGGCTGGGCACGGCCGCGGCCCTGGCGGTGGCCGCCGGGGGGCTGTGGCTGCTTGGGCTCCCGCCCCTGGCCGTGGCCGGCGGTGGGCTGGCGGCGGCGGCGCTCGAGCGTTGGCCCGGCCCGATCAACGACAACCTGCTTGTGGCTCCGGGGGTAGGGTTGGTGGTATGGTGGCTCGCTTGACGGTGGCGCAGTTGGGAGGCCAAAATCACCAAGGGAGGGATCGCCTGCGGCCTTTGTTCATGGAGGGTAGCCTAATGCAGAAGGGAACCGTGAAGTGGTTCAACGACACCAAGGGCTACGGGTTCATCCAGCAGGACGACGGCAACGACGTGTTCGTGCATTTCTCGGCCATCGAGGGGACGGGCTTCCGCACGTTGGCTGAAGGGGAGACGGTCGAGTTCGACGTTCGCCCGGGCAATACCGGCCTGCAGGCCACACGGGTGATCAAGGTCTAAGACGCGACGCCTTGCCGGTGGTGAGGGGACCGCGATATGGTTCCCCTGATGCACCGGTGCCAGTCCCTCACGTTCTGGCCGCTTGCGGCGACGCTGCTGCTCGCCGGATGCGGTCCGAGCACCGGCGGCTCACGCCCTCCACGCGGTCCGGCCCCGGACCCCAGCGTCCTGCTGCCGAGGCTCTCCGATCCGGCGTTCGTGTACCGGGACCTGGGGTTCTTCGCCAAGGGCGAACCGCTGCCGTTCGTAGCGTCGCTGCGGTATCTGGCAGGCCCCCAGCCGGACTCCACCCTCGCGGTCTTCGCGGTCTCGCTCGCCAACCGGGCGTTGTCGTTCCGGCGAACGGCCGCCGCGGTCGAGGGGCGGTACCGCGTGGAGGTCGTGTTTCGGCGCGGACCCAGCATCGTTCGGCAGTGGTCGTCCGAACAGGCGGTGCGCGTGGGCAGCATGGGAGAGACGCGCCGGGCCGACGAGAGCGTCATCTTCCAGCAATTCTTTTACCTCCCGCCCGGACCGTTGACCGCGACGGTCATCGTGCGCGACCGCAACCGCCTGACGTCGAATCGCGATGAGGGCGAGGTCACGGTGCCCCGCTTCGGCCAGGGCCCGCAGCTGTCGGGCCTGATTCCCATATACCAGGGAACGGCCCGGGCCACGCGCGCGGCGCTGCCCACCATCCTCATCAATCCCCGCGCCACGTCGCCGCAGGGGTCGGACACCCTGGCCTTCTACCTGGAAGGCTACGGCCTCTCCGCTGAGACGCCGGTGGTGGTGCGCGCCGTCCGCGCCGACGGTGGCGAAGCCTGGCGCGACACGCTCCGGATCGAGGGCGCCCAAGTGGCTGCCGTCGTCGGGACCGACACGGTGCGGTTCGCCAATCCGGAGATCGGAGCCGCCATCGTGCGCGTGGGGCCTCAGCAGCTGCAGCTCGGGGAGCTGCGCTTTGAGGTCTCCGTGCCGGGACAACCGGACACGCTCCACACGGTGGCGCTGGTCACGTTCTCGGAGCAATGGGCGGTCACCAACCTGGATGACGTCCTTTCCTTGTTGCGCTATTTCGGTCGCGAGCAGGAAATCCAGAAGATCCGCGCGGCGGCGGCGCCGGATCGAGCCGAGCTGTGGCGTGCCTTCTGGCGGGGGACCGACCCGGACACCACGACGCCGGAGAACGAGGCATTGACCGCGTATTTCCGGCGGGTCGAGATCGCCAACGTCCGGTTCCGCGAAGAGTCGGAGGCGGGGTGGCTGACCGATCGCGGCGAAGTGTACATCACGCTCGGCGAGCCGGACATGGCCGAGCGCTCGGACGACCTGCGGAGCAACCGCACCGTGATCCGCTGGACCTATTTGTTCGCCGGCCAGACGGTACTGCTGTACTTCATGAACGATCTGTCGATGCAGCGCTTCCGGCTCACGTTCGCTTCGCGCGCCGAATATCAGCGGATGCTGAGCCGGGTGCGGCGCGAAGGCGAGCGCCCTCCACCGAATTGAGCGACGGTCAGCTGTTCCTGGTAGATGGCTATGCGCTGATCTACCGCGCGTTCTTCGCGATGATCGGCCGGCCCCTCACGACCAGCCGCGGGGAGAACACCTCGGCGGTCTTCGGGGTCGCGCAGTTCCTGCTGCGGTTGTTCGAGCGCTACCGGCCGGCCTACGTCGGCTGGGTGCACGACGCCGGTACGTCCTTCCGGCACGAGACCTATCCCGCCTACAAGGCCACGCGCGAGAAGCTCGACGCGGAGCTCCAGCAGGACTTCGACCGGTCGGTGGAGCGAGTGGAGCAGCTGCTGGGCGCGTTTCACGTGCCGGTGATCGCGCAGGATGGGTATGAGGCCGACGATGTGATCGCGACGCTCGCCAGCGAGGCCGCCCGCCGCGGCGTGCCGGCCGTGATCGTGTCGGGGGACAAGGATCTGTATCAGCTCGTGGGACCGGGGATTTCGTTGCTCAACCCCGGGCGCGGCGGCCGGGCGGCGGTCGAGGAGCAGTGGGTGGACCCTTCCAACGCCGCCGAGCGGCTGGGTGTACCCCCGGAGCGGGTGGTGGACTACCTGGCCCTGGTCGGCGACGCTTCAGACAATATCCCCGGGGTCAAGGGCGTCGGCGACAAGACGGCGCGGCAGCTCATCGAGCAATACGGGGATCTGGAGTCCATCCTGGCGCACGCCGCAGATGTGACGGGGAAGCGCGCGCGGGAAGCGCTGCTCGCGGCCGGTGACAGCGCCCGCCTCAGCCGCGAGCTGGTGACCGTGCGCCGTGACGTGCCCGTGA
>Ga0214473_10007753_pt1 | contig 12711 bp, 9 predicted proteins | sample RVTome_7_FD_203509 | JGI IMG/M metagenome (GOLD analysis project Ga0214473, IMG submission 203509) | Soil microbial communities from uranium-contaminated site in the Upper Colorado River Basin, Wyoming, United States - RVT98D197 | ecosystem: Environmental > Terrestrial > Soil > Contaminated >... | reverse complement strand
GTCCAGCTGCGCTCGTGGACCTGCGCGGCCCATCGGGCGAGGTCGGCCTTGGTATACGCCTCGCGCCGCAGCCGCAGGTAGCCCCAGTCGGCCGTCGCTACGAACGGCGTCGCGTCTTCGTCTTCCGCCTGGTCCGCGATGCACAGGGCCGCGTTCCGCGACCGGAGCGCCGCGAACACGTCCTCGTCGAACCACGACCGATGGCGGAACTCGAACGCCGCGCGCCACTGGTTGGGGAGCAGGGCGAGGAACCCCGTGAGCCGCTCGAGGTCCTTCTTCATGTTGGGCGGCAGCTGGAACAGGGACGGACCTCGTCGGTCACCGAGCGCCTGGGAGACACGCAGGAAATACTCGAGCTCGCTCTCGACCCCCTTCAGCCGGCCGAAATGCGTGATGCGCCGCGTGGCCTTGAGGACGAAGCGGAACGTGTCCGGCACCTGGTCCGCCCAGCCGAGCACGACCGATTCCTTCGGCATCCGGTAGAAGGTGTTGTTGATCTCGACGGCGGGCAGGCGCGACGCGTAGTGTCCGAGCATCGCGTCGTCCTTGAGGTCGTCCGGATAGAACGAGCCCTTCCATTCCTTGTAGGCGTAGCCGCTCGTGCCGGCGTAGAGCGTCACGTCTAGCAGTCCGGGCGCCAGAAGATCGAGATGGCGTAGCCGTCGGGGTCCAGGATGCCGAAGTCCCGGCCGCCATGGGAGTCGTCCGGCGCCTCGAGGATGGTCCCGCCGCGCTCCTGGATGGCCACCGCGAGCCGGTTCACGTTCTGCCGCGTGGCGCAGTAGAGGCGGATGCCGTGGCCTCGCGGCCGGTCGGCGGTCCGGTCCGGATCCTGTTCGAGCAGGAACTGCACCTTCCCCGCCTTGAGCTGGGCGGCCACGACGGCGCCATCCCGGCGCAGCTCCTCGGCCACCACGAATCCCAGGATGTCGCGATACCACGCGAGGCTGCGCTCGAGGTCGGACACGAGGAGCATGGGCATCACCGCCCTGAGACGGAGCGTCTCCGGGCTCCGGCGGCGACGCTCGCCATGACCAGCGTGAGGTTCTTCTCCGATTGCCATCCAATGCTCCTCGCGACGCTCGACCGTTGCGTCGAAACATGACAGGCGGCCGGGGGCAGCCCGTGATCCAGCCCGCCGGGCCGGTCCGCAAACCCGGCTTCCCGGTCTATCTTAGCATCATGCCTGCTATCCGGCTCCTGATCCTGGCGTGCGCCGTCCTGGGTGCAGCCGCGGCCTGCGGCGACTCCCCGAACGGGCCGCCGTTGCCCGGCGACTCGATTCCGCCCCTCGTGACGGACGTGCTGCCGGCACCGGGATCCCGGGACGTCGGCGTGTCGGCCGCGATCACCGTCCGGTTCTCCGAGCCGATCAACCCGGCCACCGTGGGCCCCGCATCCTTCATCGTCCGGCAGGGCTTCGCCCTCGTGTCGGGAGGCTATGCGTTTGGCGACAGTACGGCCACCTTCGTGCCGGACGACGACTTCGACTACTTCACCTCATTCTCGGTAACCGTGACGCGGGGAATCCGCGACCCAGCCGGCAACCAGCTGCCAAGTGATACCGCCTGGGGCTTCCAGACCAGCAGTCAGGGAACGCCGGCTCCGGCGCGGCGGTGATCCGCGCAGGTCAGCCCACTACGCTTCGGATCACGAACCACACGTTGGCCGGCCGCTCCGCGAGCCGGCGCATGTACCAGCGAAACCACGCGCTCCCGTAGCTTATCAGGACGCGGACCGCGCGCCCCTCCTGCTTCAGCCGTTCCTGCTCAGCCGTGCGAATGCCGTACAGCATGTGGACCTCGCACGCCTTCCGGTCCAGGCCTGCCGCGGCGGCGGTGTGCTGGAGCGACTGGATGAGCCGAACGTCGTGGGTTCCGAAAACCGGCGGGGCTCCCCCGTGCCTGGCGGCGTGCTCGATGAGGGTGGCGCCCAGCGCCAGGTAGGACGCGTCCGTGTCACGCTTGGCGGGGAACGCCCGGTCCGGCGGCTCCGCGTATGCGCCCTTGACGAGCCGGATTGCGGGCTTGAGCGGGAGGAGTCCCTCCAGGTCGGCTGCGGTGCGCCGCAGGTAGGCCTGCAGGCAGACCCCAAGGCTCTCGTGGCGCCGGCGCAGCTGGCGGAAGAGCTCGAGGGTTGCATCCACGTAGCTCGAGTCCTCCATGTCCACCCAGATCCGGTCGCCGCGCCGCGCCGCCTGCGCTACGAGCGCTTCGAGTCGTGCAACGCACGTCCCGGCATCGAAGTCGAGACCGAGCTGGGTGGGTTTGACCGAGATGAGCGCCGGAAGGTCGCGCTGGCCCAGCAGGGTCAGGACGCCGAGGTAGTGATCACGCACGGCGTCGGCGTCGGTGGCGGCCGTGAGGTTCTCGCCCAGCTGGGTGAGCACCGTTCCGATTCCGCGGCCCGCGAACGCCGCGGTCGCCGTCAGCGCGGCGTCGAGCGCCTCCCCCGGCATGAAGCGGCGCACCGCACGGCGGGCGAAGGTCCGTTGCCTGGCTTGCCGCTCCAGCCACGGGTTGCGGGAGCCCCAAAGCAGTATCGATCGAGCGATGGACATGGGGAGGGAAAATGCACGGAGGGAGGGAGGGCAGGAAGGGCAGTGAGGGCAGGAGGGGCAGTGGGAGCGGGGAGGGCAGACCCGTGGGCCAGGGGCGGTTGCCCACGTGAGTGCCGGTAGCGATACTGCCGGGTCGTTACTCCCGTTCTCCCGTTCTCCGGTTGTCCCGTTCACCCGTCGTCCCGCCCACCCCGCCCCATGCCCCAGCCTCCCGACGCCCTCATCACGGATCCAACCGCGGTCGCGGGCGCCCTCACGGGCATCATCGCCGGGCTGTTCTGGTTGAGCGGGGTCGCGCGGCTCCAGCGGTTCTTCGAGATCATCCCGGTGGTTCTACTCGCGTACTTCCTGCCGACGATTGCCACCGCGGTGCGGCTGATCCCGCCCCAGTCGCCGGCGTATGACTGGATCACGCGTTACATGCTCACGCTGGCGCTGTTTCTCCTGATGGTGACCGTGGACCTGCGCAGCGTGCTCCGGCTCGGACCGATGGGGCTGATCATGATGCTCGCGGGCACGGCCGGCGTCGTGATCGGGGCGCCGATCGTCCTGCTCCTGTTCGGCCCGGTGCTCCCGCCCGAGGCCTGGAAGGGCATCGCCGCGCTGTCGGCGAGCTGGATCGGCGGGTCCGCGAACATGGTGGCGGTGGCGGAGAGCGTCGGAACGCCCGACGCCCTGTTCGGTCCCATGATCATCGTGGACACGGTGGTGGGCTACAGCTGGATGGCCGTCCTGTTGTACTTCAGCGCCTGGCAGGGGCGGTTCGACCGGTGGAACCGCGCCCGAACCGACACGCTGGACAGCGCGAACCGGCACCTGGCCGAGTTCGAGTCGCACCGGTTGCCGCTCGACCTGAGGAGCACGGGCCTCATCGTGATGGGTGGGTTTGCCGCCGCGACCGTGAGCGTGGCCATCGGGCAGGGGCTGCCCGAGCTCGGCAACCCCAAGATCATCTCGCACATGACGTGGACGGTCCTGCTCGTCGTGACCGGCGGGCTCCTGCTCTCGTTCTCACCGCTGCGCCGGCTCGAGGAGCGCGGCGGATCCCGGGTCGGCTACGCCGCGCTGTACCTGATGATGGCGGCGGTGGGGGCGCAGGCAGACCTGCGGGCCGTGCTGGAAGCTCCCGTGTTCCTGCTTGCGGGGGTCGTGTGGATCCTCATTCACGTCAGCACCCTGCTGCTCGTCGCGCGGCTGATCCGCGCACCGCTCTTCTTCGTGGCCACAGGGAGCATGGCGAACATCGGCGGGACTGCCTCCGCCCCGGTCGTGGCCGCGATGTATCACCCGGCCATGGCGCCGGTGGGCCTGCTCATGGCGGTGCTGGGATATGTCCTCGGCACCTACGCCGCCCTCGGCGTCGCCTGGGTCCTGGGTCAAATGGCGACCTAGCAGGTCATCCCGTCGAATCTCTGGCACGACGCGGCTAACTTCGGAGTTGCCCTTACTGCCCTTACTGCCCTTACTGCCCTTACTGCCCTTACTGCCCTTACTGCCCTAACTGCCCTAACTGCCCTAGCTGCCCGGACCGCCCCAACCACCGGGTGGGGCCGCCGGCCGGTGAAACCATTCCGGCCGTCGGTGCGTCCAAGAGAGAGGACACTCCCACGAGGCATGACATGGCGCAGCTCACGATTGGCGCCGGGCTCGGCGCACTCCTCCTGGCTCCGGCGCTCGCACTCGCCCAGACCCCCACCATCACGTGCGATGACCGCGATTGGGACGACGAAGGCGAACGGGTCTGCGAGATCCGGGACTTCACGGTACCCACCGGCCGCTCGCCGATCGCGATCGATGGAGGGCAGAACGGCGGCGTGCGGGTCCATGGCTGGGACCGCAACGAGATCCGGGTGTACGCGCGCGTCCAGGCGAACGCGCGGTCCGAGGAGCGGGCCCGTGAGATCGCCGCCGGCGTGACGATCGGGACGTCCGGGACCATCGAGGCCCGGGGCCCGGACACACAGCGCCGCGAATGGTGGTCGGTGACGTTCGAGGCCTTCGTCCCCTCCCGGTCGGATCTCGACCTCGAGACACTGAACGGCGGGGTCCGGATCGACAACGTGCACGGCACCATCCGGTTCGAGGTCACGAACGGCGGCGTGGCACTCACCGGCCTCGGCGGTGACGTGCAGGGCACCACCACGAACGGCGGCATCCGCCTCGCGCTTGACGGAGCGTCGTGGGACGGCGCGGGCGCGGACGTGCGTGCCACGAACGGCGGGATCGTGCTGACCGTGCCCGAGGGGTACTCGGCGCGGCTGGAAACCGGCACCACGAACGGCGGACTGCAGTTCGAGTTCCCGGTCATGGTCCAGGGACGCCTGAACCGGCGGGTCGAGCTGGACCTGGGGAGTGGGGGTGCGCCCATTCGGGCGGTGACCGTGAACGGGGGAGTGGTGGTGAAGCGCCCGGGAATCTGAGGTCCTCGCAGCCCGAGTTCGAGCCGCCCGTCACCATCGCCGGTGCCGGGCGGCTTCGCTTGCCCCCCGCCAATCCCCTGGGTACTCCTTCGGCCGCACCGATCGAATGCCCCATGCTGGAGGAGTGATGTCCCGTCGCGCGACCATCGCCATTCTCGTGATCCCGCTTGTCTCGTCGTTCCCGTTCGGGCCCCCCGCCGCCGCCCAGACGTTTCGCACCGACGCGCCGGTCCTGCGGCGGATCTGGGAGGAGGGCATGGTCCGATCCCGGGCGGAGCGCTCCGCCCAGGCCCTGATGGACTCGATCGGCCCGCGGCTCTCCGGCACCGCCGGGTACACCGCCGCGGCGGACTGGCTGGTGCGAACCTACGAGGCGCTGGGGATACCGGCCCGCAAGGAACAGTACGGCACGTGGCGTGGCTGGAACCGGGGGACGCTGCACGTAGACCTGGTCCAGCCCTGGGTAGCGACCCTCGAGGCGCGGTTCGCGGCGTGGAGTCCCGGCACCGACGGGCCGGTCGAGGCCCCGGTGCTCGGGCTGCCCCAGGCCCGCACGGCGGCCGAGGTGGCGGCATGGCTCGGGCGGGTGCGAGGGGCATTCGTGCTCCTGTCACCGCCGCGCCCCACCTGCCGCGACCGGAAGGACTTCGCGCGGTTCGCGCGGCCCGAGACCGTGGCCGCGGAGCGCGCCGCCGTGCAGGCGGCGATCGACGAGTGGCTGCGGGTGGTGGCGCTGCTGGGTGGCCAACGCGCGCTTGCCAGCCGAATCGAACAGGCCGGGGCGCGCGGCGTCTTCACGCACAACTGGATCGGGAGCAACTGGGAGGCGGGCTGGGGGGTCAGCAAGATCATGGATGCCGGGACCGAGGGGGTTCCCTCGGTCGAGCTGAGCTGCGAGGACTACGGACTGCTCCACCGCCTCGCGGAACGGAACCAGGGACCCCGCGTCCGGGTGGACGCCCAGGCGTCGCTCCCCGGAACCGTCCCGATGTTCAACGTGGTCGCCGAGCTCCGCGGCACCGAGCTACCTGACGAGTACATCGTGCTCTCCGCCCACCTCGATTCCGAGCAGGGAGCGACGGGGGCCACGGACAACGGCACCGGCACGATCATGATGCTCGAGGCCATGCGGCTGCTCAAGCTGGCCTACCCGGCGCCTCGGCGAACCATCCTCGTGGGCCACTGGGGTGGGGAGGAGCAGGGCCTGATCGGCTCGCGGGCGTTTTCGGAGGATCACCCCGAGGTGCTGGAGGGCCTCCAGGCGCTGTTCAATCAGGACAACGGGACGTGGCGCGTCGAGTACGTCGAGGCCAACGGCTTCCTCCAGGCCGCGGGCAACCTCGCGCGCTGGCTCTCACTCGTCCCGCCGGAGATCACCGAGCACCTCCGTCTCGGGACACCGGGGGAACAGCAGAACACGGGGAGCGATCACTCGTCGTTCGTCTGTCACGGCGTTCCGGCCTTCCGGCTCCAGTCGAACTACGAGGAATACCGGGAGTACACGTGGCACACGAACCGGGATTCGTACGACAAGATCGTGTTCGACGACCTGCGGAACAACGCGACGCTCGCCGCCATGCTCGCCTATGCGGCGTCGGAGGATCCGGAGCGCACGTCGAGGGTCCGCGCGATACTGGGGACGAATCCTGAAACGGGGGCGGCGAGGAGTTGGCCGACGTGCGCGAAGGCGCGAAGGGCCTACGCCCCGTAGGCTTTGGGGGAAAGGGTGTGGAGAGAGGTGGTAGGGGAGACGGCGAGACGGCAAGACGGCAAGCGGTTCGCAGGCCCAAAGGGAGCAGGGGTGATCCGGTCGCGATCGGATCACCCCTGTCAGCTTCAACCTACCCACCGCTCGCCGTCTGGCCGTCTCGCCGTCTCCCCTACCACCTCACTCCACCACCCACCACCTAGAACCCCGGCACGAAGCCAAACTGCCAAATCCATCTTTCCCGCTCAAACGCATACGCCCAATCGATCTCGATGATGGCGAAGCCGAGGAGGTTCACGCGCGCGCCCACGCCAGCACTCGTCAACGGCTTTCGGTCGCCGCCGGCGAACCAGGGGCGATCGTCGGGCGCCGTGTAGGCCAGGTCGCCGCCCCAGTAGGCCAGGCCTGCATCCGCGAAGAACATCATCTCGATGGGGAGGAACCCGTAGTAGCCGCCGCCCACGCCCAGGGCACCGAGGAGCGGGAACCGCAGCTCGAGATTGGCCATCAGCATCCGGCTGCCGATCAGGCGACTGTACAGCGGACACTGGTCCGTATCCCCGGGGAATGCCGGATCCGGGGCGCAGTCTTTTGGCTGGAACGAGTTGTCGGTGTATCCCCGGATCATCCCCGGATATCCGATGTTCAGCGATTGCAGGACCTCGCTCTCGCCGTCGCCCCAGTAGCGGCCGAAGTGCATCAGGCGGCCGGCGAGGGTGAACGGGCGGATCGGCATCAGGTAGCGTCGGAAATCGGCCAGCACGCCGAGGTAGTTCAGGTCGCCGACCGACGGCGACAGCTCGAGCCGGTAGCGCTGCCCGAGGATCGGCCCAGTGGCCCCGTAGAGGGACTGGTCGTAGACCAGCGCCGTGCTGCCGATCCCGGTCGTGATCCCCTCCAGGCCGGTGGGAATCGACTCGGTGAAGTCGTCGATCTTGGCTCCGGTGACGTAGTCCAGGACGATGGTCTTGACCTCCTGCTCGAACCGGATGTCGCGCACGCCGACGGAGAACTCCAGCCGCTGGGCCCGGTTCAGGGCGTAGGCCACCATGCCAGTCAGGTCGCGGTTGGTTTGCCGGAACCGGTAGTTCTGTTCGATCAGGACCGGCTGGCCCGCGATGACGTCCTCGCCGTACGCGTAGTAGCTGGCCAGATACGGCACCTGGGTGAGGAACACGCCCCAGTTCATCCGGCGGCGGAGGTTGGTGTACCCGAGGACCGCGGTGATGTCCTTGTAGCTGCCGTTCACCTGGAGCGCGGTGGTCAGGTTGCGGTTGCCGAGCATGTCGCTCCAGTAGAGCGCAGCGCCCGCGCCGACGTACGTCCCGTAGGCGCTGGTGCCCACGGCGAGCTGCGGCTGCGCGATGTAGTCGAGGCTCAGGCCGGCGCCGTACCGCTTGCTGAAGAACTCGGCGGTGTCCGGGAGTCCCGTCCGGGCGTCCGCGAGGAGGCTCGCGAGCTGATCCGCGATGGGCTCCGCCGGCGGCAGGACGTTCGGGCTGGCCGTGGCGAACGCCGGCTCCACGTCCTGGCCTGCGAGCACGCTGTCTGCCACGAGGTACAACGCCATGTTGCCCTCGGTGAACATGCTCATCACCGCCCGGTCCGTGTGCTGGGCGACCGAGAGCGCGGGACTCGTGGGGGTGATCCCCGAGACCCCGGTGTACAGGTTGGTCACCTGCCGGAGCGCGCCGTCGGACAGGCGGATGCGGTAGACGTTGCTGATGCCGTTCCGATCCGCGATGAACAGCAGGCTCCCGCCGTCGGCCGACCACTGGGGGTTGGTGTGCTTGCCCGTGGGGAACCCGGGAACCGGTCGCGTGGCGCCCGTCGCCATGTCATACAGAGCGATCTGGTACTCTCCGTACTCCAGCCGATCGAGGTTGCTGGAGAACCGGTCCGTGACCCAGGCCAGGGTGCGGCCGTCCGGTGACCACACGGGCTGGAGGTCGCCGAACGGGTCGTTGGTGAGCCGGCTCAGCTGCTCGCGCTCGAGATCGTACGCGAACAGGTCCGAGAGACCTCCCGCGAGCGCCGAGAACGCGATCGTGCGGCCGTCGGGCGACCAGGCCGGAGTGAAGATCTCGCCCAGCTCGGGCAGGCGGATCTCCCGAATGTGGTCGCCGGACTCGACGTCGATGATCGAGATGATGGGCCGCCCGCGACTCACGCCCGCGAGGGCGAACTGTGTGCCATCCGGGCTCCAGGCGCCCGCGGAGCTGATGAACTGCAGGCTCTCGAAGTGGGGGTCCGTGGCGGTCTTCGTGACCTTGCGGACGATCTTCCCGGTTTCGAGGTCCCCGATGTAGACGTCGAGCGAGAAGAGGTCGCGGGACGAGATGAACGCGATCCGGCGCCCGTCGGGGCTGATGGCCGGAGCGGTGTTCAGGACGTCCTTGTCGCCGAAGACCAGCTCCCCGTACGTGGACGGAGCCTCGGTGACGTCCACGAGCGGCTCGTAAGTCTCCTGGAGCGCGCGGTGCCACTGCTCGCTCAGCTCGAGGAGATCCGCTCCGAGGATCCGCGCCATGGCCAGCTCGGGATCGTTCGCCCGCCCGGCGGTCTGGAGCAGCCGTCCGACGATCTCGTCCCCGTACCGGCCGGCCAGGTACGCCCACACGGCCTGGCCATAGCGGTACGGGAACCAGCGGTACGAGTCGCCCAGCTCGGGAATCGTGGGGAGCTTCGTGCGGGTCTGGTCCCGCATCCACATGGCGGTGTTGGCGTCGTCCCGGCCCATCGTGAGGTACTCGGCCATGCCCTCGATGAACCACAGCGGCAGCCGGAGCGCACCGGGAAACTGCCCGTTCTGGACGTCGCCGCCCTGGCCCGTGATATCGAACTGGAAGGCGTGGACCAGCTCGTGGCCCAGGACGTGGTCCGTATCCTTGAGGCCGGCGGCGAACGGCAGCACCATGCGCCGCTTGAACACCTCCGTGACACCGCCGGTGGACTCCCCCAGCTCGCCGGACAGCGCGTTGGTCTGCTCGAAGTGCGGGTGGTTGGCGTACATGATGAGCGGCTGCCGGCTCCCCAGCTCGTGCCCCAGGAGGCGGGACAGCCGCGAGTACCACCGCTCGGCCATGCGCCCGGCGATCAGCGCGGCGTCGCGCATCTCCGGGTAGTAGTAGATGTCGAAGTGCTCGGTCTGGAGGATCTGGAAGTCGAACGTCTCGTACTGGACCTTGTTACGCCCGAAATACTGCGCGGCGGCGGGGGTCGCGGTGCCGCCGAGCACGGTCAGCAGCAGGACGGCGGCCCACCGGCTGGCCGTGGTGGGCAGGCGACGCGCCTGGGATGGAATGGGTCGCATGGGCATGGAAGCGCTCAAGATAGTGACCGGTTTGGCCTCGAAGGTGTTACCGCCCGGTGGACGGGGGGGTTCCCTCGGCGGCCGAAACGGGGGTAGGGATCACCGGCATTTCCGCCGTGCGGCGACGGACCTCCGCCACGGGTTCAATGTACTCCTGGGAGTACATCTTGATGAGCGCGAAGAAGTACGAGAGTGCCAGGGGGCCGATCAGGATCCCGAGGAGTCCGAACCAGCGGATCCCGGCAAACGCCCCGATCAGCGTGACGAACGGGTGGATATTGGCCCACCGCCGGTAGACCATCGGCCGGATCACGTTGTCCACACCGCCGACCACCGCGAGGCCCCAGACCGCCAGCACGGCCGTGGCCGCCACGCGCCCCTCGAACGCGAGTGCCGCGCAGGCCGGGACCCAGATGAGGCCGCTGCCGACCAGCGGGAGGATGGACAGGATCGACGTCACGACCCCCCAGAACGCCGCGTTGGGCAGACCCAGCACCAGGAACATGCCTCCCATCAGGGCTCCCTGGATGGCCGCGACCATCAACACGCCGATCACGGTCGAATTGGTGACGTCCCGGAACCGGACCCGCAGGCGGTCGACGTTCTCGTCCGAGAAGGGGACGTAAGGTCGGAGCGCGCTCCAGCCGCCGTCTGCCCGCAGGAGCAGGAAGTACGCGCCGAACAGGGCGATCACGATGTTCAGAATCGACCGGGTGGCCGTCCCGATGAACCCGAGCGCGCCGGTCGCAAACCAGCGGACGATCTGGTCCCCGGCGTTGCGCAGCTCCGGCCCGATCAGGAACGGTCCTACCTGGAGCGTCTCCAGACGGTCGAGCAGCGGGCTGTTGATGAGCGTCCCCGCGATGCCGGGGGCTTCCGTCACGAGCAGGGCGGCGATCCCGGTCACCGGAAGGACCACCACCAGGACGGCCGCCACGATCACGACCCCCGCGGCCACCGACGGCGCCAGCCGGCGCTGGAGCCACGTGTTGAGCGGCGCGAACAGGGCGACGACCACGGGCGCACCGACGAGGCCGGTGGCGTAGGGTACCATTGCGGCCGCGAGTCCGACCCCTAGGACGAGGATGAGGAGCGCCGCCCGCTGCCGTCGCGTATCCAGCAGGGCCATGGCGCGGAAGGTAAGCGTCCCCCGAACCACAGGCTAGCTTGTCGGAAGGCCGTGCACCGGGAGAGGGAAATGAGGCTCACGCGAGAAGCGCTCGAGGAAGCGGCGACCGTGGTTCGGGCCGTGGTGCCGCCGACCCCGCAGCGGCGCTGGCCGTTGCTCGAGGGACGCGCGGGCTGCGAGGTCTGGGTCAAGCACGAGAACCACGCGCCCACCGGTGCGTTCAAGGTGCGGGGCGGCATCACCTACGTCCGATCCCTGCGCGAACGGGAGCCGGGTGTCCGGGGCGTCCTCGCCGCCACGCGGGGCAACCACGGCCAGAGCGTCGCGTTCGCCGCGGCGCGCGCCGGCCTCACCGCCGTCGTGGTGGTGCCGCACGGGAACTCGCGCGAGAAGAATGCGGCCATGCGCGCGTTCGGCGCGGAGCTGATCGAGCACGGGCAGGACTTCCAGGAGGCCTTCGAGTACGCCGCGCGGCTCGCGGACGAGCGGGGGCTGCACTGCATCGGCGCGTTCGCGGAAAGCCTCGTCATCGGGGTCGCGACCTACGCGCTCGAGCTGTTCGAGGCGGTCCCGGATCTCGACGCGGTCTACGTGCCGATCGGCATGGGGTCGGGGATGTGCGGCGTGATCGGCGCCCGCGACGCGCTGGGCCTCCGGACGCGGGTGATCGGCGTCGTCTCGGAGGCGCTGCCCAGCTACCAGCGCTCGTTTGAGGCGGGACGGCCGGTGACCACGCCGCCCGCGGAGACGATCGCCGATGGTCTCGCGTGCCGTGTGCCGAACCCCGAGGCGGTGGCGGTGATCCGCGCCGGCGCAGAGCGGGTGGTGGCGGTGAGCGAGGCCGGGATCCGCGCGGCCATGCGGTGCTACTTCACGGACACCCACAACGTCGTGGAGGGCGCGGGCGCGGCCCCCCTCGCGGCATTGCTTGCCGAGCGGGACCGGATGCGCGGCAAGCGGGTGGCGGTGGTGGCGTCGGGCGGGAACGTGGACGCCCGGGTGTTCCGCGACGTACTCGCCGAGGGGGCGGAGGGCGTGTGAGCGACGGAACCGAGCGCGCCGCCCGCGCGGTGCTCACGGCCCTGCGGCGTCGGGGATCCGCCCGCCGCGCCGCGCTCATGCGCGCGTACTTCAAGCGCGACGACGCCGTGACGTTCTTCGGTGTGGCGGCGCCGGATCTCCGGGCGGTGGCGCGCGAAGTGTGGCGCGAGCATCGCGCCGACTGGGATGTCCGGGCCGCGACGCGCTTCTGCGACCGGCTCGTGCGGTGCCCGGAATTCGAAGCCAAGGCCGTCGGGGTCCTGGTCCTTGCCCGGTGGCATCGCGAGTTCCCGCGGCGCCTGCTCCACGACGTGCGGCGCTGGCTCGCCGGTGGCCACTGCGCGTCCTGGGCCGCGGTGGACCTGGTGGCGCCTTCGCTGATCACGGTGCTCGTGCAGCGCTATCCAGAGGTTGCCGATGACGTGTCCCGGTGGACCGGCGCGCGCAGCCTCTGGGTCCGGCGCGCCGCGGTCGTGACGTTCGTCCCTCTGGCCCGCCGCGGACAACACCTCGAGACGGCGTACGCCGTGGCGCAGGTCC
>Ga0214473_10007752_pt1 | contig 12713 bp, 10 predicted proteins | sample RVTome_7_FD_203509 | JGI IMG/M metagenome (GOLD analysis project Ga0214473, IMG submission 203509) | Soil microbial communities from uranium-contaminated site in the Upper Colorado River Basin, Wyoming, United States - RVT98D197 | ecosystem: Environmental > Terrestrial > Soil > Contaminated >... | reverse complement strand
GGCGCCGATCCAACGCCTCGCCGCCGGCAGGAAGGCGAAAGCCGGCAGTCCGAAGCCCGCGGTCAGCGCGAAGTAGGCTCCGTAGCCGAGCCACTCGGTGAGCTGGCCCGACGGAATCGCGACGAGCGCTCCGGCGATCGACGCCATCGCGTAGGCGACCGCGTACTGCACCGCGGCGTGCTGCTTGTCGCAGATCCGCATCAGGAAGGACAGGAACGCGGCGGTCGCGAGGCCGCTGCAGAAGGACTCGACCACCGACGCCGCGTACACGCCGCCGCGGCCCGCTTCCGGCCATGTGGCGGCCGCCGCGTAGCCGAGGTTCGAGGCGAGGGCGAGGAATCCGAGCGCGAAGAGCGAGCGCGGGATGCCGATGCGGGAGACCACGATGCCTCCGAGCACGGCACCCGCGACCGTCGCGAAGGCGCCGATGCCGATCGACACGGAGGCGATCTCCGCGTTGCTGAAGCCGCGGTCGAGCCAGAACGGCTTCACCATCGGCCCCATCGCGCGGTCGCCGAGGCGGTAGAGCAGAACGAAGAGGAAGGCCCCGCTGGCGCTCGGCCTCGCGGCCCAGCGCAGGAGCGAGCCCCAGACGTCGCGGCGCTCGGCCTCCGGAACGGGCAGGGCAGGGCAGGCGCCGAGCGACGCCGCGAGGAGCGCCCACACGAGCGCCGCGGCGGCGAAGGTCGCTGGCCATCCGATCGGGTCGGCGAGGAGCAGGAGCCCCGCTCCCGCGCCGAGCACGCCGGCGCGATAGGCCGCGGCGCGCACCGAGTTCGTCGGGCCCTCCTCGCCGCGGTCGACGAGCCCGATCGTGTAGGCGTCGATCGCCACGTCCTGCGTGGCCGAGGCGATGCAGAAGGCGGCGAGCGCGATCCACAGCGTGACGCCGAGGGCCGCGACGTCGCCGCTCGCGAGCACGAGCAGACACGCGGTCATCGCGAGCAGAGAGCCCGAGATCCAGCGGCGCAGCTCGCCGTAGCGGTCCACGAGCGGCGACCACAGCGCCTTCAGCGACCAGGCGGCCGAGAGCCCGGCGACCCAGCCGATCTCCCGGAGTCCGACGCCCTGGCTGCGCAGGTAGACGGGCCACAAGTCGTGGAAGACGCCAGCCGGAGCGCCCTCGATCACGTAGACGAGAAACACGATCCCGAGCTTGCGCCGCAGCGTCACCAGCCCACCCCGAGGCGAGTGTACCCGCGTCGGGCGCGCCAGGCGCTACGCTGGCCGGATGCTCCCGCGCGACGACGATGAGCTGCTCGCTCTCGCGGGAATCCTCGATCCGCCGCCGCCCGAGCAGGGGCTCTTCCGCGCGGACTCCTGGCTGCGGAAGCTCGGCGCCGAGTCGGTGCTGCTGCTCGGCGGCGGGCGGGCGCTGCTGCTCGAGATCGCGCACCCGCTCGTCGCGGCCGGCGTCGCCCTGCACTCCCGGTTTCGCGAGGATCCGCTCGGCCGGCTCCAGCGCACGCTCGACGCAATGTCCGCGATCGCCTTTCGCGATCGACCTGCGGCGCTCGAGGCCGCGCGCCGGGTCGCGCGCGCGCACGCCCGCGTCCGCGGTCGCCTCGCCCACGGCGCCGGCCGCTTCCCGGCGGGTACCGCCTACTCCGGGCAGGATCCGGAGCTGATGCTCTGGGTATGGGCGACGCTCGTCGACACGGCGCTCGTGGTGACGGATCGCTTCGTCGGACCGCTCGCTCTCGAGGCGCGCGAGTCCTACTACGCCGACCAGCGCGTCGTGGCGCGCGTCCTCGGCATCCCGGCGGAGATCCTTCCCGCGGACCACGCGGGCTTCGACGCCTACTTCGACGGGATGCTCGCGGGCGACGCGCTCGCGGTGACGAACACGGCGCGGGAGATCGCGTCCGCGGTGCTCGATCCGCCGGTGCGGCTCCCGGCGACCGGGGTCGCGCGTCTGGTCACCGCGGGGCTCCTGCCCGTGCGGCTTCGGGAGGCGTTCGGGCTGGCGTGGGACGCCGCCCGCGAGCGTCGGCTGGCCGGCCTCTGCGCGTCCGCCCGGGCACTGCGCGCGGCGGGCACGGGATCGCTCGACGGGCCCCCCAAAGCCCGCTAAGGTGCGGCCCGCGCAGCGCAGGCAAGGAGAACGCCGGCAGCATGGAAGAGCAACCCCGCGGCAAGGTCGACCTCGCGTCCGTCCTGTACATCGTCGGGGGCGTACCGGCCCTGGTCGGCTTCTTGGTGGTGATCTTCGCGCTCGCCCGCTCCTGCAACCTGCCGGCATAGCCCGAGGGTCTCCGCTCGCCTTCGGCTCGCTGCGCGCTTCGCTTGCGCGCGCCCTTCGGGCGCTTGCCCGAGGGACTTCGCTGCCGGTGCGTCGCCGGGCGCCTGCCGGGCCGTGGAGCGGCAGTCGCGGCCGCAACCCCGGAGCGCGCCGCGCCAATCCTGTGTAGGCCTGGATTCCATCGTAAAATCAGAGGGTTGAGCCCAAGCCACGGCGCCGTTTCGCCGATGTCCCATGCGGTATGGCGAAAACAACGCGGGGGCGATCGGGGGCGGGCCGACTCGGTGCCCTCGTGTGCGCCCTGGCCCTCGGCCAGGGCTGCGCCAGCGGGCTCCCGGCCCAGCTGGCCTGGGATTACTTCGCGGTGCCCCGCAGCGACGACCCCTGGATGCGCAAGATCGGCCAGTGGCAGGAGCGCGAGCGCTGGGAGCGCGACGACAGCGCGGCGCTGGCTCCCGCGGCGGTGGCCGGCGCGAGCGACGGGTCGGCGGACCCCGCGCGACCGGTCGGCGACCTGCGCGGCGACTACGACGCGTTTCGCGCCGCCCAGCGGCGCACCTTCGCGCGGGACCTCGCGAACTGGATCCAGTGGAAGGCGCAGGACCACTACGTTCCCGACGGCCCGATCGACCGCTGGGCCACGCTCACCGAGACGCTCGACGGCAACGGCGACGACTGCGACGGTCTCGAGCTCCTCGTGTACAGCATGCTGCGCGAGTTCGGCTTCGCGGAGGACGAGGTCTACCGCGCGATCGTCGTACGGCCCTCCGACGGTCAGCACCACATGGTCACCCTCTGGTTCGAGGACCGCTCCGATCCGTGGGTGATCGATCCGACCGGGGCCATGACGACCGGGATGCCGCGTATGTCCGAGGTGCCGGGCTGGCAGGCCCTCAAGGTCTTCAGCGGAGACGAGCGCTTCACCGTCGAGCGCCTCCCGGTGGCGCAGGTCGCCAGGTAGACGATAATCGGGCGCCGATGCGCCCGTGGCTCGCGCCGCTTGGCTCCGCCCTGCTCGCGCTCTCCCTCGCGTGCGGAGGAGACGCCGGGCAGGAGCCGGCCTTCCGGGTCGCCCTGCTGACCCCCGGGTCGATCGCCGACGGGGGCTGGAACGCGGGGGCCTACGCGGGCCTCGAGGCGATCCGAGATCGGCTCGGCGCCGAGGTCCGGCACGTCGAGACCCGTACTCCCGCCGAGTTCGAGGAGGGCTTCCGCGACTTCGCGAGCCGCGGCTTCGACCTCGTCTTCGGCCACGGCTTCGAGTACCAGGAGGCGGCCGCGAAGGTCGGCACCGAGTTCCCCGGCACGATCTTCGTGACCACCTCGGGCAACACGCTGCGGGCGAACGTCGCGCCGATGGTCTTCGAGCTTGAGCAGGCGACGTACCTGCTCGGCGTCCTCTCGGCGCGCATGAGCCGGACGGGGCTCCTCGGCCTCGTGGGCGGGCGCGATCTGCCCTCGATCCGCAGCACCTTCACGGCCTTCCGGGCGGGCGCCGAGTCGGTGCGCCCCGACGTGCGCGTGCGGGAGGTCTTCATCGGGAACTTCGACGACACCGCGGCGGCTCGGGAGGCCGCGGTGGCGCTGCTCGAAGAGGGCGCGGACTTCCTGATGCACCAGGCGAACGACGCCGGACGCGGCGTCTTCCTCGCCGTCTCCGAACGCGCGGGTCGAGGTGAGCGCGTCTACGCCTTCGGCACGAACCGCAACCAGAACGACATGGCCCCGGAGGTCGTGCTGGCGTCGGCCACCCTCGACATCCCAGCAGCGTTCGTCGAGGTGGCGCGGCGGGTGCGCGACGGGAGCTTCACCCCGGCTCCGCTGCGGCTCGGCCTCGCCGACGGGATCGTGGCACTCGAGCTGAATCCGAAGCTCGCGGGCGCCATCCCCGCCGAGGTCCGCTCCGAGCTCGACTCCCTCGAGGCACGCATCCGCTCGGGTGAGCTCGTCGTTCCCCGGGGCGGGTTCTGAGCGGCGCTGCGGCCGCCGGGGCGCCGGCCGTCCGGCTGCGCGGGATCTCCAAGTCCTTCGTCGCCGGGCAGCGCGTCCTCGACGCGGTCGACTTCGACGTCGCGCCCGGAGAGGTCCACGCGCTCCTCGGCGAGAACGGGGCGGGCAAGTCCACGCTCATGAACGTGCTGGTCGGTCTCGTGCGTCCGGATGCGGGCCGCCTCGAGCTCAGCGGCACCATCTTCGATCTCTCGGGGTGGAGCCCGTCCTCGGCGCTGCGCGCCGGCGTGCGCATGGTGCACCAGCGCTCGGCGCTCGTCCCGGCGATGACGGTGCCGGAGAACCTGGCCTTCGGCGATCCGCGCACGGGAGCCTTCTTCCGTCCCCGCCGCGCCCGGGCCGCCGCCGAGGCGCTGGCCCGCCGCTTCGCTCTCGAGGTCCCGCTCGACCGCCCGGTCGAGGAGCTCTCGCCCGGTCAGCGCCAGCGCGCCGAGATCCTGCGCGCCCTCGATCGCGGGGCAAGCGTGCTGATCCTCGACGAGCCGACCGCCGTGCTGACGCCCGGCGAGACCGAGCACCTCTTTGCCTCGCTGCGCCGCCTGCGCGACGCCGGGCGCGCGGTGATCTTCATCTCGCACAAGCTCGCCGAGGTGGAGGAGATCGCCGATCGCGTGAGCGTGCTGCGCCGCGGCCGCCTCCTGGCCTCGCTCGCGTCCGGCCGCGTGAGCGCCGCCGAGCTCGGGCGCCTGATGCTCGGCGACGAGCTTGCCCCGATCCTGCGCCGCGCGCGCGCGGAGCGCGGCGGCGAACGCAAGCCGGCGCTGGAGATCCGCGCCCTCTCGGCGCCGGGCCCCGACGAGTCGAGCCATCTGCGCGGGATCGACCTCGAGATCCGGGAAGGCGAGATCCTGGGCGTGGTCGGGATCGACGGCAACGGACAGCGCGAGCTCGAGGAGGTGCTCGCCGGAGTGAAGCGCCCGACCGAGGGAGAGATCCGGGTGCGCGGCGAGCGCGTCGCCCTTCAGCCGCGGTACCTGCGGGCCGCGGGAGTCGCCCATCTCTCGGGCGACCGGGAGACGGCCGGGCTCGTCCCCGGCATGAGCCTCGCCGAGAACTTCGCGCTCAAGGGGAGCTACGACGACCGCCGCTTCTTCCGCCACGGGCGTTTCGACCGGGCGGCGGCGCGCCGCGCGGCGGCGGAGGCGGCACGGCGCTTCTCGATCACGCCGCCGGACCCCGACTTCGACTGCGCCGCCCTCTCGGGGGGGAACGCGCAGAAGCTCGCCGTTGCTCGCGAGCTCGACGGCAGGCCCGCGGTGCTCGTCGCGGCGAACCCGACCCGCGGGCTCGACGTCGGCTCGGCGCGCTTCGTCCAGGAGCAGGTGCTCGAGCGCGCGGCGGCCGGCGTCGCGGTGCTGCTCGTCTCGAGCGACCTCGACGAAGCGCTCGCGATCTCGGATCGGCTCGTCGCGATCGTGCGCGGGAGCCTCGTCGCGGTGCCGCCCGGATCCGATCGCAGCGCGATCGGCGCAATTCTGTTGGGACGAGCGCAAGCGTGACCGTCGTTCGCCCCACCGTTCGGCTCGGGCCGGGACGGGCGCAGGCGTGATGCGGGCTCTCCTCACCGCTGCTCTCGGGCTCGCGAGCGTCGGTCTGCTCGTCGCAGCGCTCGGCTACTCGCCCGGGCCCGCGCTCCGCGCGTTCGTCGCGGGGTCGCTGCTCGGGCCGTCGGCGTGGACGGCGACGCTGCTCAAGACGGGTCCGCTGCTCGTGGCGGGCCTCGCCGTGGCGCTCTGCTTCCGCTGCGGCGTGTGGAACATCGGGGCCGAGGGGCAGATCCTCGCCGGCGCGCTCGCCGCGACCGCGCTCGCGACGCGTGGCCCCGCCGACGCGCCGGCGCTCCTGCTCGCCCCGGCCGCCGCGCTTGCGGGTGCCCTCGGCGGGGCGCTCTTCGGGGCGATCGCCGGTTGGCTGCGCGCGATGCGGGGCGTGAGCGAGGTGATCTCGACCATCCTGCTCAACTTCGTCGCGATCCAGTGCGTGGCGCTCGCCGTGCAGGGCCCCCTCCAGGAGGCCTCGGGGGCCTATCCGCAGAGCGACGCGCTCCCCGCGGCCGCGCTGCTCCCGAGCGTGGGGCGCGTGCATCTGGGCGTCGCGGCCGCGCTGCTCCTCGCGTTGGCCGGACACTGGCTCGTGTTCCACAGCACCGCGGGCTTCCGCATGCGCGCGGTCGGGCTCTCGCCGCGGGCCGCGCGCTTTGCCGGGATCTCTCCAGAGCGGACGGCGGTCGGCATCCTGGTGCTCGGCGGTGCCCTGGCCGGGCTCGCGGGCGCCTTCGAGGTGACCGGCGTGACCGGGCGGCTCTACGAGGGCCTCTCGCCCGGTTACGGGTACACGGCGATCGCGGTGGCGTTGCTCGCGCGACTCGAGCCGCTCGGCGTGATCCCTGCGGCGGTCTTCTTCGGGGCGCTCGAGGCCGGCGCGGGTGCGATGCAGCGCGAGGCCGGCGTCCCGGCGGAGGCCACGAAGCTGGTGCAGGGCGTCGTCGTGCTGCTCTCGATCACGCTGGCCGCCGCCCCGATCTTCCGGCGCGCGCCCGCCGCCGCGGGCAGGTCGTGATGGAGGCGCTGCTCGAGGCCACGCTGCGACTCGCCGCGCCGCTGCTGCTCGCCGCTCTCGGCGAGCTCGTGGTGGAGCGCGCGGGCCTGATCAACATCGGCATCGAGGGCACGATGCTCGTCGGGGCCTTCGCGGGCTTCGCGGTGGCGAGCGCGACCGGCAGCGCTCCCGCGGGCGTCTCGGCCGCGATCCTGGCCGGGACCGGAAGCGGGGCGCTCTTCGCGGCCTTCGCGGTCGGGCGGGGCGCCGACCAGATCGTGGTCGGCACCGCGGTGAACCTGCTCGGCCTCGGCGCCACCGCGCTCGCGTCGCGTGCGCTGTGGGCCGGTGCACCGCCACCGGGCCCGACCGTCGCGCCGCTCTTCTCCGGTACGGCGGCCGAGATCCCTTGGATCGGTCCCGTACTGTTGCGCCAGACGGCCTTCGTGTGGGCCGGGATCGCGCTCGCCGCAGCGATCGGTCTCGCGCTCTCGCGCACCCGGGCCGGGCTGGCGCTGCGGGCGGTGGGCGAGTCGGCGCGGTCGGCCGACGCCGAGGGTGTCTCCGTCGGGCGCACCCGTTTCGCGGCTGTGGTCTTCGGCTCGGCCCTCGCGGGGCTCGCCGGCGCCGCGCTCTCGCTCGCGCAGTCGGACACCTTCACCGAGGGGATGACGGCGGGCCGGGGCTTCATCGCGCTCGCCGTCGTGATCTTTGGGCGCTGGCGGGCCTCGGGGGTGCTGCTCGCGTCGCTCTTCTTCGGACTCGCGACGGCGCTCCAGTTCCGGCTCCAGGCCCGCGGTGCAGCGATCCCGTACCCTCTCTCGCTCATGCTGCCGTATCTCGTGACGCTCGCCGTGCTCGCGCTCGCCTCGGGGCGCGGCCGCGCTCCGGGCGACCTCGGCCGCGCCTACCGGCGGGAAGCGGCCTGAGAGATGGACTCGCCCGGGCCGCCGATCCGGCGGCGCTGGATGGTCGCGCTCGTCGTGCTGGAGCTCGTCTGGGGCGCGGGGTACCTGCTTCGCACCGGCTTCGTGCTCGACGGCGAAACCGTCTTCTGCCTCTGGGACGATGCGATGATCTCGATGCGCTATGCGCGCAACCTCGCGAGCGGCGACGGTCTGGTGTGGAACCCGGGCGGCGAGCGCGTGCAGGGCTTCTCGAATCCGGCCGTGACGCTCGTGATGGCCGGGTTGCACCGGCTGCCGGTGGCTCCGCGCCACGTCTCGCTGCTCTTCCAGCTCCTGGCCCTCGCGCTCCAGTGCGTCTCGCTCGTGCTGCTGTGGCGCCTCGCGCGCCGCGTCGCGCCCGAGCACGCGGGGCTCGCGCCCGCCGCGGCGCTGGCCTTCGCGCTGTGCGCGCCCGTCCAGATCTGGGCGCTCCAGGGGGCCGACACGGCGTTCGTCGGCGCGTGGCTGCTGGCCTGCCTGGCCTTGCTCGCGGGCCGCGGGGGACAGACGTGGCCTCGCCGCCTCCCGGTGGCGCTCGCGCTCGGCGCGGCGATCCGCCCGGATGCGACGGTCTTCGCGCTCGCCGTGATCGTCGCGTCGGGGCTCCCTCCAGGCGCCCGGACGCGGCGCCTGCTTGTCGCGACGATCCCGCTCGCGGCGGTCTGGGTCGTGCTCCTGGCGGGCGGGTGGCTGTACTACGGCGATCCCCTCCCCAACACCTGGTACCTGAAGGCCGTGGGCTCGCCGCGCTTGCTCGTGATCCGCTCCGGGCTCGAGCAGCTCGGCGCGCGGCTGCCGGGGCTCGCGCCGGCGCTCGCGCTCGCGGCGTTCGCCGCGTGGCGCCGCCGCGGCGATCCCGTCGTCCTCGCCGCGGCGTCCTGTATCGTGGCGGGGCTCGCCTACGACGTCTGGACGGGTGGAGACTGGCTCGGCGCGGACTACGCGAGCCGCTACGCGGTCCCGGTCCTGCCGCTGCTCCTGCTGCTCGCGATCGACGGAGCGGGAGGGCTCGTCGGGATCCTCGGGGCGCGGCTTCCGGTCGGCGCGCGCACGGGGCTCGCGCTCGCGGCCGGCGCGGGCGTAGCACTGCTCGCGAGCCCGCGCCTCGCCCGCGTCGAGTGGTTCGATCCCCGCGCGGCGACCCTGCTCAAGGCGGTGAACGTGCAGAACTTCCGCACCGCCCGCTTCCTGCGCGAGCACACGAGCCCCGACACGAGCGTCGCCGTCCACTGGGCCGGTGTCACGCCCTACTTCGCGGAGCGCCCGGCGATCGACGTCCTCGGGCGCTCCGATCGCCACATCGCGAAGCTCGTCGTCGAGCGCTTCCTCCCGGGTCACTCCAAGTGGGATTGGGACTACGTCCTCGCCGAGCGTCGTCCGGACGTCTTCGTCGAGGTGAGCCGGGGGCTCGGCGATCGGAACGACTTCCGCGCGGCCTACTTCGAAGCGCGCAGCCGCGACGGGCTCACCTTCTTCGTGAGGCGCGATGCGCGCGCCAAGCTCCTCGACCCGGAGCTGGAGATCATCCACCTGCCGCCGCTCCGCCCGCCAGCGCAGCGCACGCCGCGCAGGCCCGCCGGCGATGCAAAGGGTGGGTTATGATCGGACGCGTCGGCTGGACCACGGCAGGAGAGCGAGCGTGGCGACGCGGATCGGCTATCGGGTCGCCTTCGCGATCGGCGTGGGGGCGTTCGGCGTCTCGCTCGGCCTCGGCTTCGCGCAGGCGCTGCGGCGGAGCGGTCGGCCCCCGGCGCTCCTCGTCGATCCCCTCGTCGAGGCGCAGCGGGAGTTCGCCGGCAGCGATCCGGAGCGCTGGATCGGAGAGGCCCGCAGCCTGACCGAGATCCAGCCGCGCAACCTCGGAGCGTACCTCGCGCTCGGGCGCGGTCTCGCGGACGCGGGACGCGTCGACGAGGCGATCCGCGCCTACGAGACGGCGCTCGGGCTCGGCAGCGTGCCCCCGATGGCGCACGCGCAGCTGGCTCGACTCTACTACCGGCGCGGAGACCTCGAGGCGGCGCGCGCGCAGGTGCGGCAGGCGCAGAGCCGCGGGGTCTCGCTCTCCGACGACTTCCTGCGCGCGGTCGGTCTCGGAAAGTCGGCCTCCTAGCCGTGCCGCGCCTCGGCCGGACCTTCGTCGGTCCCCTCTTCGACAGCGTCGTGATCGGCGGCGGCATCACGCTGCCCGCCGCGGCGTGGCTCTGGCTCGACGGTCGCTCGGCGACGCAGCTGCTCGGGCTCTCGCTTCCGCTGCTCGTCCTGCTCGTGAACCAGGCGCACTTCGCCGCCTCGACGGTGCGCCTGTACTCGAAGCCGGGCGCGACCGAAGCGCATCCCTTCCTCGCGTTCGCGCTCCCGCTCGCGACGCTCGCGATCCTGAGCCTGTGCATCGCGTTCACGTCCGGGCTCGGCCGTCAGCTGTGGGCGCTCGCGATGACCTGGTCGCCGTATCATTATGCCGCGCAGGCCTTCGGGCTCGCCTCGATGTACTGCTATCGCTCCGGGGTCGCGCTCGGGGCGGCGGAGCGGCAGCTGCTGCGCTGGGCCTGCCTGATGCCCTTCTTCCGCAGCCTGCTCGGCGGCGCCGCGTCGGGGCTGGGGCTCGGCTGGGTGCTGCCCGCCGAGGTGCTGGGCCGGCCGGCGGTCGCGCAGGCGGTCGTGATCGGCGTGGTCCTCCTCGACTGGCTGGTCTTCGCGATGCCCGTGGCCTTCGTCGTCGCCGTCTGGCGCCGTCGCAGGCAGCCGTCGGACGGGGACGCCGCGTCCGCGCCCGGCGTGCCGCTGCTGGCCCTGCTCCCGGTGGTCGCGAACGGGGTCTGGTTCGTGGTCTTCGACTACTGGAACGCCTTCGTGTGGGCCACCGTCTTCCACGGCCTCCAGTACCTCGCGATCGTGTCGATCTTCCACGTGCGTGAGCGCCAGGATGCGGCGCCGGGCCGGCGCGGCGCGATCCGGCAGCTTGCACTGCTCTACGCGGGCTGCGTCGGGCTCGGCTACGCGCTCTTCCAGTGCTGGCCGCTGGCCTACCAGCTCGTCGGCTTCGGCATGGTCGAGAGCGTCTTCCTGGTGGTTGCCGCGGTCAACGTGCACCACTTCGTGGTCGACGCGTACATCTGGCGCCTGAGACGCGACCCCAACTACGGCACGGTGATGGCGGCAAGCCCCGCCTGAAGGAGCGCGCGATCGCGCTCCCGGGCCGCCAGCGAGCACAGCTCATCCGGCAAGCGCCCGCAGGGCGCGCGCAGCGAGCCGCAGGCGAGCGAAGTTCATCTGGCTACGGCTTCTCGTCGTCCTCGACCCCGAGCTCGAGGCGCTTGCGCTGCTCGTCGGCGCGCTGGCGGGCCTTCGCGCGCTCGCGGTCGATCTCGACGAGCAGGTCCTTGCGCACCTGCTCGGCGCGCTCCTGCTCCGCGGAGAGCCGCACGCGCTTCACTTCGCGCAGGCACTCCTCGAGCAGCCAGTTGCGCTGGGCCGCGAGCTCCTCGGGGACGGCGGGCGTCGGCGCTCCCGGCTCCATCAGCACCTCAAGCGTCCGCGTCGCCTGCGTGCCGTCGTTCGCCCTGGCGAGCACCTCGATCAGGTTCTTGCCGGGATCGAGCTTGAGCAGACCCGCCCACGAGCCGTCGGCCGTCGAGCGGAAGAAGGCGGCTTCCTCCTTCTTCGTGAGGCTCCGCAGCGTGACGGTCTCGAGGTTCGCGAAGCTCACCTCCTCGACGACCTCGACGAGGTCCCCGGGGTGGCGCACCGGCGTGAAGTAGCCGTCGGTGCGGCTCGCCATCTCGACCGTCGCGACGGGTCCGTCGAGCGCATCGGGGCCGATCGCGAAGGAGTGGATGCGGATCTCCGCGCGCGCGGCGCGGCTCGCGGCGCGGAGCACGGCGCGCACGTTGTCGGCCTCGAAGCCCGGGCCGTAGGGCAGGGTGGGCTGGCCGTCCGTGAAGAAGAGCACGAGCTTCTCGCTGTTCGCGTTCGCGCGGGACTGCCCGCCGCGCAGGCCGAGCAGCTCGATCGTCGCCTGGTCCACCCCGGCGGCCATGTGGGTGCTGCCTTCGGGCTCGTGGGCGAGAACGAAATCGAGGGCCCGCTCGATGCGCGAGTAGTCGCTCGTGAGCGGCTCGAGCGTGACGGCCGGCATCGGCGGCCGGCCGCCGAAGATGCCGCCGCTGTTTCCGGGCGGCTCGCCGGCGAAGGTGACGAGGCCGAGGCGCGTGGTGCGCGGATCGAGGCCGCGCACGACCTGGCGCGCCGCGGCCACCTCGGCGGCGAGGATCGAGTCGCCCGGGTCGGTGCTCCCCACGTCGAAGATCGAGCCCATGCGGCCGAGGTAGGGCTTGCCGACGACACCGTTGCCGTTGATGTCCGCGCCGGTCGGATCGATGGTCGAACGGGACGTGTCGATCACGATCATCACGTCGAACTGGCGCAGGTCTCCCTGGAGGGCCAGCGCTCGGCCCGCCACGTAGAGGCCGCAGGGCGCCTCGCCGACCACCGAGCCGTTCGACGGCACGTCGATCTCGACGTGGACGCGCGTGGCCCCGCCCTCCGGGCCGGGGATGAGGGGTCCCTGGCGGCCCGGGGCGCGGTCGTCGGAGTGCGCCAGCGCTCCCTCGGAGGCGGCCCCCGGACGCGCGCCGGCCTTCTCCGCGGGAGCCGAGGCGACGAGCTTCTCGAAGGCGCCGAAGGGGCGGCCGACCCCGTTCTCGAGCGGCGAGACGAGCGCAGCGCGGACCGCCGCGATCGGCGAGACGCCCACGCGCGCGGTGGTGCCGCGCGGCCAGTAGGCCTGGAGGATCCCGATCACGCGGCCCGTGTCCTGCGACAGGACCGGGGCGCCGCCCCAGCCGCGCAGATCGTCGCCCACGTCGAGATCGACCTCGATGCGGGAGGGCGAGACCTCGGCCACGCGGCCGAAGAGCTCGGTCTGGTCCCGCTGCCCGCCGGCCGGGACCCCGAGGATCCGAACGCGGGCCTCGGGC
>Ga0214473_10007751_pt1 | contig 12713 bp, 9 predicted proteins | sample RVTome_7_FD_203509 | JGI IMG/M metagenome (GOLD analysis project Ga0214473, IMG submission 203509) | Soil microbial communities from uranium-contaminated site in the Upper Colorado River Basin, Wyoming, United States - RVT98D197 | ecosystem: Environmental > Terrestrial > Soil > Contaminated >... | reverse complement strand
CGGGGGGGTGCGCCGGGGGGCCGGCGGGCCCCGGTCGCGCCGCGCCACAGTTCAGCAGCGACATGCCCGTTCAATCCCGCCGGCGTCCACATGCCCGCCTGCATCCGGATGACTCCGCGTGAATTCGCATTGCGCGGGCGTGGTGACCGGGACCCCGTGAGCGAGCGCGTAAGTTCCGGCGGCGCGAGCGAACGGGGTCCCGGTCGAATCCCGCCCGCGCGATGTGGCACGACGCGCGACTCACGGTTGCACGGGGATCAGTGTGAGCGTGTGCTGCGCCGGTCCCGGGAGGAATGGGGTTGGTTCGCCGCGAACCCATGCTTCATGTCCTGCGCGGTAGAACGGCGATAGTGGATGACCACTCTGCCCGCCCGGCATGTGCAGGTATCCCTCGTGCTCCAGACCCGGCGAGACGCCAAAGCGTTCGGAGGCGCCGAATTCCGGCAATTGCACGCGCGGCATGGACCAGTCGCCCGGCAAGGGCTCGGCCGGCATGTCGAGCCAGAAAGACAGGAACGGCAGTGCCGCGCTCAAGGGATGCTGGATGCGCGCGCGGTTGACGCGTCCCCAACCGCAACCGGCGACATCGGCGCATTGATCCGGCAGCTTGCGGACCACCTCCATCGCCACGTCGGCGAGCCAGGCATCCCAGTCGGCGAAGCGTGGATCGAGCAGATGCAACGGCCGCTCGCCGACCAGCCGCCAGGCAACTTCCGTGAAGCGCTCCGGGGTGCGCCACCGGAAATCCGGCCAGCGTGCGCGCGCCCCGACTGTCAGCATCTCGAAGGCGCGGCGCGAAATGCCGCGCTCGAACTCGCGCAGCAGGCGATAGCCGGCGTCATCGATCGCCGCGTGACCAGACCAGGCCGCAACCACGGCCTCGGCATCCGTCGCGCCGGCCTGTGCCAGCGCACGGCGCAGCAGCGGTTGCCACGGCGCCAGGTAGTCCGCGTGGTCGTCGAGCTGGAGCGCCAGCAGGTCGGCGGTGGTCGCCTGCTTCAGCCCGGCGAGGCGTTCGTGGATATGGCGCGTACGCGCCGCGGATGCGTACCCGCCGTCGCCGATCCGCGCAAGCATCTCGCCACCGACGACACGGGCATTCGCGCTCCAGGCGCGGCCTTCCGGTGGATCCAGCAGCCGCGGTGTCTCGGCCGCCGCAATCAGGCCGTCCCAGCCGGCGCCGCTCTCGTGCCAGGCGGCCGGTATCGAGGGATCGAATCCCCGGCGATGCGGCAGGCGGCCGGACAACACCCAGCCGATGCGCCCGCTGACATCGCCGATCAGCACATTCTGGGCCGGCATCCCGGCACCGCCGATGATCACCGCGGCCTCATCCAGGTCGCCGGCGCCCTCCATCGTCAGCAGCGCCATGTCGGTTGCCTCGGGCCGGTGCGCGGTCCAGGCGAGAGCCAGCTCCCGGCCATCGCCATCCACGCCGATGACCGGCCCCCAGATGGTGCGTCGCACGGCCAGTTCCTCGGTCGCACCGCCGGCAACCTGAAGCAACTCAATGTCGGTTTCGAAGCGCCGGAGGCCTGCGGCCGTCTGGTAGCTGTCGCTTCCCTCCGGTCCCGGAGCGAGCACGACCAGGTCCTGGAAATCGCCGTAGCTGTTGGTGAAACCCCAGGCGACGTGGCCGTTGCTGCCCGCGATGATTGCCGGCACGCCGGGCAGGCTGACACCCGTGACGTCGAGCTGCGCCGATTCGACGATCAGGCGCGCGCGATACCAGATGTTAGGCACGCGCAGCCCCAGGTGCATGTCGTTCGCGACCAGCGCCCGTCCACTGGCGCTGTACTTGCCGGCGACGGCCCAATTGTTGCTGCCGACCGTGGCCTCTGGGTCGTCACTGCTCACCGACGCCTGCATGAACAGGGCCGGATCCAGCCGGCGCAGGTCGACTTCAAGTGCATCCGGCAGCGGTGGCAGCGGCAGGCGGCTGCCATCGAGGGGTGCTTCCCGGTCGGGATCGGCATCGATCAACAGATGGTAAAGCGCGGGCGGCATGACTGCCGCCAGGCGGCCGCGCTGCTGCTCGCTGCGCGCTTCGAGGCCCTGCAGGTCGATCCACATCGCGTAGACGACCAGCAGGGAGTCCTCGGCACGCCACGGCGTCTGCCCGGCTCGTAGCAGCAGGTACTCGAACGGCCGGGCCGATGAATCGGCGAGTGCGGCATTGACGCCCGCGGCATAGGCCAGCAGCAGCGCGCGCCCGGCCGGATCCATGGCCGCGAGCGACTGCGCGGCACGCTTGCGGAACTGGTGCAGCCGGATGCGCCGGTCGGTGTCGAGCAATGCCGGCCCGAGCAACTCCGCCATTTCACCCGCGCCCGTGCGCCGCAGCAGGTCCATCTGGAACCACCGGTCCTGGGCGTGGGCGTAACCGGTGGCACGCGCCACATCCTCGCGCGTCGCCCCGCGGATCACGGGCACGCCCGCAGCATCGCGCTCGATGGTCACCGGCGCAGCGAGGCCCGCGAGTCGCGCCTCGCCTTCGATGCGAGGCAAGCTGGCCCTGAGCGCCAACCAGATGCCGGCAGTCGCCACCAGCACGAGGCCGGCAATCGCGACCAGCCCGATGCGCAATCCTCGCCGCAAGCCAGCATTCATATGGGCGCGCCCTGGACCTTGATGATCTTCATCGTGTTGGTCCCGCCAGAAACGCCCGACAACTCGCCTTTCGTGACGATGATCAGGTCGCCTTCGACCGCGAGGCCTTCGCCCAGCATCCGTTCAAAGATGGCTGGATACAGCTGCTCCGGCAGCGGGTGCGTGACATCGAAGGCAACCGGGTAGACGCCGCGATACAACGTCACGCGGCGCTGGGTCCCCGCATGCCGGGTGAAGGCATAGATCGGGATGTCGGAACGGATGCGCGACATCCACAGCGCGGTCGAACCGGACTCGGTCAGCGCGACGATTGCCCTGACATCCATGTGATTCGCGGTATGCATGACCGCGGCCGCGATCGCCTCGTCGGTGCGCGTGAAATGGCCGTCGCTGCGCTGCAGGTCGGACCGGTTGGAGGTCTGCCACTTCTCCGCACCCACAATGACCTGCGCCATCGCGCGCACGACCCGGCCCGGGTGCCGCCCGATGGCGGTCTCCGCTGACAGCATGACCGCGTCGGTGTCGTCCATCACGGCATTCGCGACGTCGGAGACCTCGGCGCGCGTCGGCACCGGCGCATGGATCATCGACTCCATCATTTGTGTCGCAGTGATCACCAGCCGGTTGCGGGCGCGCGCCAGCCCGATGATGCGCTTCTGCAACCCCGTCAGTTCCGCGTAGCCGACCTCGACGCCAAGATCGCCGCGCGCCACCATGACGGCCGAACTCATGTCCACGATTTCCTCGAGGTGGTCGATCGCCTCGCGCCGCTCGATTTTCGCGACGATGCGCCCCTCGCCGCCAGCCGCGCGCAGCAGGTCCCAGGCCTCGTTCACGTCGTCGCCATTGCGCACGAAGGACACCGCCAGGTAGTCGACACCGAGCTCGGCAGCCATGCGGACGTCTTCCCGGTCTTTCGCGGTCAGTGCGCCGGCCGACAGGCCGCCGCCCAGCTTGTTCAGCCCCTTCATGTCGGAGAGCTCGCCGCCCGATGTGACGCGCGTGCAGACCCTCGTGCCTTCGACGCCCGTTACCTCGAGCGCAATCAGGCCGTCGTTCAGCAGCAGGGTGTCGCCGCGCCGGACGTCCCTGGGGAGAGACTCATAGGCCACGCCGACGACCTTGTTGGTCCCGGCGTCGGGATCGAATGCGGAGTCGAGCGCGAAGGACTCACCGTCGACCAGCATGACGCTGCCGGCTGCGAAGCGCTCGATGCGGACCTTCGGCCCGCGCAGGTCGCCGAGAATGCCAACCACGCGGCCGGCTTTCGTCGCCGCGGCACGCACCCGCTCGATGCGCCGGGCATGATCCCCAAAGGCGCCATGCGAGAAATTCACGCGGACCAGGTCCACGCCCGCCTCGATCAGGTCCGCGAGCGCACGGTCGGAGTCGGTCGCCGGCCCGAGCGTCGCCACGATCTTGGTTCGCCTTGGCATGTTCGCCTCGCTTCCCGGCACGCTCAGCCGTGTGCGCGTTGCTTCAGTATCGCGACCGCCGGCAGGGTCCGTCCCTCGACGAATTCGAGGAAGGCTCCCCCGCCCGTCGAGATGTATGAAATGTCCTCGCCGACGCCGTACTTGTCGATCGCGGCGAGCGTATCGCCGCCGCCCGCGATCGAGAACGCCTTGCTGCGGGCGATCGCCTGCGCGAGCACACGCGTGCCCTCGCCGAACTGGTCGAACTCGAATACGCCGAGCGGGCCGTTCCAGATCACCGTGCCGGCCGCCATCACGACTTTCGCGATCTGCTCGGCCGTGTCCGGGCCGATATCCAGGATCATGTCCCCGGGGCCGACGTCGGAGGCGGCCTTGACGTCGGCCTCGGCAGAGGCGGACAGCTCGCTCGCCACGACCACGTCGACCGGGATCGGGATCGCGACGCCCCGCTCACGCGAGCGCGCCAGCAGCCGGCGCGCGACATCCACCATCTCCGGTTCGTTCAGCGACTTGCCGATGGGCAGTCCGGCGGCCGACAGAAACGTGTTGGCAATGCCGCCACCGACGACCAGCTGGTCCACCCTTTCGACCAGGTTCTCAAGTACCGAAAGCTTGGTCGAGACCTTGGAGCCGCCGACGACGGCGACCAGCGGGCGCGCAGGATTGCCGAGCGCGGTCTCGAGCGCCTCGAGCTCGCTGACCAGCAGCGGCCCTGCGCAGGCGATGGGTGCGAACCTGGCGACGCCGTGGGTGCTGGCCTCGGCGCGATGCGCGGTGCCGAAGGCATCCATGACGAACACGTCGCAGAGCGCGGCCATGCGGCGCGCAAGCGCCTCGTCGTCGCTCTTCTCGCCCTTGTTGAAGCGCACGTTCTCGAGCAGCACCATTTCCCCGGGCGCGACCGCGACGCCGTCGAGCCAGTCGTCGACCAGGCGGACGGGCCGGCCGAGCAGGTTCGACAGGCGCGCGGCGACCGGCGCGAGGCTCAATGCCGGATCCCGGACGCCTTCTTTCGGCCGCCCTAGGTGCGACATCACGAGCACGCGCGCGCCACGTTCGATCGCCAGCCTGAGCGTCGGCAGCGCGGCGCGGATCCGCGCATCACTCGTCACCTGCCCTTCCCCCAGCGGCACATTGAGGTCTTCGCGTATCAGCACGCGCTTGCCCGCCAGGTCGAGGTCCGCCATGCGCACAAGTTTCAAGCGCGTGCCCAGGCCAGCGTCGTGTCCAGCATGCGGTTCGAGAAGCCCCATTCGTTGTCGTACCAGGCGCAGACCTTGACCAGCGTGCCGCCGACCACCTTGGTCAGTGGGGCGTCCACCGTCCCGGATGCGGGGTTATGGTTGAAATCGATGGAAACGAGCGGCTCTTCCGTGTAGTCCAGGATGCCCTGCAGCGGACCGCCGGCGGCGGCGCGCAGGATGCCATTCACCTCCGCGACAGTGGTGGCGCGCTTCGCGGTAAACGTCAGGTCGACGAGCGATACGTTGATCGTTGGTACGCGCACCGCAAAACCGTCCAGCAGGCCCTTCAGCTCGGGCAGCACGAGCCCCACCGCCGCCGCCGCCCCGGTCTTGGTCGGGATCATGGACATCGTGGCCGAGCGCGCGCGCCGCAGGTCGCTGTGATAGACGTCGGTCAACACCTGGTCGTTCGTGTAGGCGTGGATCGTGGTCATGATTCCGGACACCACGCCCAATGCCTCGTGGAGCGGCTTCACGAGCGGCGCCAGGCAGTTGGTCGTGCAGGAGGCGTTCGAGATGACGGTCATGTCGCCGCGCAGGACCGCGTGGTTGACGCCATAGACGATGGTCGCGTCCACGCCATCGGCCGGCGCGGAAATCAGGACCTTGTTCGCGCCGCCGGCGAGATGCTTCGACGCCTTTTCCTTGCTGGCGAAGAGCCCGGTGCATTCGAGCACGAGATCGACGCCGAGCTGGCCCCAGGGAAGCCTGGAGGGATCGCGTTCTGCGAGCACCCGGATCCGGTCGCCGTTGACGATCATGTGGTCGCCCTCGACCACGACCTGGCCGGGAAACGGCCCGTGCGCCGAGTCGTGACGCGTCAGGTGCGCATTGGTCCGCGCATCGCCGAGATCGTTGATCGCGACGATCGAAAGCTCGCCACTTCGCTTCGATTCGTACAGTGCCCGCAGCACGTTGCGGCCGATCCGGCCATATCCATTGATGCCCACCTTGATCGTCATTTTCAGCACTCTCCCGCTTTCAACATCGATTCCACTGTCTCGACGACGGCATCGGCCGTAAAGCCGAAATGCCGGTACAGATCCTTGCCCGGCCCCGAGGCGCCGAACTGCTTCATCCCGATGACCCGGCCCAGGCCGCCGACATAGCGCCACCAGCCGTCGGTTGCGCCCGCTTCGATCGCGACCCGGCATTCGACTGATCGCGGCAATACGGCGGCCCGCCAGGATTCGTCCTGCGCGTCGAACACGCTGGTGCAGGGCATCGACACGACCCTGGCGCCGATGCCCCGGCGGGCGAGCAGTTCAGCAGCTTCGACGGCAAGTGCAAGCTCGGAGCCGCTTGCGATCAGTATGCACCGCGGCGCGCCCGCACAATCGGCCAGCACGTACCCTCCGCGCCGGATTGCATCGACTTGTGCAGCGTCGCGCGCCTGCGGCGGCAGTGCCTGGCGCGTCAGCACCAGCGCCGTGGGACCGTTGCGGCGCCGGAGCGCGGCAGCCCAGGCGATCCAGGTCTCGGTCGTGTCGCAGGGCCGCCATACTTCCAGGCGCGGGATCATCCGCAGCGACGCGAGCTGCTCGACCGGCTGGTGCGTCGGCCCGTCCTCGCCGAGTCCGATTGAGTCATGCGTCAGCACGAAGACGCTGCCGGTCCCGATGAGCGAGGCCATCCTGATCGCGCTGCGGGCGTAATCGGAGAACACGAGGAAAGTGCCGCCGTAGGGAATGAATCCGCCGTGCAGCGCGATGCCGTTCATGATCGCGCCCATCCCGAATTCTCGCACTCCGTAATGCAAGTACTGGCCGGCCCCCCGCTCACGCGTGTACGCCACCGCACCTTTGATCTTCGTGTTGTTGGAGCCCGTCAGGTCTGCTGATCCGCCCAGCAGTTCCGGCACCAGCCCGCCGAGGGCATTGAGCACCGCTTGCGAGCTTTGCCGTGTCGCCAATGGCTGACCGGCGGCCTGTGACGCCGCCACGCCGCGCGCGACCTCGGTTTCGAATCCGGCCGGCAAGCGGCCTTCGGCGCGGCGCTCGAACTCTGCCGCGAGTTCCGGATACGCGGCCTGATAGGCCTTCCAGCGTCGTTTCCAGCGATTCTCGGCGCGCCGCCCCGCGGCGCGCGCATCCCAGGCGGCGCGGATCGCGTCCGGAATCACGAACGGCTCGTGGGGCCACTGCAGCACTGCGCGCGCGAGCGCCACCTCCTCCGCACCCAGCGCCGCGCCATGGCATTCCTCCTTGCCCTGCTTGTTCGGCGCGCCATAGCCGATCACGGTCCTGCAGCAGATCAGCGTTGGCCGGGATTTCTCGCGCTTGGCGCGCCGGATCGCGCGCACGACCGCCTCTGCGTCATGACCGTCAACGCCGCGGATCACCTGCCAGCCGTAGGCCTCGAAGCGTTTCGCGGTGTCGTCGGTGAACCACCCTGCAACCTCGCCGTCGATCGAAATGCCGTTGTCGTCGTAAAAGCAGATCAGCTTGCCAAGTCCCCAAGTACCGGCCAGCGAGCAAGCCTCGTGCGAAATGCCTTCCATCAGGCAGCCGTCGCCCAGGAAGACCCAGGTGTGGTGGTCGACGATCTCGTGGCCGGGGCGGTTGAAGGTCGCAGCCAGCAGCTTCTCTGCGAGCGCCATGCCAACCGCATTCGCAAGCCCCTGCCCCAGCGGGCCGGTGGTCGTCTCGATCCCGATGGCGATCTCGCGCTCCGGGTGTCCCGCGGTGCGCGAGCCCAGCTGGCGAAAATTGCGCAATTCGTCGATCGACAGCGGGTAGCCGGTCAGGTGCAGCACCGAATAGAGGAGCATCGAGCCGTGACCGTTCGAAAGCACGAAGCGGTCGCGGTCCGGCCAGCGTGGATTGCCGGGATTGTGCTTCAGGAAGTCGCGCCACAGCACTTCCGCGATGTCCGCCATGCCCATCGGCATGCCCGGATGGCCGGAATTGGCGCGTTGCACCGCATCCATGCTGAGGGCCCGGATGGCGTTGGCCAGCTCGCGACGGTTGGGCATCCAGTGACCTCTGCAGGAAATCTTCTTATTGTCTCCGATGCGGGCAGACCCGGGCAATCGCGTGGTAACGAAAATGACCGTTGAATCCGCTATAATTTTCCGGTGCCCCCCGCGGGGGTGTGATCCTCGAGGAGCGTTGCAACAGGCACCCGCCTGCCAGGCTCGAGGATCGCGATCGACAACGGCGCTCTCGCTCGCAAAGGAGAGGAATGACCATGAATGCCGTGATCAACACGAAGATCCAGGACTACCACGTCAAGGACCTGGCGCTGGCCGACTGGGGCCGGCGCGAGATCGCCATTGCCGAGACGGAGATGCCCGGCCTGATGGCCCTGCGCGCCGAGTACGGCCGCGCGCAACCGCTCGCCGGCGCCCGCATCGCGGGTTCGCTGCACATGACGATCCAGACGGCGATGCTGATCGAGACGCTGAAGGTGCTGGGCGCCGAGCTGCGCTGGGCCTCCTGCAACATCTTTTCGACGCAGGACCATGCCGCGGCCGCCATTGCAAAGGCGGGCATCGCGGTGTTCGCGTACAAGGGCGAGACCCTCGACGAATACTGGGAATACGCCCACCGGATCTTCGAGTGGCCAGCCGGGCGCCACGCCAACATGATCCTCGACGACGGCGGCGATGCGACCCTGCTGCTGATGCTCGGCAGCCAGGCCGAGGGCAATCCCGGCGTCATCGCCAGGCCTTCCAACGAAGAGGAACAGGCCCTGTACCACTCGATCCGGCGGCGCCTGGACGCGCAGCCGGGCTGGTACTCGACCCGGCTCGCGGCGATTCGCGGGGTCACCGAGGAGACCACGACGGGCGTCAAGCGGCTGTACCGCATGGCCGACGATGGCCAGCTGCCGTTCCCGGCGATCAACGTCAATGACTCGGTCACCAAGTCCAAGTTCGACAACCTGTACGGCTGCCGCGAATCGCTGGTCGACGGCATCAAGCGCGCGACCGACGTCATGATCGCCGGCAAGATTGCCCTGGTCGCGGGCTACGGCGACGTCGGCAAGGGCTGCGCGCAGTCGCTGCGCGGACTGGGCGCCACGGTCTGGGTCACCGAGATCGACCCGATCTGCGCCCTGCAGGCGGCGATGGAGGGCTATCGCGTCGTCACGATGGACGAGGCCTGCGCGGCCGCAGACATTTTCGTCACCGCGACCGGCAACGTGAACGTGATCACTCACGACCACATGCGGCGCATGAAGCACCAGGCGATCGTCTGCAACATCGGCCACTTTGACAGCGAGATTGACATCGCCTCGCTGCGCCAGTACCGCTGGGAGAACATCAAGCCACAGGTCGACCATGTCGTGTTCCCCGACGGCAGGCGCATCATCGTGCTCGCCGAGGGGCGCCTCGTGAATCTCGGCTGCGGCACCGGGCATCCTTCATTCGTGATGTCAAACTCGTTCACGAACCAGGTGCTGGCGCAGATCGAGCTGTTCGCGCACGGGGAGCGCTACGAGAATCGCGTTTATGTGTTGCCGAAGCAGCTCGACGAGAAGGTCGCGCGACTGCACCTCGACCGGATCGGCGCGCGGCTCACGGTGCTGACGCCTGAGCAGGAACGCTATCTCGGCATGGCCGCAGGCGGGCCATTCAAGCCAGACCACTACCGCTACTGAACTGCGCACGGTGCGCCTGCTGCAATTCACGGACACGCACCTGCTCGGATCACCGGGCCCACTGGTCCGTGGCGTCGAGACCGACGTGACGCTCGGGCGCTGCATCGCGCATGCACGTCGACGGTATCCCAGCCCACGCGCGCTGCTCCTGACCGGCGACCTGGTGCAGGACGACCCGGGTGGTTATGCGCGGGTGCGAGAGCAATTCGCCGACGCCAAGGTCCCGGTGCATTGCCTGCCCGGCAATCACGATTCTCCCGCGGAATTGCGCCGCGAACTGGCCGGTCCGCCATTCGTGCACGTCCTCGCCAGCCGCTACGACGACTGGCTGATCCTGATGCTCGACAGCACCGTCGCAGGCGCCAATCACGGCCACCTGCCGGCCGCGGAGCTCGCGCGGCTGGACCGGGCGCTGGCCGCAAGCTCCGATGCATTCGCGCTGGTCTGCCTGCACCACCATCCCGTGCCGCACGGCTGCCGCTGGCTCGACGAGCTGATGCTCGACAATGCGGAAGAGCTGTTCGCGCTGCTCGCGCGTCATCCGGGCGTACGTGGCCTGCTGTGGGGGCACGCGCACCAGTCCCAGGACGGCATGCGCGGGGGCATCCGGCTGATGGGCACACCCTCGACCTGCATGCAGTTCACGCCGCAATCCGACGTGTTCGCGATCGACTCACGACCGCCCGCCTACCGCTGGTTGTTGCTCGAAGACGATGGCAGCCTTGATACCGGCGTCGAATGGGTGGCGGCCGATGACTGAGCCCCGCGGGCGCCGGCTGCCGACGCTGTGTGCGCTGCTCATCGCACTGCTGTCTGGCAGTGGCGCACTCGCCGATCCCGCAGTCTGGGCCGTCGCCGGCAAGAGCAATACCGTGTACCTGTTCGGGTCGGTCCACCTGCTGCCGGAGGGCAGCTTCGGGCTGGCGGGCGAGCTCGAGCGTGCGTACCGGGATGCGACCCGGGTCTGCCTCGAAGTGGACATCGGTGCGCTGACGCCGGCCGATACCGTGTCGGTCACACTCGCACGGGCGATCGACCCGGAGGGTCGCGGGCTGTTCGACCTGCTCGGCCACTCGGCTGGGCGCGTGCGCGAAGCTGCCGTAGCGGCAGGCATCGAACTCACGCCCTTTGCGGGCTACGAGCCCTGGTTTGTCGGCATGACGATCTCCGTGATCGCGCTGCAACAGCATGGCTACAGTGCGGATCACGGCGTCGAGCAGGTGATCCAGCGCCGCGCGCAACAGGACGGCAAGCAGAGCTGCGGACTCGAGTCGCTCGACGAGCAACTCGCGTTCCTGGACAGCCTGCCGGCGCAGCAGCAGCAGGACCTGCTGCTGCAATCGCTGGAAGAGGCCGCCCGGATCGACGAGGAAATGACGCGGCTGTTCGAGGCCTGGCAGCGAGGTGACGACCAGATGCTGGCCCGTGAGCTCGAGACCGGGTTCGCCGGCTTTCCGGGGCTTGCGGACCAGCTGGTGTTCGAGCGCAATGAACGCTGGGCCGGGCAGATCGCGACGCTGCTCGATGAGCCGGACGACGTGCTGGTCGTGGTCGGCGCGCTGCACCTGGTCGGCGACCAGGGCCTCCCCGCGCAGCTCGAGCGGCGTGGCTTCAGGATCGAGCGCCGCTGATCACGGTCGCCGGAGGTTTGCGGATTGCTGCTGTCGGAATCGAAGCGCTTCCTGTTCGTGCACGTCCAGAAGACCGCGGGCACGAGCATCACCGAGTTGCTTGCGCCGCATGCGCTCGCGCCTTCCGCGTCGCGCTGCAACAGGCTTGCCTCCGACCTCGGCCTGCGCCGCGACTGGCGCCGGTACTATTTCCGCAAGCACGCGCCACTCGCTCGCGCCGAGCGGGTACTGCCTGCCGAGCTGTTCGGCGCGCTGTTCAAGTTCGCCTTCGTGCGCAATCCCTGGGACCGGCTGGTCTCCTGGTACACGTTCATACTCGAGGATCGGGAGCATCACCGGCACCAACGGGTGCGCCGCCTGGCGGACTTCGGGGCTTTCCTGCGGGTCGAGGCGCAGAAGCGGCGTCGCTCGCAATGGTGGATGCTGCAGGACTCCACGGGCCGGCTCGGCGTCGATTTCGTCGGCCGCTTCGAGAGTCTCGATCGGGACATTGCCCAGGTCTGCGCGCGACTCGGCATCGGGCAGCGGCCACTGTCACGCAGCATGTCCTCGCGGCACGCGCCGTACCAGTCTTTCTACACGCCGGCGCTCGTCGAGTTCGTGGCACGGCATTGGGCCGCCGAGATCGAGGCCTTCGGCTACCGCTTCGATGACTGAGGATCCGCACATGTCGCTGTTCGAGCAAGCCAGCCGCTACATCGCCGGTGGCGTCAATTCCCCGGTGCGCGCATTTCGTGGAGTCGGCGGTGAACCGGTGTTCATGCGACGCGCGCAGGGGGCACGACTGGAGGCCGAGGATGGCAGGAGTTTCATCGACTATGTCGGCTCCTGGGGCCCGATGATCCTGGGCCACGCGCACCCGGACGTCATCGAGGCCGTCACGCGCCGCGCTGCCGACGGCTTGTCCTTCGGTGCACCAACCGTCATTGAAACCGAGCTCGCGCGCAAGGTGATCGAGCTCGTGCCTTCAATCGAATTGTTGCGCATGGTCAGCTCCGGCACCGAGGCGACGATGAGCGCGATCCGCCTTGCGCGCGGCTACACGGGCCGCGATCGCATCGTCAAGTTCGAGGGCTGCTATCACGGACATTCCGATTCGCTGCTGGTGAAGGCCGGCTCCGGCGCGCTGACGCTGGGCGTGCCGACCTCGCCGGGCGTACCCGCGGATCTCGCCTCGCACACCGTGA
>Ga0214473_10007750_pt1 | contig 12713 bp, 11 predicted proteins | sample RVTome_7_FD_203509 | JGI IMG/M metagenome (GOLD analysis project Ga0214473, IMG submission 203509) | Soil microbial communities from uranium-contaminated site in the Upper Colorado River Basin, Wyoming, United States - RVT98D197 | ecosystem: Environmental > Terrestrial > Soil > Contaminated >... | reverse complement strand
CCATCGCCATCAGGTTCCGGAAGAGCATGCTGGTCGGCGAGAGGTAGACCTCGCCGAGCGAGATGGTCGGGAACTCGAGCGGGAGGCCGCCGGCCTGCCAGACGCCGCGCTTGACCGCCTCGCCGACCTCGCGCAGATGGCGGTGACACGGGTTGAACTCGCTCCAGGTCTGAGCGATGCCGATGATCGGCCGCGCCAGGTCCTCGGCCGTGAGCCCGGCGCCGCGGGCGTAGGCGCCGCGGATGAAGAGGCTGAAGGCGGGGTCCCCGTAGTGCGTGAGGCCGCGCGCGATGCCGACGGGCGCGGCGTCAGGCTCGGCCGATGACGAATCGCGGGTCATGGAGACGAGGTTCCGGGTCGCTGAGTCGGTATTCTACACCGTGCCTCGGATAGCGGTAAGATACCCCAGGCCGGCGAAACGTGCACCCCGGAGGCCAGGCACGGGTGAACTCTCTGCGTCTCACCGACGACGAGCGACGGGTCCTCGCGCGCATCCAGGACCGTCTCCTGTGGCTGGCGACGTACACGATCCACTACGCCAACTCGCAGCGGAAGAACGCGTCGCCGGAACGGGTCGGTGGGCACGAGTCGAGCTCGACGTCCGTTCTCACGCTCCTGACCGCGCTCTACTTCAAGATCCTCCGGCCCGGCGACCGCATCGCGGTCAAGCCCACCGCGGCGCCGATCTTCTACGCGATCCAGGCGCTCCGCGGCCTCCTCCCACCCGAGGGGCTCCTCGACTACCGCGCGCTCGGCGGGCTCCAGGCGTACCCGAGCCGCGCCAAGAACCCCGATTGGTTCGACTTCTCCACGGGCTCGATGGGGCTCGGCGCCATCGCGCCGGCCTTCGCGTCGCTGATGGACCGCTACCTCGCCGACCACTTCGGCGGTGGCGGCGAGGCGGTGGCCGGTTCGCCGCCGGCGTCCCCCGCGGCCGCGCGCCCGCGCAACATCGCCCTCGTCGGGGATGCGGAGCTGGACGAGGGGAGCGTGTGGGAGGGGTGGACCGAGGAGGCGATGGCGGACCTCGCGGGCCACGTCGTGGTGGTGGACCTGACCCGGCAGAGTCTCGACCGGGTCGTGGGGGATCGCCGGAGTCGGCAGCTCGAGGCCCTGTTCCGGGCGCTCGGGTGGCACGTGATCCCGCTGCGGTTCGGCCGGCGCCTCCAGGCGCTCTTCGCGGGGCCAGGTGGCGGGTGGCTCCGCGCGCGATTCGAGGGGATGACCAACCTCGAATACCACGCGCTCCTGCGTCTTCCGGCGGACCGCGCCGGGGAGGCGCTCGGCAAAGGCGCGCCCGCGGAGGCCTGTGCGGCGCTCGACGCGCTCGGCGACGCCGAGGTGGCGGCGCGCCTCGCCGACCTCGGCGGCCACGACCTCGACGCGATCGCCGACGCCTTCGCCGAGGCGGACGGGATCGTCGATCGGCCCGTCGCGATCCTGGCGTGGACCCTCAAGGGATGGCGGCTCCCGTTCGCGGGGGATCCCTTGAACCACGGCGCGCAGGTGACCACGGACCAGCTCCAAGCGCTCCGGACGGAGCTGGGGGTTCCCGAGGGGCAGGAGATCCAACCCTTCGCGCCGGAGAGCGACGAGGCGCGCTACATCCGGCGGGCCATGGCCGCCGGGATCGGGCTCCCCCGGCGGTTCGTCCCGCCGCCCGCGGTGCCGATCCCGGACCGGCTCGACCTCCCGCCCCGTCCCGGCAGCTCCACCCAGGAGGCCTTTGGTGACGTCATCGCGGCGCTGTCGCGGGACCCCGAAGTGGGCCGATTCGTCGTCACGGTATCCCCCGACGTCGCGACGACGACCCACCTCTCCGGCTGGGTGAACCGTCGGGGGGTGTACGCCCCGCGGGAGCGGGACGACGCCTTCGAGCGGCACGGCCTCACGTCGCTGGTGCGCTGGCGCGAGAGCCCGCGCGGCCAGCACATCGAGCTCGGGATCGGCGAGAGCTCGTTCTTCATCCTGCTCTCGGTGCTGGGGCTCGCGCCCGAGCTGGCCGGACGCGCCCTCCTGCCGATCGGGACGCTCTACGACTGCTTCCTGCCCCGGGGCGTCGACGCGCTCCTCCACGCGACGTACTCGCGGGCGCGCTTCGTCCTGGTCGCGAGCCCGTCGGGGATCACGCTGGCCCCCGAGGGCGGCGCGCACCAGTCCGTCGTCACGCCCAGCCTCGGCATCGAGGTGCCGAACCTGGTCGCCTACGAGCCGGCCTTCGCGGCGGAGGTCGAGTGGCTCCTGCTCGAGGCGCTCTCCTGGATCCAGGACCGGGAGCGCGGGCAGGCGGTGTACTTGCGCCTTACGACCAAGGTGGTGGACCAGGCGCTCCGGGATCCGGCGCTCGAGCGGCTCGGCGAGGCGACGCTGCGCGCCCAGGCCCTCGAGGGGGGGTATCGCCTGGTCGATCACGAGGGCCGGGACGGCTACGAGCCGGGCGCCAACGTTGCCAACCTCGTCGCGGTGGGCGCCATGGTGCCGGAGGCTGTCGCCGCGAGCCGCCTCCTCGAGGCCGAGGGGATCTTCGGCAACGTGCTGGTCCTCACGAGCCCGCGCCTTGCCTACGAAGCCTGGCGAAGCGCCGGGGCGGGGCGGCCCGAGGGCCACGGGTCCGCGGTGTCCCGGCGAGATGAAAGTCCGCGCTCCCCACCGGGGGCCTGGCTGGGACGTCTCGTCACCGCCGACGAGGTCGAGGGCGAGGTCCCGCTTGTGAGCGTCCTCGACGGCCACTCCCACGCCCTCGCGTGGCTCGGCTCGGCCCTCGGCGTCCCGCAGGTTTCCCTGGGGGTGAACGGATTCGGCCAGTCCGGCGCGCGGGATGATCTCTACCGCCACTACGGGATCGATGCCGGCACGATCGCGGCGGCCGCGCGCTCGGTCCTGCTCGCGGGGTAGAAGAGGGCCGAGCGAGCCGGGCAAGCGGGCTAGAATGCTTGACAGCGAAAAGGCCTTCGGGCTAAGAAGGGGCAGCCCCGACTCGGATCGATCCAACGCATCGGGCCAGAGCGCCCGGGGGAGTGTAGAGATGGCACTGTTTGGGCAGCAATCTCGCAAGGATGACACCGTCACGAAGGTCGAGCCAAAGGCCGAGCCGAGGGTCGAGCCTCCGCCGCCTCAGCCGGTCATGGCTCGAGCACCCGAACCCGAGCGACGCGTGGAGGAGAAGCCGATGTCGATGAGCCAGGCCAAGCCGTCCGAGTCCATCCTGGCCGCGGGGCTCACGATCGAGGGCAAGATCGAGGGTAACGGGAACATCCGGGTGGCGGGCCGCTTCAAGGGCAACGTGAACGTCAAGGGCGAGCTCATGATCGAGCCGGGGGCCTCGATCGACGGCGAGGTCCGGGCGGACACGGTCCTCGTCGGGGGCGAGGTGCGAGGCCACATCGTCTCGAAGTCGCGCGTCGAGTTCAAGGAGTCCGGCACCCTCATCGGCGACCTGAAGGCGGGAAGCCTCACCGTGGCGGCCGGGTCGAAGATGCGCGGCAAGGTGGAGTTCGGGTGGAAAGAGGGCGAGCTGGAGTCGGCGACCCCGCCTGAGGGTGGAGCGCCCCGCGCGCAATGAGGCCCCCTGTGTCAAGGCTCGCCTCCCGACGAGCCGTCGCGGAACCCGCCTCCCCCCCTGGGGTGGGAGGGGTCGGCGGTGCGGGGGGTCCCGAATGAGCGCGCGTGGAGGGTCGCCCGGCGACGCGTGGAATTGCCCGCACTGCGGGGAGCGCATCCTCCGCAGCGCGGTCACGTGCCCGGCCTGTCAGCGACACCTCCGGTTCGACGCGGTCGCCGCCGCCCGGCCGGCGCCGACGGCGGTGTGCCCCCTCGCCGTGGAAGGCACCGTCCGCCATCCCGCGACCGAGGGGGCCTGGGAGTACTCGGTCCTCATCGAGATCCACGACGAGCGGGGTGGCGAGGTGGCGCGGCGCGTCGTCGGGGTCGGCGCGCTTCGGCCCGGCGAGTCACGGAGGTTCACGCTCCGCGTCGAGGTGCTGGTTCCGGACAAGTCGGCCCTGCTCGCGGTCTCTTAACTCGCGGGTCCCGCGGTACAATACCCGTGCAGAGCCGGACGCCATCCCGGACGTGTCCGGGGCCCTTCCGACGCGGACCCCCGACTCCGAAGGAGGTCATCATGCCGAGACCGGCGCGCGCCGTTTCCACGGTCGGTATCGTCCTGGCCGCGCTCCTCGCGACGGCGTGGACCGAGGCCACGGGTCAGGCGCCCAAGGCGGGCGGCATCCTCACCGTCATGCAGCGTGAGGACCCGCCCCAAGGGTTCTCGATCCACGAGACGTCGACCATCTCGACCGTCTGGCCCGGGATGCCGTGCTTCAACAACCTCGTGCTCTTCGACCCTCTGAAGAAGCAGGAGAGCCTGGACACGATCATCGGCGAGCTGGCCGAGAAGTGGTCCTGGCAGGACAACTACCGGAACCTCGTATTCTTCCTCCGGAAGAACGTCAAGTGGCATGACGGGCAGCCGTTCACCTCGAAGGACGTGAAGTACACCTTCGACATGGTCCGCGAGGCGCCCGACGCTCCCGCCAAGCTCCGGATCAATCCCCGCAAGGACTGGTACGTGAACGTCGAGGCGATCGAGACCCCGGATCGCCACACGGTGGTGTTCCGGCTCAAGCGCCCCCAGCCCTCGATCCTCCTGATGCTGGCCTCGGGCTACAGCCCCGTCTATGCCGCGCACGTCCCGGTGGCCAGCTACCGGACGGGCTGCGTCGGGACCGGCCCGTTCAGGCTCAAGGAGTGGAAGAAGGGCGAGTACGTCGACTACGTGAAGAACGCCGACTACTTCGTCCCGGGCCGGCCGTATCTCGACGGCCTCCGCTACATCCCGATCCCCGAGCGGGGCACCAAGTTCGCGGCGCTCCAGGCGGGCCGGCTGGACGTCTCGTTCCCGGGTGACGAGTCCAAGACGATCGCGGAGCAGGTGACCCGGGCCGAGCCGCGGATCAAGCTCACCATCGCCGCGCAGAACGTCAACGACAACCTGCTGCTGAACGCGACCAAGCCGCCCTTCAACGACGTGCGGGTCCGGCGCGCGTTCAGCTTGGCCATCGACCGGCGCGCGGCCATCCAGGCCGTCCAACAGGGCGGGTCGCTTCCCGGCGCCTCGATGGCCCCGAGGCTTTATAGCGTGTGGGGCCTGCTCGAGAAGGACCTGAATCAGCTCCCGGGCTACGGCAAGCCGGAGGGCGACAAGGCCAAGGCGAAGAAGCTCCTCGCCGAGGCGGGCTTCGGGCCGCAGAACCCCCTGAAGCTCGAGATGGTGACGCGCGCGATCCCGATCTACCTCGACATCGCCGCGTTCGTGGTCAGCGAGCTGAAGCAGGTCGGCGTCGAGGCCACACTCAAGCAGATCGAGACCGCCCAGTGGCACCCGCTGGCGACGCGCAAGGAGTACCTGGCCTCGCCCAACCTCACCGGCATCGGCCCCGACGACCCGGACGCCAACTTCTACGAGAACTTCGCCTGCGGGTCGCCGCGGAACTACTCCGGCTACTGCAACGAGCAGGTGATGAAGCTGATCGACCAGCAGTCACAGGAGCTGGACCAGAAGAAGCGCCTGGCGCTGGTGGCCGATATCCAGCGGAAGCTGGAGGAGGACGCCGCGCGCCCGATGATCGACTGGCGCCTCCTCTACAATCTCCAGTGGCAGCACGTGAAGAACCTGATCCCGCACCAGTCGATCTACAACTGGGGCCGGATGCAGGAGGTGTGGCTGGACAAGTAGCCCGGCCCCGCGGCGCGCCAGGGCGAGGAGCTCCCCTGGCGGCGTCGGCCCCTCAGGGGGATCCGCCACGCGCACCTACGTCGCCCGCCGTCTGGCCATCGCCCTTCTGACCCTGATCGGCATGTCGGTGGTGATCTTCGCCCTCCTCCGGCTCGCCCCCGGGAACATCGTCGACATCCTCTTCGCGACCGGCGGCTACGTCAGCGAGTCCGACAAGCAGCTGATCATGGGGGAGCTCGGCATCGACCGGCCCCTCTGGGTGCAGTACCTGGAGTGGCTGCGCCAGATGGCCACCGGCGATCTCGGCAAGTCCTACCGCTACGACCTGCCGGCCTGGCAGATCGTCCGCCCCCTCATCCCCGTCACCGTGGAGCTGGCCTTCCTGTCCACGATTGTCGCCGTGCTCCTCGGGGTGCCGACCGGGGTGATCAGCGCGGTGCGCCAGGACACGACGCTTGATTACGTCCTCCGGGTTCTGTCGCTCTCCGGGCTCTCCATGCCCTCGTTCTGGCTCGGCATGGTCATCATCCTCGTCCTGGTCGCGTGGGTCGGCTGGATCCCGCCGGTCGTGTACGTGTCGCCGTGGGAGAACCTCCCGATCCACCTGGTCCAGTTCCTCCTGCCGGCGCTCGCCGTCGGCTACCGCTCGTCCGCGCTCATCATGCGGATCACGCGCTCCGCGCTCCTCGAGGTCCTCCGCGAGGACTACATCCGGACCGCCTGGGCGAAGGGGCAGAGCGGCCGGGTCGTGATCTGGCGCCACGCGCTCAAGAACGCGATGCTCCCCGTGATCACGGTCATCGGGATCGAGTTCGCCTTCCTGATCGGGGGGCTCGTCGTGACCGAGACCGTGTTCAACCTTCCCGGGGTGGCGCGCTTCCTCGTCCAGGCCATCCTGTGGCGGGACTACCCGGTCGTGCAGAGCCTGGTGATGTTCATCGCCATCGTCGTGATCCTCTCGAACCTGCTCGTCGACCTCTTGTACGGCGTGCTGGACCCGAGGGTTCGATATGGAGAGTAGGGCGTCCGCGCCCGGCGTCCGGGTCGCCGCCTCGCCGCCGCAGCGGCGGACAACCGCCTGGACCACGCTCGGTCGGTTCGTCCGGCGGAAGCCGCTGGGGGCGGCCGGCGGCGCCGTCATGCTTCTGATCGTCGTGATGGCTTTGCTCGCCGAGGTCCTCTCGACCCACGACCCGATCGCGACGGACGCGGCGCACACGCTCGCGCGGCCGGGCGCCGGCCACTGGCTCGGGTCGGACCACCTCGGGCGCGACATCTACTCGCGCATCGTCCTGGGCGCGCGCGTCTCGCTGATCGTCGGCCTGGCGTCGACGCTCCTCGGCTCCGTCCTGGGCGGGATCATCGGGCTGCTCTCGGGCTACATCGGGGGGAAGACCGATCTGGTCACCCAGCGCCTCATGGACATTCTCCAGGGTCTCCCGCTCCTGGTGCTGGCGCTGGTCATGGCGGCGGTGCTCGGCCCGTCGCTCGAGAACGTGATCCTGGCCATCTCGATCCCGATCGTCCCGCGGGCCGCCCGCGTCGTCCGCTCGAGCGTGCTGAGTATCCGCGAGATGCAGTACGTCGAGGCCGCGCGCGGCCTCGGCCTCTCGCATCTGCGGATCGCCTTCCGCCACATCCTGCCCAACACGGTGGGACCCTTCATCGTCCTCTGCACGGCGCAACTCGGGAGCGCGATCCTGGTCGAGGCCGCGCTGTCGTTCCTCGGGCTCGGCGTGCCGGAGCCGTACCCGTCGTGGGGGCGCATGCTCTCGGTCTCGGCGACGGAGTACGCCCAGAAGGCCCCGCACCTCGTGCTGTTCCCGGGCATCGCGATCAGCCTCGCGGTCTTCGGCTCGAACCTCCTCGGCGACGCTCTGCGCGACACGCTCGATCCCCGCCTCCGCGGCGTCTGATGCCAGCCGGAGGGGGCCTCGACGGCCCCCTCCGGGACCTCCCCCAGGAACGGAGCGGCGAAAGCCAGCATCGAGGCCTGACCCTGGTAGACTGACGCCGTGCTGGCCGTTGACGATTTCCCGGTCGCCCGCCGCGCCGCCGCGCTCGAGATGCTCTCCGAGGTCCTGCGGCTCGAGCGCGAGGTCGCCTCCGTGTACCTCGCACTCGCCGCGCGACCGGGTCCCGCGCCGCTCCGCGCCGCGTGCGGCGAGATCGCGGCACGGACGGTCGAGCGCATCCCGACGATCGAGGCGCTCGCCCGCGAGGCCGGTCTCGCGGCGATGCCGGGAGTCTCACCGGCGCCGACCGCCGCGTCGGGCCCGGACGGGCGGGGTGAGCTGTTCGGCCAGGTCTTCGAGCGCGAGCGTGCCCTGGAAACGGCGTACCGGGACCTTGCCGTTCTCCTGGGTGACCCGACCCGCTGCCCCTCGCTTCCCACCCTCCTCGCCGAGGCGACCCGTCGCCGGACCCGGCTGCGGGACCTCTACGTGAGGTATAGCTAGCCCCAATCCTCTACCACCGGTTGTTTCCCACCCAAGTCCCGTTTTTCCAATTTTCGAACGCCATTTTTCCTCTTGACAGGGAGTGGGCCGATTTGTAGTATCAGCGCCACGAAGTGGGACAGAGTGGGATGAAGTGCCGTATCTGAGCCCGGCTTGACGATAGCTCGGGCGGCTGGCGTGGTTCCGGGTGGGACGGTTCGGACGAGGGGGCGGAGGTCGGGGGAGAGCCGGTGTTCCGGGGGCGCTATCACCACACGATCGACCCGAAGGGACGTCTGAGCGTCCCGTCCCGCTTTCGGGAAGAGCTGGCGGAGCGGGGAACGGATACGCTCGTCCTCACCGAAGGCGACCACTGCATCTGGGCCTACCCGATGGACGAGTGGGAGCGCCTCGAGGAGAAGCTCCGGCAGCAGCCTCAGCTCTCCGTGGAGATGCGGAACTTCCTCCGGACGACCGTCGCGAGCGCGAAGGACTGTCCCGTCGACCGCGCCGGCCGCACGCTCGTGCCGCCCGAGTTGCGCGAGTTCGCGGGGCTGCACAAGGACGTCGTCATCCAGGGGGCCCTCGCGAAGTTCGAGATCTGGAGCCAGGACCGCTGGAACGACTACTACCAGCGCCTGCGCGGCGGATTCGACGAGATGGCCCAGAAGCTCTCCGAGCTCGGCCTGTGATGGCCGGGTCCGGGGATGCGACGCCGGGCGTGGCAGACCACCAGCCGGTGCTCCTCGACGAGGTGCTCGGCTGGCTCACGCCCGTGCCGCCGGGGTCCTGGATCGTCGACGGCACCGTCGGGCTCGGCGGTCACGCCGCGGCACTTCTCCGGGCGACGGAGGACACGCGGCTCCTCGGGCTCGACCGCGATCCGAGCGCGCTCGAGCTGGCGGCCCGGCGGCTCGAGGGTTTCGGGTCCCGGGTGCGTCTCCGCCACGCCGACTTCCGCCACGTGGCGGCCGAGGCCGCCGCGTGCGGCGTCGCTGCCGCCCACGCGATCCTGTTCGACCTCGGCCTGTCCTCGTACCAGCTCGCTCGCGGGGGGCGGGGGTTCTCGTTCCAGCAGGACGAGCCCCTCGACATGCGCTTCGACGTGACCCAGCCGGTGACCGCGGCCGACCTCCTCGCGCGGACGCCCGAGCTCGAGCTGACCCGGCTCCTCGCCGCGTACGGCGAGGAGCCCGCGGCGCGCCGTATCGCCCGACGTGTCGTCGCCGAGCGCGCGCGGCGCTCGATCATGACGACCCGGGTGCTCGCGGACCTCGTCGCGGCCGCCATTCCGCCCCATCGGCGGACCTGGCGCATCCATCCGGCGACGCGCACCTTCCAGGCGCTCCGGATCGCCGTCAACGACGAGCTCGGGAGCCTCGAGGCCGCCCTGCCCCAGGCCGCGCATCTCCTGGCAACCCGCGGCCGGTTCGGCGTCATCGCGTTCCACTCGCTGGAAGACCGCCTCGTCAAGCGGGCATTCCGCACGTTCGCCGCCGACCCTGATTTTCGCGCCCTGACCCCGAAGCCGCTCCGGCCCGGGGGAGACGAGATCCGTCGAAACCCGCGTGCCCGGAGCGCCAGGTTCCGGGTGCTCGAGCGTTGCTGAGGGAATCCATGACTCGGCTCATCCAGAACCAGGCCTCCACGGTGGTGCGGGAGCGGGACCGCCGCCGGCTCCGGGCGATGGCCGGCGTGCTCGCGTGCGGCGGGTTCCTCGTCGCGGGCGTCCTCGGGTACGTGTGGCTCCACGTGCACCGGGTCCGCGTGTCGTACCAGCTCGAGGACCTCCGACGGACGCGCACGGATCTCGAGGAGCGGAACCGGAAGTTTCGCCTCGAGCTCCTGTCGCTGGGATCGCTGGCGCGGGTCGACTCGGTCGCCCGCCAGCTCGGGTTCCGCGAGCCGGAGCCCGACCAGGTGCGGCTGGCCCGCGAGTTCGTGTTGGACGTGCCCGACGCCGCCGTCCGGACGGCGCGGATCGGCTCGGGGAAGGGCCGTGAAGAGCGCCCTGACGACGTGACAGCCCGATGAGACACCGTGAGTCGCCGCCGGGGTGCGCAGGCGGCGTGGGCCCCGCAAGCCACCCCTGCCCCCGGTGGGTGGGGAGGGGGCGGGGGTGGGGTGGACCCGAATGCCCGAGGATCCGATGACCGCGCCCTGCCCCTGAGGCGCGCGACCCCGTAGCATGACGGAGTCGACGCCCCGGTTCCGGACCCGCGCGCTCGTCCTGACCGGCGTCCTCGTCGCCATCCACCTCGCCGTCCTCGGACGGCTCGGCTATCTCCAGTTGGTCCGTGCGGACGAGCTCGGGCGGGCGGCCGAGCGCCAGCACTCCAAGACGATCCCGCTCCGCCCCAAGCGGGGACCGATCTTCGATCGCCACGGCCGGATCCTGGCGGTCTCGAGCGAGGTCGAGTCGGTCTTCGCGCTGCCGCGCCGCATCGCCGATCGGGCCGCCGTGGCGGAGCGGCTGGCCCCGGTGCTCGGGGAGCCCGCCCGGGAGATCGAGGCCCGCCTCGCGAGCGATCGCCCGTTCGTCTGGCTCAGGCGCAAGCTGCCGCCTCATGCCGTGGAGGCGGTCCGGGCGCTCGGTCACCCGGGCCTCGGGACCCTCCCGGAGTCCCTCCGTTTCTACCCGAACCGGGAGCTGGCGGCCCACGTCCTCGGGTTCGAGGGCTTCGACGATCGCGGCCTCGAAGGGATCGAGCTCGCCCACGACCGCCTGCTGGCCGGCGAGGCGGGCCTGGCCCTCATCGAGCGGGATGCCCTGGGGCGCGAGGTCACCGCGCAGCCGACCATCCTCAAGCCGCCGACGCCCGGCCAGGGCCTCGTCCTCACGCTCGACGCGACCATCCAGTACATCGCCGAGCGGGAGCTGGACGCCGCCTGGCAGAAGACGCGGGCCCAGGCGGGGATGATCGTGATCATGGACCCCCGGACCGGCGAGGTCCTCGCCGTGGCCATCCGCCCGACCTTCAATCCCAACGCGTACCAGAACGCCACCTCGCACGAGTGGCGGAACCGGGCCGTGACCGATCCCTTCGAGCCCGGCTCCACGTTCAAGGCGATCCTGGCGGCCGCCGCCCTCGACGAAGGGATCGTGCGTCCCGACGACCGCTTCTACGGGGAGCAGGGCGTCATCACCGTGGCGAACCGGACCATCCACGACTGGAAGCGGTACGGCTGGCTCTCGTTCCGGGAGATCCTCCAGTTCTCCTCGAACGTGGGCGCGATCAAGGTCGGGCTCTCGCTGGGCCGGGAGCGGTACTTCAAGTACATGACCGCCTTCGGCTTCGGCAGCCCCACCGGCGTCGGCCTCCCGGGCGAGAGTCGCGGCCAGCTCCGCGCGCCTCAGCGGTGGTCCGGCCTCTCCCTGGCCACCATGTCGATCGGCCAGGAGGTGTCGGTGACGGCGCTTCAGATCGTGTCGGCCTTCGCGGCGATCGCGAACGGGGGCCAGTTCATGCGTCCCTGGGTCGTCCGCGCCGTCGTCGACGCGAACGGCCGCGAGGTCGAGCGCTTCGCGCCCACGCCGGTCCGGCAGGTCGTCTCACGGGCGTCGGCCGCGACGCTGACGGAGATCCTGACGGCGGTCGTCGCCCAGGGCACCGGCCACAAGGCCGTGATCCCCGGCTACGCGGTCGCCGGCAAGACGGGGACCGCCCAGAAGGTCGACCCGGTCACGCACGTCTATTCCCGCAAGCCGGGCGTGCTCTCCTTTGTGGGCTTCGTGCCCGCGGACGCGCCGCGGCTCGCCATCCTGGTGATGCTCGACGAGCCCAAGACCGCGGTCTGGGGATCCGAGGCGGCCGCCCCCATCTTCGCGGCGGTCGCGCGGCAGGTGCTCCGGTACCTCGAGGTGCCGCCGGCCGGCGCGCCGGTCCAGATCGTGCGCGGGCCGGCGAAAGCCACGGCGGCGCGGTCCGCTGCGCCGACCCCCGTGACAGCAAGCCTCCCGACGCTGGTCGATCCTGAGACGAACGACCCCGTGATGCCGCAGCTCGTCGGGCGGAGCCTCCGCGAGGCCCTGGTCCTCCTCTCGGGCTATGAGGTGGACGTCGCCGTGACCGGCCGGGGCGTCGTCCTCCGCCAGTCGCCGGCGGCCGGGACGGCCCTGACGCCGGGCGCGGTCTGCCGTCTCGAGCTCGCGCCACCCGCCGGGGACCGCGTGCCGCAGGGGCCGGGGCTCCCGGCCGCCGAGCGGGGGCGCGGATGACCGGGACGACCCCGCGCGTGGTCCCGATCGGGAGCCTCCTCGACGCGCTCCCGGAGCGCGAGCTCCACGGGCCGATGCCGGTCGGGGTTTCCGGGCTGACGGACGACTCCCGCCGGGTGACGCGTGGCGTCTGCTTCGTCGCCGTGCGCGGGCTCCGCGCCGACGGTCGCCGCTTCATTCCCGAGGCCGTGGACCGCGGGGCGGCCGTGGTGGTCGCGGAGCCGCCGGACCCCTTGCCGGGCCGTCCGGTGGGGCGCATCCTGGTGCCGGACAGCCGCCGCGCTCTGCCGCGCCTCTCCAGCGCGTACTTCGGTCACCCCTC
>Ga0214473_10007749_pt1 | contig 12713 bp, 12 predicted proteins | sample RVTome_7_FD_203509 | JGI IMG/M metagenome (GOLD analysis project Ga0214473, IMG submission 203509) | Soil microbial communities from uranium-contaminated site in the Upper Colorado River Basin, Wyoming, United States - RVT98D197 | ecosystem: Environmental > Terrestrial > Soil > Contaminated >... | reverse complement strand
GCCATTCCCGATTCGACGAACCTGAAGCTCCAACGAATTTCAAGCCGATCGCCTCTCGAAAAACAGAAGTTTTGCCCTATTGCTGGCGCAAGCGGGCTCATCTCGAACAATTCTCAGTTTATCTTCGCTCGAACTCAGGGATCGACATTCGCTCCGCTAGGCGATGGAAAGCGTTGTGCTCTTATTGGGCAGTTTTGCGGGACGAAGGGGACAGCAGGGACTCGAGGGAGTCAAATTCAGGCCTGTTCAACGTTGCAGATTCTTGAAAGGGCGGTGTACATTGAACTTACCGAGAATTCACGCCCGCTTGGCTCAGTAATTGAGTACTCTTACGCAATCTATTGCATTCATTAGGCTTATAGCCGCACAACAAATGCGATGGACTGTTTTTGGCCACCTGTCATTCGCCAAAACGGATCTTGAATGATTCTGTTAACTTTTTAGCCTCTGGCCTCACACTCCTGGCATGAGGAACTTGTTGTTGTCGGTTTATGTTTGCTTGCGTGCAGTGCTTAAGGAGCGGCGTGATCTCCCAAGCGCGTTTTGGCTGCGATGATTCGTTTGGCTTCACAGGAACCTCTTACCCGAGCGCGATCTCAATCAAAGAACTTCGACCGGACGGCCGATGCAAAGCGATAGGACTAACAAATTCTGGGCAACTGCTCGCCGACAAGCATATCAACAATGCGCGTCCCGCCGAACCCCGTCCTCATCGCCACGATGCCCTGTGGTTCAGCTGTTACCTCACCGATCATGCAGGCGTCACGTCCGTATGGGTTCTTTTTCATACGATGGACGAGCGGTTCGGCAACCTCGGCTGAGACTATGGCAATTAGTTTTCCTTCATTAGCAACATAGAGTGGATCGAGACCTAAAATCTCACATGCGCCTTTAACTTCTTCGCGCACCGGGATCCTGTCTTCTTGAATTTCGATGCACACCTCGGAACTGAGCGCGATCTCGTTCAGAGTCGTTGCCACGCCGCCGCGGGTCGGATCGCGCAGACAATGGATTGCCTCAATTGAAGCGACGAATGCGGCCTCTTCAAGCATCTCCTGCACAAGTGAATGGAGCGGCGCAGCGTCGCTCTCAATCTCTGTTTCAAGTTCCAGCTCGCCGCGCGCGATCATTATCGTCGTGCCATGATCACCAATAAGTCCGCTCAAGATCACTTTGTCTCCGACCTGCGCGTTCGATGCCGAGAGCTTTACTGGCAATTCGATGACTCCAATGCCTGCCGTGTTAATGAAAACTTTATCCGCGCTCCCTCTCTGCACAACCTTTGTATCACCAGTGATGACCGCGACTCCCGCCTCCTCAGCCGCCGCGCGCATAGAGGCGAGAATGCGTTTCAAATTATCGATTGGGAACCCTTCTTCCAGAATGAAGCCAGCGGAAAGATAGAGCGGACGCGCGCCGCTCATCGCCAGATCGTTAACTGTCCCATTGACGGCGAGTTTGCCGATATCGCCGCCGGGAAAGATGATCGGAGTGACCACGTAAGAGTCTGTCGTGAAGGCAAGACGGAACGGGCCATGACCATTTCCAATCTCGAAGACCGCCTGATCTTCAAGTGCTTCGAGCAGAGGGTTACGCAAATATTCGAGGAAGAGTCCTTCGATCAGTTCATGCATGGCACGGCCACCGCTGCCATGCGCGAGCGTAATCTGGGTGTCCTTAAATTTGCGTTTTCTCCGCCGCGCACGCTCCACGCGCTCGAAGAGTGGCGAAGGAGAGAATTGCTCTGTCATGGCCATTGCGCCTCTAAGCTCGCTTGATCCCCCGTCATCCGGTTGCAGCGTTTAGATCAAGCGCCCCTGGTGAGTGCCACAGGTTGAGACGTCACACTCACCTTCACGCCTTCATTGCTATTGGAGGTCGAACGCTCGGCGACCTTCGACAGTCGACCGAAATTGTAATAAGCGGCGCACGCGCCCTCGTACGAAACCATGCACGAACCTATCGGCGTCTCCGGCGTGCAGGCCGTGCCAAATACCTTGCACTCCCAGGGCCTCTTCACGCCTTTCAAAATCTCGCCGCATTGACATGCCTTCGGATCAGCAATGCGCAACCCCGGAACGTTGAACTTCAACTCAGCATCGAACGCAGCGAATTTTCTTCGCAGCCTCATGCCGCTGTGCGCGATAGAGCCAAGCCCACGCCACTCGAAATAATCTCGCGGCTCAAAGACATCGAAAAGAACTTCAAGAGCTTTGCGGTTGCCGTCGCGGGTGATACAGCGGGCATACTGATTCTCTACCTCTGCGCGGTTTTCGACGACTTGCTTGACGACCATGTAGACCGATTGCAGCACGTCCAGCGGTTCAAAGCCGGCAACGGCGACCGGCTTGCCATACTCACGCGGGACAAATTCGTATGGGCGAGTACCGATCACAGTGCTGACGTGCCCCGGCCCGAGAAAACCGTCGAGTTGCAGATCGGGTGAATCGAGTAAGGCCTTCAGCGCGGGCACGATAGTGATGTGGTTGCAGAAGACACTGAAATTCTCCACGCCATCCTTCGCTGCTTGCAGGAGGGTCATCGCTGTCGAAGGCGCGGTGGTCTCGAAGCCGAGCGCGAGGAAAACAATCTGCCTCTCGGGATTCTTCTTGGCAATTTTCAGCGCGTCGAGCGGTGAATAAACCATGCGCACATCTGCGCCGGACGCCTTCGCATCGAGCAGGCTGGTCTTCGAGCCCGGTACGCGCATCGCATCGCCGAAGGTGGTGAAAATGACGCCCGGCTGCTGCGCGATTGAAATGGCATCATCGACCCTGCCAAGCGGAATAACACAGACAGGACAGCCCGGCCCGTGAATCATTGTGATGTTTGGAGGAAGCAGATCCTCGATACCATATTTGAAGATGGTGTGGGTATGACCGCCGCAGACTTCCATGATCTTGAGCGGACGCTCGGTCAAATGCGCAATCTGCCCTGCTAACTTCTGAGCGATATCGCCCCGCCGGTATTCGTCTATAAACTTCATTTGCGTTCCCTCTAAAGGCAGCCACGGATTCATGCGGATTCACGCGGATGCAACTCTCCAGTTGTTTACTCCCTTTTTATCTGCATTAATCCGCGTTCATCTGTGGCCCATTGCCCTCTTCGACCAGCGCCTTGTTCTGCAAAAAAGTGTGGACCATGTCCCACGTGACGTGATAAAGAGTAACGTGTGTTTCCTGTATTCGATGGATACTCGAAGTAGGAACAGTCAGGCAAAAATCAAGCAAACCCGCAGCACACAGCTCAGCCATCTTGCCGCCATCGCTTCCGGCGTACCCGATTGTCACGATCTTCATCCGGTGGGCAGTCGCGAAGGCATGCATTAAGTTCTCCGAGTTTCCGCTCGTCGAAATGCCGAGCAGGATGTCGCCCTCAACACCAAGCGCAATGATCTGTCGCGTGAAGACATCAGCGAAGCCCACGTCATTGGCTACGGCTGTGACCATTGCCATGTCGTTATTCAAACAAATAGCCGGGAGTGCCTTGCGTCCGACAATGACAGGATGCATAAACTCGACGGCCATGTGCTGAGCATCTGTCGCCGAGCCGCCGTTGCCGCAAACGAGCATCTTGCGCCCTCGATGGAAAGCCTTCGCCATCTCAAGAGACGCCGCAAGGATAGTATCCTTGTTCTCTTCAAAGAATTTGGCTTTCACCTCCACGCTCTCGCGCGCCTTCTCCATGAGCGAAAAGCGCAGTTCTTCCATTAACTCCTGCGGTGCACGCTCGCCCTCGTGCAGGAATGGATAAAATGCACGTGAAAAATCCTCTGCTGCTGTCTTGTTCATCTTTCTTTCTCCCGTACTCCTACTCCAAAGACGTGCTGAACTGGTCAAACTCTGCTTCGTAATCTCCGATTTCCTTCAGCACTCGCAGGGTCTCTTCAGCCTCATGCTCATCAATTTTGCTCATGGCGAAACCGACGTGGATCAACACGTAGTCGCCAACCTGCGTTTTGTCGAGCATTCCTATGTTTATGTTGCGCTTGACGCCGGCAACATCCACCTTGGCGATGCTGTTCTCTTCGTCAACGATCTCCACGATCCTTCCGGGTATGGCTAAACACATAGAGACTAAATCCTCCCTGATGCAAGGCGCGCATTGGCCACCATCGCCTGACCGAGCGAGATACCACCGTCGTTTGTTGGCACGCGGCTGTGCGTGAAGACCTCAAAGCCGTCCCGCCTGAGCATTCGGCAAACGTTTTCGAGCAGATACATGTTCTGAAAGACTCCGCCTGATAAGGCCACTCGATTGAGTCGCCGCTCGTCTCTGACGTTACACGCGACATCTGCAATCAAGCGGGCCACTCCATTATGAAACTTTGCGGAAACTTTTTGCGGAGGAACTCCTGCGAGTAGGTCTTCCACAGCGCGTCGAATCACCGCTTCTGCTTTAATAACTCCTTCACCTGCGTCAATCTCAAACTCGTAGCCTCCAGTGCAAGTCCGCTCTGCTATTGTTTCCAACTCAATCGCTGCTTGGCCCTCATAGTTGACCGCGTCTCTAAGCCCCAACAGGCTCGACACGGCATCAAAAAGTCTGCCCATGCTGGACGTCTGAGGGCTGTTTAAGCCGGTCGCGGTCATCTGGCGCAACGTCGTCCAGACACGCCGGTCCATCTTTTGCACGAACGGAAGATTGAGTTGCAAGAAGTCATCGCCAAATGTTCGCTGCAAGTAGATGGCCGCCATGCGCCAAGGCTCACGAACCGCCTTCGCTCCTCCAGGCATCCGGACATATTCAAGGTGGGCGAGCCGCTCAGCTTCAAGAAAGTTGGCAACGAAGAACTCCCCTCCCCACATGCGGCCATCTATGCCGTAGCCAAGCCCGTCCATCGCCACGCCAATCACCTCGCCTTCGATACTATTATCGGCCATGCAGCTTGCGATGTGCGCGTGATGATGCTGCACGCCGACTTTGGTTTGCATCAAGTCGAGCGAAAGCGCATGCTTCGTCGAGAGATATTCCGGATGCAGGTCGTAAGCTACCACTGTGGGCTGGAGATGAAAGAGTTGCTTGAAATGTTCAATGCCCTTTGTAAAAGACTGAAGCGTCTCCAGATTTTCCAGATCGCCAATGTGATGACTGACAAAGGCGTAATTCTCGCGCGTCAGGCAGAAAGTGTTTTTCAACTCTGCGCCGCAGGCAAGAATTTCCCGCTCAAATCTGAAGGAGCTCTTGATGGGCTGGGGCGCATAACCACGTGAGCGACGCAAGATCATCGCGCGTCCCTCGTGCACTCGCGTTACTGAATCATCCGTGCGCAGGTGAATTCGCCGATCGTGGAGTAAAAAGTAATCAGCAATTTTGCCTAGTCGCCGAACAGCCTCATTGTCGTCGTAACAGATCGGCTCATCCGAGACGTTTCCGCTCGTCATCACCAGTGGTCGGTTAAGATTTTCCAAAAGTAGGTGGTGCAGCGGCGAGTAAGGCAGCATGAAGCCGAGCGTGTCCAGGCGCGGGGCGGTAGCTTCGGGGATGACTGCATCAGTTCTCTTTTTGAGCAGCACAACGGGACGAGGTTCGGATGTAAGTAAATCTTCTTCCGCCTTGGAGATTAAGCAATACTCTCTGATGACCTCAACGGAGTTTGCCATCATGGCGAACGGTTTATCTTCCCTATACTTCCTCTGCCTCAAACGCTCGACCGACTCGGCGTTCAGCGCGTCGCAAGCCAGATGGAAACCGCCAATGCCTTTGATGGCGATGATCTTTCCATCCCCCAGCAGATGGCGAGCGCGGCTAATGGCCTGCTTATCAGCAGGGGCGGATCTGCCGCGCAAGAGATCAGGGCGGACACTCAGATCCGCCCCTACGAGCGACACGCAGGGTCCGCATTGGGGACACGCTGTCGGCTCGGCGTGGAAGCGGCGGTCGAGCGGGTTCTCATACTCAGCGCGACACGCTGCGCACATCTCGAAATCCCGCATCGTGGTCTGCTCGCGGTCGTACGGGATGCCTTCGATGATCGTGAAGCGCGGGCCGCAATTGGTGCAGTTAATGAAGGGATAGCGGTAGCGCCTATCTTGAGGGTCAAATAACTCTCGGAGACAGTCCCGGCAGGTGGCTATGTCAGCCGAGATGGGTGTGAACTTCTGTCCATTCGATGAACTCTCGACGATGCGGAAGTCCTGGTAATGCGCCAGGTCTAAATTGTCACTGCGCTCGACTGACTCAATCAGGGAGAGCGGAGGTGAGTTCGTTTTGATCTCTTTAATGAATTCTTCGATGGTGCAATCTTCACCTTCGACATCAATAAGGACGCCGGTAGTATTGTTCAAGACCTGTCCCTTGAGCGCCCGCCGCCGCGCCATCGAAAAGACGAAGGGGCGGAAACCGACACCTTGAACTGTGCCCCGAACCGTTATTTGAGTTCTTGTAGTCATCCCGAGTGATCACAGTGCCTGCCGCCCTGCTCGGCTTCACCGGCCCTTTCCGCTTTCAGGAGTGCTGAGGTGTCAAGTGCGCGGCCGACAGGTTGTGGCATTCTTTACCCATCGATTCTGGATTGTGGCAATCACAGTCAGGCTCATCGCATTCGAAATGGCCCGGCTTAGTCATTGACTCAAACTCGTCCGCGAATCGCCGGCCGCCTTCTGCTTTCCCTTGTTCCGTCAGCGCAAACTTATTGTCGCGAGTTCGCTCCACCAGACCAGTTGCCACCATTAGGTCAAAGTCATCCGCAAGCACGGTTTGCTCGCCGTGGAGGAACTTCTGAAGATCTGCAATAGAAAATTCACGACCTAACCCTTCACCGGTCATCCAGTACATTACTTGCAGAATCTCGTCACGCGATTTCAGATTGCCGATCTCACAATCCAGATCGCGCTGAGAGTCTTGTTTTTTCGAGTGGTCCGTCATGGCAGCCTCATTTAGGTGTTGCTGAAAAGCACGGGGAATTACACCTCCGCCAGCTCAGGCGCTATCGATGTCCGCTAGAGTCCGACTTTCACTTTGTAATCTTCAAGCTTCAACGGGACCGGCTCCAGTTGCAGCTCAGGACGCTCGATGCAGTTACCGCGGCGCAGATCATAACCATAGCCATGGCACGAACAACTGAGCATCGGACTCTCGAAAAGGGAGTCATCCAAAGGCCGTCCTCCCGTTGCACAAGCGTTTCGATATGCGTAAAACTCACCATCAAGCTTTAAGATCAGCACGTTAATGTCTTCGAAGTTAACTATCTTGAATTGACCATCTTCAATACTCTGGGACCGGATAACCGGCACCCAAGTATTTTCGGCCGTGCCGGCTTCTGGCTGTTTCCTCTTGATTTGCACCAGCGCCGGTTTGGACTCAGTTCGGGGTTTTTCAATCATGCGACCGAGAGCTGCGGCCGCCTTTGAGGTAGCTTCGATCTGTTCGGACATTCCTTCGATCTCTAGGCCCGCAAGATCGGGCGCCACCTCGCTCAACGCTTTTTCAATTTCAGCTTTAAGAACCACGATGGGGGGAGCGCCCTTGCCGCTGCGAATCAAGCGTATGCGGGCGCGCGCGTCATCAATTCCGAGCAGTTCGACGTCGCAACCCTGAGAGATGAGGTAGGGACGCAGATCGTTCAGTTTCGCAGCTACCCGGTCGTACAAGTTGACTGGCATGAGCCCATGTATCAGCAGTATCGACCGAATGACTTCATCGCTAGCCATCCGCGCAAGGATCTGGTCGCGGCGCGGCTCTGACTCCAATGTCGCGATCATGCGGCGAAGGGATTCGCCATAGAGTTGAAGGATTATTTGAACGAGGTCGAGAGCCTTTTCGCGCACCTCGGTATCGGGATAGAGCTCAAGCTGTTCGACCAGCAGATTGAGCTGACCAATCAACTCCTCGCCGTCCTTTTCCTCCAAATTACTTTCACTCATTTGCGTTAGTTGAACAATGCCTGCTCTTTCACAGCCTGGATTGCCTCATTAACTCTGGCGGCTACGACGGGACTAAACTCGAGCCCCCACTCCTCACTCTGCGGTTCCACCTCAACAATTCTCACATCGTTGGGTAAGACATCGAAATGCTTGCAAACGATTAGCAGATTATCCAGGTCTATTACACCGGTAATCGCTTCTTCGATTCGAGCCTGTATCTCCGGGCCCTCAGGAAGCTTTCCATCCCAGCGATACACGTCCAGCGTGCCCGGCTTTCGATCCCGTTTGGCGGCGCTCACAAAGACCGCCCTTTCGTATTTGGTCGGCGATGCCTCCAGCCACTGGTAGATCATGATCGGACCATAGTTCAGATCCTCGACGTGAACGCTGTCTGGCCAGTCCATGTCAGCCAGTGTTGGGAGCAAGACGCGACCGAAGGACATGTCGCCGAGGTTTGAATAACCGATGCCCGAAACTAAAACCATGATTTCAATTGCGGATTTCGAATGCGGAATGCGGAACGAAGAGACACAAGGCAGAAGCATTCTTTGGCGGCTTGCCAATTGGCAATCCAAAATCTGCAGTCTGCAATCGTCTCAGCCTTCGGCTGAACAAGCGCAGGTATTGACCTCACGCACGATCTCGCGTTCGCCGCCATAGATATGCGTCGTGCAGGGCATGCAGGGGTCGAAGCTGCGAATCGTCCGAAGCATGTCAACGCCCGTGAAGTCTTTAGGCTCCGAGAAATCTTCAAGAATCGGCGTGTTCAATACGGCCTCTTCGTATGGGCCGGGGTTGCCGAACGGGTCTTTCGGCGAGGCGTTGAAGGTTGAAGGCGTGACAATTTGGTAATTGGTTATTGCCCCTTTGTCGAGCGTAAGGTGGTGAGAGAGGTAACCCCGGCCCGCCCCCCAGAAGCCAACACCAATTCGTTCGCCCTTCGGTACCTCAAACTTGTTGCTGACTTTGTCTTCGCCTTTCCGCAGGTAGTCAAACGCTTTCAGCACCATGGTGTACGCGACCATCAAGTTGTATCCCATGCAATAGGCGCGGGCACGATTGCGTTCGAACGCGTTCCACACTTCGGGGATCTTCCACTCGAAATCCATCGAGGGCAGCATCGTTTTCGGCATATGAATCTTAAGACTGTGCCCGGTGGACTCAAGAAAATCGTTTTTCGGCATCAGTCCGGCAGCGGCGGTCGTCCAGATGCGCGCATACGCTCCCGCCTCGACAACCTGCCGGTCCCAGCGCGGCGCGGTACTCCAAGTGTAGCGATCTTTCCAGCTCTCTTTCGAGGGCTTGGGCATCGTTTCCTTATTCCACGGGTGATTCGGCGAGAGCGGTGCCCCGCTCGGGTCTGCCTTGAATCGCACGTTGCCGTTCTGATTCCAGTTCTCGTAGTAAGAATGCTCGACAAATTCTTCGAGGCCGAGGTTGATCTGCTGTAGTTTTGTCGTCACCAATTCGCCGTCGATGACGACGCCCGGAGTCGCCCAACGAGCTTCGCCCCACTCGTTGCAACGCTTGTAACTGGCATCGTAAGAATCGGGGTCGTCCCACATGCCGAGGTCGATCATGTTTTTGTCACGCGCGCCGATCTTTTTGTATTCAGGGTTGTACTCGTAGAAGAACTCGGTGAGATCGTCCCAGAGCAGGATCATTCGCTTGGTCCAGTCGATCATCTTCTGCAGCCGCGTGTAAGTCTCGTTGAAGTCGGTGATCGTCACCGTGCTCGACATACCGCCGGGGACCACCGTCTGCGGGTGCGGGTACTTGCCGAAGAGCACGGAGTAGGCTTCGCGCGGCGTGCGCGTCATCTTCAGGCCGTCAAGGTACAACTTGCCTGAGAGCGGGTTGAGCCCCTTCATGATGTCGCCGATAGTTTCGAACTGATGAACCTCTGCGTTCGGCGCCTTTGTGACTCGGGCTTTCTCCCACATCGCCGGGCTCGTAGCTTCAACCACGACCTGTGAGTAGTCCGGCCCCGCAAGCAAAAACAGGTGGAGCGGGTGGTCGTAAAGAAAATCGAGCGCGAGCGCGAGATTGCGAAGCACGGTGCCGAGCGGCGGGGGCGAAATCCCGAAGGCCATTTCAATGGCCTCGCACGCGGCGGTCGAATGCACCCCACCGCAGACTCCGCAGGCGCGGCTGGAGATGTAAATCGCGTCGCGCGGATCGCGCCCCTTCAAGATCACTTCGTAGCCGCGAAAGATCGTGGCAACCGAATTGGCTTCGAGAAATTTTCGTTCCTGTAAATCCGCCACCGCGTGAAACGAGAGCGCGCCAGCAACGCGCGTCACCGGTGAGATGCTGACATCCTTGATGTGCCCGTTGCGCGCGAGAAGTTCTTCGAGCTTTTCACGCTTAATCTCGCGCGGCTGGTAGGCGTAAGGATCAACGACGCCGCCTTTGAGATGCGCGGTGCCCTGCGCGTCGAATTCAACTGGAAGATTTTTGAAGCACATAAAGGGATTCTCCGGTGGTACTTGCTTCGTGACTCGATTTCCCTGGGTGTCAGTTTGAACGCAGCTCTCTTACTCAGACTCTATTGTCGGTTCTCTTCACACGCTCCTCGGGAAGCACCTGATAATCTTTGTCGTACACACGCTCGGGCAAGCTTTGGTAGCCTGGCGGAAATTTCTCCGCGAGTCGTTGTCGCCCGGGGCGCTCCGCGCCCTGAAACTGCATCGCCTCGTAGAAGAATTCGAGAATCTTGTGCGTGAGCGACATGCCGCCTTTTTCCATCGCCCAGCCGCTCGGCACCTTGTCGTGCCAGCGAATTTCGCGATTGCGCTCGCGCTGGCTGATGCGGCGAAGGGGGCGAATGATTGAACCCATCAGGCGTGAGGCATTGCTTGAAAGCATTGCACCCGGAGGCGCCTTGTAGAACGGCGCAAACTTATCGGGAAAGCCGGGCATAGTGCAACCAATGCAGGGTCCGCCCGCGTTCATGCAGCCACCCATGTGCGCGATTGCGCCTTTCTCCGTGATGTTGCACTGAACGACAGGCCCCCAGCAGCCAACTTCAACTAAACATTCTTTGTCTCCGTATTCTTTCGCGAATTTGCCTTCTTCGTAGAAACCAGCACGCCCACACTTGCGATGGACCGTATCCGAAAACTGCCACGCCGGACGGCCCAGTTCGTCAAACTCTGGCAACGGCCCGAGACCTTGAAGGAAGAGTAGAATAGCTTGCACGGCGTCCGTGAAGTTATCGCCAACCGGCGCGCACCCAGGAATATTAATTACAGGCAGGCCCAACGCGCTGCGATAATCCGCACCGAGCCAATCCATCACACTCATCGAGCCGGTGACGTTGCCGTAAGCTGCGGGGATGCCGCCCCACGTCGCGCACGTCCCGACCGCGATCATTGCTGCCGCGCCTGGCGCGAGCCGCTTCACCCATTCGGCCGTTGAGACTCGGCGACGTTTGTCGCTCGGAGCCCAAAGCGGCAGCGAACCTTCACCCGCAAACGGCTCGCCGCCGGCAGTCAGGTTCTCGTCGGGAATTGAGCCTTCGTAAGCGATGACGTAGGGGCCATCGAGTTCGCCCTGCTCGGCCTTCAACAGCGATTGCATGTAGTGGTCGCCGGATTCAAGTTGCAGGACGTAGTGATGAAGAATGACCAGCGGAATTCCGGGAATTGATCCAGTCAGCAGATCTTCGAGCGCGGGCTCGGTCGCGCCGCTGACCGAGACAGTGCAGCCATCGCAACTCATTCCAGCCAGCCAAAAAACGTAGACTTTCTCGAGTGGGCCGAGACTCTTTTGACTCTTCCCATGCGACGCGACGATGTCTTCAGCCAACTCTTCCATCGTGCGACGCCCGACGTTGCCCACCTGATCCGGCAAGCTCACGGTTGAAGACACCCGTTGCAGGTGACTTCCAGCCTCGCCAACTTGTTTCTCTGGTATCTCTCCCATTGCGTCCCCTTTTAATTAGCACAGACTTCAGTCTGAGATTGTTTGACCGCCCTACACAGACCGAAGTCTGTGCTACCGCAACAAAGCAGCGCCGACCGTACCGACGTTGCGATCCACGTTGCCGAAGTGTGCGGCGACAGATTCAAGCCCGCCCGCGAGAGCAGTCAGTCCTCCGTTGAGCGTTTCCACTCCGCCCAGCATCTCGGTCTCTTTCTCAATTGCGCGGACGCCGAAGTTAACCTTCTCGATGTACTTGCGAACAGACTGTAGTGTTCGCAGGACAACAAAGAGCGAGACCACCAGAGCTATCAACAACGCTGCGGCCAGAAGTGCGGTTAGCACTGTGAGCGTTAGTTCCATATCTAGCCTCTCTTCTCCGCCAGGGCACGTCCGACTGAACCCAGCTTTTCCGCTATCGATGCCGAACCCGCTTCAATCGCGACGGCAGCGCTCAAAATCCTTCCGGCCACGCCCTTTGTAGTTTCAAGCTTTGAGATCAAAGCAGTGTTAGTTTCAATCCCGCGTGCCGCGGGCAGCGTAATGTGCGCAAGCTGAAGAATGTCGCGCTCGGTTCTCAGAATCAGGAAGACGAGCTTGAGTATTACGAGGGTCAGAATGAGCGCTACGACGAGCGTAATTGACCAGACGACAATGATTGCGGTTTCCATGATCCCTCCTCTGCAGATTCCTAAACGGTTTCTCCGATGCCCAGCCGTTCTGCTACAAAATCCAGGCTGTCATCTGTCGAAGTCAGGTGTTCATCCACTAGCGTCAACCCGTCCCTGACGCCTACCAAGCCACCGTTGATCGCTTCAATGTGTTCTTGCAACAGCGCAGTGTTCGTCTCCGTTTGAACGAGTGCGCGTTCCACCGCCGCCAGAGCACTGCCAATCTTCCAAAGATAAATGAAGATCGCTATTA
>Ga0214473_10007748_pt1 | contig 12714 bp, 13 predicted proteins | sample RVTome_7_FD_203509 | JGI IMG/M metagenome (GOLD analysis project Ga0214473, IMG submission 203509) | Soil microbial communities from uranium-contaminated site in the Upper Colorado River Basin, Wyoming, United States - RVT98D197 | ecosystem: Environmental > Terrestrial > Soil > Contaminated >... | reverse complement strand
TTGTGAAGGTCCGATATGGCGAAAATCAGATCGAGGGGAAAGTCCGGGGCCGAGGGATGGGCCAATCGCACGACGACATCGTGCGCCATTGGATTAGCATCGTGCCAGTCGGAGGCGACGGCAAACTCCTTGGCGCGCAGGGGCTCAATGTATGGGCAAGGCATGGTTGAGTTGGCCAGAATGAGCAAGCCTACATCGTGAGTGGCACGGGGGCGGCCATAGGCCCCTAAGGCCAACGCTCCAATCAAGCAATAGGGGAGCGGGGGAGTGGACAGTGCATCGACAGCTGTGCTCAACACGTCTAGATAGCCGAACTCGTAACCTTCTGATGGGGGCATGGCTGCAGGCCTGTCGGATCAATTGGCGCAGTTTACCGGCTCAAAGGCTCTCGTTCTAATCCGAGCGATTTCCTAAAGGCCTTCATCAGGGCGAGTTGTGCATCAGAAAGCCGACAGACTTGCAATATCCCTTCAGCAGGAGTGGCGGGATAGTCGCTGGGATCAATCTGCGCCGCCGTCACATGCAGCTTGCGGAGCCAAATGGGTGGGTCGTCGGGATCAATCGGCATGGGGCCATGATAGCGCAGAAAGAAGGAAAAGCCTATCCGGAGGATAAGCCGAGATCGCTACTTAATCTGCGGTGGGACGTTGCCTTCTTCAATTTCGGCCAGGTAGTCAATCATCAGGCTGGCTGGTTAGGAAGACGTTTGTAACTGCCTGAAAAGGTGTGAGACATGTAGGGCTAGCCTGCTTCGCTGGATTGTTCCGTCCAAAACATGGTCTGCGCGACGGCGTTTCTTGGCCAATGGCATTTGGCTTCTGATGCGGCGCAGCGCTTCGGCGCGGGAAAGGCCGTTTCTTTTTTTGAGGCGCGCGATTTGGGTGTCGCGGTCGGCGGTGACCACGATGATTTTATCGACGCGTTTGTCCACGCCGGCTTCGAAAAGGAGCGGCACTTCGTAGATGACCACAGCATAGGGGTTGCGTTTGGCAACCCGACGAACCAGTTGTTGTTGTTCGCGGGCGACGCGGGGATGGATGATGTGTTCGAGTTGTCGAAGTTTTGCCCGATTGCGGAAGACGATGCTCCCGAGGGCCTGTCGGTCGAGGGAGCGGTCTGGGTTGAAGACTGTCTTCCCAAATAGTTTGACGATGTCTCGCCAGGCCGGTTTACCTGGCTCCACGACGACCCGAGCCAGTTCGTCGGCATCGATGACGACCGCGCCGCATCGCTTGAATATCTTCGCGACGGTGCTTTTGCCGGTGGCAACGCCGCCTGTGAGGCCAACTAGAATCATGGCGTGGAGGATAGCACGCGAACTCTCGCCTCACAATCAACCCCGATTGACTTCCGGCGGAGGAGGCTTGTATGAGTTTCTGCATGAAACAGCATCTGGCTCTCGGCCTGATCGCGGCGCTTGGGTTCTGGGGCTTCAGCTTGGTGTGGGCTGATGAGGGGCCGCCACTTGGTCCTCGGACCATTATGGTTGCGCTGGATGGAACCGGGGACTACGCCTCTCTCCAGGAAGCGGTCGATGCCGCCAAGAAAGGCGACACCGTCTTCGTCAAGGCAGGCCACTATCCGCAGGACGTGACCATTCACAGCAAAGAAAAGATCAAGTTCGTCGGGGCTGGAGTGGATCAGGTGACGATTCTGGGGCGTGATATTGTGGTGGGTGCTCTCCATGTGGGCAAGTGGCCCTATGGGGCGACGGACATTGAAATCAGTGATATGACCATTAATAACCAAGGGGGGCATGCCGTCGGTCTCTTCAATGGGCAAGGGATTGTCCTCCGCCGGATCAAGATCGATGGGATGTTGTTCAGCCAGCAAGTCCACGATGTGCGGATAGAAGATTGTGTCATCGGGGGGAGCGAGACGACCGGCGCTCAGTTTGCCGATTCAGAAGCCGTCCTCATCGGGAATTTTATCCATGATAACGATCATGGCGTCTCGATTGCCGGCAAGTCGAATGTGCGGTTAGAGCGAAATGTGATTACCCGAAGTCTTTTTGAAGCCGTCGTTGTCAGCGGTCGTGCCCGAGCCGTGCTGGTGAGCAATACATTAGTCAAGAATGGTGGCGGCGCGGCGTTTCTCGGGCAATCACAGAGTGACGTCACAGGCAACGTGGTCGGGTTGAATCGAGTTGGTTTTGTGATTGCCCCATCCAGTCAGACCAGCACCTCTTTCAATGCGTTCTACAACAGGGATGGTGATTATCTACGAGAAGGTAATCCGAACCAACCGGCTCCGGAACTCAAAGCCCAGTCAGATATTACCGGCGACCCGTACTTTGTTGACCCAGGGCATGACGATTTTCGCCTTCGCCTCGATACGCCGCTTCTCAAGATCGGTCATTTCCCATACCTCGGCGCCCTTGCACCTGCTTCAACCGCTGCACGTCGATCGACTGAAAAGTAGCTTTAAATCAATACGATAGGACTTTCCATCAGAGCACGGATCTCCATGTGCTATGCTACCTATACGCCGAAAGTCAGATAGGTGATGAATCTCTGGCGTAGGAATTGCTGATCCGACTGTTCAGAGAAATTACGAGGCGACCGTGGCAAGTTACCGACAAGAGCTGGAAAAGCGTGGAGCTGACGGGATTCCGTCACTCGACGACGTTGAATCAGGCAAACTGGTCGGTGCCGTCCTTCCCATGTCCGAAAAGGCCCAGATCCAGATGCGTAATAGCATCGAAGTGATCGATTACCTCCTCAATCAAGAACGCGTCGTCTGGAGCTGACGGCCGTGTTTCCCACTCCCTGAATCCCCGATCCAAAGTCGCTATCTTGACAGGCCCTCTTGCGTCTTCGTACGCTCCTTGACTACATCTTTCCCTTCTAACGAGGAGACACCCCAATGGCATGCGTTCACCTGCATCCCAGGAGCCTGTCCGACATTGCCCATTCTACTGCGGTGAACAATGCACAGGCATCTGCTTTGTTCTCGACCCAGAAAAATCCTCAACGTATTCCGGCGAATATGCCTCCTGTTTTTCGGGGCCTGCGGTCGCGCATCTGCCCGCGCCTTCTTCGCCTCGTGACGAACGTCAATGCCGGACAGGCTCCTAGTCGTTCTGTGCCTATGGCGTATCGGTTCATGATTGCAACGGCGTTCATGGTGCTGATGCCTTATACGGTGCCGGCTTCTGATGAATTGCCGAAAGAGGCAGTCTTGCCGATGGGTCTGGCAGGCAAGGCGATCCAGGCATCGTTGGATGCCTGCAACAAAGATGGCTACCGGGTGAGCGTGTCGGTCGTGGATCGAGCCGGCGTGCTTCGCGCCATGGCCCGAGCCGATGGGGCCGGGGCGCATACGGTCGATAGCAGCAGGAAGAAGGCCTATACCGCGGCTAGTCTCCGCCGTCCTACGACCGAGCTGGCTGAGCTGATCAACAAAGTGCCGACCTTGCAATCGCTTCGCGAGATGAACGATCAGGTGCTGATGCTGGGGGGCGGACTCCCGATTGAGATCGGCGGTGAGATCGTCGGAGGGATTGGCGTTGGTGGGGCACCAGGCGCACACCTCGACGATGCCTGTGCTCAAGCAGGGCTGGATGCGATTGGCGCTGTGCCGAAAGTTCCAGCAACCAAGTGATATGGGCGTATCCGGCAAGGTACTTGGTCGGCCTGCTCCTACTTCTGGCGGCCTGCAACAGCGATGTGCCGGTGCCGGCCTCTGTCGAGTTCTCGGCAGATCAGGTGCACCTGACGATCACCAGAACCGCCACCAATCCGTTCCTCTCACGGCACGATCTTCGGCTCACGCTCGTAGGACCTGGAGGCTGTTCCACCGAGGTTGCGCTGTTCCCCAATACGGGGTATGCGAGCCGACGGAATCTCTATCAAGCGGGAGCGGGTTTGCTCTACGTGGTGGGCCAGTTCGATGCCCGCGTCATCGATTCTCTACACTGCACGATCACGCTTGCCGAGTTTCGCACCCTCGATCGCTACGTGACATTCCTCGGCAGCTTCGACGAGAACGAAGAGAAGCGCTGGACATACTTTCCCGCCAGTCAGCGGCCAGAACTCCCCTTTGAGAAACGGTGAGGAAGGGGAACGGCGATGTCGGACAGGCTCCTACTGGGAGCTTCGGTCTTTGAAGGTGAGTTCAGAGACGGCGGACTTGTCCAGCTCGCCTTTGCCGAGTGCGACCAGTTGCAGGTATTGATCGTAGGTCGCTTGAGCTAACGGGACGGTGAGCCCGGCGGTCTTCGCTAACTCGAGGGCGATGCCTGAGTCCTTGGCTGCATGGGCAGCCGAGAAGTAGCAGTCATGGGCGCGGTTCTGCATATCCTCGCCGTCCGTCTCTAATACCCGCGACGCGGCTCCCGTCTGGGCGAAGATGTCTCGCAACATCGTCAGATTGAGGCCGAGCGCTGCTCCAAGCCCAAGCCCTTCTGCCAGTGCGGCCGTATTGCAGTTCATCACCATGTTGACGAGGGCTTTGACCTTCGCGGCTTCTCCTGCCGATCCGATATAGCGCAGGTGCGCGCTCAGTTTTTCCAAGAGCGGCTTCGCCGATTCGAACACATCCGGACGCCCACCGCACATGAGGTATAACGTACCTTGGCGCGCCTGCGTGATGCTGCTGGCCATGCAGGCTTCGAGGCTCTGGCCTCCATGTTGCGTCACCAGAGTTTCGACATCGATGTGCACAGCGGGAGAGAGGGTGGCGCAGTTCACGAAGAGCCGGTCCTTGGCGTGGCGAAGAAGACTTTCCGTGTCGGTGGTGGAAAATATCTGGCGCATCGAAGCGTTATCGGACACGACAGTGAAAATGATGCCCGCGACTTCTGCAACCCGGGCGGGAGTCGCAGTCGCTTCACATCCAAGTTCGGTCGCAAGGTCGGTGGCCGTGGGCTGATCCCTATCGTATACGGCTACGATTGTTTCCTGTCGATCCCGCAAACGCCGGGCCATGTTGGCCCCCATCCGTCCGACTCCCACGAAGCCGATCCTCCAATCAGACTGCTTCATCCGTGCCCCACCGTTCGTGTTAGCATGCGCGCAAGTGTAACATACCTCTAAGGAACCATTAACGAGGACGTGAGGGAGGTTTGTGCGTGCATCAACCCATTGTCGGATTTCATTTGGACGAATACGGTGATTGGGTGGCCGATCTACAATGCGGCCATGGTCAGCATGTGCGCCACCAGCCACCGATGACGAATCGGCTCTGGGTCTTGACGGAGAAAGGCCGGAGACAGCATCTCGGAGAGACCTTGAGTTGCAAGAAGTGTGACGAAGCGAGCGGCAGCTTCCTGAAAGGTTAAGGCTCAGGCCAAGGCTGAGGTGAAGGCAGTCAAATCTTTGCTCAGCCTTGACCTCGACCTCAGCCTAGTTGACTCGCTGCGGACCATTGAAGTTACTGGCGCGCCACAACAGCTTTTCCGCACCCTACTATTCTAGGGTGGTGACGTTCAGGGAAGGTTCTGCTTTCATGTCGAGGCCGGGGCCTGACCAGGGTTGCAGGCGCGAACCTTCATATCGGTAGCCACCCGTGACCGGATCACTGGCCAGCAAGAGAGGGGTGTCGAGGTCGAGCACGTCGAAGCCGCCGAGTCCCAGGACCAGGCTGAAAGAGCAGCCCATCGCCATGCGTGTTTCGACCATCCCGCCGATCATCAACTTGAGGCCAGACGCTTTGGTGAAGGAGACAATCTCCACGGCTTCGGCGACGCCGGTCTTCATGATCTTGATGTTGACATAGTCAGCCGCGCCTCGGGCGACGACCTCTTGCGCGTCCGCGAGCGAACGGACTGATTCATCTGCCGCAACGGGAATACCGGTCTCTCGGCGGATCGCCGCCATGCTGTCGAGGTCGTCACGCACCACCGGCTGTTCAAGCAACACCATCGTCCCGCCACAGGTCTTCACCCCCTGTGCAAACGTCAGGCAGTCTTGGCGCGAGAAGCCCTGGTTGCCATCGCCGATGAACGAGATGCCTGGGAATGCGCGATGCACGGCTTCCAGACGCCGGATGTCGTTCTGGACATCCTTGCCGACCTTCATCTTGAAGAGGCGAAATCCCTTCGCGTACCATCCGCGCGCCAGGGCAACGGTTTTGTCGAGGTCGGTGATGGGAATAGTGATATCCGTCTCCCGCTCTCGCACATCCGCGCCACCCCAAAGTTGCAACATCGGGATGTTCGACGCGCGGCAGTAGGCATCGATGACGGCGGTTTCAAGCCCACAACGTGCCGCTGGGTAAATGAGAGCTTGTTCAGATAGCAAGCGCCCAACTTCCTTGTAGTCTGCGGCTGAACGACCAAGGACGGCTTTGCCGAGCTGGTGAAGTGCTATAAGGCAGCTCTCGCGAGTTTCTCCTCCGACTTCGGGGAACGGCGCCGCTTCCCCATAACCCTGTACGCCATTGGTCAGCGTGATTCGAAGAAAAACGTTCTCCGCAATCGTTCGTGCGCCGGTGGCGACGACGAAGGGGTCAGTGATGGGCACATCCACCGGCCAGAATTCCACTTTATGTATGGTGACTGACATGGCGTGCATTGGACAGAAAGGGGCCTGCTCCTTAGCCCACATTATTCATGAACGCTTCTGCTGCAATCGCCGATGCCTGACTCAAGAGAGACGGGCGAGACTGGCGGGAAACGTACGACTGGCAGGGACAGGGCTCATACGTCGCGCGAGTCTCGCTCTTCGCGCTTGTCGCGCGCCACTTCGCTGGCTAGACTGGCTCACCCATATCGATCATTTTCCCAGGGGAATGCGCTGTTTGAGTAGCCCCGCACTTCCCAGAACCCCTTTTCATCTTTATCGGAAAATGTAATCTCTTTCACCCACTTCGCCCCTTTCCAGGCATAGCGCTTCGGGATAATCACGCGGACCGGCCCTCCGTGTTCCTTCGTGAGGGGCTTGCCGTTCCATTTGTACGTCAGGAGCACGTTCCGATCGTCGCAGGCTTCAAGCGGCAAATTGGTGGTGTAGTCGTCGAACGATTTGAAGTGGACGAACTTTGCCAAAGACAGCGGCTTCACCACGGACAGAATGTGTTTGAAACTGACCCCTTCCCACTCGTTGTCGAACCGGCTCCAGCTCGTCACGCAGTGGAAGTCTGAGACGTCTTTGAACTGGGGCTGGGCGAGAAACTCTTCCCAGGCCCACGTGATGGGATTAGCCACGAATCCGCCAATGGTGAGCTTCCATTCCGAGAGTGGAATGTCAGGCTTTTGCCCGAGATCGAGCACAGGCCAAGTCTCGACGAGATGTTGTCCCGGTGGCAGGCGGGCATCGCCTTCGTAAAACACTTCCCGTTCTTCACCGCCACGCCGGGCCTTGGCCCACTGTTCTTTTGTTTTGGTCAAGCGAGTATTGTCGTCCATCGTGGTGGCCTCCTCGTACAGAGTAGGACAGGAGACGGAGAGCTTACAAGCAGGAAAAGCAGAATTATGAAAGAGGTTGTTCTTTGAGAAGCCTGTCGATCACAGCTTGGAACTCGGCAAAGGGTTTAGCACCAACCAAGGGGCGGCCGTTGATGAAAAACGTCGGCGTGCTGGTAATGCCGAGCTTGAAGCCATCCTCAATGTCTTTGGCCACCTCTTCGCGATAACGGCCTGTACTTAGGCAAGTGGCATAGATATCCGGCTGAAGGCCCAGTTCCTTCGCCAGTGCAGGAAAATCCCATCCCTTCCCCGGGGTCTGTCGGTCAAACAAGAGATCGTGGTACTCCCAATACTTGCCTTGCTCTCCTGCGCATTGGGCGGCTTCGGCGGCTTGTGGCGCATAGGGGTGGTTGGGACCGGGATAATCCCGGTAGACAATACGGATCTTTTTACCGTAGAGACGGCGAAGTTCCTTTAGCACTCCCACGCTCTTTTGACAGTAGGGACATTGAAAGTCTGAAAACTCCACGATGGTGACCGGCGCATCAACAGGTCCGATCGAAGGATCGTCGTCAACGCTGACCGTGAGGATTGGCGGCTCCTGGGGCGGCAGGACAATGCGAATATCAGTGTTGCGGCGAAGGGAGACCAGCAGTGCCTGCCGAATTCTGGCCTGTTCCTGAAGGTCATTCGATGCGCCATGGCTCGGGCTATCCTGTGTCGTGCCGGGGCTCAGCCGTTTGACCGGAGCCGGGAGATTTGCAAGCCGGGCGACGGATTCCGATTGTGAAGCCTCGGCCAGGAGCTGTGAGACACTCATCCCCTTTCGGGATGCCTCCGTCGCCAGCAAGGTCTCCTCGATTTTCCGTTGGAGCGCTTGGTGCAACAGTTGGTTGCGCTGTTGGTCTGCTTGGTAGAGGGAAAGGGCCGCAGCCTGCTCAACCTCTCGCAAGGTGATCGAGCGGGTACCCACAGTTGCGACAACCGGATTCCCAGCGGTGGTCGGCTTCGGCTCATACGCTTGGAATGGCCAACTGATACTAAGGAGACCGGCGAAAAGGACAAGGAGGCCAAGGGCGGTCAGGATTCTGGAGCTTGGTATCGTTGTCATCGGATAGAGGGCGTCGGTGTCATTTCACTCGGATATCCACTAAAAACCATAGCTAGGACATCCTCGAAAATCCATCATTTCTTGATAATCCACGCCTGTAGCAGTACCTGCGATACACCCGGTTTGATCTGCTGAGAAGCGGGAATCGATAAAACAGGTATTTGTTTGAGCCATCTTCAGCTGCGCAACACAATCGGCGATTTCACAAGATGACCGTCCATGGCTGTGGTCGCCTGGCAGTCTGAGAAACAACGAACATCGATCCCGTGAAGCTGACAAGAGCAATGGTGCCGATGTGCCATGGATGTTGTGAAATTGGTGCAGCATGGCGGTCCACGTCTCTTGGACAGAGCTCCTAAACAACCCGAGAACACTCCATGGCAAGTACTTGGCGCATGTTCGACTTGTTTATGGAACGGCCATGGAGGCTATCCCCTCGCTCGTAGGTATCCCCTCCCTCCAAGCGGGGAATGGTGCAAGAGGCGAGAACGCCATACCCTGAGGATCATTGTCTGCGTAAGGCTCTAGCGCCGCAGCATCTAGGGAGCATGCGGGTCATTCAGTCATTGTCTGTCAGGAATGATCGCGGGATGTCTTGAAACGTTCAACTGGGATAGGGCGCTGATCGGCACGAGCAGCAGTGTTCTCCATGTGACGGGCATGATTTCGCTCTCCCGGCTGCGGTTTGCGGGAGGAGGGCATCAGAGATCGCAAAGATTCAGGTTGGAAACCTGGGAAGGGGCTAGTCCATGTCGGCTCACGACAGAGAAGAGAACCACGAAACAGTCGGAACTCCAACAGCCACGTTGGATATCGCACCGGAACTCTCGATCGTCATGCCATGCCTGAATGAGGCAGAGACGGTCGGCACCTGCATCCAAAAGGCTCAAGAATTTCTGCACCGGTACAAGGTGGCGGGTGAGATTGTCGTGGCCGATAACGGGAGCACCGACGGATCGCAAGAAATCGCAACCCTCATGGGAGCGCGAGTCGTGTATGTGGAGGCGAAGGGATATGGCAATGCGCTCATGGGAGGCATTACGGCGGCGCGAGGTCGCTACGTCATTATGGGTGACGCAGACGACAGTTACGATTTTCTCGATCTCAGCCGGTTTGTTGACAAGTTGCGCGAAGGTCATGATCTCGTGATGGGATGCCGGTTGCCATGGGGGGGCGGGACCATCAAGCCCGGAGCGATGCCCTTCCTGCATCGATGGTGGGGCAATCCAATGTTTACCGTCATGGCCCGTCGATGGTTCGGAGCTCCGATTAACGATGTGTATTGCGGCTTGAGAGGATTCTCGAAGGCCTTGTTCCATCGCCTTAACCTGCGCTGTGTCGGCATGGAATTTGCCACCGAGATGATTGTCAAATCCAGCTTGTACCGGGAGAAGATCGCCGAAGTGCCGATCACCCTCCATCGAGACGGGCGCACCTCTCATCCTCCGCATCTCAAGACCTATCGAGACGGCTGGCGCACACTGCGCTTTTTCCTGATGTACAGCCCGCGATGGTTGTTCGTGATCCCGGGCGCGATCCTCATACTCTTGGGCATGATCGGCTATGCTGTCGCCATTCCAGGTTTGACGATTCATGGCATGACCTTCGATGCGCATACGTTGCTGTTTGCCAGCCTGGCCATCCTGTGCGGATACCAATCCATTCTCTTTGCGATCTTTTCGAAGACGTTTGCCGTGAGTGAAGGCCTCATGCCGGAGGATCCCAGACTCACAGAGTTCTTCAAAACGATGTACCTCGAGCGTAGCTTGTTGCTGTCCGTGGCGGGTTTGCTTCTAGGGTTAGGGTTGCTGCTTGCGGCTATACAGGAATGGCGACTCGTGAGTTTTGGGCACCTCGATTATGCCAAGACGATGCGATTGGTTGTTCCGGGAGCCACGCTCACGGCGCTCAGCTTTCAAACAATCCTCTCCAGCTTTTTCGTCAGCATTTTGGGGATGCGCCGGCAATGAACCTCCTTGAGCTTCTACATGAGGGCTATATCCAGCAGAAACGGCTGGATGGTCTTGTTCGTCATCTGAAAGACGTCATGCCCAAGAATGCGTCTGTGTTGGATGTGGGTTGCGGGGACGGACGTTTGGCTGCACTTCTCCGCGAAAAACGCCCCGATCTTCTCGTGCAAGGCATCGAAGTGATGACGCGAGATAAGGTGCGGATTCCGGTTCAACATTTCGATGGGCTGACCATTCCATACAAATCGGCCAGCATTGACGTCGTGATGTTCATCGACGTCCTACATCACACCGCCGATCCGGTTTCGCTCTTGCGGGAGGCGGCTCGTGTGGCTAGAAAGAGCATCATTATCAAAGATCATCTGGTCGATGGGTTTCTGGCTGAGTCCACATTGCGCTTCATGGACCGTATCGGGAATGCCCGATACGGCGTCGCTCTCCCCGGCAAATATTGGCGGCTCAGCCAATGGGAGAATGCGTTTGAAGCGCTTGCCCTAACTCCGGTGGAGTGGCGAGAGAAGTTGAAGTTGTATCCCAAAGTCGTTGATATGTGGTTCGGTCGATCGCTGCATTTTGTGGCCAGATTAGAGACGGCGTAGAGGCATGCTCACAATAGCGAGTCTTCCAACGATAGTTCCAGGACAGGTTCTGAATGTCACTGCGTGGGAGGCTGCGTACAGCCGCTTTGAGACCCCAGAGCAAGAAATCCATAAATTCATCAGGCGCCTCATCGCCCTGGGCGCGTCGTCATGGGAAAGAGAAAGCGACATTGTAGAGCTGTTTTGCGGACGGGGAAATGGCCTGGTCGCGCTCGCCAAGCTGGGCTTCTCGCGGATAGAAGGGGTTGATCTATCACCATCGCTCCTGTCGCAGTACACAGGGCCTGCGCGCTGTCATGCTGCCGACTGTCGTGCGTTGCCGTTCGACGACGGTTCGAAAGACATGATCATCATTCAGGGAGGTCTGCACCACCTCCAAACATTACCAGAAGACCTCGATCGGTGCCTGAGCGAAATGCACCGCGTACTCAAGGCAGACGGGGAGGTGCGGATCGTCGAGCCCTGGCTCACGCCGTTCTTGTCCTTCGTGCACTGGGTGTGCGGGCGCAAGATGGCCAGGCGGCTGTTCTCGAAAATCGACTCTCTAGCGACGATGATCGAACATGAGCATAAAACATATTACCAATGGCTTAGGCAGCCTGGATGTGTGTTGAATACGTTCGATCGATACTTCGTTTCAGAGCACAACGCCTGTCGATGGGGCAAACTGATGTTCGCCGGCCGGAAACGTAACGGGAAAGTCTGATTTGCCCACCAAGGAAATGCTGGAGTCGTTCATGCTCACGAAGGGGACAACCACTGTTGGTCATGTTGGGCGGGATAAGACAATGGTGATGGGAATGCCCGTCATTACGAGCTACGAAGAAGTGACCAGGCGAGTAGTGATCCTGTCGCTGCTCTATTTAATCCCCGCAATATGGATCCTCCAGCCGGTCATCTTTGACGCGGATATCTGGTGGCATCTGGAGGCCGGCAAGTGGATGGTGGAGCACGGTACGCTTCCAGCCACGGACCCGTTCTCCGCCTATGGCGAGGGCAAGCCTTGGGTGGCCTACAGTTGGCTGTTCGAGGTAGGAATGTATGGCCTAGTCCAGGCGTTCGGAGAAGTCGGGATCATTTTGTATACGCTGGTTGGGGTTTGGCTGATCATGATGGTACTACATCGGATCATCGCAACCCGTACCTCCAACTTCGTTTTTATCTGCGGATTGATGGCTGTGAGTATCATCACGCTGTCTAGATTGTTCACACCGCGCCCATGGCTACTGACGATTCTGTTTTTCGCAATTACCTTGGAAGTCGTGTTATTGATTCGTGAAGGTAAGGCTTCCCGATGGATGTGGCTCTTACCCTTCGTCTATGTCCTATGGGCAAATGTGCATATCCAATTCATCTATGGACTGGGTTTGCTAGCCCTAGCTTGTATAGCGCCGGTAATGGATCGAGTTGCGCAGTTGTTTATGCAAACTCGACCGGTGATGGCTTGGGGCTCGCCTGGATGGAAGAAGCTAGTCGGTCTTACCGTTTTATGCATACTGGCCACACTAGTAACACCGTACCATGTTCATCTATATCGGGTGGTCGTCGAACTTTCGGTTCAAACCGGCATGTGGGAATACGTACAGGAGATGCAAGCACCAACATTTCGTACGGCGGGGGACTGGGCTATGTTGGGATTCTTTTCCCTGGTACTGGTGCAGCTCGGTCGTGGGACGTGTTGGTCAG
>Ga0214473_10007747_pt1 | contig 12716 bp, 8 predicted proteins | sample RVTome_7_FD_203509 | JGI IMG/M metagenome (GOLD analysis project Ga0214473, IMG submission 203509) | Soil microbial communities from uranium-contaminated site in the Upper Colorado River Basin, Wyoming, United States - RVT98D197 | ecosystem: Environmental > Terrestrial > Soil > Contaminated >... | reverse complement strand
TGTATTGCAGATATCAATACGGTCCGAAAACCTGATCTCGTTGTCATGGATGCCATCCGCATCCTGACCACCAACGGTCCAAAAGGGCCTGGAAAGACCGTGGATATCGGAGAGGTCATTGCCTCTACGGATATCGTGGCAGCAGACGCCTATGCGGCCTCCTTCTTTAAGAACCCGAAGACGGGAAAGCCCTTTAAGCCGGAAGAGGTCAAGTTCGTCAAGATTGCCTACGATATGGGACTGGGAGAGATTGATCTCTCAAAAGTTCGGATGAAAAGAGTCACCGCAACATGACGAAGACGATTTTGTCCTTGAGAAGGGTCTCCCAAGCCCTCTTTTTTGCTTTCCTGGTTTATCTCATCATCCATACCGCCTTCCCCCTCGACCTGAAGATCCCGGTCGATCTCTACCTTCGGCTCGACCCTCTCATCGCGATCGTGACACTCCTTACCGGAAAAGAGTTTATCGGAAGGATGCTTCCCGCCCTCGGGGTCCTTCTCCTCGTTATCATCTTCGGGAACTTCTTCTGCGGGTGGTTCTGCCCCATGGGCAGCGCCATCGATTTCTTCGACCGCTTCCTCTTCCGTGAGAAGAAACGAACCAAGGGATTCAATGACCAGCCTCTCAGAAGACTTCGCTATGGGGTCTTTGTCTTCACCCTCGCTGCAGGCCTGATGGCCTGGCAACTGCTCTATCTCTTTGACCCCATCAGTCTCATCACACGGAGCCTGGTGATCTCCGTCTATCCGCCGGCCATCTTCGTGTTCAACCATCTTATCCCAAAAATCCAGGCCTTGCTTCCACGGAATCCTTATATCCTATCGGAAACCCCCTTGCCGGTCTTCAAGGTCAACCTCTTTATCTTCGCCATCTTCTTGGCCATCCTCGCCCTGGGAGTCCTCCGGAAGCGATTCTGGTGCCGTTATCTCTGTCCCCTTGGCACTCTTTTTTCGCTCACATCCCGTCTCAGGATTTTCAGGCGTGCCGTGACCAACGCCTGTACTCGGTGTCTGAAATGCGTCAAGGGCTGTCCTGTGGGAGCCATTCCGCAGGAAGATCCCCAACACTTCCGCCAGCAAGATTGCATCTCCTGTTTCTCGTGTCTCGAGTGTCCTCCCGAGGCTACCTCGTTTCGTCTGGAGTCCCCTCGTTGGGAGTCTCCGGAACCTGTGTCCATGTCCAGGCGATATCTCCTGGGATCGATGATCTTCGGTGTCTTTTCGGCACTCACCATTAAGGTCAACCCCCTCCAGACGGAGAGCGGCCTCAGGAACAATCGGCTTATCCGGCCGCCGGGAGCCCTTCCAGAAGAGGAGTTCGTCTATACATGCACGGGCTGCGGGCAGTGTCTCAAAGTCTGCCCCAATAACGCCCTTCAATCGGCGGTCCTGGAGGCGGGCCTCGCAGGCCTGTATACCCCGAGACTTGTCCCCCGCATCGGTTACTGTGAAGAGATGTGTAACTTCTGCGGTCAGGTCTGCCCGACAGAAGCCATTCGTCCCATCTCCATAGAAGAAAAACGCCTCCTCCAGATCGGCCTCGCCCATATCGATAAGACGCGGTGTATTGCCTGGGATACGGACAAGATCTGCCTTGTCTGTAATGAACAGTGCTCCTATCAGGCGATCATCGGGGACGAGAAAAAAAGACCCGTTGTCAAAGAGGAGAAATGCACAGGCTGCGGCATATGCGAAGCCAAGTGTCCCGTCGATGGAGAATCGGCGATCATTGTCTATGCCTCCGGCATTCAGAAGAAGCTGACTCCTGAACCTAATTCGAATGGAAAAGGAAAAGGTGAACAGGAAATGCTCCCGAATCTATCTTCTTGACACACGATTGCCACTTTCATATACTTGTCTTGCCTAAGAACGAGTTCTTATCAAATTAAACCGTTAGGGAAACCCAGCTGCGAGATCTTACAGCAGATGCCTTGGTGACAATGGTCAGCGGAAGAGGTACCGTAAGGTCGTGATGAACAAGAAAGGAAACCGACCAAGGCCTTCAGGAGGTAAATATGTTAACCCTTAGCACGTGGGATGACTATTTTGTCCATCAGACGGAGGAACCCATCGAAAGGGTGGCTGGGAAGGAGCAGCACCGGCTCGATTCATGCTACGTCGCGGTGATGGGGGTCAAAGAGGACGTCTTCTTGGCTACTGGCTTACGGAGCTATCCCAACACAAGAAACATGCCGGCCTACGCTCTGGCCTGGAAAGATGGCATCCAATACAACTTCAGGGCCACGCGGGAGATAAGAAACGACCGGGCAGATACGGTTGTGGGCCCTCTCTCCATCACTATTGTGCAGCCCCATAAACAATGGAAGCTCAAGCTAGAGGAGAATGAACATGCACCCATAAGCTATGATTTGGAACTGGAAGCGGTGACGGTCCCGTATCTCATCAAGACCACAGCGTCAGCGACGAGGTTCGGAGACAACTTTTGCCACTTGGCACAGCCCTGTCGATACAACGGCCGCCTTGTCATAGCGGGACAGGAGTACCAGGTGAAGGACTGGATTGGGCCGCGGGACCGGTTCTGGGGAGTCCTCGTGGGACAAGAAGTCAGCCTTCATCTCTGGATGATGGCGCAGTTCGAGGGTTTCAATGTCTTCGTTTTCCACGAGGAGCAGGCAGACGGTAGCATTCGCTTCAGCGAGGGGGCCATCATGACGGAGAAACAGAATGTGCCCCTGGCTCATATAGAACATAACCTCGTCTTCGAATCAGGCACACGGCGGTTAAGCTCTGCCCAGTTCGGGCTCACTGCTACCGACGGTTCGCAACTCGTCCTTCAAGTGACGACGTCAGAGGTAGGAGTCAGTTTCGCAGGCGCCCCGTGCGGAGGAGATTTTTCCCGGTATATCGAACCTCTTCACTTCGAAGGGGATCGCTGGAACCTGGGGGACAGAGCAACCTTCGCCTCGCTGGCTGATCATCTCAGTAGCTGGACCTCCGAGGTGAAGTGCGGCGACCAAGGGGGGTATTGCTTTTTGGAGTACGCCGTTGGGCAAACCCACAGCCGCTACGGGTCTGCCGCCTAGCCTGCTGGGGTTGTGGAGTTTCTAAAGAGTTAATGGGCCCAGGGAGTGACAATCGAAGACAATTGCAGATGAAGTTCCAGACCGGCCGATGACTCCAGAAGGAGGGAAGGATGCGCCACATAAACACCGTCCTGGGCACGATTGAGGCATCGCAACTGGGTCGCACAAGGATGCATGAACACGTCATTCTGGGATTGCCTGGGCCAAACGATGATTTTTCATATCCCTTCGATAGAGAGGTGGCGCTTCAATCGGCTGTAACAGAGCTATCCTTGTTATCGAGTAAATGGGGTATCTCTACCATAGTGGATGCCACGCCATCCAGAATGGTGCCTCACCACGAGCTTTTAGCGGCGGTGGCTGAGGCTACGGGCATGAACGTGATTGCATCAGCGGGCTTCTACATTCAAGGATTTCCTGACCGCTTCACCCCGATGGATGTTGACGCCATAGCCGAAATGATGGAGATCGACATCACGGAAGGAATCGCGGGGTCAGGTATCAAGGCGGGGGCGATAAAGCTGGGGAGTGGGATAGATAGAATAACCGAAGCAGAAGAAAGAGCTTTCCGGGCTGCGGCCCGGGTGCATAAAAGCACGGGCGTTCCGATCATCACCCACACTGACCACGGCAATCTTGGGCAAGAACAACTCGATATTTTGATTGGCGAAGGTGCCAATCCATCGCAGGTCGTCATTGGTCATAGCTGCTGTTCAAGTGACCTGAACTATCACATGGGAATCATGAAGCGAGGTGCATTTCTCGGGTTTGACCGTGTAGGCCTGGAACATTTTCAGCCTGATGAAATTAGAGCTGCCGCCTTGGTGGGTTTGATCAGCCAGGGCTACTCGAACCAGATTATAGTGAGCCAGGATCACGTTATTGTTCTGGTCGGAATCTTGCCTGGACTTCCACCTGATGCACAACGGCCATTGACGCACCTGCACGACAAGTTCATTCCCCACCTTAGGCGCTCGGGTGTTTCAGATAAAACAATAGACGAAATTCTAATAGATAACCCAAGGCGGATTTTTCAAGGCTGAAGAATCTCAGGATTGAATTCCAGAAGGGGCGTGGTTATATTGAAATCGTAACCTCTATGACCAAGGAGGTGTTCCTATGCTGACAAACAGATCATTGCTCATTTCAACGTTTTCTGCCCTGCTGTTAATGGCCGGTTGTGCTACCGTCCAGCCGGAAATCCCAATTGATCAGGCTTCCGTACTCCCCGGAACCCAGGTGACCTCGAGAGGGAATCCGGTTAGGCTCCTTGGTTCGCCAATCTCTGTGGGAAAACCTCTTCCGTCCCTTGATCTGGTCGACGCTATGACCATGAAAGGTGTGGACCTATCGAAGGAGAGGGGTTCTGTTCTCCTTCTGAGTGTTGTGCCATCCATCGACACCCGGGTCTGCGAAGCACAGACCCACCTCCTCGGCGAGAAGGGACAGGCGTTGCCCGGAAGCATCAAGAAGATTGTCATTAGCCGTGACACGCCATTTGCCCAGAAGCGGTTCGCAAATGAATCGAAGCTCACCCATCTTCAATATCTATCAGACTACAAACAAGGGGATTTCGGACGCTCGACAGGGCTCCTGACAGAGGGAACCATGCTCCTGACCCGCTCGGTGATTGTCGTGGACAAGAAAGGGATTGTGCGATATATCCAGGTGGTTCCAGAGTTAGGTCATCTCCCTGATATGGAAAGGGCATTCCGCGAGGCTATGAGGTTAGCCCAGGAAGGGTGAGGGGCTTTCGGCCTGGAATTTGTAATTGCCCGCTGATTGGTTAACAATGGTATTAGGGAAAGAAAGAAATGAGGAAATTCTGCTTCTTAGCTCTATTGTTCGTAATCTTTGACCCCCTATCTTCTTTGGCGGCTGATCGGATGACCCTTATCCTGAACGGTTCAGGAGGATACGTGACGTTTGGCAGCAAGGGAAATGCCTCCGTCATACCTCCAAACCCTTCGGGAGGATATCGCGGGTCTGACCGTCAAGGAAATACCTCCATAACAGTCCCGAACCCCTCAGGAGGATCTGTGGCCTTTGACCGTGAAGGACATGCCTCTGTTCTAACGCCCAGCCAATCAGGAGGTTATTTGGGGTTTGACCGTCAGGGGAATGCCGTGGTGATAACGCCATTGCACCCCCGAGGACAAATCGGCATTGACAATCGGGGAAATACCTGGACCCTCCCGCCTAAGTAGTGGGAATGTTCAACCCACTATTTTGCAGGGGACACCCCTGATCTGGCTGGCGCCGTCGATCGGATCGAGTGGGCCATCCAGCGTATGTGAGAGGTTGATGTTGGGCTCCAATCTCTCCATCAAATCCTTCTTCTCTGTATAATGGAAATGGCTATTCCCCCATATCACCCTCGGATGAAGTTGCGGGGCGAATACGACCTTCCTCCTGAACCGGTTCCTGTTCTGATGCGTCTCGATCCACACCCAATCCCCTTCCTTTATTCCCAGGTCTCCTGCTGTCTCGGGATGGACTTCAATAATCGGGTCTGGCACCCTTTTGCGGCGGGAGGGCAACGTCAGGCCAAGCCCGTGGTAAATTTCCAGGGTCCTGCCGTCGGTCAGGATCAGGGGATAGTCTTTGAGGACGTCGTTGGAAGGATATTTGTCCACATAGTATGGGAGTGGACTGTATCCATACTTTTCAAGTCTCGTTGACCAGATTTCACACTTTCCTGTCGGGGTATCAAATCCCGGCTTGCCGTCCGGCCGTAACAATCCCTTTTCGTATTTTTTTTCAGAGAGAGGTACTGAGAGAATGCCCTGTTTTTTCAATTCATCAAACGTCATGCCTATTTTTTTCAGCCTCAGGTTGTACAGGTCCCCAGGGGTTTTGACAGGCTCCGGAAAGCGAAGACCCACCCCCATTCTGTTCAGAAGGTCGAATAATACTTCATATTCGTCGCGGCACTCTCCAACCGGCTCAATCACCTTCTGGCGGGCGGCGATGAAATTCGGATAGTTCTGGGTGTCGGCGATATCCTCCCGTTCCAGCCAGGAGGCAGGAGGTAGGATATAATCAGCGATATCGGCCGTGGGTGTTTTGAAAAAATCGACCACAACAAGGATCTCCAGCTTCTTCAGAGCCTCTATCACCCTCGTGCTGTCCTCAGAATGGACCACGGGATTGCTGCTCGTCCAGAGGGCCTTAATCATGCCGCCTTTCTCTAGGTCCTTGTACCAGAGCCCGGGATGGACCTTCGAGCGGATCGAATCAGGTCCCGAGAAGAGAGGATATTCTGCCGCCCCGATCTGCTTCTCTTCGCACTTCCGGTCCACCCTCATGATCTTTGATGACATCTCGAGATAGGAACTTACAGGATATTGGACGACCCCGTTCCCTTCCCTGGCATCAAAATTCCCGGTCAGGGCTATGAGCAAGCTCAGAAGGCGCGTTGTCTGTATGACGTTTGTGTGCATTGTGGTTCCCATGTGGGTCATCAGGACAGCCGGTTTGCTCGTGGCATAGGTCCTCGCCGCCTCGATCACCTGTTCTGCGGGAACCCAGGTTATTTCCTCCACTCTTTTAGGAGAATACTCCTTGACGATATCCACAAACCGTTGCCATACCGTCTCGCACGTCACCTCTTTTCCGTTCACCAATCTGACCGTGAAGGGCCCGGAAAGCGCCAGGGCCCTGTCCGTCTTCTCGTAGTCCAGGTTTTTCGTACGGTAGATCACAGGGCGGCTGGATTCCAGATCCCAGGCTACGAAGTTGTCGGGCTGCCCCCCCTCCCTGATCTCATTTTCCCGGAGAAGCCTCATCTCATCTGTGCGTATCAGGAATGGGGCGTTCGTCCACTCGCGGACAAAGGGCTCATCATATCGTTTTTCCGTGATGATGACATTCAGCCAACCCAGAGCCAGAGCATCATCGGTTGCCGGTTTGATTTTCAACCACAGGTCAGCCTCCTTTGCGACCTCATTCTTCCTCGGATCGATGACGATCAATTTGGCTCCCCTCTTCTGCCCTTCCTGGATTCTCCACCACTTTGGCGGAAAGGAAACCGCCATGTTATGCCCCCAAAGGACAATCCCTTTGCTGTCATAAAAATAAGCGCCGGTCTGCTCACATTTCACATTGACCCCGTAAGTTAAGACATCGGCCATAATATGCGGCGTAAAGCAATAGGGGCCATCAATGGTCAAACGATGGGGAGAACCGATCGCCTGACAGAAGACATACGTGGGGATGACACCTCCTTTCGGATAGGTCCCGAATCCCAGGGTGATCGCCTCAGGACCATGCTGTTTAATGATCTCATTGAATTTCGCCGCTATTTCGTCGAGCGCCTGGTCCCAGGATATCTCAATCCATTTATCTTCACCCCGTTTCCCCACGCGTTTCATGGGATGCCTTATCCGGTCCGGGTGGTAGACGAGTTCATCATACGTGACGCCCTTGATACAGAGTCTCCCCCTGTTCTGAGGATGATCCGGGTCCCCGGCGATCTGGGCTACTCTCCCGTCTTTCCTATGAACCAGCACGCCACACCCCGACATGCATCCTTCACAAACTGTCCTGATGATTTCCTTTCCCATAGACCACCTCCACCTGAAGAACTTGGATGATCCTATTTTTCCTTTCTTATCTCAGGAAACAATTTATATCACAGCAGTCCGGTTCCAATAATCACCGGGTAGGACAATCCTCCCGGTGCATTATACCCAAAACCAACTTCAGGAGTAAAGATGTCCCCCCTTCCAGCTTCACACAAGAAACAGAATGGTCATTGCGTTCCGCTTCTGAGGAAAGTCCTGAAAAAGACAGGAACCACCCCTTTTCCTATCCCCCCGGTTGTCTTAAAATAGAGGACATATGGACAAATTCAAGCTTGTGTCTGACTTCCAGCCTAAGGGCGATCAGCCGCAGGCGATCGATGCATTGACCGAGGCAGTTCTTGAGGGAGTCCCGAATCAAGTCCTTCTGGGTGTGACAGGATCCGGGAAAACCTTTACCATGGCCAATGTGATTGAAAGGGTCCAGAAACCCACCCTGGTCATCTCCCATAATAAGACCCTGGCCGCCCAGCTTTACGGAGAGTTTAAGGAGCTCTTCCCGGAGAATGCCGTCGAGTTCTTCGTCAGCTATTACGACTATTATCAGCCGGAGGCCTACATCCCTTCGACGGATACCTACATCGAGAAGGATACCCTGATTAATGACGACATCGATAAGATGCGTCACTCGGCCACCCGGTCACTCCTCGAAAGAAACGATGTCATCATCGTAGCCAGTGTCTCCTGTATCTACGGCCTGGGATCTCCGGAGGCCTACCACGGAATGCTCCTCTATCTGGAAAAGGGAATGACCCTCTCGAGAGAGGAGATTCTCTCGAAGCTCGTTGAAATTCAATACGAACGGAACGACATCGATTTTCACCGGGGGACCTTCCGGGTCCGGGGCGATGTCATCGAGGTCTTTCCGGCCCATGAAGAAAGCCGCGCCATCCGTATCGAACTCTTCGGGGATGAGGTGGATGCACTCTCGCAAGTTGACCCCCTGAGGGGAAAGGTCCTTCAGCCGCTCGAAAAAGTTCCCATCTATCCCGGGAGCCACTATGTCACCTTTCCGGATAGGATGAAGAAAGCGATTCAGACTATTCGGGAGGAGTTGCGGGAAAGGCTTCAATGGCTCAGGGCCCGGAATCAGCTCCTTGAAGCCCAGAGGCTGGAACAGAGAACGAGCTTCGACCTGGAGATGCTCGAGGAACTGGGCTACTGCCAGGGGATTGAAAACTACTCCCGACATCTTACCGGGAGAAGACCCGGAGAGCCGCCGCCAACCCTTTTGGATTACTACCCCAAGAATTATCTCCTTCTGATCGATGAGAGTCATGTCACCCTTCCGCAGTTGATCGGGATGTATCGAGGGGACCGCTCCAGAAAGGAGACTCTGGTTGAATACGGATTCCGGCTCCCCTCGGCCCTGGATAACCGTCCCCTGATGTTTGAAGAGTTCCAGGAGCGCGTGAACCAGCTGATCTACGTCTCGGCGACGCCGGGCGATTACGAGATGAAGAAAAGCCAGGAAAGGATTGTGGAACAGATCATCCGGCCCACAGGCTTGAGTGACCCTGAGATTACCGTTAAACCGGCTAAAAACCAAGTCGACGATCTCCTGGAAGAAATACGGAAACGGGTAAAAAGGAAGGAGCGGGTCCTTGTCACCACACTAACCAAGCGAATGGCTGAGGATCTGACCGAGTACTATGCGGACCTTGGGATGCGTGTGAAATACCTCCACTCTGACATCGATACCCTTGACCGGGTTGAAATCCTGCGGGACCTCCGGTTGGGAAAATTCGATGTCCTGATCGGTATCAACCTTCTGAGAGAGGGGCTTGACCTCCCGGAGGTTTCACTGGTGGCCATCCTGGACGCCGATAAAGAGGGCTTTCTCCGCTCTAAAAAATCGCTCATCCAGACCTTTGGCCGCGCGGCTCGAAATTTGAATGGCGAGGTCATCCTGTATGCGGATAGAATGACAGGTTCCATGGATCAGGCCATCCTTGAGACCAATCGAAGGAGAACGATCCAGCAAGACTATAATAGGGTTCATCACATCACCCCCCGGACGGTCAAAAAATCGATCCGAAATATCTTATCGTCCATCTACGAAGCAGACTATTTCACTGTTCCTTCAGTCTCCGATACCAAAGACGAGTATGTCTCTGTCAAAGAGATCCCTCCCATCATTCAGAAGTTGAAGAAGGAGATGAAGGAGGCAGCGGGCCGCTTGGAATTTGAGCGTGCTGCCGAGCTCCGCGACAAGATACAACGTCTCGAAGAGACGGAATTGAGGATGAGGTAACCGCAGAGAAAGTTCAGAGGTGGATTCGCTCCGCTTCTTCCACGCCTACGGCTTTGGAATGCGGAGGGTTCCGCTGACCATGGTACTTCCGTTCACTGCGTAAAGCAACGTAAGAGGATGAAATATCCAAGGGCCTATTCTGAACGTCCCGAAGGGGATGAGATGGTCAATTCGGCCCTGCCAGTAGGCAATCCCGAGAACGGCTACGATGATGATACTGGTTGTGATGGGGGTCCCCTGGTAGTACTTTACTTTGCCTTTTTCGTCCGCCAGTTGAGCGGCCGTCACGTTAAACCGGGCCAGTCGGCCGATGCCGCAAGCCACAAAATAGACCAGAATAACGGCATCCCACAAGCCCCGGAGGCCCAGCGTAAATCCCAGGACTGCCGGTGCCACCCCGAAGGAGATAATGTCAGACAGGGAATCGAGATCAGCCCCTAGGGCCGAATGTCTCGCTTGCCGCCGGGCGACAAATCCATCGAGTAAGTCGAAGAGGATGGCCAGGGAAAAAAGGACGAACACGGTCCAAAGATAAGGGGTATGTTGTTCTGCGACATGGTTCAAACACAGAAAAATCGCCGCCATTCCGCAGCTGGCGTTCGCCAGAGTGATGAGATCTGCCAGCACAAAAGAACGAAACATGGAAAGGTGTTTCTTCTCTATTCCCTCACCAGCCTGAAGTCGCTTGGCCATCTTTACCCTCCGGTTCCAACTCATCCCCTGTCAGTGAATTGAACAGAGCTAGCCCATGCTGACTCCCCGGTCATTTGGCTCGTTTTCTGATGGCATCCTTACGGCTTCTTCCACCTCGCCACCACGAATGCACCTGTATCCAGACTCTTCGCTCGTCCCTCTTCTTCGATCTCAGAGGCTATCTTCGGCTCGTCCCTCTTTTGGAAGTGGATTGCTGTTCTGACCACACCTTTTGCAGGCGCGAGAGAAAGAAGGTCGCCAGGCGATCTGAAAATCGCCCTTCCAAACAGGGGGTGACCCTTCTTAGCTTCCCTCTTTCTGCGTATCGCCCAGGGACTAAGGCTGTTCAGAGTGGCCACAAGGATAGACCCCTCCCTTTTCGTTACGCGAAATAGCTCGTTTATCGCACCCTTTCCATCCTCTATGAACTCAAGGGCAGTGATTGAAACTACTTTATCGAAAGTCCCGTCTGGAAAAGGCAGGTTCAAGATATCGCCCGAAACGATCTCAAAAGGAACTCTCCTTCCTTTCTCCTTGGCACGCATGAGCATCGGAAGGGAAAGATCGAGTCCAATGACACGCGAGCCGGCAGATAGGACATCCAGCGCAAAAACACCGGTTCCGCATCCCGCATCCAGTATGAACTCGCCATGACCGGGGTTCAAGAGATCCAGGATCAGCTCGCTCTCATACTGCTTCACCAGCATCCCGATTGGCGTTGTGAACCACCTGTCGTATGCATCGGGCCACTCATCGAATAGCTTGCCATTCCCCTTCTTACGCATGAAATACGGTTCTCCCTCACTGGGTAAATTACAACACCAGCATAACCAATAAAAGGTTGCATTTCACGCGTAATCTGGAATAATTTAAGCAGACATGAACCCCCTCGACCAGAAAATCGATCTCCTGCCAACCAACCCGGGAGTCTATCTTTTTAAGGACGAAAAGGGGACGGTGATTTATGTCGGGAAAGCGGCCAACCTGAGGGGCAGGGTGGGTTCCTATTTCCAGAAGCCAACAGGGAAGGATGCCAAGACCCTGACCCTGGTGGAGAGGGTTAAGGATATCGAAACGATCGTCACGGATACGGAGAAGGAAGCCCTCATCCTGGAGAGCAACCTGATCAAGGAGCACCGCCCCCGTTATAATGTGAAGTTAAGGGATGACAAGAGTTATCCCTGCCTCAGGCTATCCGTCGAAGAGGAATATCCCACCCTCTGCGTCGTGAGGCGCATAAAGAAGGACCGTTCCATCTACTTCGGTCCCTACCCTTCTGCCACCTCCCTCAGGGAGACCTTGAAGCTGATCCGAAGGCTCTTCCCCATCCGGACCTGTCTTGACACCAAGTTTACCCACCGGCTCAGGCCCTGCATCAATTATGAGATGGGTCGGTGTGCCGGTCCGTGCTGTGACAGGATCGATCCTGACCAATATCGGGAGATCGTCTACCAGGTCAGGATGTTCCTCGAGGGAAAAAACGAAGATCTGATTGAAAACCTAAAGAGGAGAATGGAGGAGGCGTCCGAGCGGCTCAACTTCGAAGCCGCCGCCAGGATCCGGGATCAGATCGCACATATTCAGAATGTTGTGGAAAGACAGAAGATCGTCTCCCGGGATTTCATCGACCAGGATGTGATCGGCTTCTATCGACAAAACTCGACCCTTGTTATCCACCCCCTCTTCGTCAGGGCAGGAAAACTTCTGGGAGGCAGGGGGTTCACCCTTCCTTCCTCAGGGATCTCCGATGAGGAAGTCCTCGACGCCTTCCTCCACCAATACTATCGCGAGGGCAAATTCATCCCTGAGCAGATTCTGCTTCCGAAGACTGTATCCGACCTGGCATTGATTGAAGAATGGTTGACGGAGATGAGAGGGAAAAAGGTGCGCATCCTCGTCCCCAAGAAAGGAGAGAAGAGACAGCTCCTCAACATGGCCCGAGAAAACGCAGAGAAGTTTCTTCTCACGGAAACAGAGGCCGATAAGGATCAGGAGACACTTCTCGAGACCATGAAGCGGGATCTTCACCTCACGAAACTCCCCCGTAGGATCGAGGCCTTCGATATCTCGAATATTCAGGGGGAGTATGCCGTGGGATCGATGGTCACGTTCGAGGATGGAAAGGCCCTTAAAGAACGATACC
>Ga0214473_10007746_pt1 | contig 12716 bp, 11 predicted proteins | sample RVTome_7_FD_203509 | JGI IMG/M metagenome (GOLD analysis project Ga0214473, IMG submission 203509) | Soil microbial communities from uranium-contaminated site in the Upper Colorado River Basin, Wyoming, United States - RVT98D197 | ecosystem: Environmental > Terrestrial > Soil > Contaminated >... | reverse complement strand
AACGTCTTCGATAGGGGCGCGCAGAAAGACCCATCTATTATCGTCCACGTCCCAGGACTCGGCGTATTCCCTCAATACCTGCAGGGTATCCCTGTCGGGATCGACCGAGATGGAGACGAATTGCACAAAATCGTATTCGGAGTAAAGCCGGTAAAGCTCCGACATCCGGGCGCTCATGACCGGGCAGACATACTCGCAATTGGTGAAGATAAAATCGACGACGTTAATCTTCCCTTTCATATCGCCGAGCCCGAACGGCTGCCCGCCGCGCTCGGTAAATTCGAATTCGGGGACTTCCCAGAGCTTCGGTATTTCCGATCTCGACCGGTTGGCCTGATTGATGACCAACGCCCCGCCGACCGCCAGAAGCGATACCACGGCCAGAGCTGCCAATATCGGTATCTGCGCCTTATGCCTTCCCGACATATTTTCCTCCCGTCGTTCTTTTCACCTCAGTATACAAGGCCAGGAGCAGCCCGACAAACAGCGACGCCACCCACAGATGGAAAACCCTGGTTAACTCCGGCATCCCCACGACGATCAGCAAAAAACCGAGGATCAATTGAGCTATCATCAGGAAAATCATGCCGTAGACGCTTTGCTTCATCAACGGGGAAATTTCATCCGACCGTTTCAACAGTATACGGGCGATATGGAATGCGAATCCTATTACCAGAATTCCCAGAATAATATGCCCGTAGCTGACGACCCCGATCATGCCCAGGATAGTCGAATCGGACGATAACGGATGCGATTTCTGCGCGGTTTCCACCGCCGATCTCACCTGCGTACCCAGTACGACCTGGACAATAGCGGCGCCCCAGAGAACGGCTACTTCGATTCCGACTTTGCCAGGGAATTGCCCTGATTTGGGGCTATCGCCGAGTTCGATATGATAGGCGCGCTGGGTGGCGTATATCAGAAGACTGACGATTATCAATGCCAATATCAGGTGAATCGAGACAATTAACGGCTCCAATCGCGACGATACTATCTGAGAACCCTGCCAACCCTGGTAGGCCACCAACAACGCGGCCGCGATCGACGGGTATAATATCGATTTGACATGGCGGTAATATTTGATCGCCAAAATCGCCGTGATCAGAATGAGGATACCGATTGTCATCCCCACCAGCCGGTTGAAATACTCGATCCAGGCCAGAGTGAAATTGAATGTCGACGGATCGAGTTCGGGGGGAAGCTGGTTTACGCTTACCGGCGGTATCCAGCGCCCGAAGCATTTCGGCCAGTCGGGACATCCCAATCCGGCTCCCGAAACCCGTACCAAACCGCCGATAAATATCAATATGTAAGTGGCGATAGTGGTCATAAACGCGAATCGCCTGAAATTAACCATGCAATCCTCCCATCGAGGCTTTTTGTCAGCGTCATTGCGAGGAGGTTCCGACCTCTGGTCGGAACCGACCAAGCAATCTCTAACTTAGTCGCTTTTGGTAAAGATAGATTGCTTCGTCCTCCGCTTTCAGCGGGGGACTCGCAATGACAATCATTGACCTCTTACAACACTCCACTCGTTTACGGTACCCTTAACCATTTTCGTCGGACACTAATCCACAGCGAAATCGGATCATCAAAAACTTCGTTAGTGCCTGCCGGAGTTATGTTCGGAGGTGGAATCCGGCCCGGGCCTATTATCGTAAATAGCAGCCTCTTTCTTGAATGGCTCCGCTTTAATCATGTCTATATCGCCGCGGCGCAGGGTGTCGAACAAGGTCAGAGCCATAAAAATCGAAAGGAATACAAGCCCCATGGAAAATACGATCGAATATATTTTCTTATCGTAAAAAAGATGCATGAAAAACAGCGCCACCAGCGAGCCTTTGATAGACGCTATCACCAGCGCGACCACCACGTTCCATCCTCCAAGATTGATAAACGAGACGGTGATGGTAATCGCCGTCAAAATCAGAAGACCGAAACCGATTCCCAGGTAAACGTTCAGAGGCGTTACGTGATGCCCGCCCGTTTTGTCAGTTCCCGTGCTCATATTCCTACCCGATAAGATAAAACAAAGGAAATAGATAAATCCAGATCAAATCCACCAGGTGCCAGTACAGCCCGGTCATCTCCAGCGGAGTGTAATATTCCGGCGAAAACATATTCCTGCTTGTTTTTATTATCATCCAGATAATCACAAACATACCGGCCAGGACGTGGACGCCATGAAGCCCGGTCATGGCGAAATAGATAGAAAAAAATATATGCGGGTTGGTTCCCTGCACTCCGGTGAATGTATAGTATTTTCCCGGCAACTGCCCCAGATGAATCTTATGACTGTATTCGAAATATTTTATCACCAAGAATACGCAGGCCAAAAGCAATGTACTCCAGAGAAAGGCCAGGGTTTGCTGTCTTTTCCCGAGCTGCATACTGCGGATCGACAGCGCCATGGTTACGGAGCTCGTAATCAGGACGACCGTGTTTATCGATCCGAGCGTCACGTTGAGATACTTATGAGCGTTGTAAAACATCTCCGGGTTCCAGGCACGGAATACGGAGTAAGCGACGAACAGCCCGCCGAATAACAGCACCTCGGTCAGGAGAAATACCCACATCCCCAGTTTGGCCGCATCCGCCTGTTGGGCGATATTGCTGAAATGATGAGCGAGGTAAGCGGGACGATTTTCAGAATGATCCATATCCATCGCTCCGATCAATTTTTATTCGGGACCGCTTTATCATAATCGTAAGGTCCATGAGTCAGGACCATATCTTTTTCAAAATTTTGCGGCGGGGGCGGCGATGACGTTTCCCACTCCATGGTCAGCGAACCCCAGGGATTGGTCCCCGCTTTGCGTCCTTTGAATATCGAATGTAACAGGTAAATTATCATTATTACAAAACCGACTGCCATAATTATCGAGCCTATCGACGAGAACCCGTGCAGCCTGGTGTACTGCGGCAGATAAGTCCAGTAACGTCTCGGCATGCCCTTGGCCCCGAGAATGAACTGGCTGAAAAATGTGGCATTGAATCCCACGAAAACCAATAAAACCGCGATTTTCGCCCAGAATTCATTATACATCCTGCCCCACATCTTGGGCCACCAGTAATGAAGACCGCCGAAAAAGGCCATGACCGTCCCGCCGAACATCACGTAATGGAAATGGGCCACGACAAAATAAGTATCGTGAAGATGAATATCGGTGGCCAGAGTGCTTAGAAACATGCCGGTCAATCCCCCTATGGAGAATAGAAAAAGAAAGCCCAACGCCCAGAGCATGGGGGCCTCGAGGCTGATCGACCCTTTATACATGGTCGCCAGCCAGTTGAAGACCTTTATGCCCGACGGTATGGCCACCAAAAAAGTTAAAAACGAAAATATCATCGAGGCCAGCTCCGACTGCCCGCTGGTGAACATATGATGTCCCCAGACCAAAAAGCTTATAAAGGCGATACCGAAGCTTGAGAACGCGATAGCCCTGTACCCGAAAATTCTCTTATGCGAAAATGTCGCAATCAACTCGCTGATCACGCCCATGGCCGGAAGAATCATGATATATACCGCCGGATGCGAATAGAACCAGAAGAAATGCTGGAATAATACCGGATCGCCCCCCATTGCCGGATCGAATATCCCGATTCCCAGTGTTCTTTCAAGAATCAACAAAACAAGGGTGATGGCCAGAACCGGGGTCGCCAGAATCTGGATTATGGCGGTAGCATAAATGGCCCAGATGAAAAGCGGCATCTTAAACCAGGTCATCCCCGGCGCCCTGAGTTTGTGGATGGTTACCAGGAAATTCAGTCCGGTGAATATCGACGAAAACCCGAGTATGAAAACGGCTGTCGTCATGGCCACTACCGCCCCCGACGTTTGCGTGCTGTACGGAGTGTAAAAGGTCCATCCCGTATCCACCGAGCCGGTAACGATCGATACCAGGGCGAGTATCATCCCGAACATATATATATACCAGCTGGTGAGATTAAGCCTCGGGAAGGCCACGTCTTTGGCTCCGAGCATAAGGGGAAGCACAAAATTCCCCATGGCCGCCGGAATTCCCGGGATGATAAACAGGAAAATCATAACGGCGCCGTGCAGCGTAAATAATCTGTTGTAAGTTTCGGCCCCGACAATATTCTGCGCCGGACTTATCAGTTCCCACCTGATCAAAAGCGCCAGTATGCCTCCCAGGATGAACGAGAGGGAAATGCCGACCAGGTACAATATCGCTATTCTCTTGTGATCGAGCGTAAACAGCCAGGATTTCAATCCTTTGGGTTCCTGAAGGTAATTATTCGAAACCGTCATAATACTATTCTCTCTCATTTAATGATTTAATGTAGGCGATCAACGCGTCGATCTCCCTGTCTTTGATTCGTCCCTGGTAGGTCGGCATCACCGGCTGGAAACCCATCGCCACTTTTGCCCGCGGATCCAAAATCGATTCGCGGATATAGTTCTCGTCGACAGCGACTTTATCGCCGCTGGAGAGGGTCGCCTCACGACCGAATAGATTTTTGAAGGTCGGTCCGACGGATCCCATGCCGTCGATAGTATGGCACGTGTAGCAGGCTTTCGACTTAAATAGCTTCTCTCCGTGAATTTCGAGCGGTACGGTTTCGTCGAACGCCGACGCCTTATCCAGCCAGGCCGCGTAATCATCCGCCGACATCGCCTTCACCTTACCTAACATCTGCGAATGGCCTTTGCCGCAATATTCGGCGCATTCCAGATCGAATTCTCCGATCCGGTTGGCCTCGAACCAGGCGGTCGTATAGCGATTCGGTAAAACGTCCATTTTTACCCGAAAATCCGGAACATAAAAGCTATGTATGACGTCGGTGGACGACAAGAGAACCTTGATCGGAGTACGAACGGGCACTACCAGTTCGTTGATGCTGTTGACCCCTTCGGGATAATCAAACGCCCACATCCACCTCTGCGCCGTGACCTTTATTTCAACCGCGTCTTTCGGGATAATGCTCATCTTAAGATATGTCCTGAAGCCGACCACGAAAAAGATCACCACGATTATCGACGGGATTATTGTCCAGAGAAGCTCCAATTTTAAGTTATGATCTTTACCCGACGTCAATCCGGGCTCGGCCTTCCGCCGGTACCTGATCACAAAAAACGCCGCCAAAAATACTACCAGAACGAAGAAAAATATCCCCACGTATAAAACGAGATTGAATACGGCATCGACATCCCCGGCTATGGTCGAACTGCCGGGAGGTAAAAACAAGCTGCCGGTGGTATCCATCAGAGTCTGGGAATTTCCTTTTGCCTTGATTCGGTCTCCGCCGTTCTTTTGCGACGCTCAATTTGCCACATCAAGGTTAGAAAAACGGCAAGTGTAATCAAGGTAAATCCGCCGCCCAGTTTCATGACGTTGGCGGCGAAAACGACATAACCGCCGGCCTCGGGATCGTAATGATAGCAAAAAAGAATAATCTTATCGATAGTGGTGCCGATTTTTCCTTCCGACGCTTCCATCAGAGCCAGTTTCAGGTCGCGGGATTTGAACTCTATCCCGTAAAGATATCGGGATATTCTGCCGTCCTCGGTGAGAACGAATGCCGCCGCCGGATGAGCGTATTGTTTGTTTTTCTTGTCATAGAAATATTTGAACCCGATCGCGTCGGCCAATGTTTTTGACTGGCTTTCCTCTCCTACCATAAAAGTCCATCCGTCGCCGGCGACCGCTATGGAGAGATTATCGAGATATGTCTTCTTTTTTCCCGCCGCCAATCCCGAAGTTTCTTTAGGGTCGATACTGACCGTAATCATCTGATATTTATCGCCCGGGGACCAACCCAGCTCCCGGACGCCGTCGGACATGCCATTCAGAACCAGCGTACAGAGCATGGGACAATCGTAATAAGCAAGGGTCAGAATCACCGGTTTGCCCCGGTTGAAATAGTCGCCCAGCTTGACCGTTTCGCCCCGATCGTTTATAAATGTCAGATCGAGCGGGATAGATTCGCCGGGATGCTCGATGACATCGATTGAATCCAATTGAGACGGATTATAATCGGCTATCTGACCCGAGGCTGAAGCCAGCAATATCGTAGCGGCCACGACAGCCGTCAAAATTGCCCTATTTTCTCCTTTTAACTTCATCCTGAACTCAAAAGCCTGTTTGCTCCGGCGAAAATTCGAATCAGCGATTCCAACGCAGGAAACAAATAAAAACAGCTCCGAAATGTTCCCGCATTGTCCATTATTTTGCCCCTTTCGATTCGCCATATTCACGGAGCATCTCTTTCATGGCGCTGTCTATGGGAATATGGTAAATCCCGGCCGCGCTGTCTATTACTCCGTAGGAACTCAGAATCCTTTGATCGCGTTCGCGAACTTTCGTCAGGATCTTCGATTCCGGCTTCAAAACCGTATCATAGATTTCGCGTTCCGTCTCGTAGGAAAAATATTTATCCAGAGCCAACAGGATCGCGGCCAGAGCAAAAATCCCCAGCAGCACGAATAAATATACTTTGCGAATGTTGATATCTTTCGTCTCATACCCCTGATTATCTTCAAATCGATCGTCAATCATGGCTCTATCCTAAAAATTAATAAATTTAATCGACGAGCCCAGACGAGGATCGTTGACCGGGACCAGAGCCCGCGAGAATAATTTTCGCCAGAAAAGCCACATTACGATACCGCCGATTCCGAGCATGGCCGCCGGGTCGATCCAGCTTATCCAGGCGTTTTGAGGCTTGAGGTTCGGCATGATAATCCAATACAGGTCGACCCAGTGCATGAATAACAGCCAGGCAACCATGATTTTTAAGAATCCGAGTTTCCGTTTCGCGCCCCTGGATATCAGCAGGAGAAATGGCAGAACGAAATAGCCGATAGCGATCAGGATGGAAACGTATTTCCAGCCGCCCCGGTAACGATTGCCAAACCAGATAGTCTCCTCGGGAATATTGGCGTACCAGATCAGGAAATATTGCGAGAATGACACATAAGCCCAGAATACCATGAATGCGAAAGTCAGCTTGCCGAGATCGTGGTAGTGCTCCTGGGTTATAATATCCGATAAAATACCCCTTTTGCGCAAGGAAAGCGAAATCAACGTCAGAAACGCCGGCGCCGATACCAGCCCTCCGGCGAAAATGTAGACGCCGAACATGGTGGAATACCAGTGCGGGTCCTGGGACATATACCAGTCGAACGCCGAATAAGTGACCGAGATCGCGAATAGAAGCATCCCCGGGGCGCTGATTTTATTCATCCTATCGCCGATAGCCTGAGTGTGCTTTTCGTCCTGTTTGATGGATGTTTTATAAAGTAATATCGCCAGCGCCGTCCAGACACCGAAATAGGCGGCGGCCCTGATCGCAAAAAACGATATGTTTAAATACGGAGCCTTATGCAAAAGCAGATGATCGCTGGCGGCGGCGGAGCCTGTCCATCGATAAAGATCTGGCATGCCGATCAATACCGGAATAAAAAATACGGCCATAATCGGCAGAACGGACATGATGGTTTCGGCCTGCCGCCTGACCACCACGCTCCAGGTCGCCCCCGTCAGGTGATGCAGCATGACGAAGAACAATCCTCCCAGGGCAATTGTGGTCCAGAAGGCGAAGGCGGTCAGGTATGAATGGAAGAACTGCCGCGGATCGATAAAATACCCGACCCCGCAGGCGGCCAGCCCCAGGACGCCCATAATAAGAGCTGTCTTTTCAAAACGGCTTTTTACCGGGCTGGCGGCGTCGATTTGAAATTGTCGGCCGCTATCACTCATATCCTATTTCAGATCCTCTCTCATGCTTTCAGGAATATCAGCAATATGCGCGTTCTGGCTTCTCTGCAACACTCTCAGGTAATGGATTATCAGCCAGCGGTCCTCGACGGGGATTTGGTTCTTATAGGACGGCATATTACGGATACCGTTGCTGATGGTATTGAAAATCTCGCCGTCGGGCATTTCCCTCATTCGATCCTGATGAAAAGTCGGCGGCGGGATATATTGTTTTTCCACCATAATGCTCCTGGCGTCGCCTGCGGCCCCATGGCACACCGTGCAATAGATCCCGAAACGTTCCCTGCCCCGATTCAGCCCGGCTTCGGTTAATTCCACGGGCGATCTTTGTATAAAATTACCGTCATTATCCAATCCCCGGTAATAGGCGTCGTCCTCGCGCAGCCCTTCGCGAGACACCGTTCCTTCCACCGGAAGCTGCATGGCGGAATGATCATCGAAGAAATCGCTTTGCGATTGAGCCTTATATTTCGGCTGATTATCCATATTGGGATTGAGATGAACCGGCGGCTTATCCGATCGTTCGCCCCTGTAGCAGCCGGTAACCGTTATCATGAGCCCGGTCAGGAATATCGCCATTTCGCATATTCTCATCATCTTCGAGGCCGATTCAATCGGTTACTTCTTCGATGGCGATTGCGCCGATCGATTCGAGAAATCGCCGTGTTCGTTCCATGTCGAATTGCGGATCGGTCGATTCGATTGTCATAAGAAAGCCGTTATCCCCCGCCTTCCTGAAAAGCGCGGACTCAAAAAGCGGATGATGCCATCGCGGCAGCTTGTTCATTACCAGCATCCCTATGACCGAGGCGATAGCCGCCAATAGCACCGTCAGGGCGAACGTCACCGGCAGAAAAGCCTGGTAGCTGAAAAACGGTTTGCCCGAAATCACCAGGGGAAACGCTTTCGCGCTGGCCCACCATTGCAATAATACCGCTCCCGAAAATCCTGTCAAGGCAAACGCCGCGGCAATATAACCGAGTTTCGATCGCTTAATCCCCATGGCGGCGTCCATGCCGTGAATGGGAAAAGGCGAATGGCAATCGAAATCTCTATAGCCGGCGCCTCTTATCTGCTCCGCGGCTTGAATCAACGCGGCGGGATCGGCGAACTCGGCAACTATAATTTTTAATTTTGCCATTCCATCCTCTATCAATGTTTCGCCCCATGATGCGGGTCGGCCTGGGGCAATACCCCTTTGACCTCCGACATGGCGATCATGGGCAAAAACCGCAGGAAAAGTAAGAACAATGTGAAAAACAGGCCGAACGAGCCGACCAGGAATCCGACGTCGTAAATAGTGGGCTTGAAATAGCCCCAGCTCGACGGCAGATAATCGTTGGCAAGAGATGAAACCACTATCACAAAACGCTCGAACCACATGCCGATATTGATGAGAATCGAGGCCGCGAACATCACCGCTACATTTCTACGCCATTTCTTCACCCAGAAAACCTGCGGCACGACAACGTTGCAGAATATCATGATCCAGTATGCCCAGGCATAGGGGCCGAAGGCGCGATTCAGGAAGGCGAATCCTTCGTATTTGTTTCCCCCGTACCAGGCTATGAAAAATTCGCAGGAATAGGCATAGCCGACGATCATCCCGGTTACCAGCATTATTTTATTCATCTTTTCCAGGTGATCGATCGTGATGAAATTTTCCAAGCGGTAGATTTTTCTGGCGATTATTGCCAGAGTCAGAACCATGGCGAAACCGGAGAATATCGCACCGGCCACAAAATAGGGCGGGAATATTGTCGTATGCCAGCCGGGCAATATGCTGACCGCGAAATCGGTGCTGACCACGCTGTGCACGGATAATACCAGCGGCGTGGAAATACCGGCGAGCAGCAGATACGCCAGTTCGTAATGCCGCCATTGACGATTGCCTCCCCGCCATCCCAGGGCGAAAATTCCGAATATTATTTTTTTGATTTTCGATGCGGCCCGATCGCGAAGAGTGGCAAGGTCGGGAATCAAGCCCACAAACCAGAACAAAAAAGAGCAGCTGAAATATGTCCCCACGGCGAAGAAATCCCAGAGCAGAGGACTGCGGAAATTCGGCCATAGGCCCATCTGGTTGGGTAAGGGAAAAACCCAATACAACGCCCAGGCGCGTCCCACGTGGATCGCCGGGAATATTCCCGCCACGATTACGGCCATTATGGTCATGGCCTCGGCAAACCTGTTAATCGACGTCCGCCAGCGTTGCCGGAGCAAAAACAGAATCGCTGAAATCAGAGTTCCGGCGTGACCAATACCAACCCAGAAGACGAAATTAACGATATCCCAACCCCAGCCCACCGGAACCTGCAAACCCCATATCCCGATACCTTCCCAGATAAGCAAGGCAATCAACGATAAAAACATCAGGGCCAGTGTGCCTGAAATGCTGATGGCGATATACCAGAGCCGCGGAGGCTTGCCTTCGACAATCCCGCTGATGGATTCGGTTACCGATTGATAACTCGGATCTCCGGCAATCAACGGTTCTTCAACATAAACCGACATCTCGTTATTTTCCGACCTGGCGTTCAATATCGGGGGTTCTCCTTAGAGTCATTGTCAGTTAGTTCCGGATTCGGATTGCGAATCCTGGCCAAAAACGACGTTCTCGGCCGTGTGTTAAGTTCCTCCAGCAAATTGTAATTTCGATTTTGCGATTTGATTTTGGATACCTGGCTTTCGGGATCGTTGATATTGCCAAATACAATTGCCTTCGTCGGACAGGCCTGCTGGCAGGCGGTCACGATCTCGCCATCGGCGACCGTTCTCCCTTTCGCCTTGGCCGCTATTTTCGCCTCGCTGATCCTTTGCAGACAGTAGGTGCATTTCTCCATGACGCCTCGCGACCTGACGGTAACGTCGGGATTCTGCGCCATTTTAACTATTTCCGGAGTATCTTTGGTGAAATTGTAAAAATTGAATCGGCGAACTTTGTAAGGACAGTTGTTCGAACAGTATCTGGTTCCTATGCATCGATTGTATACCTGGACGTTTAATCCTTCCTTATCATGGACGGTCGCCGCCACAGGACATACCTGTTCGCACGGGGCGTTCTCGCATTGCTGGCAGGCAACCGGTTGATGCACCATTTCGGGGTTTTCGATATCGCCGCTGAAATAGCGATCCAACCTGATCCAGTGCATCTCCCGACCGCGGGATACCTGGTCCTTGCCGACAATGGGGATATTATTTTCGCTCTGACAGGCGACTGTACAGGCGTTACATCCGATACAGGCGTTCAAGTCTATCGTCATTCCCCATTGATACCCTTCGGCGTAACTATGCTCTTTCCAGAGGCTTTTCAGCGGCGGATGTTCGATCATCGCCGGTGCGAAATCGAGATGATTACGATATTCCTCCAGCGTGGCTTCCCGGACAATCGGCCTCCCCTCCATACTGGAATGATCCTGGGCGCTGGCCAGTTTATATTTAATGCCTGTTTTACTCATGATAATTCCGGTATCGAAATCCGGAGCCGTCGATGATCGCAGCAAGTAAGCGTTGAAGCCCACACCGTCGCCGATACGCCCGCATGATTCTCTTCCATAGCCAAGCGCTATTGAGATAGACTTATCCGCCTGCCCGGGCAATATCCAGGCCGGGGCCTCGAGACGATTCCCCTTATATTCGAGAGATACGACGTCTTCGCTTTCCAGGTTCAGTTCCTTCGCGGTTGTCGGACTGACAAAGACCGCATTATCCCAGGTAAGCTTGCTGATCGGATCCGGCAGTTCCTGAAGCCAGCCGTTATTGGCAAAACGACCGTCGAATACAGCCGCAGACGCCGCGAAAACGATCTCTATATCATCTCCGATTACCGCGTGATATGACGAAATATTATTCTTCAAATGCTCCTGGATAGCCCCTATCGCCAGAGTAGTCTTGACCTCCGGCTTATTGCCGTCGTCATAAAAGCCGTCATGAAGCGTGCGGTTCCATCGCTTTTCGAAATTCCCCGCCGGCAGTATTCCGCCCCACGTTTCTCTCACAATCTCGTAACCAGATGCTTCTTCCCCGTAAATTATAAGGCCGGCCAGTTCCAGAATATTATGCCCCCAGAATAGGGGCGCTATCATCGGCTGAATTACGCCTCTGGTTCCGTTTGCGGAAATTGTATCGCCCCAGCTCTCCAGATAATGCGATTGCGGAATATGCCAGTTGACCTCTTTCGACGTTTCATCCGCATACAGGCCAAGATGAATTGTATTCTCCACCTTTTTCAGGGCGGATTTGAATTTCAGATCGGAACAGGCGTCATAGACAGGATTCCCGCCCAGGATGGCCAGGGTCGTAATCGAACCTTCGCTCATTTGCCTGGTCAATACCGCGAATTCGGCTCGGTTGGAAATTCTTGATTCCTCGATGGGGCAAAATTCGACCGTATTACCGATATTCTCCAGCATATGGTTGATGGCATAAGTCATGGCGTGGACACCCGGCGGTTGACGATGCCCGGCCACAATAAGGCAATTTCCTTTATTATCGATAAGATCCCTGGCCACAGCCTTAATCCAATTACGATCGAAATCAGGAGCCGCCAGGAAACTTATCTGCGGGAATATGGCGTCGATCTTTACCCCCTGCGAGCCGAGTTCCCTGATTACCGCCGCCGTGAATGATCCCACCAGCTTGCTGCGCATACGCAAGCGATGGTCGGCCATCCCCCCGGTGACGCTGAATCCGCTCTCGACCACGTAAAGGCGATTCATATCGTCCTTCTCGGACTCCAGACGACGACCGTCGGCATACCCCCTGGCGGCGGCTATACTTTCGCTTTCGCCGTACAGAAAATCCGAGTCTAAAGACAGTATCACTTTCGCCTTTTCGTAATGGTAGACCGGCCGGAGATCCTGCCCCGAGGCTATTTTTATTCCTTCGAATATATTCTCATCGCTAACAGGCTCATAAGCTATCCATTTAGCTTTCGGGAACTTACGTTTGAACTGACCGGCCAGTCGGGCAAGC
>Ga0214473_10007745_pt1 | contig 12718 bp, 12 predicted proteins | sample RVTome_7_FD_203509 | JGI IMG/M metagenome (GOLD analysis project Ga0214473, IMG submission 203509) | Soil microbial communities from uranium-contaminated site in the Upper Colorado River Basin, Wyoming, United States - RVT98D197 | ecosystem: Environmental > Terrestrial > Soil > Contaminated >... | reverse complement strand
GGCCTGGGGCGCGGTCTGGGCGACGGTCGCGGGGCGCAACGACACGACGGCGGGGATCCCGGTCGCGGCTCCGACCGCGCCGAGCGCCGCGATGACGTACCGGGCGTCGTCCTGCCGGGATGGATCGGCGAAGACGGCGACCAGTCGAGCGGCGGGTGGCAGTGGGAGCGCCCCACGCACCGAATCGGCCGGACGCTTATGCCAGTCGACCCGGGCCTCGAGCGCCGGTCGCTCACCGCGGAAGTAGCGCAGCAAATCCGGTGCAAAGACCAGGAACTGCGTGCCTGGTTCGGCCGCCCGATCGGCCCGGCGCAGCGCGGCCCACAGATTCGACGTCGTGGCGCCGCTGTCCAGCGGGCCCACCGTGAGTCCCGCGTGGCGCAGCGAGTCGATCAAAGCGGTGCGGTCGGCCACGTGGGTGGCCACGAGCGCGACTGTGTGCGTCCTCGGCTTGGCGGGGATCCAATACGGTCCGGCGAGGGCCAGGACGAGCGTGGCCAGCACGGCGCACCGCAGCAGCAGCAGCCAGGGGTCTTGAATCGTCCAGCTGCGGCGGGTGGCGGGCGGGGAGCCCGTCAGCAGGCGAATGCTCCCTACCCGGATGGGGCGGCCGCCGCGGCGGCTCCACAGGTGCAAAGTGACGGGCACGACGAGTGCCGCCAAGCCGGTGAGCCAGATCGGTGTGAGCAAGGCGAGCACGCGCTACCGACGCCGGGTCCGGCTCACGAGGTAGTGTCGCAGCGCGAGGTCGAACGGCTGATCGAGCGCGAACCGTGCGTAGTCGACCCCTGATTCCTCGAGGGCGTGGCGCAAGGTCCGGAGCTCCTGATCCAGCGCTTCGAGGTAGGTGGGCCGTGCCGCGTCCGCGTCGACCTCGATCCGGCGGCCGGTCTCGAGCTCCTCAAACGTGACGACGCCGCGGTAGCGGAACTCCCGTTCCATTCCGCCGATGATGTGCAACAGCAGCACCTCGTGCCGCAGCGCGGTGAGCTTGGCGGCCAGCGTGCGGATCTCGTCCCGGCGCTCGTGCAGGTCGGTGACGATCACCAGGATGCCTCGCTGGCCTCCGGCGGTGAAATACCCCTGCATCCGCTCCCAATCCGGCCAGACGCCGGTCGGCGTGAGCTGCTCCAACGTGTGCAGCAGGCGATACAGGTGCTGTTGCGAGCGTTGCGGGGGCATCACGGATACGTCACCGTCCGTGACGCTGGAGAGACCCACGGCGTCACCCTGCCGATGCACCAGGAGCGCGAGCGCGGCGACGATCAATCGTGCGTAGTCGAACTTGGAAACGCCGTCCTCTTCCTGCGCCATGGACGCGCTGGCGTCGAGCACGAGCCGGATGGTTACGCTGGTGTCGGTGTCGGCGTCGCGCAGGAAGTAGCGATCGGAGCGCGCGAACAGCTTCCAGTCGAGGCGGCGCGGATCATCCCCTGGCTGATAGCTGCGGTACTGGCTGAACTCGAGGCCCGCGCCCGGGATGCGGCTGTGGTGCACGCCGAACATGAACCCGTCCACGACGGTGCGCGCGGCGAGGGTCAGGTCACCCAGGGCGACGAGGGTCTTCGGGTCGATGAACCGATACGTCGTATCCGACACGGCCGTCAGACGAGCGGGCTCTTGGGCTCTGGCACGGCCTGCAACAGCTGCCGTGTGACCTCATCGGCGCCGATGCCCTCGGCCTCCGCGCGGAAGTTGACCAGGACACGGTGCCGGAGCACGGGTGGGGTCACGGCGCGCACGTCATCGAGCGTGACTGCGAGCCGGTCGTGCAGGATCGCCCGGGCCTTGGCGGCGAGCACGAGCGACTGGCCGGCGCGGGGACCGGCCCCCCACCGGGTCCATTCCTTGACGAAGGGGACGGCCGTCTGCTCCGGGCGCGAGGCCCGGACCAGGCGGGTCACGTACTCCAGCAGATCGTCGGACACGTGCACGTCGCGCGTCAGCGCCTGTGCCTGCAGCAGATCGCGCCCCGTGAGCACCGTCCGAATCTCGGGGGTCTCACGGCCGGTCGTGCGGCGCAGAATCTCGAGCTCCTGGGCGGCGGCGGGATAGCCGATGCGGATGTAGAGCATGAAGCGGTCGAGTTGAGCTTCGGGCAGCGGATAGGTTCCCGTCTGCTCGATCGGGTTCTGCGTCGCGAGGACGAAAAACGGCCGCTGCAAGGGGTAGGTGGTGCCGGCGTAGGTGACCGCATACTCCTGCATGGCCTCGAGCAGCGCGGCCTGCGTCTTCGGCGGCGTGCGGTTGATCTCGTCCGCCAGCACGATGTTCGCGAACACCGGCCCGTGTACGAACTTGAAAAACCGACGCCCGGTGGCGTGCTCCTCTTCGAGAATCTCGGTGCCGAGGATGTCGGTCGGCATCAGATCGGGCGTGAATTGAATACGCCGGAACGTCAGGTCGACCGCTTCGGCGAGGGTGCGGATCATCAGGGTCTTGGCCAGTCCCGGCACGCCCTCGAGCAGGCTGTGACCCCCGGCGAGAAAGGTCAGCAGCAGCTCCTCGATCGCTTGCTCCTGACCGACGATCACCCGGCCGACCTCGGCCCGCAGCGCGCTCAGACGCTCACGCAGCCGCGTGACGTCGGTCTCAGTCGTGATGCCCGCCGTCATGATCGCCTCATGCGGTCATCGCATACATGACGATGTTCACCCCGAATTTCGTGTTGTCCTCGGACAGGAAGCGCTTGTTGCGAAAGTCGTAGTCCCACTCGCAGCCATAGTCCTTGTTGCTGTACAGCACGGCGACCCGGTCGTCGATGACGATCGCCTGCAGGTAATCGTGGACCAGATCGTCGCCCCAGCCGTTCAGCTCGAACGCCGTCGCCGGAGGCCCGTGCGGGAACGTGAAGAAGGCGCGGTACACCTCGTGGTCATTGGGGAGCTTGCGCAGGGCGCCGGCGCCGAATATCGCCGCCATCTGCGCTTCGAACGACTTCGCGAACAGCCCGTCAATGTCGTGGTTGCAGTCGTCCACGAACACAAACCCGCCGTTCGTCACGAACCGCTCGAACAGCTCCCGCTCCGGCCGGGTGAATTGCACGAGCCGGTGTCCGGCCAGGTAGCAGAACGGGGTGTCCAGCACCGCACTGCTCGCAAGGGGCACCACGCGCTCCCGGGTGGCGACGCCGACCGTCGTGTACTCGATCAGCGAGTTCAGCAGGTTGGCGGGCATCCGCTGGTCCACATCCCAGTCTCCGGAGGCGTACTGGAGACGCGTGAACACGAAGTCGGCGCGGCGGCGACCGAACGCCAGCGCGCGGGCTTCGGCCCAGGGGGTGAGGGCGACGGCCGAAACGGTTTGGAGGAATTGGGCGCGGTTCATGCCGGTGTCAGAGGTCGGGTGCCAGGTGTCAGGAATCTAGGGGAGTTCCCGACACCTGACACCTGACACCTGACACCCGACACCCGCCGTCACACGGCGTCCGACAGACTGGTGAACGTGAAGTCCCGGATCCGCATCACCGGCATCAGGCTGGTGATCCCGGCGTCCGATCCGGAGACGCGCTGTTGGCGGCCCAGCGCATCGAGGTTGTTCAGCATGATCACCGGACTCTCGTTGAATCGGAAGTTCTTGATCGCGTGCTTGATCTGGCCGTTCTCGATGTAGAACGTGCCGTCGCGCGTCAAGCCGGTGACCAGTACCGTCTGCGGATCCACCGTTCGGATGTACCACGTCCGGGTCACGAGGACGCCGCGGCTGGTGTCGCGGATCATCTCCTCGGTGGTCGCGGCCCCGCCGTCCATGATCAGATTCGCGGGGAAGGGCAGCGCCTTCATCCCTTGCTTCTGCGCCCAGTACCGCGAGTAGTACATGTTCTTCGCAATGCCACCCGCGATCCAATCGGTGCGCTCGTTGGGGCGGCCGTCCCCTTGCCAAGGCGACTGGGGGACATCCGGGTGCGCCGGATCGGACCAGATGTGGACCCGCTCGTCGACGAGCTTTTCCCCGACCTTGGTACCGCCGCCCGCCTTCCCCATGAAGCTGCGACCCTCGTCGGCGTTGCGGGCGTTCAGGTTGAAGATCAGGTTGGCGATGAGGTTGATGCCCGCTTCCGGCTCGAGAATCACCGTGTACTTGCCCGGCTCGATGGCCTGCGCATTGCGACTCGCAGCCGCCTTCTCGATCGCCAGGCGGGAGGCGGAGTCCGGGTCGAATTTCGCCAGGTCGTTCGCTTCGCGCGTCGCATACCCGGATCCGGTGCCGTCATTGGAGCGGACGGTGACCGAGAACGTGGCGCCCGTCTGGCGGTGGTAAGCGAACAACCCGGCGGTGTTCATCATCGCCTGCCACTGGGCACCATCCTGGAGGAATCCGGCCGCCGTGCACTCCTTGCTCTTGGCCGGCGTGATGCTGTTCGCCGCGACCTGCAGCCGGTATTCCGGCGTGATGTTGGCGACGTTGTCGAAGAACGCCTGGGTAGTGACGTACTGCTGCGGTCCCATAGGCCCCATGAACTCCTCGTCCTCGGGCGCCAGACGAGCGAGTTCTTCGGAGCGGTGCACGGCCCGCTCGATCGTCGCGTCGTCGAATTCGTTGATGGTGACGGTCCCCGACCGCTTGGCGTAGTTCGACTGGACCACCATCTGGAGATCTTCGGTCCATCCGGCGGTGCTGACCGAATTGCGGGCGTAACGGATGTTGCCGCCGGAGTTGGCGTTGAGATTGACCTCACAGGCGTCCGCCTTGGACAGGCTGAGCGCCTTCCTCATCAGGGTGCGGGCTTGCTCGGGTGTGAGCGGTGCCATGTTAGAGTTTCCTCGCCGTATTGATGACGTTGACACCGTTGAACCGGGTGGTGGCGCTCCCATGAGAGACCGCGCTGACCTGACCGGGTTGTCCCTTGCCATCGAAGAACGACCCGCCCAGCCGGTAATCGCGCTGATCGCAGATCTGCTGGCAGGAATTCCAGAACTCCTGGGTGTTCGACTGGTACGCCACATCGCGCAGCTGCCCCACGATCTTGCCGCCCTGGATTTCGTAGAACAACTGGCCCGAGAACTGGAAGTTGTAGCGCTGCTGGTCGATCGAATACGAGCTGTCGCCCACGATGTAGATGCCCTTGTCGACGCCGCCGATGACCTGCTCCGGCGTCACTGGGGCCGTGCCGGGCTCGAGCGACACGTTGGGCATGCGCTGGAACTGGACGTCGCTCCAATTGTCCGAATAACAACAGCCGTGAGACTGGTTCTGGTCGATCATGTGAACCTGATCGCGGATCGCCTGGTAGTTGACCAGGATGCCTTTCTTGACGAGGTCCCAGCGCTTGCACTTCACTCCTTCATCGTCGTAACCGACCGCGCCCAAGGAGCCGGGTTGGACCTTGTCGGCGAAGAGGTTGACGATCGGACTGCCGTAGTTGAAGGTGTGGCTGCGCCATTTATCCAGCGTGACGAAACTCGTGCCCGCGTAGTTGGCCTCGTAGCCCAGGACGCGGTCGAGCTCTGTCGGATGTCCAACGGACTCGTGGATGGTGAGCCAGAGATTCGTCGGATCGAGCACGAGGTCGTACTTGCCGGCTTCGACTGATTTCGCGGCGTGCTTCGCCTTGGCCTGCGCGGCGGCGAGCTTGGCGTCCTCGACCATATCGTAGGAGTCGCGGTAGTTGATCGTCTCGACTCCCGCGGGCCCGGCGACCTTGTCGGGCGCGGCCGCGTCCAGGTACTCGTACCCCATGCCGCGCGGCGCGCTGAGCGAGTTCCGGGTCTCGAACTTGCCGGTCTCGGTGTTGACGGAGGTGACGACGAACACCGGCCAGATACGGTGGACATCCTGGTCGATGTAGCTCCCGTCGGTGGAGGCGAAGTACTTCTGCTCGTTGACCAGGAACAGCAGCGAGTTGACGAAATTGGCGCCATTCTGCAGGGCGGCGTTGCTCGCGGCGAGCAGGAGGTCCGCCTTCTCGGAGATGGGTACCTCGAACGCGTTTTTCTTGATCGGCGTCCGCCAGGCGACTTCGCCGTGCCCTGGCTCAGGCGCCAGCCGCACCGGCTCGGTTTGCAGCCGGCTGTTGGCGCGCGCGATCGCGACGGCGCGGGTGGCGGCCCGGGCGACCCCATCCGGCGTCACGTCGTTGGTCGCGGCGAATCCCCACGTCCCGTTGGTGATGACGCGGATGCCGCATCCGTAGGACTCGGTATTCGTGATGTTCTGGACCTTGGTGTCGCGACAGGTGATGAACTGGTTCAGGTATCGGCCGATGCGGACGTCCACGTAGGAGGCACCGCGGGCTTTTCCGGTGTTCAGCGCCACATCCGCCAGCGCTTTCTTGTCGGCGGAGGGGATCGGCGTCAGTGATCCGGAGAAATCCGCGACGCGCCGGCCCCATGCCGGTACCGAGAGCGCGCCGAGGGCGGTGCCGGTGAGTTGAACGAAGTCACGACGTTCCACGATTGACTCCCGTGCAGGTTGGTAGCGGCGCCTCCGGCGCCGGACTTCCGTGGTGCTGATATGCCGCGTCCTGAGTAGGGATGCAAGCCACGGCGGAATCGTTGCGCAGACCACGGATCCACGGCGCGGCCGTGTAAGTGCGCGCCAGCGGGTCATTTCGCGCGATCGCTCCAACGCGCGTCGGTGGCACCGAACCTGACCCGGACATTCAAGGGGGCATCCGGACGGGAGCCGTCCGCGGGGCTGGGGCAGGACGGGGGTGCCTGCCGCTACGAGAGACGCCCATCGGCTTTCCCCAAGTTACTGCGGCGACTATATTTCCGCGCTTCACATCAACGTGATTCGTTCACCGAGGATGACTGCTGTGAAACAGGGAATCCACCCGCAGTACCGCCGCGCCACGGTTCATTGCGCGTGCGGTAATACGTTTGAGACCCGGTCCACCACACCGGCGATTAACGTGGAAATCTGTGCGCGCTGCCACCCCTACTACACTGGGAAGCAGAAGCTCGTCGACACCGCCGGCCGGGTGGAGCGCTTCAACAAGAGGTACCGCCCGGAGAAGGCGGCGAGCTAAGGCTCATGGAGGCCCGACTCCGCCAGGCGCTCGCGCGGGCGGAGGAGGTCGCCCGGCTGCTGGCCGACCCCGAAACCGCGCGGCAACCGGCCCAGCTGAAGCAGCTGGGCCGCGAGCACGCTCGGCTCGAATCCATCCGCCAAACGCACGATCGGCTATCCCGGCTCGAGGGCGAGCTGGGGCAGGCGCGCGAGCTGCTGGCCGATCACGATCCGGAGTTGTCCCAGCTGGCGCGGCACGACGTCGACCGCCTCCGCCCCGAGATCGAGCGGCTCGAGCGCCAGCTCGCCGATTTGCTCGTCCCGCCGGATCCGCTCGACGATCGCGATGCCATCGTGGAGATTCGCGCCGGCACCGGGGGCGACGAGGCCGCGCTGTTTGCGGCCGACCTGGTCCGGATGTACACACGATTCTGCGAGCGTCGGGGCTGGAAGGTCGAAATGCTCGCGCTGAGCGAAGGCGTCCTGGGCGGCCTCAAGGAGGCGATCTTCGCCGCCCGCGGCCCCAAAGCCTACGGCACGTTACGCTACGAGTCGGGCGTGCACCGGGTGCAACGCGTGCCGGAAACCGAGGCGCAGGGTCGCATCCACACATCCGCCGCCACCGTGGCGGTGCTGCCGGAAGCCGAGGACGTCGACGTCAGGATCGAAGAAAAGGATTTGCGGATCGACGTGTTTCGCTCCTCCGGACCGGGCGGTCAGAGCGTCAACACGACGGATAGCGCGGTGCGCGTGACGCACATCCCGACGGGACTCGTGGTGCAGTGTCAGGACCAGAAATCACAGCTCCAGAACAAGATCAAAGCCATGGAAATCCTCCGCTCCCGGCTCCTCGACCGCATGATCGCCGAGCAGGAAGCGCAGCGCGCCCGGACGCGCCGGGCCCAGGTGGGCACCGGCGATCGCTCAGCCAAAGTCCGGACCTACAACTTTCCGCAAAACCGAGTCACCGATCATCGCATCGGCTATTCCGCTCACAACCTGTCGGATGTCCTCGATGGCCACGTCGACGAGCTGATCGGCGCGCTGCGGCTTGCCGGGGAGCAGGAGCGCCTCAGTGCCTGAGACGCTGCTGGCCGTGGAACTCGATGCCGCGGCGGCCACGCTCGCCCGCGTCGGCGTGCGCGAGCCCCGCCGCGAAGCCGCGGCGCTGTGGGGAGGCTGCACGGACGTGTCGCCCGGCGAAGCCTGGCTGCGCCGCCATCGGCCCGCATCCCGCGATTCCCTGGATCGGTTTCGGGGCGCGGTCCGGCGGCGCGCCGGCGGGGAGCCTTTCGCCTACGCGGTCGGTCAGGTGGGGTTTCGGACGTTGTCGCTCTCGCTGGACCGCCGCGCTCTAATCCCACGCCCCGAGACCGAAGGACTGGTGGAGCACGTGCTGCGGTGGGAGCGGGGACGGGGGACGGGGGGCATCGTGGCGGACATCGGAACCGGGAGCGGGTGTATCGCACTCGCGCTGGCCGTCGAGGGGAGCTTCGAGCAGGTGATTGCCGTCGACCAGTCCGTCGGGGCAGCCGCCCTCGCGGCCGCAAACGTGCAGCGGGTGCGGCCACCGGTGCCGGTCGAGGTACGCGTGGGCGACCTGCTCGCGCCGCTTGGCGGAGCGCGGTGTCGAGCGATTGTCGCCAATCCGCCTTATCTCACCGATCGGGAGTGGGCAGAGCTGGATCCGGCGGTGCGGGAATTCGAGCCCCGGAGCGCGCTGGCGAGCGGGCCCGACGGACTCACCGTGACGCGGGCGTTGCTTCAGAACGCCGGTCGCCTGCTTGAGCCGGGCGGGCTACTCGCGCTCGAGATCGACGAGCGACGCGCCGAGGCGGTGCAGACCCTGGCGTTGACCGTCGGCTGGCCGCGGCTCGACATTCATCGGGATCTCTTTGGCCGCCCGCGCTATGCGCTGGCGTGCTCACCGGAGGACGCGTGATCGACGAAAAGGCCCAGGATCTCGGCCGCCTCATCGGCCAGACCGAGGAGTACAAGACCTTGAAGCGGGCCAGCGAGCGGCTGCGAGAGGACGCCGAATGCCAGCGGCTGCTCGGGGACATGGAGCGATTGGCCGGCGAGATCGAGGGGGCTGCTCGGAGCGGCAAAGAGCCCACAACGGAGCAAACGGAGCGCTATGATGCGGCGGTCCAAAGCATCCAAGTGAGCCCGGTGTATCAGCAGATGGCCGCCGCGCAGGCGAATTTCGAGAAGCTGATGGCCAAGGTGAACGCCCGGATCTACGAAGGCATTCAGAAGGGCGCCGCCAGCCCGATCATTACGCTGGGCTGACGGTGACCGGTATCTTTGTCGTGGTCGAAGGCCCCGAAGGGGCGGGGAAGTCGACCTTAGTTCGGGCGCTGGGCGCGAAACTGCTCGCGGACGGGTCGCAGGTGCTGATGGTGCGGGAGCCCGGGGGCACGCCGGTGGCGGAGGCGGCGCGGAAGGTGGCGCTGCGCTCGCGACACGAATTGTCGGCCGCCGCCGAGCTGTTTCTCTTCCTGGCCGCCCGGGCCGACCTGGTGTCGCGGGTCATCCGCCCGGCGCTCGAGGCCGGGCAGGTGGTGCTGGCGGACCGGTTCGACCTGTCCACCCGCGCCTACCAGGTGGCCGGGCGCGGATTGCCGGGGTCCGATGTGGACGCCGCGCTGCGACTGGCCACCGGCGGTGTGGTGCCTGACCTGACGCTGGTGCTGGACGTGCCGGTGGAGATCGGCCGGGAGCGCCAACTCCGGGCCCGAAAAGTGCAGGATCGGTTCGAACGGGAGGACGACGCGTTTCACGACCGCGTGCTGGCGGCTTATCACGCCGCAAGCGGGCCGAGCGTCGTTCACATCGATGCGACGGCATCGAAGAGGACGGTGCAGGAGGCGGCCTGGCGGGCGTTGCAGGCCGTGGCGGCACCGACAACGCGGGGAGTCTCATGAATCGCAAGTGGCTGCTTGTATCCGCCATGGCTGGTGTGGCGCTCGTGACCGGCGGTTGGCTGTTGCAGCGCGACTCCAGCCCCCAAGGCAGCGTCTATCAGCAAGCGCGTCTGTTCGACGATGTCCTGTCGCGGGTCGCCGATTTCTATGTCGACTCGTTGGATGAGCGCCGGCTGTATGAGATGGCGATCGACGGGCTACTCGACCAGCTGCACGATCCCTATTCGACCTTCCTGAAGCCCGATGACTTCCATGCCCTGACCGAGCAGACGAGCGGGGAGTACGGCGGCCTCGGCATCCAGATCGACGTCCGCAATGGCTGGATCACCGTCATTGCTCCGTTGCCCGACACCCCCGCCGAACGGGCGGGCGTGCAGTCGGGCGACGAGATCGTCGCATTGGACGGTCGCTCGACGGAGAACTGGAAAAACGACCAGGCGGTGAAAGAGTTGCGGGGGACTCCGGGCACGGCGGTCGAGATCAAGGTCCGCCGCGCCGGCGTCGAGGAGCCGATCACGTTCAAAGTCACGCGCGCGAAGATCCACATCCGTTCGGTGCAGGCCGTTCTGCTGCTGGACGATCATGTCGGCTACATCTCCCTGAACCCGGTGAGCCAGAGCTCCGCGGAAGAGGTCGCCACGGCGATCGACAGCCTGACGCGCCTGGGGATGAAGTCGCTGGTCTTCGACCTGAGGAACAACCCCGGCGGCCTGCTTTCGCAGGGCATCGCCGTGAGCGACTTGTTTCTGGATCCGGGACAAGAGGTCGTGGCCACGCGCGGGCGGGCCCCCGATGCGACCCATACGTACCGGGATTCGCGGCTGCAGCGCTGGCCCAAGCTCCCTATTGTCACGCTCGTCAACGGGGGATCGGCGAGCGCGGCGGAGATCATCGCCGGCGCCCTGCAGGACCATGATCGGGCGTTGGTCGTCGGCACGCCCACGTTCGGCAAGGGGCTGGTGCAATCACTCTACCAGCTCTCGCCGCAAACCGCGCTCAAGCTCACGACCGCCCGGTGGTATACACCGAGTGGCCGGACCATTCAGCGCGCGAGCCGGAGCGAAGAGGATCAGATCGCGGCGGTGTCGGCGGCGGCGCAGGGGAAGGACACCTTGACCGACAGCGCACCGGTGTTTCACACCGACGCGGGCCGGATCGTGCGCGGCGGCGGCGGCATTCGCCCCGACATGTTCTCGGCCCCGGACACGTTCACGACGGCCGAGCGCGGGTTCATGCGCGTGTTGGGGAGCAGCGTGCCGGCGTTCCGCGACGTGTTGACGGCGTTCGCGCTGGAGCTCAAGTCGCGCCACGCGGTGACGTCGGAGAACTTCGTCATCTCTCCTGCGATGGTCGACGATGTGTTGAAGCGGCTGCGACAGCGGTCCGTGCCCATGCCGGACAGCGTGGTGGCGGGGGCACGCAGCCTGATCGCTGACGAGCTGGGCTACGAGACGGTCCGGTATTCGTTCGGCCGGGCTGCCGAGGTGCGTCGCCGGATGCACCAGGATCCCCAGGTGCTGGAGGCCACGGGGCTCGCCCGCCGGGCTCGCTCGCCGCAGGACTTGTTCGCCCTCGCCGGGCCGGTCGCGCCGACGCGGAGTCCGTGACGTCGGCGCCGGGACCCGCCTCCCGGGCCGCCCTGGGGGTGATCGGTCCCGGTCGAGCGGGAACCGGCCTGGCGCTCGCCTGGGCGCGGGCCGGCTACCCGGTTCAGCTCCACGGGCGGCGGGCGAAGAGTGTCCCGACTCCGCTGACGCTGACCGTCGGTCCCGCGGGTGAACCCCCGCCGTGGCTCGCGCACGTGTCGGTCGTGATCCTGGCCGTTCCCGACGACGCGATCCCACCGCTGGCGAAGGTGTTGGCGAATTCCGGCGGCGTACGCGCCGAGCAAGTCGTGCTGCACCTGTCAGGCTCGCGGGGCCACGAAGCGCTGGAGGCGCTCGCTTCGAGCGGCGCCGCGCTGGGGTCGCTGCATCCGCTGCAGACGCTCGTCGAGCCGGATCGTACGCCGCTCCATTTGCGGGGAGCCTGGGCGGCGATCGAGGGCATGCCGCGGGCAGTCGAGATCGCTGAACGTCTTTCCCGTGCCGTGGGGCTGCGGCCGTTCCGGGTGCGGCCGGAAGACAAGCCGCTGTACCACGCCGGTGCGGTGTTCGCGTCGAACTACTTCGTGGTCGCTGAAGCGGTGGCCGAGCGGCTGCTCAGGCAGGCGGGCTTGTCCGAGGCCGACGCGTGGGCGGCCCTGCGGCCGCTGGTTCGCGGCACGCTCGACAACCTCGTGCGGGAAGGGCCTCTGAAGGCGCTGACCGGGCCGGTGCTGCGCGGGGACGCCGAGACGGTGGCCCGGCACCTGGCCGTGCTGCCGGAAATCGTGGCAGAGTTGTATCGGGGGCTCGGCGCGGCAGCGCTGGAGCTGGCACGTCGCCGCGGTCTGGATGAAGCGAACGCGGAACGGGTGGCCCGGACGCTCGCTACTGATTCACCACCGTCACGCCGGCGGGAGGAGCGAACCTGAACTCCCGCGCCGGGACGGCGATGTTCACTCTCAGGTTGCGCAGCAGAACCACCCGCTGTTGGCCGCTCGTTTCCGATATCTCGAGCCGCCGCACCAACCCGTCATCCCGCCCCACCCACAACACGGCCTCGCTGTAGGGAAACGTCGTATCACGCGGGGTGAGGGCCACGACGTCGGCCCATCCCGAGGCCGTCGAATCGGCGCGCATGTAGCGCGCGTGGTAGCGCTCCCGGGGACGCTCGACGAATTGGCCGATCAGGTTGGGACCTGTCGTCCCGGTCTCGGGGACGCGGCTCCGGATCACTTGTCCGGGTGTCGTGCTCGG
>Ga0214473_10007744_pt1 | contig 12718 bp, 20 predicted proteins | sample RVTome_7_FD_203509 | JGI IMG/M metagenome (GOLD analysis project Ga0214473, IMG submission 203509) | Soil microbial communities from uranium-contaminated site in the Upper Colorado River Basin, Wyoming, United States - RVT98D197 | ecosystem: Environmental > Terrestrial > Soil > Contaminated >... | reverse complement strand
TCACCGCGCGGCCGGAGATGCGCCGGAGCTGTGCACCGAGACGTAACGGGGTCCATGAGCGGCAGCGTCGGATGCGCTGTGCGAGGGATCTCTTCGCCGCGAGTACGGGCGTAGCGGACAGCGAGGTCGCAGTAATACGCCTCACAGCACCGATATGGTCGCAAGTCTCTGCACGTCAGGTCGCAGAGCCTGCGAGTCATCTCGGCCATCTCGGCGTACGCCCTGAGTACGACCGACGCTCTCATGCCGTCTCCTCGTCTCTTCCTCTACTATGCTATCCGTCATGTCCTAGGTCCTCCTCTACTATCGCCCTCACTAAGGGCTCCCATTTCTTGCGCTTGCCACGCGGGCCGATCTTGCGCCAGCCCACGACCCAGATCCTATTGCCGGCGGCGAGCCACGTCCGAGCCTCCGGAATGCTAGCTATCTTAGCGACTCGGTGCGCCACGTTGGCACCGCTTGTGGCTTGCACGCCTAGCACACCGCGGTGTGCGCGGTGTACCGCGATCAAATCCAGGTAGCCGAATGCGTCTATCCGTCGGCGCGCAAAGGCGTTCCAGTGCTCGACAACGGCTACCGCATACCCCTGCGAGCGCAGCCACGCGAGCGTGCGGGCAGTAGGGCTCATGGATCAACGTCCCTGCGCAGACGCCTTGCACCGACCCGATGCTCCGCCGCAACGCTAACGAGTTCGGTCAGGACGTCCTTGCTTCCCTCGCATAGAGGATTTGCTAAACACCGCAGCACCCAGCGCGCTACGGCCACGTCCCGATCGCCGCTGACCACACCGCCTTCATGATTCTCCCACGCATGCAATCCGCCCGTGCCGGTGATGATCTTCTCGCACCACGCGCTGCTCTCCACCTTGCTCTCCTTCATGGTCGCGCCTCCGTGTCCAGCTCAAGCGCAAAGAGCAGCCTGCACGTGGCGTTATCGAGATGGGGCTCGGTCTCATCTCCGCGTCTCCATGCCTCCAAGTGCAGCGTCGCGTGTGCGACGTGGGCCTCCACGGACTGATGCCGCCAGCGGTCGTGGTGGCGCGGCTCGTTTGCACGCAGCACATCTCGCACGCGAGCGAGCGCTGCGGCTAGCTTGGGAGCCGGATGAGTCATGGCTTTAGCTCCTGCCCAGCTGCGTCATATTTCCGTACGTCATCAACGCCCCAGCGCGCGAACGTGGCGTGGCGCCCGATGAAATCGAGGATCAGCTCGTTCAGGGCCTTCTGCTTTTCCGGTGTCATGGATAGGATGTCTTCATCGCTAGCGATGTCCTCTGCTAGCGCTTCCTCCATGCTCTCTAGGAGTTGCTCGCTGAAATCGAGCTGGCGCAGCAACTCGATGCCACGCACGATCCGGCCTACCCAGACGTAGGGGTACGCCGCGTCACCCTTGATGAACTGCACTGCCGCCTCGATCGCAGTTTCTCGCGACTCGAATTCGCCATGGTATTCCTCTTCACTCACACTGAAACAGTATCGTATCTCGCTCATTTCTTGCTCTCCTCGATCAGTTTGCGAGTCTGGCCTTCTCGCTTTTGTAGGTCCTTAAGCCACACGTTAGCGTGACGTGAGCAGTATCTCCCCTGTCTGCTATTGTATTGATTGAAGACTTCCGCGACCGCACCCTTACGGCAGCCGACTTGATCGCATACGGTACGGAGGGAGCGGCGGTATGCCATCAGCCCTCACCCCATAGACCCGCTACACGCTTCACCTGCCGGCCTATCTCAGCGATATTCGTGTCGAGATCGATCTCGCATTTCTCGCACGCATCGAGGTACGCCTGACGCGCCGCCTTCACGGCGGCCAGACGCGCTGCTAGGCGATCCAGAAACGGCGCCGCAGCCTCGATCTTGGCGAGATGCGCCGCGTGTTTCTCGGCACACTGAATCGATCTCTCCATGAGTGTCACGCGGTATGCTGCGGAGATGGTCATCAACCCTCCTCGGCGCGGAGACTCCGGCCTTTAGGCCGGGAAGGAGCGCCTCTTGCTTTGGATGATTACCCGCATTATTACTCCTCAAATACCGTAGCCCACCGATGTCTTTGGGGGTGTCTGCGCTTTAACCCTTCCCACTGGCGGTTGTGCGTAATAATGGCTTTGTGCACGTTGCCAGGCTTGATCCAACGCACTCGTATGTCGTACCGGACGGCGCCGCACTCGGGGCACCACCAAATACCGACCGCGCTAGTGGAAAGCATCGGCGCGAAGAACCACCGCCGGCTATGCGTACAGTTACTCATTTGTTCTCCACACCTCAACTTTGTCTTCTACGAGAGCCCATTCTTTACAAAGCCTAAGATGAGTCTGGTACGCATGGGGAGCGCTATTGGAACCTTCCGTTTGCAGTGACGCAAAAGTCCTCACTGCCCAGGGACAGCATTTATTCGTGCTTGGCTCGGCCACAAATACCATCGCTTCGTAGAGACGGTGAGGACCAACCTCCATGAACTGCTTCCCCTTCGGTTGAGATACGCTACCCTTAGGCACGTATTCACCCACCGTGGAAACAATGTAACCCCCAACATAGGTAGCTAAATGGAAGCGACAATCGTCGCTTGCACAAAAATGGGCAGCATGAGGCATCCAAATCCATTCATCTTTAGTCATCGCCGCCCTCGTTGGCGCGCATCGCCTGGATGTTGGCAGTCGATTCGATCTGCCACCGATTGACCAAGTACGCCTTGCCGTCCTTAACGGGTTGCGTCGGCCAGCTTGCCGCCTGCCGATCTGTTGCCTCGATGATCGTCTGTAGTCGATCTGCTACTGCGCCTACCCTGCGCGCTTCCCGCTCTTGCTCGCGGATGCGGCGCCGCCAGTAGTCCCGATTCCGACTAGGCATCCGGTAACTCACGATCGACGCTCATCCGTTCGCGGACGCCCATTAGTATCAAGCCATTGCGGATTCTCGCCGGGCCCGCGGCAAAGCGTACAATAGAGCAACGCCCACTGTATCCGGCGCCGACACGCGGGGCATGCGTGCGCATACCTGCCATATCGCTTCGCGTCAGGCTTGCGCGCTACCATTCCCGGCCTCACACTCAGCATTGATCGCTGCGTTGACTCGCGAGACGACCGTCCGGACATCCTCCGCGACGCCAAGCGTCTGCTCAGAGTCTCGGAGGATGATGGCCGAGCCCTGGCGGGCGCCGGCGATCACGGCGAGTACAGCATCTGCGCGGACTGCCACCTCGTCTGCTCCGTCGCCGGGGTCGCGCTTGTGGAACATTACGTATGCTGGGCTGCTCATGGCAGCGTTCTCAAGATGACTGCGGCGAGCGCCAGACTCACTATCGTCACCACCATGCCCGTAATCGCGCCCCACCAGTAGGCCTGCCGCCGGGCATCACGCGTCGCGCATAGGCGCACGAGACGAAGAGCGACATCTGGATCTCCTTGCGCTCTTGTCCTCGCGCGCAGAAGCGCCGTCTCCACTATGCTCCCCGCCCGTTCCGGTCTTGCTGCCGTCATCGTCTCGCCCTCCGCGTCGCTCGCAACGCAGCCAGCATTGGTCTAACGTTTCCCGTCCTCCGAAAGATCTCATAGGGGGCGTTGCTGTGCTCGTCGCACGAGTAGCCTAGATATTGCGCAAGCGGGCAAGCGGCACAGTCGATGGACGGGTCGCCAGGGCGTTGCCGGCAGTAATGTACGCAGAGTGCGCACGTCGCGTCGTCGATCCACAGTACGTGGCGTGACTCGAACGTACCCCCTAAATCGATGCAGCCGTTGGTATAATCCAGGCACAGGCCATATCGCTTCAGTGCGCTGGGCAGCAGGCCACGCCATTTTTGGATCGAGTGTTCGAGGGCATCCTTTGGCGCCACGTCTTGGGCCTCAGTCGGGTAATACTCTCGCAGCCAAGCATCAAAACGCACCATGGTCACTACCTCCTATCCCGACCCTTTTGCAGTGTACGCTCCTGTTGCAAGATGGGCTCCCGCGCCGCAGCCGCGAAATCATAGTCCGCATGAAACGCCGCGAGCTTGAGGCCGAGCTGGATCGTCGCCTCGGGGTAGATCGCGGCGACAACGCCCGCCGCGAAGATCCCGACGCAGAAGCCCGCCACGGCTGCCGCTACTAGGTGCGCCACATGTCTCATCATCGTCCGCATCCATTCCATCGCATGCTCCTAGGGTTATACATCAGCACGGTGGTTCTCCGTGTGATGCGAATTAAGGGGGGCCGCGAGATCGTGGTGGGGCGAGAGGAGCAGTGTCCTATAGTCGCGGGCACGTAGATGGTGCCCACATAGGCAAGAAGCAGCATCGCGGTATCCGTAGGTACATCGACTCTTGCCCTTGCGTATGGCGGCTATGCATCGACCGATAATCGGGGGCCGTTTTACCGTAGCGGGTATCTGTCCGTGTATCGTTGTGTGGCATCGTGTGCATAGCCATATAACGCGATAGCGATTTTGTCCTTCGTACCCGTATGCGTGATGTCCGTGGATCTGATTCGGTCGCCCGAACGTGCCGCATTTCTCACACTCGGCTGGCTTGATAATCCGGCCGCGCCGGACAGCTACCTTGAGCGCAGATCGCGCGCGGGCCTTGAGATCAAGAGTCTGAGGCCGTTTGCGAGGATAAGGACCGCGCACCGGATGTAACGGCGGTGGCGCTAATTGCCAATGGTCCGTAAAAGCCGAACAGATCGCGCGCGCAGCACGTATGCGCTCGCTGCGTCGTTGATACCAGCCGCGGCGCGACACCCGTGCCTTCTCAGGATGTGCAGCACGCCAACGCCGCTCATATTCCGCGCTTCTTGAAGGTGGAGAGTTGCGGCCGGGCCCGAGCTGGCGATCGTACACCGCACCCCAAGCGTCATCCGTCGCCTGCGGCACCATGCCGCACTCGATCCCGGCCATCTCGATCATGCCCGCGCTTTGCGCCCAGAGCGGCGGGCGCATGCGGCCTCTTCGATTATCGCTCGCTCCAGCAACTGAGCGAGACCAAAATAGTGCTCTTGTCGCCGGCCGCTCTCGCGCAGACCGATCACGCCGCTCGGATAGAGCGACACAATAATGTCTGGCGTGATGCCGTGCGCTACGTCCAGCCGCATCGTGCGCCGTACTGGCTTGGTCACTTTCGTCATCTTTCCTCCCTACCTCACGCGTTACCCTTGACGGTCACGATCCGCTCTGCGCTGTCCAGCGCTGGGTTGATTACGCGTCCGTGGCGCTTGAGCGTCTCCGCATCCGCGCGCTCGATCTCCTCAAGTAGACGCACCGCCGCGGACAGCGCCGGGTGACACTCAAGGATCAAAAACGGCATGAGAGAGCGTAGTCTGGCGATAGGATCGCCGGCTTGGGGAGCGCCTAGTCGCGTCATTACGAACGCTCCCAGCGCGCGCCGTACACTGCAAGGATCTTCGCCACGCTGCTCGGCGTGAGGAGGTGTCCGTTCAACCCGAACCACCTCCGGCCCCCGAGGGTGTGCCAGCCATCGTTGCCCGTGTGGTGGGCGACGCACAGGGCCAGGAGGTTTTCAGGCACATCGCGCCCGCCGCGGCTGCGTGGACGAATCTTGAAGCTCACTCGACTATGCCCCCACCGGAGCACGGACTAAGAGAGCCATTGCGAGACGTACAAGAGACATACGTAGCCCGATGACACACGTTGCGAGACGCTGCGAAGTCGGCATTGTGCGTATAGCCACACCGCCAACAGCGAAACGTCCCTTTGTGTCTCTGCCGCCGCTCGACGAATCCGCATTCAGGACAGGTGGTGCTGGTGTGAGCCGGATTCACCACATTGGCAGGTACGCCCATCAGGGAAGCCAGCAGCGCCACACGTGTGCCGAAGTACCGCGCGGCGTGCGCCTTCCATCTGATAAGCCTACACGGGTCTTCAACCGCGACGCCTCTACCAGACTTGAGCGCTACGAGCACCGTCCGTCTGGCTTCTCTGGCGAGCAGTTGCCTCTGGGGACTAGTTTCAACGCGCCGCTCGATACCTCGCCTCTGATCCATCGCTCGGCGGTTGCGTTGTCGTTTGAGAATGGGCCGCAAGTCGGGTCCTCTGTAGCCATCGGAGCGGACAACACTCGCCCGGACTCCGACATCTACGCCGACAAAGGTCCTTGCCGGGGTGACTTCTGGCAACGGGACTCTCACGGCCACTCGGCAGTACCACTTGGCGTTCTTCCGAAACACTTCGCCCTGTTCGCAGAGCGTCGCACTCGGATAGGCCAGTGCGCGATTGATTGCCCGGTGCTTCCGAGCGGGGACGTACAGCTTCCCTACGCCCTGCACCATGATCCACAAGTCGAATGCGATCGCGTTGCGGGGCTGTTGGACCTGGGCCGCGTCGATCAGCTCGGCTTTCAATGCGCCGGGCATGTGGCCCGCCTTACGGGTCCGCCGCCAGTCGTTGAACGCGCGCCGGTAGGCCCTCCCGGCAAACTCGCCCATCCCCTTAGTGCTGGGGCATCGGGACTCCTCACGCAGCGCTGTTGTGCAGGCAGCATGATGCCGCGCAAAGAGTCCCGTCAAGAGAGCCAGCGTATCGGCCTTGTTCGCGGTGGGGAAGAGCTTCAGCTTGTAGCTGAGAGTCGCTGCCTGCACGTCAACACCTTAGCAAGTCGAGGCGAGAGAGACAACCCCGCGCCCCATGCACAGCCTCGCTCGCGCCCGCCATTGGGCGCACAACGGCCCCTCAGACTGGCGCTTCTCGGGGCCTATGGAAATCACCGCGTGCCCTCGCACGCCTTGGCGATTTCATGGTTCTTACCATCCTCAAGCTCGGTATCAATCATCCTGGCCTCACGGCACCGCCCTCGACAAACAGCCGCGCATCGGCCTGCTCCCACACCTCTGGCGCGTGTGAGATAAACAGACACTGGTGAAAGCCCCCAACGGCCATCGCACGCCGGAGCATCGTTACGTACTGCTGTGCGTTCGCCGGCGAGAGTTGCCCCGCCGTTTCGTCGCGCCACAGGGTCTCGCAGCGAAAGCCCGACTTGGCGGCGTTGAACAGCGCCAGCGCCAAGCGCAGTGCCTCGTCGAGTAGCACCATCTCGCCGCCGGACCCCAGCGTGCCCTCGGTGCGACCGAGAGCGCCGTCGAGTATGCGGACGTCGAACACCTCCTTCTGCTTCTTGCCGTCCTTGCTTCTTGCTGTCGTCTCGATGGCGAGCTGGAAGCGACCGCTAAAACACGAGGAGAGCAGATCGTTGGCGAGCGCTGTCACTGTCGGGCCCGCAGCGTCTATCTCCAGGGCCTGCACACCGTCGCGCCCGCAAGCGCGCTCGAGCAGCGTCCAGTCGGCAACCCGTTGCGCAAGGGCACGCTCGTCCGAGATCAGGCGCCCCAGCTCCGTAGCCGGGTCCCCGAGCGCGTCGCGGCGCCCGTTGAGGTTTGCGATCTCAATCTCCTTCGCCTGCCGCTCTGCGGCGATCTCTACCCGCTGCTCGGCGGCCACAGACGACTCGGCGGTACGATGTCGAGCATCGTTGACGAGATCAGTGTAAGCCCCTTCACCGACGAGCCCGGGTGTGAGCACGAGGGCGCCACACGCCAGCTCAGCCGCAGAGATCTCCTCGCTCAGGCGATCGTGGCGAGTCTCGAGCTCTTGAGCTTGCGCCTGCGCTCCGGCCAGGGCCGCCGCATGCTTGGCGAGCCCCGCTACAACGCGCCGTTCTTCCTGTAAAAACGACCGGCGATCCGTCAGTACCCCGGCGTTCGCCTCATAGTGCTCGATCTCAATCCGTGTCTCCTCGAGTCGGCTATCCAACAGGCCGGCGGCTGTACTGCCCTGCGCGATACGGCGATCGATCTCGTCTAGCGTGCCCGCAGTTTGTCGAGTCGCCTCGATGCCGGCCAGGGCCGGGGCCCGCTCTGTCAGCCAGGCGTCCAATTCCCCCCGCTCGGTGTTGAGCTGCCCCTGCTCGGCGAGCAGGGCTTCCAACTCCCCTTGAGCGCCCCCGGCATCCTGCTTGTCCCACTCGGCAAGTTCCGCCTCGACGCCGGCCAGATGTTCCACCGCCATGCGGGCATCGGCTGTCAGCGGGCAGGCAGCGCACTCCGGAACCCCAGGAATCTGGCCGAGCAGCCCCTTGCGGGCGATGAGGTCCCGTTGCCTGTCACGTAGTCGCCGAGCCTCCTCGACGCAGTCCCGCTCCTTCTTGGCCCATTCCTGACGGGCCGGGCGCTCGAGCTCGATCTCAGTCAACCGGGCGGTGATCTCGGCGCCCCGGACCCGCCGCTGACCTGCCTCGGCCAGGAGAGCCTCGAGCGACGGCAGTTGTTGCTGCGCTCGGGCAGCCACTGGCCGCAAGATCCGGTCCCGCTCGATGCTTTCCCTGCATCCCGCCGCTTCCGCCTTGTAACGGGCGATTGCGGCGATCAGAGGGGTCGTCCGCTCCTGATAGGTGCTCTCCAGCTCTCTAAGAGCATCCAGTTCTGTGTCTATCTCGGGCAGTCGGCGAGTCGCTTGCTCGATTGTTTCTCGCTCCGCGAGTAGAGCATCGAGGCTCGCCAACCGGGCACGTACTTCATCGCGATCGGCGCTGGTGGTCGTAATCGTAGCGGTTAGTCTCTGTTGCTCCTGACGAACATCCTCGCGAACCTTATCGGCGCGCGCCAGGGCCTCTTGCGTGGCAGTTGCGACCGCAGCGGCGGCGTCCGCCTGAACGGCGGTAGCGGCGCAGCGTACTTCTATCTGCTCGACCGCCTGCCCCGCCTCTTCGATCTCGGCGGTCAGGTGCGTATGCCGTTCCAGAGCATCGCGCTCACGCGCGATGTCCGACCGAACGCGCTCCAGGCGTAGCAATTCGGCCTGGGCACGGTCGCGTGCGGCAACCGAGTACGATTGTAGATGCTCCAGACCGAGCAGCTCGACAAACAGATCCTTCCGGGCCGCCCGGTCGAGGGCCCAGAAGCTCGAACCCGTCCGACTGGCTGCTGTCGACTGTGCGGCGAACACCGACGACAGCCACCATTGTTTTGACGGCAGCAAGCGCGCGATCTCGATGTCGACCTCACGCACGCCCGGGCCGGCAATTGCTCGTCCGTCACACGAGAGGTACGCCTCCGTCTTGCCGCGGCCGGCGTTAGCCTGCGGATCGATCTGCACCAAGACCCGGTACTCGTGCTCGTGGAGCGTGAAGCTGAGTTGCGTCCTGGCGTCACGGATGCCGGCCGCAACATGGGAGGCCAGTGATTCGCGGTAGGACGCGAACTCGCGGAAGATAGTCCCGTAGCCGGACAATTCCAGGACGTGCGATTTTCCCTCGCCGTTCCCACCGACGACGGCGATGAGACCCGGCCCCAGCGCCTCGAAATCGATCGCGACCTCGCCACGCGCGAACGGCAGGCCGACCCCCTGAAACCGCAGCTCACGCAGGCGCATCAGGCTCTCCCTGCTCGAGCTTCTCAAGACAAGTCAAGGCTCGCGTGCGCTGCGCCGGATCGGGCTGCCCGGACTCAAGGCTATCCCAATATGCCCCGACCTTTTCCGCGGTCGTACGGGCAAGGCCGATCGCCTCAGACCGGACACGTTCCGATGGGAGGATGCGCTTATCGACCTGCACCGAGTGCGCCCCTAATTCGTGCAAGCGGGCAACGGCGCGCTCCACGGGGCACGTGGCGGCCGCGGCCTCGGGCACACGCACGCGTAGCCTAACCTCGGCGTCGGTCATAGACTCGGGCAGCGGCACGGTGTCGGCGAGCCAGCGCCACTTTCCGTCCTGCTCTGCCCACGCCATGTCGACTGTAACCAGCCGGCGGGCGGGCGTGAACCGAAGCTCACACGTCGGGGCGGCCCCGGGCGCAACCGTAATCAAGTTGTAGCTCTTGCGATCGCCCTGCTCGCCAAAATTCTGAGCCGACGGACTCCCTGCGTACCACCAGCCGGGGGCCATCATCTGCGCTTTGTGGATGTGGGAGAGACAACCGGCATCGAGGCCGAGCTCAGTAAGGTCGTGCGGGGACAACTCGATCTCGCGTCCGATCAGTACCTCCCCACCACCTACAATGCTGCCGCCAACGCAGATATGCATAAGGCCGACGCTGGGCCTACCGGCGCGACGCGCATCCGCTGCCCCCACGCGGAAGCCGCCAAGGATAGTGCGCAACTCCGCCTCGATCGCTTGGCGCTGGGCGTCGAAGGATCCCTTGACCGCCCCACCGGCCACGGCGTGACGCTTGCTCGGGTAGGGCAAGCAGCAGATCAGGCAGTTCTCCAACACCACCATGCCCGGCTGCCCTACGACGTCGATTCGATGCCGCCCTCCGAGCAAGCCATAAACGTCGATGTCCTGGGGAACGTCGTGATTGCCGCGCACAATCACGACCGGCGCGGTCATCGCCATCCGCAAGAAGATGGACGCTAGCGCAGCCCGCTCGTTCACGCTTGCGACGTGAGGCACGGTGGTGCCCGCAAGATCCCCGCCTACCAACCACAGGCCCACACCTGCCCCAGCGCCGTCGGTCGCGATCCACTCGAGACACTGGACCGTGTCCGCGAAGCGCGGCCCGTCGGCTAAGTGGAAATCCCCGGTGTGGCCTATGAGCACTTGGCGGCCCTCCGCTCTCTCGCAATGGCGATCTGCCGCTTCAACGCCGCCTTGCCTTTGTCGCTGGCGAGATACCGCCGCCGAGCCTCCAGCCCTCGTTTACTACGCCAGTACGCCTTTGCCCGCGCCCGCCCCTTGGCGCTCCGAGCATAGCGCAGCGAGTTCTCTCGGCCACGAATCCTACAGCGAACACACAGTTGGTAGCTGGTCGGATTGGCCGACGTACACACGGTGCATTGTTTGGCCCGCATCGTCAGAACGGTATGCGGGAGGCGGGGTTGTCGGCGTCCGTCTCGCCGCCGTTCTCATCCTCCGCTTCCCGGCTCGCGCCAAGTGGCGGCGGTGGGATCCTGCCTTGTTCCATGTCCCGCGGGGCTGCCCCCAGCGATGACGGCGCCTCGGGGCCCGAACCATAGATCCTCTCACTCGCCCCCAGCGATCGGTCGGCGATCTTGAGAGCCACGGCCGTCCGGATCTCGGGATCGCTGATTTGATCGAGATCGAGCACCAACTTCGGGACCACGAACGGTCGCGCTATCTCCTCAGCCGTGTATTTGCTCTTGATCGCGAGCGCCTGTCGGATAGCGCGGTTTCGCGCCTTGCTCTCGACCTGGGGCAGGATGAATTCGCGCGCCATCTCGAGTCGCCTGTTCCAGCCCTTGGCTTGCCATGCCGCCGCCGTAGCCGACCCCTCACGGAGATCCATCTCGCGCTCAGCGGAGATGCATCGCCGACTACCGTCGAAGTCCGTGATCCATCCCGCCGCGCGGAATCTGGCGTACTGAGTATCGGAGCTATCGTCCATGCGCCCCGACAGGATGGGGTCCCATGAGATCCCGGCAGCCGCAGCCACCTTGTCTAGGGCGACTTTCGTCAGGGCGAACTCTCCTGGCCGACTCAAGTCGGGCAAGTAGACATCGCCTCCCCCACCGCGGCCCTGATTATCCGGCGGCTGCGGATTGAGCACTACCATCCGCAGCGACACGCTGTGCATCGCCGGGATGTGGTCGATCCTGACTACCGGGCTCAGAAGATTTGCCTTGGCGGCTGCGCCCCGGAACGCCTGTTGGAGCGCCTCAGCGGTGGAATAGAACCCCCGTACGGCTTCGACCTCCTGCCCGCCGGCAGAGCGCGTTGCCACCTCTGTCCCTTTCGTGTCTTTGTTCTCAGCCATCAGACCCTCCCGGGCGCGGGAACCCCGGCCTGAAGGCCGGGGAGGAGCGCCCCTTGCTTTGAATAGGCGAAATGCCTATACTTGAGACCGTGAAGCTCGTTGCCAACATCCAGCTCCGGCCAACCGCAGAGCAGGCAAAGCTCCTTCGAACAACTCTGGAGCGCGCCAACGAAGCCGCAAATTGGCTCTCCCGGCGTGGTTTCGAGGCCAAGGTTCTGCGCCAATACGATCTTCACAAACTCGCCTACCGAGACCTGCGTGAACGCTTCGGAATCGGGGCGGACTTTGCGATTCGAGTGATCGCCAAGGTGGCCGACGCCTACCTGGTGGATCGCAGGGTGCAACGGCGCTTTCGTTGGGACGCTGCGCAACCCTACAACGACCGTCTCGTGCGCTTTACGGCCGAGAGTGCGGTATCCATCTGGACGGTCGGCGGCCGTCAGAAGATTCCCTTCGTCTGCGGTCAGCGGCAACGCGCGCTGCTCGCGCACCGGAAGGGTGAGCTTGACCTGATGCGCGTGCGCGGGAAGTGGTATCTCGCTTGCGTGTGTGACATTCCCGAACCACCGCTGCACGACTCGATCGACGTACTCGGCGTCGATCTCGGAATCGTGAATCTCGCTTGCGACTCCGACGGAACATCCTACTCCGGCAAGACGGTCGAGCGGTTGCGCCGTCGATATGGGCACCGGCGGAAGAACCTCCAGAAGAAGCGAACTCGGTCGGCTAGGCGAAGACTCCGCCTGATCTCCGGCCGGGAGGCTCGGTTCCGGGCCGACATGAATCACCAGATCTCGAAGAGTCTTGTTCAAACGGCGGAACGCACCTCGCGCGCTCTTTCCCTCGAAGAACTCGGGGGCATTCGCGAGAGGGTTACGGCCAGACGCCGGCAGAGAGCAAGACTTCATGGCTGGGCATTCGCCCAGCTTCGCAGCTTCGTCGAGTACAAGGCGAAGCGCGAGGGGGTGCCGATTGTCTTGGTCGATCCGCGCAACACCAGCCGGGAATGTCCGGAGTGCGGGACAATCGACAAG
>Ga0214473_10007743_pt1 | contig 12718 bp, 10 predicted proteins | sample RVTome_7_FD_203509 | JGI IMG/M metagenome (GOLD analysis project Ga0214473, IMG submission 203509) | Soil microbial communities from uranium-contaminated site in the Upper Colorado River Basin, Wyoming, United States - RVT98D197 | ecosystem: Environmental > Terrestrial > Soil > Contaminated >... | reverse complement strand
GAAAGCAACCAGCATGGTTGTCCCGGTGCCGCAGAAGGGGTCGAGCACAACGCCGCGCTCCGGGCAAGTTGCCAAGATTGGGATTTTGCAGAGGTCTTCGGGGTATGACGCAAAGTGGTCGCCCCGGTTTTGGGTATCCTCGGGAAGAATGTCCCATACATCCCTTGGCTTACTCCCTTCGGGGTGGTATCGCAAGAAGTAATAACTTTTCTCTGCCAGCTCTCTTGCTCGTCCGGATACTGTTTCTGAATCAGAGTGAGTTGGGCGCTGTTGCCCTCTAATAATCATGCGGAAATCGGCGATCTTCCCCTGTCTGACCTCGTTGAGCATTTGTTCTAGGGCATGAAGGGCGTTTCTTTTGTCGCTCGGTGTTAACGAAGTCGAAAGTTCGATCTGGCGTTTATACCTTACGCCGCTTACGCCTGTCGCGGAGACCACGGCGCCATTTACTACTCTCGCTTTATGTGGATTGGAACGGATTGCATCCACGTTGTAATAGTATTCCCTTGGGGTTTTCACAAAATGAAAGACATACTCGTGAACGTTGCCCAGTTTATCACGAGCATTGTCAGGGCCGCCTTTCACCTTGTTCCAGATCACATCATTTCGGAGAACCCAACCTTGTCCATCTGTGAGCTCAAAAGCAACGCGCCAAGGAATACCCAGAAGCTGCTTGTTCTGATACGTGTCCCCAAGGTTCAGCCAAAATGAGCCTGTGCTTTTAAGTACCCGCTTCAGTTCACTAAAAACGAAAGTGAGATTGGCAATGTACTCTCGATAATCTGGCTCCAGTCCAATACCAGCCACGGCATAGTCCCGATGCCCCCAATAAGGCGGACTTGTCATGCAGAAGTCAACTGATTCGCTCGGGAAGGCTCTGAGCTTCTCCAATGCGTCTCCGAGAATGAATAGGGGCCGGATGCTATCACCACTCAAATATCGCAGGAGTTCGTTCTCTTGTGTGTCAGCTTGTGGCGCTTGTTGTATCCGCATGGACCATGTTTCCTTATAAATCTATTCTGACGGGTAACCCAAAGGTTAGCGCCGGGCACCTACTTGTCATTCAGAAAAATGAAACCCTATTCCACGCCGCTTTCTTCCCACCATTTCATTATGGTAATTTTGCCTATTATAACATGCCTGAATCAAGCTTAATATAATGAAACCAAGATGGATTCTATGGTGAAAATTACGGATGTCCCCAATTCCAAGAGGCGCGATGGGTTGTCGGTGGAGCCTTCTCGGTCCGAGCCTTCCCGAAAGATCTCTATTCTGTCAATCCCCCGAACAATGATATGGCAGAGGCGCTCAGGAGCATCCCCCCCTGTCTTCTTGGCATGGTAAAACATTATCAAAAGAGGAGAGCCCCGTCAAGATACTTGGAATCTTAACGAAGGGAAGCGAGTGGTAGGACAAGGCCAATAAATAATCAAAAAAAGCACTTCTTTCCCGGTCAGCCCCACCTTCAAATTTCTTTAAAAAATGTTTCAAGATTTCCGGGAGATGTCCGCTATTTTTCCGCAAAAAATCCATAATATTTGCTTTTGAGAATCAAGGCATCCTTCGCATAAAGATATTTAAGAGATAAATTTTATGTTGACAACCAACCCCTGAGAAGTTTACAATGAAGCCTGAAAATGTTTACAATTGGAATGAAAAAAAGCCTGCAAAAACATGCGCTTTACTGTTAAGAGTAAAGAACTTCGAGATTTTATCATTAACTCAATCCCCGATCACCCGAAGGATGTTGTCGCTCATACGGTCACCAGATTTGGAGTGACTCGACAGGCTATAAATAGACATATGAATTCTTTAATTAAACAGGGATTGGTTCAAGCAGAGGGGAACACGAATCAGCGTGCATATAAATTACCAATACTGGAACGGAAATCGATTTCTGTTTCATTGACCAACTTGGAAGAAGATAGATTGTGGAGAGAGAGCGTAAGTGAGTTATTAAAGAACTTACCGGAAAATGTTTATAATATCTGGCATTACGGCTTCACGGAAATGGTAAACAACGCTATCGATCATTCCGGCGGCACTACGGTCAGACTTATCCTGGGAAAAACAGCGGCAACTACAAACATGATGATAATTGACGACGGTATAGGCATTTTCAGGAAGATAAAAACGGAACTTGGATTGGAAGACGAGCGCCATGCTATTCTTGAATTATCCAAGGGAAAACTAACAACAGATCCTGTCCGCCATACAGGTGAAGGAATATTTTTTTCATCAAGGATCTTTGACCACTACCATATACTTTCAGGTGGAGTATTTTTTTCGCATGACATTGATGAAGAGGAAGACCGGATATTAGAAAGGGAAATACCCAATGTAGGCACAGTTGTCTTCATGTCCATAAGAAACCAAAGCGATAGGACAACGAAAGAAATATTCGACAAGTTTTCATCACGAAAAGACAATTACGGGTTTACAAAAACTGTGGTCCCGGTTCGCCTCGTAAGACATGGACCGGAGCAGTTAATATCCAGATCCCAGGCCAAAAGACTACTCGCGAGATTCGAGCGGTTTAAAGTAGTATTATTGGATTTTAAGGGTATTGATGAAATTGGACAAGCATTTGCTGACGAGGTATTTAGAGTATTCTCAGACCTACACCCTGAAGTTAAATTAATCCCAATTAATACAACAAGAGAAGTAAAAAAATTAATTAAGCGCGCCAAACAAGCCGGACGTGAATTAACTTTGCCGCTATTCAGCAGGGAATAATCAAAAAATGATGAGGAACTTTTCCCGGGTTTGCTATCACCGGTCAAAAATTAACCCAGGCGGCACCTTAGGCTGGGCCCGCCTGAGAAGAACGGACATCGTGGCAAAGAAGGCTAAAACCTTTACCATCTGTTTCTCAAGTGCTCCTTAAATCAGTTGGTTAGAGCATTTGAAAAATAGAGGAGGAACATTGTCCCATCTGAATTCCTTCGGTATCCTTGACTCGCTTCTGTCCTTGGACAGAGTATTCGCTATGCTGGTGATGGCTGCTGTTAGTCTAAAACACGAGGGCTTCAAAGAAGAAAGAGAATGCCGGGTTATTTGCCTGCCCGACTTGAATGCATCGAAGCTCATGTCACGCAGCATAGAAGCAGTGGGCGCCGTGCCCCAGACTATATACAAGATACCACTGGAAGACAATCCGGCCGAAGATGTTGTGGGCGTGAGCATTCCGCAATTGATCGATCGGATAATTATCGGCCCATCTGAGTACCCATTTCCCATGTATCAGGCTTTTGCGGCAGGTTTGGAAGATGCCGGCGTTAAAAACCCCGGCTCGCGAGTGATCATTTCCGGTATTCCACTCAGAACATAGACGGAGTCAACTGGTGAAGCACATAAGACCTGCCGTGGTGCGATTGGTAAAGAAGACCCTCCTCGGGGTATGGGGAGTTCCTTACGGAAGCATCCACACCAGAGCCCGACGCACGGAATCTATCGTCGCACTACATGAAAAATTGACATCCTGCTTTCCCGGTAGTCTCTTCGCCTACCGCATCTCTTACGATCAAACTCAACGCTCTTTCTTAAGACGTTTTGATCCGGAGACTGGGAGCCTCCTTCTCAAAGAGGTGCATCTTGTTGAGGTCCACCGCCAACTCCACCTCCTGGTGCATCCGAACCTGCGTCTGCACATCCACCACCGCGATAAAATTGTGCTTCCCCGACGTCACATTGAGATGGATCTCCGATCCCAGCGGCTCGATCACATCCACCGTCGCCTTCATATAACTCCCCTTCACATGATCCGGAGCATGCGCCCGATCATAGATGTCATTGGGTCGAATCCCAAAGATCACTTCTTTCCCTTCATACGGCCGATAATAGGCCGCCCGATTCTCCGGCGCCTTCAACTGAAACGACTCCGCATCGATACAGAGATTCCCCTCCTTCGTCACCAGCTTCGCAGAAAACAAGTTCATCATCGGACTCCCGATAAACCCCGCCACAAACAGATTCACCGGATTGTTATACACATCCAGCGGTCCCCCGATCTCCTGGATCAACCCGTCTTTCATCACCACGATCTTCGTCCCCATCGTCATCGCTTCCACCTGATCGTGCGTCACATACACAATCGTCGTCTGTAACCGATCATGCAGCTTCGATAGCTCCGCCCGCATCTGCACCCGCAACTTCGCATCCAGGTTTGACAGCGGCTCATCAAATAAAAACACCGCCGGCTTTCTTACGATCGCTCTCCCTACCGCCACCCGCTGTCTCTGCCCCCCCGACAACTGCTTCGGCTTTCTCTCCAGAAGCGTCTGAATCCCCAGGATCTCCGAGGCTTCCTTCACCCTCCGGTCAATCTCTTCCTTCGGAAACTTTCTCAGCTTCAATCCAAAGGCCATATTCTTATAAACCGACATGTGAGGATAAAGGGCATATTCCTGAAATACCATGGCAATGTCCCGGTCTTTGGGAGGCAGGTCCGTAACCGAACGGTCTCCAATATAGATCACCCCTTTCGTCGGTTCTTCCAGGCCTGCTATCATCCGCAGCGCCGTCGATTTCCCGCATCCCGAGGGCCCCACCAATATGCAGAACTCCTTATCTTCAATCACCAGATTGAAATCCTTCACTGCCTCCACCGTCCCGAAACTCTTCCCGATATTCTCCAGGACCACTCGTGCCATGGGGTTCCTCCTGTTTAGGGTTGATCGAATCACAAGAAGCGAAAATTAGGGAAAAGGGTCATGCTGAACCCTGATTCAGCATCTCACTCAAAAAAACGTTGGCCCCTGAAACGAGTTCAGTGTGACAGATCAGGATTTTTTTGCGAGACGATCATGTTTTCGTGCCCAATTTGATCTGTCGGTATTTTTCATCAGGCCGCGTATGGATGCGGGCGACATTTTCGGGTGTGAGGAAACGCGGTTTGCCCAAGGCATAAATGCCAATAAGGGTCCGCGCAGTTTTGACATACATGGATGTGATGGTCTCCACGTCCCGCGGTGAACTGCCGCAGGCAATCATTCCGTGATTCTCCATGAGAATCACCCTGGCCGCCATATTCTGCTTATCAACAAATTCCTTGACGCGATGCCGGAGATGGCGCGCCAGAGCCAGACCCGGATCGGTGTATTCGACATAGCAGACCGAAGGACCGCAACAGACAATCTCATCCGGGAAGAGACGGCCGCTGACCGCCTCGCGGGCTTTGTCGGAGCAAAGGATCGCATTCACTGCCGTGGGATGGGTATGGCCGACAAAGTGGATGTTCGGCAGTGAGAGCACATAGGCATGGAGAAAGGTCTCAAGGGAGGGCATTTGATCGGTCGAACGGTCGATCTTCGCCTCCGTGAGGACTTTCTTTACTTCCTCATCGGTAAGGTCTTTACTATCCAGGCCCTCAAGGACCCGTGGCAGAGAAACTTTGACGAAGCTGCTTTCATCAGCGGTTCGCAGTTCTTTTCCGCTGGCCTTCACAAAAAAGGTGTCCTCAGCAGCCCTGGCAGAGGTATTTCCCTCTCCCAAGATCACCAGATCCCGTGCCGGATCACCCAGGCTCCGGGACAGATCGATCAACTGAGTTAAGATTTCTTTATCGCTTGCCATAGCAAAAAACTCCCTTGAATTACAAATGAGTATCCGTGTCGGTGTCAGTCATCAACCGAGTTTCACCCGCACAAATTACCCCGTCAAATCCTTCATTCCGCCAACGGTGGGGATCAGAATGACCGCCGTGGGTTTTTCTTCATTGTGACACAGTCTCCGAAGCGGTGAGTCCGATCTTTGTTCATTTTCGTTTTTCTTCGGATTCAAGGATTTTCCTCCAGACCTCCTTGCCTAAATTCCCTATCCCTGATAAAAACCGCTCGGCCATATTGAGCATATCCGCTTTTGCATTTCCTTCGAACCGGAAGGTGAAGGCAGGTTCCGTCACGGAGGCCCTCATTAAGGCCCATCCGTCCTCGTATTCCGCCTTCACGCCGTCAACGAGAACAAGCCTTGCGCCTTGCCTCTTCGCATGGGCAAGGGCATCCCTGATGACTCTCTCTTTCTCTCCTGAATATTTTATCCGGAGATCCGGTGTGCTGTAGTATTGAGGCAGATCTGAAATCAGCGCTGAGAAGGGTCTCTTCTTTTCGGCAACCAGAGACGCGACGAACAGGGCTGAGAAAAGGCCATCATCTCCTCCCTCAAGCTCCTTATAGAAGAGGTGCCCGGTATATTCACCTCCAAGGATCGCCCCTGTTTCAAGCATCGTCCGTTTGATGAACGTATGCCCTGACTTCTGGACGATGGCTTTTCCCCCATAACGCTCAATGGTCTCCGGGACAACCTTAGAAAGCTTCAGATCATATACCACCTTCCCCTGGGACTTCTGCTTCAGGATTTCCCGGCTGAGCCAAGCAATGAGGAGATCCGAAGCCACGCGGCGTCCGAGTTCGTCAACAAAGCCCACCCGGTCGCCATCCCCGTCAAATCCCGCTCCAAGGTCCGCCCCTCTCTTCCTTACTTCCTGTTGTAATTTAGCCAGATCATCCGGTCCGGCGATGTCAGGCGAGCGGTTGGGAAAGCTTCCGTCCGGCTCTGCAAATAAGACTTCTGCTTCGATCCCCAGCGCTTTCAATACGTCATGGATCAACCAGCCCGTTGCTCCATTCCCGCAATCAAGAACGATCTTGGGCGCCTTTCCTGACAGGCCGGCAAAACGACCCGCAAGCCATGTGACGTATTCCCTTTTGATCTCTACCTTCTCGGTTCTCCCCTGTTTCGAGATGAACGATCCTTTCACAACGCTCTGTTTAAGTTCGTCCAATTCTTCCGGGGTGATCGGTAGCTCTCCTAAGACCGGTTTAAAACCATTATAGATGGAAGGGCTATGGGAGGCTGTTACCATGATGCCCGGTTTGATGCCTAACCTTCGCCTTGCAAAGTAATAGCATGGCGTGGAAACCTGACCCAGATCATAAACGACGACCCCGCTCTCCAGGAGACCACGTTTGAGCTCTTCCATCAACTCGGGTGTCGAGGTTCTGAAGTCGCCACCGACCACGACTTCGGGCTCCTTCACGACGGAACCAACGGCTCGACCCATCCTGTAGGCAAGAGCCCTGGTAACCTCGGTTCCAAACTCTCCCCTGACATCGCAATCCTTAAATCCTGCTAAAGGTATCCCCTCTGTTGACATTCTCTCTTTAACGCCCCTAATTTTTCTTCCAAAGGCTGGATTATTTCCGAGATCGGATCGAAGACCTCATCTCTCTGAACCATCTCTGCTTGTGCCTTGCTGACTTTACCTCCATACCAAGCCCATGCCGCGGCCAAGAGGGCACATCCCATCGCGGCCTCCGGTTCCTTCGGCTTCACCAGGGTTTTTCGAAGGGCAGAGGCCATGAGGCGACCCAGCGTTTTTCCGCGGCCCCCACCGCCGGAAAGAAAGAAATCCCCCTCCCCTTCCGCTCCAAGGGTTTTTGCTTCCTCGACGGACCAGGCTGCGACCATGGCAATGCCTTCGAGGTATCCGGCATACAGCTCCCTCTCATCCCCTGCTCTTCCAATCACAAAACCCTCTGCATGGCTGCTCACAAAAGGCATGCGTTCCCCTTTCCTTACAAGAGGGTAAACAAGGACCGGGCTCGGCAACGAATGCATGGCTGTTTCATCGAGAGACGACAGCTTCTCTTCGCCAAACGTCTTGATCAGGGCTTCTCCTCCCACGTTGCTCGCCCCTCCTGGGAGCCAGGATCCTTCCGGATGGCGATGGCAATAGATCCTTCCTTTAGGATCTCTGATCAGGTTTTTCGAAATGCCTCGAATCGCCAGAGTCGTCCCGAGGGTCAGGTTCCAATCGCCCACGCTCTTCGCCCCGGATGCGAGAAAGGAGGCTGTGCCGTCACTGGCGCCGGCAATCACGGGGGTCCAGGCTTGAAGCCCGGTTTCTTCAGCGGTTGCAATCGACACTTCCCCCATCTTTTCCCCTGGCCTGAAAATCCTTGGGAATTTCGAAAGGGGCAGTCCCAGTCGTTTCTCAATGAATTCCGGCCAGGTGCCTGATATGAGATCGACGCCCGATTTCAGGGCATTGGAGGTATCGGTACAATTGAAATCTCCTGTCAGCTTTCCTACCAGGAAATCGGCCGCATGAAGAAATTTGTAGGTTCCATTGACGATCTCCGGTCTTTCTCTCTGAAGCCATACAAGCTTCACCAGTGAAAAGGCGGCCGGGAAACAATATCCCAACCGTTCACTGAGGTCCTGGGCTGCCCTCTGAACCTCACCTTCCAGCCCGCTGGCCCGGCCATCATTATACATGAGCGCTGGGGCCAGCGGTTGTCCCTGCTTGTCAACAGGGACAACGGTTCCAGAGGTGGAGTCAACGGCAATGGCTGCGATCCGATTCCCGACGTGACTCGAAACCTGTTTCAGACAGATTTGGGATGTCTTCCACCACTGCTCGGCGTCCTGTTCCGCCCACCCGGCGGCACGGACATAGGGTGGCGCTGTGAACCGGCACTCGGCTTTTGCAACGACCTTTCCACGGGCATCAACGGCAACGGCTTTAGCGCCGCTGGTGCCCACATCCAGCCCGCATACGAAGTCCATAAAAAAACCCTTGACCCCTCGATTCCTGGTATCCTTTCCAGGTTACTTGAGTGTCGAGAGAACTCCCTTTGTCGCCTGCCGTGTCTCAAGCTCCGGGGCGTGAGTCGGGAGGATGAAGTCTTTGCTCTTTGCCCTGGCCTTCAACTCCTCAATGCTCTTCCAGGTCTCCACCACATTGGCATAACGCGCAGGAGGAGTAATCGAGTAATGGATCTCAGGGATAGGCGTCAGGTTGTCATAAATGAAGATGGAGTCCCCGCAGCAGATGTAGGTTCCTTCCACCGTGTCAATCTCAACAGACTGATGACCCGGCGAATGGCCCGGACTGGGGAAGACACGAATCCCGCCTGTAATCTCTTTCTCACCCTCCACGAGATCGATCTTGATTCCCTCAAAAGGCCTGCGAAGACCCAGGATCGGGTACTCATAAGATTTGTAATAGAGGGGAATTGGATTCATGGCAAACTCGTACTCTGTCCGGTGTGCAATAAACCGGGCGTTGACGAATTTCTCCATGTAAAAGACGTGGTCCCAGTGCAGATGTGTGAAGATGACCAGTCCCACCTCCTCGCATTTGATGCCTACAGAAGCAAGGCGTTCATGAATGGCGGCGCCTTCGGGCTGGTAAGAGCCCGGATGATGGTATGTGCTGGCCCTCTCTGTCCAGGCCATTCCGGTATCCACCAGAATGTTCTCTTTTCCACTCTGGGCCAGAAAGGCCATCGTCGGCAGAAGAACTTTGCCTTCCGGATTCCAATAAGGATGTGTGCTGTGGTGGTACAGGTACGTCTTCTTGTCTGAGTTGGCATACCCTGTTACGATCGGCCTGATTGTCCATGTTGACATAGAATGATTATCCTCCTTTGTGCAAAAAATAACGTGACCGTGACTGGACGCCGCAGTGTCTGCCTTCGCCGGAGCGGCTTCGCACACGAAGGCGTGCCCGTGTCACGTGGCCGTAACGTCCCAAATGATTGTCGCCGTGCCTGCTTGTCATGAAGCAGAACGAATCCCATGGCTCTCATTCTCCACCCGTCCCGGTTTACTTTCCCTTTGCCAGGCGGATGAGCATCGCGATCTGAGCGGTCTCCTCGATCAACTCCACAAGCTCCTCCGCCGCGAGAAGCGTTTTGCCCACTCCTACGGCTCCATGGCTCTGTATCGTCGCCACAAGGACTGCTGGATCCCGGAATGCGTTGATGACAGATTCCGACCCCTCCTTGCTTCCATCGGGACCACCGGGCACCAGAGGGATCTTCCTGAACTTGCTCTGGGACTGAACCGTCAACGTCGGAATCTCTTCCCCCAGGACAGCCCACGCCGTGGCCCATGGGGAATGGACGTGGACGATACCGTTGAGCTCAGGCCGGACTCTGTAGATCCCCAAATGAAATGGCATGTCCTTGCTCGGCTTGGTCGATCCCTTCAGGATCTTCCCCTCAAGGTCCACGACGAGCAGGTTCTCGGGGTGACACTCGCTGAATCCCACGCCGCTCGGTTTGATCACCACGGCATTGCTCCCGGCCACCCTGGCGCTGATGTTCCCGCCTGTACCGGTCTGTAAGTGAGCGTTAAACGCTCTCTTAGCAACCTCCATTAATTCAAGCATTGTTGACCGTATCGTCTTTTCATCCATCATGATGCTCTCCCTGTTTGCTGGGTCTGATTCTTCTCGGTGGGGATTAACGCTCCTTCCCTCTCAGCCCTGCTGTTTCCTCCACTTCCCTCCATCATCTTTTCCAAAAGTTCACAGGCTTTAGATGCAAAGAGCTCATCATTGATGTGGGCATTCACTTCAATGACGCCAATCTTTGCGTTCAACCCCCTTTTCAGGGCCTCGATAAATTGGCCATCCGCCTGAGGATCATAAAAGAGTCCACCCGGCCGGTTCTGATCTGAGAATCCCCGCATAGGGATAGCCACCGCAGCAGGCCCCTGGCTCATGGTCAGTTTTTTCGCCATCACTTCTCCGACCTGGCGCATCTCTTCCGGCGAGACACGGACATGGGTGAAAAAAGGGCTGTGCCTGTAATGGGGCCTCTTCCTCTCTGACGGGGTTAGTGTTTCAAGGGGCCCTTTGCTGATGACATCAACGGCTCCGGGAGCAACCAGTTGAGGAATTCCTATTCTCGCCGCTGCTTCGAGACGATCCTCTCCTGCGAGACAGGTTCCCCCAAAAAGCTGGTTGGTGATCTCATGGGTGGTCAAATCAAGGACACCCGAGAACATCCCGTTCCGGATGCCTTCCTCAAAAGCCCGTCCACCATACCCGGTGGCGTGATAACAGGTCATCTCATATCCATGGCCTTCAAGGATTCGCCTCGAAGTCATCACGGCAGGCGTCGTAATCCCGAGAGAAGTGGAGCCGATCACTCTTTTTTTCGTCTCCTCCTGAGGTGCAAGACCCGCCATTGCCGCAAGGGCTGAAGCCGCATTCCGAAGGATGGTTCGAAGGAGAGGATTTAATCCCAGAATATCGGCTACCGAAGGAAACAGGATAATATCCTTCGTTCCGATGATAGGCCGGATATCCTGGAAAGGAAGAGTCGAAACCATCACTTTGGGTAACCCCAGGGGAAGCGAGCGCATCACTGCCGTTCCAAGCCACGTGCCCACTCCGCCACCCAGGGCGATGACGCCTCCAACCTCTCTTCTCCGGATCCCTTCTTCCACAACGGAGAGAGCGCCCTCGGCCATGGCATTGACGGCGGCCACCTTATCCTTCTTTTCTGAAAGAAGTTCTTCGGTCGTCCTTCCCACCCGGGACGCCACCTCTTCCCGAGTCACATCCGGTGTAAAGGCCGGGGGAGCCAAGAGTCCCGTATCGATAATTCTTGTCTTCCAGCCAAAGGAGTGGATACAATCCCTCAGAAAAGCCGTTTCGGGCCCCTTGGTATCGAGTGTCCCAAGGATGACAAGGTATCGAAGAGCCATCGAGTCATTCTGTTTTTGATGCATCACGTCCATGAGTCCTTCCACCTGTAAAACTGGATCTCAGCGCTTCTCTGCATCCGCTGAGAACTCCACATTTGTCCCCAATGGTTCTCACTCCGCAATTCGCAATCCGAAATCCGCAATTCCATCACGTCTTTACCGCTCCCGCAGTCAGTCCGGCGATCAACTGCCTGGCGGCAAGGAAAGTGAAGAGGATCGCAGGCAGAGCCACCAGGGTTCCCATGGCGGTAATATTTCCCCACTCCACGCCGATATCCGTCATGTAGATGGTTGTAGCCACAGGGAGCGTGCGGGTCAATCGATTCGTCAAGACCAGGGCGAGGAGGAACTCGTTCCACGCGATCCGGAAGGTGAATATCGCTGCGGCAGCCAGTCCGGGTTTGATCAGGGGAAGAATGATCTGAAAGAAAATCTTCCAGGGGCCGCACCCGTCTACAACAGCGGCTTCCTCCAGTTCCAAGGGGATATCGGAGATGAAGCTGATCAGCACCCAGATGGTAAAGGGGAGATTGAGGCCGACGTAAACAATAATTAATCCGGGAAGGGTGTCTGCAAGCCGAAAAAGCGTCCAGAGAACATAGATCGGCACCACCAGGACTGCCGGAGGAATCATCCGCAAAAGCAGGGTGCTGAACGAAATGGTTCCTCTCCCGAAGAAATTAAAGCGAACGAGGGCGTAAGAAGCAAAACCTCCAATGAGCAGCGTAAAAAAAGTCGATACCGATCCGACAATGAGGCTATTGATTAAATAACGAAGGAACCCTTGTTCCATGAGGACGTTCTGGTAATTCGCCAGGGTGGGCATGAAAATCCAGGAAGGAGCCCGGGACATGATTTGGATTTGGGTCTTGAGAGAAGTCATGATTAGGACAATCACCGGGACGAGATAGAGAAAGGCGAGGATCGAGAGCAATGGGTATCTTCCTGCCTTCCACGCTTTCCCATGGATAAAAGTAGACCAGAATCCGATGTTTCCGGAGCCTTCTCTTCCTCTGTTATCCGCATCCAAAGATTGATTCTTCATGCCGAGTTACTCCTCGTAAGGTTCACTTTTTCGAAAGGGCCGGCCGGGCGATTGCCAAGAAAGCCAGACTAAAGAGCATGATAAATACAAGGAGAAAAATCGCATTGACCGCAGAAAGTCCCAGTCGCTGGCTATTAAAAGCAGTCTTATAAATATTCAAGGATAGAACTT
>Ga0214473_10007742_pt1 | contig 12718 bp, 8 predicted proteins | sample RVTome_7_FD_203509 | JGI IMG/M metagenome (GOLD analysis project Ga0214473, IMG submission 203509) | Soil microbial communities from uranium-contaminated site in the Upper Colorado River Basin, Wyoming, United States - RVT98D197 | ecosystem: Environmental > Terrestrial > Soil > Contaminated >... | reverse complement strand
GATGCCGGCAAGGCCCATTCCGGTGAAGCTCCCGTACGAGTCGGCGGCGTCGGGACCGGCCGCCGCGCGCAGGCCCTCGAAGCCGCCGCCCGCGGACCACACATACGGAATCGCGAGCGTGAAGCCCAGGACGAGCGTCGCGAGCTGCAGCAAGTTGACGAGTGCCGCAGCCTGCATACCGCCGCGGCTGAAGTAGGCGATCAGGATCGCTGCCGAGGCGAGAGCGCCGACGACGCGGGGGGTGCCGGCGATCACCTCGAACGCCCAGGCCATGGCGAGGAGCTGACCGGCCAGCAGAGCGAGCGTGCCGACCCAAAGCACCGCTGCGATCACCACCCGCACCGAGCGGTCGAAGCGCCACTCGAGGAAGTCCCCCACCGTGAGGAAGCGGTGCTCGACGGCGAGGCGATGGAAGCGCGGTGCTATGACGAGGCCCAGCACCAGGCAGCCGATCGCTGCTGAGCCGGACCACCACCACGCGGACAGGCCGTAGCGGTAGGCGAGGCCTGTCGCGCCCACGGTCGAGCCGGCTCCGATGTTCGCGGCGAGGAGGGTCGAGAACACCATCCCGCCCGAGAGGGAGCGGCCGGCCACGAAGAACTGGCTGGAGCTCGTCACCCGGCGCGAGGCCCAGGCCCCGGCGGCGACGAGCACGGCGGCGTAGACGAGCAGCAGGAAGACGGTCGCGCTCACGCGAACAGGCTATTAGACCCGAACCGTCGGATCAAAGAGCTTCTGGTGGTCGTCCACCGCGAACCGATCGGTCATGCCCGCGATGTAGTCGCACACGGCGCGGTGGACCCCGTCGCGCTGGATCTGCTCCTGGTATTGGGGCGGGAGCTGCCCGGGCTCGTTGACGTAGGACAGGAACAGGTCGCGCAGGATGCGGCCCGCCTTGTCCCCCATCCGGACCACCCGGTAGTGGCGGTACATGTTGTTCAGCAGGAACTGCTTCAGCTCGCGCACGCGCTCTGCGGTCGCATCGGAGTAGCACACGAGGCGGCGCCCCGCCCGGCGCACGTCGTCCACCGAGCGCACCCCCGCGACCGCGAGGTTCGCCTGCGTCGCCTCGATCAGCTCGCGGACGCAGCGGTCGATGATGAAGCGCACCACGTGGTGACGCTCCATCCGCTCGTCGCCGAGCTTGCGGGCGAGCGCGTCGTCGTGCGCCTCGCGGAAGAGGGCGACCTCGCGGATCGCCTCAACGCTGAACATGCCCGAGCTCAAGCCGTCGTCGACGTCGTGGTTGTTGTAGGCGATCTCGTCCACGTAGTCGACGAGCTGCGCCTCGAGCGTTGGGGCTTCGCCCGGCGCGTACTCCGGGGGCGCATGCGCGTCCGAGTCCGGGCGGTGCTTGATCATGCCCTCGCGCACCTCCCAGGTGAGGTTGAGACCCGGAAACTCGGGGTAGCGCCGCTCCAGGAGCTCCAGGATGCGCAGCGTCTGGCGGTTGTGTTCGAAGCCGCCGTGCTCCTGCATCAGCTCGTTCATCACGCGCTCGCCCGAGTGCCCGAACGGCGTGTGCCCCAGGTCGTGACCGAGCACGAGGCACTCCGTGAGCTCCTCGTTGAGCCCCATGGCGCGCGCGACCGTGCGCCCGATCTGCGCGCCCTCCAGGCTGTGGGTGAGCCGCGTGCGGTAGTTGTCACCCTCGTGGTTGACGAAGACCTGGGTCTTGTACTCGAGGCGCCTGAAGGAGGAGCTGTGGACGACTCGGTCGCGGTCCCGCTGGAAGCAGGTCCGCAGCGCGTGCTCGGGCTCCGCGTAGCGCCGCCCGCGGCTCTCGGCGCTGCGCATGCCCCACGGCGCGAGCGTGCGGGCCTCGCGCTCTTCCTGGACCGTGCGATCCACGAGCGCCATCCAGAACCCTCGAGGCTTCTAGTCGCGACGCCTCAACCGGCGACGGCGAGCTGAAGGATGTAGTGCACCAGTGCCTCCTTCGACTCGGGCACCACCAGGTTGCCCGAGTGCAGCGCCATGATCGCGTACACGGCGCTCATCTCGGCGTCGGAGTCGGCGCTGAAAGCCTCGGTGGCGACCGGCGCCCCGACTGCGGCGGCGCCTTCCCCGACCCAGACGTGCACCCGCACGAAGTTCTCCTCGGGGCCGGCGTAGACGCCGATCACCGGGATCATCGATCGCTCGAGAGCCGCCGCCTCGCAGCGCGCGACGAGCGTCGCCACGGCGAACCGCAGCAGCGCCGGGTCCCCAACCACGGCCGGCGTTCCCGGCACGACCGTGACCGTGACCCCGGGCACGCGTAGCGGAGCCAGCACGTCCTCGAGCTGCAGCGACGACCGGCGCGCCGTGCCGCCCGGCAGCCGCGTCAGGAGCGACGCGATCGCCGCCGACGACGCGCGAGAGACCGCGCGCATCCGGTCGACGCTGGCCCGGCCCTCGCGCGCCGCGGCCGCCTCGAGCGGGCCCGCCAGGATCCGGCCCAGGAAGCCGATGTGCTCGAGCGTGTCGGCGCGGGGCAGCGCCATGTGCGGCCGGTAGTACAGGATCGCGAGGGCGAGCACGCGCTCCGCCGAGCGCAGAGGCACTAGCGCCACCGATCCGAACACGGGCTCGGTCTCTGCCAGGGCGGCGGCGAGCTCGGGCAGCTCGCGGCCGTCCTCGACCCTCGCCTCCGCCAGGTCGCGCAGCGCGTGCAGATGCATAGCGCCCCAGCCCGTCCGCGCCAAGGGGTCGCTGACGAGCGGCGGCAGCACCATGATCTGCGGCGGGTCGGTCGTCGTCAGCAGCAGACTGGCGTTCGCCGCCTCGGCCGAGCGCATCAGGATCGTGAGAATCCGCTGCGCGCGGTCCTCGACCTCGCCCTCCCCGGCCGGCTGCTCGGCGAGCTCGAGCGCGAGCTTCAGCTCCATGAGGCGCGAGCGGGCGAGGTCGCGTTCCTCGCGCAGGTCGTTGACCCGCACCCCGAGCTCGGTCGAGGCTTGAGCGTAGGACTCGGCCAGCACGTCGCTCGAGCGCGCGTCGGGGGCCCCCCGCGACACCTCCTCGGGCATCGCCAGCTTGAGCAGGTGGCGCGCGGAGGTCTCGTCGCCGAAGAGCGCGTCCTCCGGCAGGTCGACGGTGACGACCTCCTCGTCGCTCTCGCCGCTCGACAGCTGCGCGGCACCGAACATCGAGACGATCGTCTGCTGCGTCCAGTCGTGGAGCGACTGCCCCGGCGGCAGCGCGATCGCCGCGTGGCGCTTCGCCAGGTCCTCCATCGTGAGCCGGATGATCTCGGCGAAGGTCTCGAGGACACCCTCGCCGCGCGTGGCCACGGCGCTGAAATTCGGGCAGCGGCGGGAGTTCAAGCCGCGCTCGAGCGCCTCGACCTCCATCACGTCCGGCAGGTCGCGCTTGTTGTACTGCATCACCATCGGGATCGTGGCGGGGTCGAGCTGCTGCGCGAGCAGGTGTCCCTGCAGCTCCCGGTAGCACTGCTGGTTCTCGTGCCAGCGGTCGGTCGCCGAGTTGGCGACGAACACGACCCCGTCCGACCCGCGCAGCACCACGCGGCGGGCGGGGGCGTAGATCGCCTGGCCGGGCACCGCGGCGAGCTGGAAGCGCAGGTCGTAGCCCATGAACCCGGAGGACTTGAGCGGCAAGAGGTCGCACAGGATGGTACGGTCCTGCTGCGAGTTCACCGAGACGAACTCGCCCCGACGCCCGTGGCGGGCGCGGTCGTAGAGGACCTTGAGGTTGGTCGTTTTGCCGCCGACCGCCGGCCCGTAGTAGGCAATCTTGATGCGGATCGTGCGCTCTTGGCGGTTGAACTCGACCATGTCGCGGTTTTCGAGGAAGAGCCCGAACTCTACCAGATCGCGCCGTGGTTTGCCTCGTCGGCGCGCGCTCTGCTACACTTTTTGTCTCTCGTCGGGCCGCTAGCTCAGCTGGGAGAGCGCCTGGTTCGCAATCAGGAGGTCGGGGGTTCGAGCCCCCCGCGGTCCACCAAGCCCACCAACAGCTTCAAGGCCTCGTGCGGGAGGATCCACGCTTGTGAGCGGGGGGATTCCGGGCAGGCCGGAGTGGCCCTTGCTCAAGACTCCCAACCCCGCGTCCGAGCGCTGGTATTTCCGCCCGCGCAGTGACGGCACACCGCGCGATAACGCAGCTGGTCCGGTCGGTCCAGACGCCCCGCAACGAGGACTTCGTCGTTCGATTTGTCCACGGGCCGCCCGCAGGAGCTGCAGAAGTACGGTTCTCCCGGCGCATGCGGTTGCCAAGCCAGAAGATATCGGACACGCCACCGGATCTCGTCGTCCGTGACGCCATCGGGCACAGGTCTGTCAACGAGGCCGAAATGTGGTCACTGGCGGACAGGATCGTGGGCCGAACCGGGCCAAGGCCAGTGATTTGGCGGCCCTGCAGCCTCTCAGGCGCGGGCATGGCTCTTGCCCTCTGGACCCGTCGCGTATCGAGGCGAGGTCGCCCCCGGGCCAACTCGAGTTGCGCTGTCCGAGGAGGCATGGGGCGGCCGCACGGAGGTGAATGATGCGGAGACGCACGCTTCTGGCATTGGTTGCTCTACTGTCGCCTGCGGCCGTCATCGCGCAGCAACAGGGTCCAAAGGTCAACTGGGTGGTCGGCCCGAAGACGGTGGACCTGGGGCAAGTTGCGCAACTGAGCCTGCCCGAGGGCTATGTCTTCCTGAACGCCGCTGACACCCGGACGCTGCAGGAGGCGGTGGGCAACGTTCCGGACGGGAAGGAAGTGGGCCTCGTCGCGCCGGCCTCCGACGACGAGAATTGGTTCGTGGTCTTCGACTACGCCCAGGTCGGCTACATCAAGGACGACGAGAAGGACAAGATCGACGTCGACGCCATCCTGAAGGGCATCAGCAAGGGCACGGAGGAAGCGAACAAGGTCCGCGCGGACAAGGGCGCCTCCGCGATTCACGTGGTGGGCTGGCAGCAGCCACCGCAGTATGACGAGCGCACCCACAACCTGACGTGGGCCATCATCGGTCAGGACGATGAGGGTGGCCGTGTCGTCAACTTCAACGTCCGACTGCTGGGCCGCAGCGGCGTCGTGTCCGCCACCCTGGTCGAGGACGAGGCGAAGATCCTCGCCGCCCGGCCGCACCTCGACCGCATCCTGAGCGCATTCAGCTACAAGCCCGGGAGCCGGTATGCTGAGTTCCGCTCCGGGGACAAGATGGCGGAATACGGCCTCGCGGCGCTCGTAGCGGGCGGAGCCGGGGCAGTGGCCGCGAAGACCGGGCTGCTCGCGGTGCTCTTCAAGGTGCTGGCCAAGGGCGGAAAGGCGATCGTGTTGCTCGTCGCGGGCGCCGTCGCCGGACTCATGAGCCTCTTGAAGCGGATCTTCCAGAACGACACGAGGGCATAGGGCTCCGGCGTGGACCTGGTCGTCGAGTTCCTGCCCTTCCTCCTCGCGCTGTACGCCGTCGACAGCGCGCTCTTCGTGAGGAGGGGTGGATTGCTGTTCGTCTCCGACTGGAGCGGCCGCTTCGCCGAGCGCGAGCCGGGCCTCCGCTTCCCCGGCCTCGTGCCGTCCGCCGAGGCGTACCTGACCACGAGCCTGCCGCTGCGGGTCTCTGCGGACGGCGTGCGAGTCGCAACGGCGCGAGGCGGGCGGCGCTTCGTGCGCTTCGACGAAATGGAGGCGGTGACTGCGGTGGGAGGCGACGTCCGTCTCGACGCGCGGACGGCGCTGGCGATCCGACCGCGTGCACTTGCGCCCACAGTCGCGCGCATCGTCGAGCGCCTGCGCACCACTCCGAAATCCCGGCGGCACGCACGCCTGCGGCGTGAGCTGCGCAGGCGTTGCGACGTGGGCGCCTTCGCGACCCTGCGCGCGCGCCAAGCCCGCTGGCTGCCGGCCCTGAAGACCCTGAGTGGGCTGTCCGCACTGGCGATGGTCGTCGTGCTGCCGGTGAGCCTGGTCGCCGAGTGGGACTGGCGCCCTTCTCCTCTCGTCGCGAGCGCACTCGTCGGCGCCCTCTACCTCGCGACCGTCATGTTGAGCATAGCCATGCTACGAGATTGCGGGCTCGGGCGACGTGCCATCCTCTCAGCGGTTCTGCCGCTTCTGCTTTTTCCGCCCGCGATAGCCCACGCTCCGTCAATCGTCGCGCGCGAGATGTACCTCGGATTCGAGCCGCTGGCCGTCGGCGCCCGGCTCCTGACCCACGTCGGATTCGAGCGCCTGCTGCGCCTGGGTCGCGGCGCGCCGCAAGCCGCCCAGGCGGACGGCGCCTGGGATCTGGATCGCCTGGTCGAGAAGGTCGTGCGAGCGTCCGCCGGCCGTGTCCTGGCGCGCCGCCCTCGACCTGTCCCCTCCGACACCAGCGCCGGCGCGTTCTGCCCGTCCTGCCTGGCCGAGTACCGTGCGGGCTTCAGCCGTTGCAGCGACTGCGACGCGGCTCTCGAGCCGTTCGGGCGCTGACCTTGTCTGGTGCCCGAATCAGCCGCGGGAGCTAGAATCGGGCTCGAGAGGTGCCGATGCTCGCTCTGGTGTTTGCCACGCTCGCGTCCGTCGCTCAGGTTCAGCAGCCGCTCGTCATCACTCCGGATGAAGCGGCGAAGCACGTCGGCCAGACGGTCGTCGTGCGGGGCAAGATCAGCCAGATGGTCCTGTCGGTGAACCTGACGACCCACATCAACTTCGGCGGCGTCTACCCCAACCACGTCTTCACCGCCACGATCCTGAAGGCCAAGCAGACGCTGTTCGCCGACGTGAGGGACTACGAGGGCAAGGACGTCCTCGTGCAGGGCGTCGTGCACCTCTACAAGGGAAAGCCTGAGATCATGCTGACCGAGAGGACGCAGATCCGCCTGGCCGAAGACAGCCTCTCTGCCGCCGACCTGTCCGGCACGTGGAATGTCGACGGCGACGTGGTCGGCAACGCCGTCAAGATCACGTGCGTGCTGAAACAGGATGGCGAGGCCCTCTCGGGAACGGCGACGATCGAAGGCGCCGACAGCCAGGACGTGCCCGTGAAGGGCAGCATCAAGGGCCGCGCCGTCACCTTCCAGATCGACGTTCCTGCCCAGGGATCGTCGCACTCCAACGTCTTCACCGGCAGGCTTGGCGCCGACGGCATCATCAGGGGCGCCATCGCGGTCGCGAACGTCGGCGGCACCTTCACAGCGAAGAAGCAGTAGCCGGAACTCGAAGGTCGCCACACTGAGGCCGTAACCCGGTTGCCGCAAGACGTCAGCGGCGAGTTCACGCGGGGCAGGGGCCAGTCAGTGGTCGATCGCGGACAGGGAGCGGCCGAGAGGCAATTAGACGACAGGGACCAACCAGGGTCGACTCACCCGCCGTCACCCTTCCCGGACATAGACACCGTCCTCGAAGTCCGATAGCTGCATGATCTCGTTGTACCGGACGGTCAGGGAATCATCAGCCGACACGAAGTCGGCCCATTGACTCGCTCAGCTTGCCTTGCGTCGCCTCGCCAATCGAAGGCCGGCGAGGCCGAGGCCGAGCAACTTGAGCGAGGCGGGCTCCGGAATAGGCGCGGGTTCGTCGATGAAGAAGTTGTCCATGCCGAAGCAGTCGACGTCGTTGTTGGCGACGAACCAGAACGCCTTGATGCCGTCAAACTGCGAGCCCAGGAAGATCTGCGTCGCAGGGAAGCCCCAGTTTTCGGGAGGCAACAGCTGCGAAAAGCTGCTGGTCGTGCCGTTAGCGGATGCGTGGATGAAGGCTTGCTCGCTCCCAAGGGCCGGCCCGCCGCCGACGGCGGTATTGGACGTCAGCACGAAGCAGTTGAGGTCGAAAGCGGTGCCGTCGATCTTCGTGACCTTGATCAGTGTCAGGTTGCCGAGCCCGCCCGTGAGCCAGTGCCCGTGGACTACGTCATTGCCCGCGCCGTAGTAGTTCCCGATGTTGGCTGAAAAGGCGTCTCCAACACCCGTGTTGCCGATGAAGTCGAGCCTGAACCCGCCTTCGTCGTAGTAATCCACGTCATCCCACGACACTACGTTGTTCGTGGTCTGGTTGGGTCCGGACATTCTCACGACCGTGCCCCCGGTGAAGTTGATCTGAACGCCGGCCCCGGTGCGCCCAGTCTCGGGTGTATAGTCCCGCCACGTCCAATTCCAGCCAAAGAAGGTGAGGATTACAGATGCGCAAGCTCGTGCTCGGTTTGTGTTTCGTGTTCGTATCCGCGTCGGCGGCCATGGCGCAGGGCAAGGTGGCCGTGAAGTGGGACTGTGGCAAAGCTACCGTCGCCCACAACCTCGAGGCCGGTGATCAGCCGGGTCACGTGTACTCGATCAGTCAGGTGAAGTGCACCGCCACGTCGGGCGAGATCGCGGGCATCAAGCAGAAGGAAGGCGTGGGCACGGAGTTCCACGAGATCACGGGCACCGCTGATCGTTTCCACGGCGTGTTCGTGGAAACCCTGGCCAACGGGGACAAGATCACCTACAAGTACGACGGCACGGCCACGATCAAGGCGGGGGTGCTCGAGGCCGCGAGCAACAAGTGGGCGGCCACCAGCTCGACCGGGAGCTTGAAGGGTATCAAGGCGCTCGGCAGCTGCAAGGCCACGGGCAAGCCGGACGGGGGCGCTCTGTTCGATTGCGCCGGCGACTACACCACCGCCAAGTAGGACCGCGGGCACGCAGCGGGGTGCTCTCCCCGCTGCGTGGCTTAGGCGAGCGTCACCTTCACTCGGCTGGGTGACGACAGTTGTCACACGTCCCCTCCTGTCGAGTCGGAGACAGGCTGACCGACTGACGGCGCCACGCTTCTGAGCCCGAGGGCTCCCGGCGTCACGGTAGAATCTGCAGCCGGGTCTCGAATGAGACCCCGGAGGGCTGGTCATGATCGGCCGGACCGTCTCGCACTACCAGATCCTCGAGAAGCTGGGCGAAGGAGGGATGGGGGTCGTCTATCGCGCCCGCGACACGCACCTCGATCGCACCGTGGCGATCAAGATCGTGCATCCGGACGCCGCCGCGAACCGCCAGCGTAGGGAGCGCTTCGCTCGCGAGGCGAAGGCCGCCTCGGCCCTCAACCACTCTCACATCGTCACCATCCACGACATCGACCGGGACTCCTCCGAGGGGGCCGATCGTGACTTCATCGTCATGGAGTACGTCGACGGCACTTCCCTCGACCGGCTCCTGGAGAAGAAGCTCCTCCCCGTCCCTGAGGCACTCGACTACGCGATCCAGATCGCGAGCGCGCTCGGCGCCGCGCACGCGGCCGGCATCGTCCACCGCGACGTCAAGCCGGCGAACGTCATGCTCTCGAAGAGCGGCGAGGCGAAGCTCGTGGACTTCGGCCTGGCCAAGCTGGTCGAGCCGCAGTCCGGGGACGACTCGACGCCGACGGTCTCGGCAGGCCTCCGGACCGAGCAGGGAACCGTTCTCGGCACGCCCTCCTACATGTCGCCCGAGCAGGCCGAAGGCCGGCCGGTGGACGCCCGAAGCGACGTGTTCTCCTTCGGCTCGATGCTGTACGAGATGCTCACGGGCCGCCGGCCGTTCCAGGGCGATTCGCAGGTCTCCGTCCGCAAGGCCGTTCTCACCACGACACCGCCCTCTCCCCGGGCGACTCGCTCCGAGATCCCTCCCAACGTGGAGCGCATCGTGTTCCGTTGTCTCCAGAAGGAGGCCGAGGCCCGCTATCCGTCCGCTGCGGAGCTGCTGCGCGACCTTCAGGACGCCCGCACGCGAGCCGAGGTCGGGCCCCCTCTCTGGCGCCGGCCGCGGGTGGCCGTCCCCGTGGGGCTCGCGCTGGTCGCGCTGGTCTCCGCGTGGGCGTGGCTCTCCGCACGGAGCGCCCGGATCGAGCGAGCGAGGCGCGCCCTGCCAGAGATCGCGCGCCTCGATGCCGCGGACGACGTGGCGGCCTTCCGCCTCGCGCGGAAGTCCTTGCCGGACCTTGCCGGAGACGCCGAGGCGCGACGCCTGTGGGAGTCGATCACGTACGAGCGCTCGCTGGACACCGAGCCTCAGGGAGCGGACGTGAGCTGGAAGGGCTATGACGAGCCCGACAGCCCATGGGAGGCGCTCGGCCGGACGCCGATCCAGAACGTCCGCCTCACCCGCCTCCGACTGCGTTGGCGGATCGAGAAGGCGGGGTTCGAGCCACTCGAGCTGGGCGGCGGCTTCTGGAATCCGCTCAAGCTTCACCCGGCGGGCTCCGTGCCGCAGGGCATGGTCTGGGTACCTGGCGGCGAGACAACTGTCGAGGACAAGATCATCCAGCGGGAGGGCTTCTGGCTCGACCAGCTCGAGGTGACCAACCGCCAGTTCCAGGCGTTCGTCGACGCCGGCGGCTATCGGAAGGCCCAGTACTGGAAACCACACTTCGTTGAAGGGGGCCGCGACCTCGTCTGGCAAGAAGCCATGCGGAGGCTGGTCGACCGGACCGGCCGCCCCGGCCCTTCTACGTGGGAGGCAGGAGGCTACCCCGCGGGTGAGGAGGACTACCCCGTGCGCGGCGTGAGCTGGCACGAGGCGGCGGCCTACGCCGAGTTCGCCGGGAAGAGTCTGCCGACCGTGCACCACTGGCTCGCAGCGACGGACCCCTTCCCGCCGCCCGCGCTACTCACCCTGTCGAACTTCGACGGGAAGGGGCCGGCCCGGGTCGGGACCCGTCAGGGGCTCGGGAGCGTTGGGACCTACGACATGGCGGGGAACGTGAAGGAGTGGTGCTGGAACGCTTCGGGCGAGAGGCGCTACACGCTCGGCGGCGGCTGGGACGAGCCCGTCTACATGTACCGGTCGAAGCACGCCCAGCCGGCCGTCCAGCGCCGGGAGAACGACGGCTTCCGCTGTGCGAAGTACGAAAAGCCGCCGGCCGCGGAGCTGCTCGCGCCGATCCTGAGGGTCTGGCGCGACTACTCGCGCGAGAAACCCGTCGACGACACGGCGTTCGAGGTCTTCCGGAGCATCTACGCCTACGACCGCAGTCCTCTCGATCCGGCGGTCGAGCGGCTGCCGAGCGCCTCGCCTCACTGGACCAAGGAGAAGATCGCGATGAATGCCGCCTACGGGGGCGAGAAGCTCATCGCGTACCTCTTTCTGCCCACGAATGCGTCGCCGCCCTTCCAGGCGGTGGTCTACTTCCCGGGCTCGGGAGCGGAGTACCTGCCCCGGCTCTCGGAGCCCGAGCTCAACTTCTTCGATTTCGTGATCCGGAGCGGTCGGGCCGTTCTCAACCCGATCTACAAGAACACCTACGAGAGGCGTCTCAAGGACGTACCAGCCTGGCCCTCACGCGCCTACCGCGATCTCGAGGTCCAGCAGGTTCAGGACGTAGGGCGCTCGGTCGACTACCTGGAGACGCGCTCGGACATCGACAAGGACAAGTTGGCGTACTACGGCTTCAGCTGGGGCGCCAACATGGGGCTCCGAGTCACGGCCCTCGACAACCGCTTCAAGGCGAGCATCCTCATGGCCGGTGGGCTCGACAGCTCCGACTCGGCGGGAATGCCGGAGATCGACGAGCTGAACTTCGCCCCGCGGGTCAGGACTCCGACGCTCATGCTCAGCGGCCGGGACGATTTCCGCTTCCCGCTCGAGCTGTCCCAGAAGCCCATGTTCCGACTCCTCGGGACGAAGGCCGACGACAAGCGCCACGTCCTGTTCGACGGCGGGCACATCCCGGGGCGGCTGGCGCCCGTCAAGCCCACGCTGGAGTGGTTGGACCGCTACCTCGGCCCGGTCAACGGCCGCTGACGCGGTGTGCTGCTTTGCCGCCCCGACGAGGTGAGATCGAGATGACCCAATCCCGCAGGCGCTTCATCAAGGGCTCGTCCCTGGCGGCGATCGGAGCGGGGCTGGCTCCCGCCGTCCAGGCGGCCGCCGCACAGAGGGCCATAGCAGCGAGCGATCGGCTGCGGTTCGGTGTGATCGGCTGCAAGGGCATGGGCTGGTCCGACATGCGTTCGGCGCTGAAGACGGAGGGAGTCGAGTGCGTGGCGCTCGCCGACGTCGACCAGAGCGTCCTCGACGACCGCGCGAAGGACGCGGAAGAGGAGGGCGGCAAGAGGCCCACGCTCTACCGTGACTACCGGAAGCTCCTCGACGACAAGGACGTCGACGCCGTCATCGTCGGCACTCCGGACCACTGGCACTGCCTGATCCTGGTCGACGCGCTCGCCGCCGGCAAGCACGTCTACGTCGAGAAGCCCGTGGCCAACTCGATCGAGGAAGCGCGGGTCATGCTGTCGGCCGCCAGCCGCTCTGACCGCGTCGTGCAGGTCGGCCAGTGGCAGCGCAGCGCGCCGCAATACCAGCAGGCATGGAAGATGGTCCGCTCCGGGGCACTCGGCAAGATCCGGCTGGTGAAGGTGTGGGCGTACCAGGGCTGGATGAAGCCCGTTCCCGCACAGCCCGACTCGGCTCCGCCCGCCGGCGTGGACTACGACATGTGGCTCGGGCCCGCCCAGAAGAGACCCTTCAACCCCAACCGCTTCCACTTCACCTTCCGCTGGTTCTGGGACTACGCCGGCGGGCTGATGACGGACTGGGGCGTCCACGAGATCGACGTGGCCCTCTGGGTCATGGACTCGAAGGCGCCGAAGTCGGTCATGGCCTCGGGGGGCAAGGTCGGATACACAGACGACGCCTCCGAGACGCCCGACACGCTCCAGGCCGTCTTCGAGTACGACGGCTTCAACATGCTGTGGGAACACGCCACCGGGATCGACGGGGGCAACTACGGCCGCACCGAGGGCATCGCCTTCATCGGCAACAACGGCACGCTGGTTGTGAACCGCGGCGGCTGGGAGCTC
>Ga0214473_10007741_pt1 | contig 12718 bp, 8 predicted proteins | sample RVTome_7_FD_203509 | JGI IMG/M metagenome (GOLD analysis project Ga0214473, IMG submission 203509) | Soil microbial communities from uranium-contaminated site in the Upper Colorado River Basin, Wyoming, United States - RVT98D197 | ecosystem: Environmental > Terrestrial > Soil > Contaminated >... | reverse complement strand
CGTACGCGCGGCGGATCGCCGCGCTGGGCGAGGTGCTGCCCGCCGAGGCCGTGGTGCCGCGGACGGTCACGGCCGCTCCCGCAGCGGCGCGCGCGTTCCTGGACGACGCCCGGCGGCGCGGCCACGAGGGCATCATGGCCAAGCGGCTCGACGCGCCCTATGCGGCGGGGAGTCGCGGGTCGGCCTGGCTCAAGGTGAAACCCGCGGTCACGCTGGATCTGGTGGTGCTGGCCGCCGAATGGGGCCACGGCCGGCGGCGGGGCTGGCTCAGCAATCTCCATCTGGGCGCCCGCGATCCGGCGACGGGTGGATTCGTGATGCTGGGCAAGACGTTCAAGGGCATGACCGACGAGATGCTGGCCTGGCAGACCGATCGCCTGCTGGCGCTCGAGGTGGCGCGCGACGCGCATGTCGTGCACGTGCGGCCCGAGCTGGTGGTGGAGGTGGCGTTCAACGACGTCCAGGCCAGCCCGCAGTACCCGGGCAGCGTGGCCCTCCGGTTCGCGCGGGTGAAGCGCTACCGGCCCGACAAGGCGGCCGGAGCGGCCGACACGATCACCGACGTCCGGCGGCTCGCCCCGCCGCAATGAGCCGCCGGCCCACCTCGGCGTTGGTGAGGAGGCCGCCGAAGCGCTCGGCCCCGGGCCCTTGCGCGAAAAGCGGCACCAGCTCGGCCGTGTGGTCCTTCGTGTGGTACGACAGCTGGAGCGAATCGCCCGCGTGGGTGAGCGAGAGGCCGCCGGTCTCGTGGTCCGCCACGACCACGATCAGCGTTTCCGGGTGGCGGAGCTGGTATCGGAGGCCGGCCCGGACGGCTTCGTCGAACGCCCGCATCTCCGCGGCCAGCACGGGGAGCGGGGCATTGGCGTGCGCCTGGGTGTCGGTTTCCTCGTTCTCCACCAGCAGGAAGAATCCCTCCGGATCGCGGTCCAGGACCGCCAGCGCCGTTTCCGCCAGGTGCGCGAGCGACGGACGCCGGTCGGGCGCGAGCGGCAGGTCGCCGTCGGCCAGCAGACCGAGAAGCGCGGTCACGGTGTCGAGACCCACGCGGTCGAGCTCGTCGGCCGTCGTGACGACGGTGTAGGCCTGCCGGAACCTCTCGCCCGCCGGCGTGCTGTCCGGGGGAAGCCGGCGGGCGAGCGCCCGGCGCCCGCCGGTGAGGATCACCGTGGGACGGACCGCGAGGTATCCCTCGAGAATCCGGGTCCAGGCGCGGCGGGCCGGCGAATGGGCCACGAAGGCGGCGGGGGTGGCGTCGAGCCACGACGTGGTGGTGACGATCCCCGTGGCCAGGCCGCGCGCCCGGGCCGCCTCCAGCACGGTCTCTCGGGGGAGCGAGTCCGGCCCGACGCTCAAGCCCCCGTAGAACGTCCGGACGCCGGTGGCTAACGCGGTGGCGCCCGCGGCGCTCTCGGTAACGACATGGTCGGCGCCGCGAGTGTCCACCAGCCCGACGACGGGGAAGTCCGCCACGGCGAGGTGATCCATCACCGACGCCGCCAGACCCCAGTGGCCCGCGCCGGCGCCGTCGGCTACGAACAGGATGACGCGGGTAGGTTGGGCCTGCGCGGCGGCGGCGCCGGGAATCAGCGCGGCCAGCAGCGCGGCCGTGGCGGCGCGGTTCAGGGGGCGGGCTCCGCGAGGTGCGCCAGCAGCGCCTTGAGCTCGTCGGCCGACACGCGAGCCTTGGCGTTGATCAGGTAGCCGCCCAGCCGGGCGCTCCCGCTGGCCGCCCCGCCGGACCCTTCCAGCACCGCCACGCGGACGGCGGTGACGCGGTCGCCCCCGGCGGCCGCCCCGCGGTTCAGGAACGCGGGCCGGGTGAGCACCAGCTCGAGCGGGTCGCCCGACTCGAGGGTCTGGACGATCCGGATGCCCGAGCGGCCGGCGGTCCCGGGCCGGGCGATGCTGACGATGGGCAATCCCGGCACCGTCACGATGCCGCGCCCCAGCTCGGCTTCGGCCTCCGAGCGGTTGGTGCGCACCCAGGTGCCGGCCAGCAGCTCGGGGTCGGTTTCGACCGCCGAGGCGGGAGGCGTCTCCGCCGGCTTCGGCTGCGCCGGCGCGGGAACGGGAGCGACCGCGGGCGGCTGCACCGCCACCGACGGCGTATCGGCCGGCGTCCGCGCGACGACCTCCGGCGGTCGAGATACCGGCGTCGCCAGCGTGTCGGGTCGCGAGACCGGAGTGGTCGGTGGTGCGATCGACCGCCGCGTCACCCCGGGAGCGGGCGGTGAGAGGGACGGAGTGGTCGCCCGTGTCACCGGCGGCGCTGCCTCGGCCCGCGGCTCGGCGATGGCGGAGTCGCTCAACGGAGCGGACGCGACCTGGTCCGGCCCCTCGGCGGGGGACGGAGGTGTCCGCACCGCGAGGGGACGGGGTTTCGCCGGAGCCACGCCGCCGAGCGCGTCAGACGCCGGGGCCCCGGAGCCGCGGAGCAACGGTCGGGCCAGCCAGGTTGCGCCGCTCAGCACCACCACGGCGGCGGCCGCGGCGAGCCAGCGCCGCGTCGCGGGTTTGGCGCGGGCCGGCTCGGGCGGGGCGGGCCGCCGGGCGGCGGCGGGCTGGCGAAGGGGTGCCGGCGCGGGAATCGGGGCGGGCGCGGCCGGGGGTACCACGGCGGTCGTCGGCGCCGGCTTTCGCCCGGTGCCGGGGATCCGCGGGACCAGCACACCGCGGCTCGCGCGTATCAACTCGAGCGATTCGTCCGGCGTGACCAGCCAGGAGATGTCCGCGGTCTTCTGGGCGGCGCCGGCCGGGCTTGGCTTGGCGACCGGCGGGCTGGTCTCGACCGTCGCGGCATCCGCCACGACCGCGGTTTCAGAGGGTGGCGACTCGGGCGCCGCTTTCGCCGCCGCCGGGGCGGCCGGTTGGCTGGTTGCGGGTGTCGCGCGCGGGTGGGGGCCGGGCTGCCGCCGCGGGCCCGTGGGACGGGCGCGACCGCCGCTCGAGCGCTGCGGGACCGGGCGGGCCGTCGCCGGCGCGGCGGCCCCAGGCCTCACGCCGCCGTGCTCCCGACGGTCGGTCAGACGGCGCTCGTCGTGGCGGCGCTCGATCCCGCGGCGTTCCGCGTTGAACGCCAGCCAGGTCATGACCTGCAGGCGCCGGCGGTCGCCCTTCCGCTGATCGCCTTTGCGGCGGTCGCTCCCGGTGCGGCGCTCAGAACCGCTCCACCCGCTCCGGTCGCGCGCGGTGGCGGGCGCCGTGACCGCCGTGCGCTCGGAGACGACCGGCGTCACCACCGCCGTAATCTCTCCGGTGAAGGGGACTTCCTGCGTGCGCCGGACGTGAATCGTCTTGAGCCGAGCGGCGCAGGTCGAGCAGTCGGCGATGTGAGTGGCGGCCTGCCGGCGGCGCGCCGGGTCGGCGAACTCGCCCTCCCGCACCAGGTAGGCCAGCAGCTGCCCCTGCTCCAGGTGCCGCACCCGGGCCCGCCGCTCCACCAGCTTCAGGAACCCCGCGGTGATCAGGCCGTAGAGCGCCTTGCCCACGTCGAACTCGGTCATGCCGGCCGCTTCCACCAGCGCGGCCACGTCGCGCGCGCCGTCCACGTACGGCAGGAGGCGCTGCTGCTCGTCTGTCAGGGCGTGGCTCCCTCCCGCGCGCGGGTCCTTCTCCAGGCGGAACGTGAGATCGAACGAGGGGATCTTCTTCTGGATGATGCTCCATTCGTCCACCCGGCGCGCGCCCTCGAGCAGCAGCCCTTCCGGATCGATCGAGACCAGGAAGTCCCGACGTTCGGGACGAGCGTCCCGGGTGAACGTGAAGTCGCCGCGGCGCCAGGTGAACAGGAAGTAGACCGCTTCCTCCACCTGCCCTCGCACCAGGCGCTCCACTTCGGCCCGCGGGATCTGACCGGAGTCCACCAGCAGCTGGCCCACGGTCTTGGTGCTCTCGGGCTGCTGGAGGGCGATGGCCTGGGCGAGCTGCTCCCGGGTGATCCGGCCCCGTTTGACGAGCACGTCACCCAGCCGGTCGGGCCGGTTGATGACGGAGGCGTCGCATACCCGCCCGTCATCCAGGTAGATGTGGCCCTGCAGGGCGTCATCCCTCAAGGACAGGCAGCCGGTCTTCTTCCCCAGCGCGAGCAGCTGGAGAACGTCCGGCAGCGGGACTTCCTCGAGGCTTCCGTGGATTGCCACTACGCCAGCTCCTGAACCACCGGCTGATGAGGCGCGCGCGGGAAGGAGTCGCCCGCCCACCAGTATGGGGCCGCGACCCGCCCATTGGCAGCCCGTCCCCCGACCGGCAGCCGGCCCCGAGGGGTGCAAATCTCGCACCACAAGGGAGTTAGGGCGCCAAGCCGTCTGATTCCCGGGGCGGGGATGTGACCGGCGTCACCAACCGATGGTCTTAATACTGCCTCCTTTGAGGGCGGGGACGGAGGGGGAGGTCAGTTGTCCGGTCTTCGTCGAGCCCACCTGTCCGAACAGGTGGTCACGGTTGTGCTGCTCACCGCGATCTACTTCATCGCGGGTAAGCTGGGGCTCCGCCTGGCGTTCCACCACGCGAGCGCCAGCCCGGTGTGGCCGGCGACCGGGATCGCGCTCGTCGCGGTGCTGTCGCTCGGGGTTCGCGTCGTTCCGGCCATCTTCGTGGGCGCGTTTCTGGTCAACGTCACTACGGTCGGGACGATCGCCACGTCCCTGGGCGTTGCGGCCGGCAACACTCTCGAAGCCGTGGCGGGCGCCTACCTGGTGCAGCGCTGGGCCGGCGGCCGGCGGCCGTTCGCGCGGGTCCGGACGGCGGTCGCGTTTGCCGGGCTGGCGGCGGGCCTCAGCACCACGATCAGCGCCACGATAGGCGTGGTCAGCCTGGCGCTGGGGGGCTACGCGCCATGGCCGGACTTCGGCCCCATCTGGACCACGTGGTGGCTGGGCAACGCGACCGGCGACCTCGTGGTCGGCTCCACCGTGCTCCTGTGGACCAACCAGCGGCGGCTCAAGTGGTCCGGGGCCCGAATCGTCGAAGCCGCCGGGCTGTTGGCGGGCGTGGTGCTCGCGGGCCAGGTGGTGTTCGGCGCGTTCTCGCCGATCGCGGCGCGGAACTACCCGCTCGAGTTCCTGTGCATACCGGTGCTGTTGTGGGCGGCCTTCCGCTTCGGGGCGCGGGAGGCGGCCACGGCGGTGCTCCTGCTCTCGGCCATGGCCATCCGCGGCACGCTGGCCGGGTTCGGCCCCTTCGTGCGGGACACGGCCAACGAATCGCTGATGCTGCTGCAGGCCTTCAATGCCGTGGCGGCGGTGGTGAGCCTGATCGTGGCGTCGGTCGTGGCCGAACGGCGCCGGGTGGAAGGGTGGCTGCGCGAGCTGTCCGTGCGGGACCCGCTCACCGGCCTGGCCAACTACCGGCGCCTGGTGTCCGTGCTCGAGCAGGAGATCGAGCGATCCGGCCGCACCCAGCGCCTGTTCGCGCTGGTGTTCTTGGACATGGACGACCTCAAGCTGATCAACGACGCCCACGGCCACATGGTGGGCAGCCGCGCCCTGTGCCGGCTGGCGGAGGTTCTGCGCCGAACCTGCCGGGCGCTGGACACGGTCGCGCGGTACGGGGGCGACGAGTTTGCCGTGGTGCTGCCCGAGACCAGTGAGAACGCCGCGTGGGAGATGGCCCGGCGGGTGATCGCGCGGCTGGCGGCCGACGAGGAGACCCCGCCCCTCACCGTCAGTCTGGGCGTCGCGGTCTATCCCCGTGACGGCGACACGGCGGAAGCCCTGCTCGGGCGCGCCGACCAGGCGCTGTACGAAATGAAGGCGCGCCGGTCACCCCGGGTGACCGCCTAGCGCATCAGCGGTAGCGCACCCCCCGCCTGATCACGACATCCACGTCGCGGAGCACGGTGAGGTGCCGCAGCGGATCGCCGCGGACGGCGATCAGGTCGGCGTACTTGCCCTCGGTGACCGTGCCGACGTCGTTCGTCACCCCCATCGCTACTGCCGGCCAGTACGTGGCGGCGCGGATGGCCTCCATGGGGGCCACGCCCATCACGTTCACCCAGACGTCCAGCTCCTGCCAGGTCGATTGGCTGTGGAAGTTGCCCGGGATGCCGGAATCGGTGCCGATGAGCAGGATGGCGCCGGACTCCCGCAGCTGGGCGAATTTGCGCGCCAGCGTGGGCTTTCGCTGGGGCGTCATCTGGAAGTACGGGAGCCGGTCCCAGTGGGCCAGCGACCCGCGGATGTCGGCGATCACGTCGTCGGGCAGGCCCAGGTGCCAGGACGGATCGTCCAGCGACTCGGGGTGGTCGCGCACGTAGTCGTAGTTGTAGAGCGGGCTCACCGTCGGGGTCCAGTAGAACGGTCCCCGGTTCCCCTGGGCGGCGCGCTCGCGGAGCGCGGCCATGAGGTCGGCGGGATACTCGGGGGCCGTCTGGAGGCCGGTGTGCTCGAAGTCGTCCACGCCGGCCGCGAGCCCGCGGCGGATCTCCTCGGGACGGTGGGCGTGAGCCACCACGGGCAGCCGGTGGCGATGCGCCTCGTCCACCACCGCGCGCACCTCCTCCATGGTCATCTGGTCCTGGTCGATCAGCTTGATGACGTCCACGCCCGCCTGCGCCAACCGCCGCACCTTGGCGCGGGCGTCGGCTTCACCCGTCACCCCCCAGCGGAACAGCGCGGTGCCCGGATAGGGCTGGTGCTGAATGAACGGGCCGGAGACGTACAGCGTGGGGCCCGGAAGGCGGCCGGCGTTGATGGCGTCGCGGACCGCGAGCGACGCGTCCAGGGGACCACCCAGGTCGCGGGCGCTGGTGACGCCGGCCATCAGGAGCTGGCGCGCGGCCGCCGGCATGATGGTGGACTCGAGAATCCCGGGATAGGTCGAGTCCCAATGGGCGTAGTCGGCGTGTCCCACGATCATCAGGTGCACGTGCATGTCCCAGAGGCCGGGCAGCACGGTCATGCCTTCGGTCGAGATGGTCCGGGCGTCGGGCGGGATGGGAACCTCGCCCATCCGGCCCACCCGCGCGATGCGCGCCCCCTCGATCAGCACCACGCTGTTCCCGAGAGGCGGGCCGCCGAACCCGTCGATCAGGGTGCCGCCCACCAGCGCCGTGGTCTGGGCGGCGAGCGGGCTCGCCAGCAGGGCGGCTGCGCAGAGCAGGGCCCTCATCGGGCCGCCGCGCGCTCGACGTCGGCCCAGGGCATGACGTCGCCGTGGCCGCCCGCCACGCGGGCGATGGCGAGCCGGTGGCCGCGGGCGAAGGCCATCACCTCGCGGCTCCCCGCCGCCACGCTGGCGGCGTTCCCGGGCAGCACGTCGCTGGTGAAGAAGATGCCGCCTCCGGGGACGTACGCCGCCAGCATGCCTTCCACGTGAGCGGTCGGCAGGGCGTACAGCACCACGCGACGCTCGCCCGCACCCAGGACCAGGCTGTCGTTTACCTGCCGGAGCAGGGCATCGCGCCCGCGGCGCGAGAGCCCGTCCGGCGCGACGGTCTTCCGGGCGCCGGCGATCCCATGGATGAAGCCGGCGTTGCGCTCGTGGGTCACGATGGGAATCCCGGCGCCGATGACGGCCCGGAGACCCCCGGCGTGATCCCAGTGGTAGTGGGTGTTCACCACCGTGCCCACAGGCTTGTCGGGGAAGCGCGCCCGCAGGGTGTCGAGCACCGCCTGCACCCGGGCCGAGCTCAGCGGTGCCTCGACCAGCACCAGCTCCCGCTCCTGCTCCACCACCAGCGAATGGTGGGACCCGCCCTCCGCGCGCCATACGCCCGGCGCCAGCTCGGCCAGCGTCACCGTGATGCGCGGCGGAGACGCGGGGGCCCGCGGGGCGCGGGCCGCGATCGAGTCCGGGATGGCCAGGGGCGCCTCGTCCAGCGGGGCGTTGGCGGCGACCGCGGAGTACACCCAGTGCTCCTGCGCCTCGCCGTTGAGCGTGACGTCCGCCTGTCGCGGGAGGCGCACCCCGCCGCCGGCATCCTGCCACCGCGTGTACCAGGTGGCGGTACGGCCGTCGCCCAGGATGGGGTGGTCGCTCAGGGATTCGACCCCGGTAAGCAGGGCGGTGAAGCGGTCGAAGAAGAGGGCGAGGGTGTCCGGGCCGAAGGCGAAGCGCACGGCGTCGAGCGTTTCCCCCCGCCACCGGGTGGTGCCAACCGCACTCAGCGCTTCGGGGTGCGCCAGGGCGGCGAGCAGCAGCCGGTCCGGCTCGCGCCGCATGGCCCGCTCGGCCGCCGCCACGGCGGGGGCGCCGTCGGGCGCGAGCCGGCCGTCGGTCTCGAGCAGCCCGATCCCGCCGGCCGTGACTCGGCGGGTGCGCTGCACCGTGCCGCCGGCTGTCCGGGTCTCCTGCGTTCGCACCCGCCGGCCCCCCCGCCAGTCGCTGGCCACCCGCCCGGACGCCACGGAGGCGCGGGCCGGCGACTGCGGAGTCTCGGACTGACCGAGCTGATAGAGCACCGCGTAGTAGTCGGCCGACACGGTCGAGACCCCCCGGACCGCCGCCGCCCCACCCATGGCCTCCAGGGCGCGGGCGACCCGCTCCGAGGGGGCCTGGCTCGTGAGCGTGGCCGGAACGACCAGGCCGGCCATCAGGGCCAGGGACCGGAACTCCCGGTGGGAAGTGAACATGGCTGCCATCCAGTGGGAAACGGGGCCGATTCTACCGCGCGCGGTCGTCCCGGGGAAGACCGGACCGGAATGGTGATGCTCGTCACATTGTGATGCCCGGCACGGAGCCCGGAGGCCGCCCGGGTGACGTTCCGCCTACGCCCTTTCCCAACGACAGGACACTCTGGCGTCGCCGCCTTCGCAGCGCCGCCCCGCCGTGTTTTCTGAAGGAGGACTAGGTCATGTTCGAAACGATCCGCACGTATCTCCCGGTCGAATGGCAGCGGACCGTCGAGTTCGCCGGCGCCCCGCTCTGGTGGGTGCCCGACTGGCAGGCGCGGGTGCTCGGGTTCACGCTGAGCGGGCAATCGGCGCTCGAGATCGCGATCAAGGCGATCTTCCTGCTCCTGCCGCTCTGCCTGCTGGTGCTCGGCGTGTGGGCCACGATGCTCTCGCTCTACACGCTCCCCTTCCGGGCGGAACGCGCCCGCTACGTGAGCGTCCTGACCCTGACGTGGTGGGACGCCGGCCGGAGCGCCTGGTTCTTCTGGGCCGGCGTGGTCCGCCTGGTGGTGGTGCTGGCCGGCTGGGCCTGGGGGCTCGTGACCCTGGCGGGCCGCTACCTGGTGGGCGCGCTCAAGGGGACGGCCCAGTCGCCGTTCGTGCTGCTCGACTGGACGTCGCGGCGCTACTTCAAGCCGGGCGTGCCGTGGCTCGCGTTCCTGCTGACGCTGCTCTGGTCGGGGCTCGAGGCCACGGTGTTCACCTACACGCTGCTCCCCACGATGTCGGAGGTGCTGGGGGCCATCACCGGGTTCGATCCCAACCCGGCGATCATCACGCCGGTGCTGTGGATCCTGCTGTTCCTGCTGATCGCGGGCTCGTTCGCCTGCGTGCTGGTGCTGGCCGAGGCGATCCGCGCGCGTGACGTGGGCCGGATTCTTCAGATGGCGTTCGTCGAGTGTTTCGTGATGTTCTTCGAAGTCGTGTTCCTGTACCGGGAGCTGATCGACGCGGTCACCCCGTGGATCGCCCAGCAGACCAACGGCGGCGTGCAGCTGGGCCTCTGGTCCACGCTGGCCCTGGCCGCGTTCGGCTGGGTCGGTATCCGGGGCATGACCTGGTTCCTGTTCGGCCGGTTCGGCACGCCCGCGCTGATCGCGGTGCTGTCGCGCGAGACGATCAGCCAGGGCGAGCAGAGCCCGCCCGAGACTCCGATGGTGCCCGGCCGCGTCTTCCAGAGCGCCGTCGAAGCCCTGAAGACCGAGGTCGCGTGGTTCAAGCGAGAGGGGCGGCACGTCTTCGAGCTGCTGTCGCTGCCCGTGCTCCAGCTGGTCGCCGCCGCGGTCAACTTCGTGGTGGTGTTGGTGCGCTCGCAGCCGGTCTTCCGGCTACCGTTCCGGGAGCTGGACGAGGTGCTGGCCGCCACCGCCCTGGGCGGGCCCCCGGGCGTGGAACGGCGGCGTGCGGGGAAGGCCGCCCCATCGCTCCCGGCCGGGACCACCGTTCCGGGAGGTGGCTCGTGAGGCCCGTCCGCGCCGTAGTCCTGGCGGCCGGGGCCGCCCTGGCGTTGACCGCCTGCGCGCCGGCGCAGGGTGGGGCGCCGCCCCGGAACACGCTCGTGGTCGGGATCGACGTGAGCGGCTCGTTCCGGGGGCATTACGAAGACGCGATCGACTTCGCGGCCCACTACCTGTACGGGCACCTGAACGGCCTGGGCGGCCTCCGGCCGCCGACGGCCGTGTTCGTGGGCTCGGTGGGGGGCGGCCAGGTGGGCGAGGTGAAGTCGTTCCATCCGATTCACGACTTCCAGGGCAAGACCATCGACCAGATCGCCGCCAGCCTGCGGGAGTGGTTTCCCCAGCAGGACCAGGTGACCGATTTCAACACCTTCTTCGACCGCGCGGCGACGCTGGTCAAGCGTCAGAACCTGGTGCTGGCGCCGCTCGAGGTCGTCATTCTGACCGATGCGCTGCCGGACATCCCGGCGACGCCCGGCGACACCCTGGGGCCCTACAAGCAGGTGCGGGTGACGCCCCTCGAGTATCTGTCCCGGAGCACCACCGTGCGGTTGCTCTATCCCACGCCTACGGTGGCGGTGAACTGGGAGCGCGGCGTGGACCGCCGCCGCGTCCGTCTCTGGACGGTGGACGCGCAGGTGATGGCCGGCTGGCGGGCTCAGCTCGCCCCCGGCGCGGCGCCCGAGGCGCAGGCGGGGCTGTGGAAGTGGATCGCCGATAACGTCGATTTCCGGGTGCGGGCGCGGGTGCTCTGACCCCGGGGGAAGGCGGGCAGTGCGGAAACGGGAAACGACCGGTCGCCGTCGTTTCCCGTTTCCCGTTCCCCCGCATCGTTTCACCCACGGTTCAGGCTCTTTTCACAACCCACCCGCTACCCACCATGTTGGGAGCTGTATTCCGGTCCGGCAGCGCGGCGAGTAGCTTGTCGTCGCCGTCCCCTGGTGAAGGAGCCTTCCCAATGAGCACAGGCATGATCGATTCGGCACCCGCCAAGACTTCGGGCGCCAAGAGTTACACGGCCGTGGCAATGGACATCGTCCGGGCCAAGAATCCGGCCGAGCCGGAGTTCCACCAGGCGGTGGCGGAGGTGCTGGATTCGCTGGCCCTGGTGCTGGACCGGCATCCCGAATACCGGGCCGGCCGGATCCTGGAGCGGGTGGTGGAGCCCGAGCGCGTCCTCATGTTCCGGGTGCCCTGGATGGACGACACGGGGGACGTGCAGGTGAACCGCGGCTTCCGGATCGAGATGAACAGCGCGATCGGTCCGTACAAGGGCGGGTTGCGGTTCCACCCCTCCGTGAACCTGGGCATTCTCAAGTTCCTGGCCTTCGAGCAGGTCTTCAAGAACTCGCTGACCACGCTGCCCATGGGCGGCGGGAAGGGCGGGTCGGATTTCGACCCCAAGGGCAAGACGGATTCCGAGGTCATGCGATTCTGCCAGAGCTTCATGACGGAGCTATGGCGCCACATCGGCCCCAACACCGACGTGCCGGCGGGCGACATCGGGGTGGGCGGCCGCGAGATCGGCTTCCTGTTCGGCCAGTACAAGCGGTTGGCGAACGAGTTCACCGGCACGCTGACGGGCAAGGGGCTCAACTGGGGCGGCTCGCTGATCCGGCCCGAGGCCACGGGCTACGGCTGCGTGTATTTCGCGGACGAGATGCTGAAGAGCCGCGGCCAGTCGCTGGACGGCAAGGTCTGCCTGGTGTCCGGCAGCGGCAACGTGTCGCAGTACACGGTGGAGAAGCTCCTCGACCTGGGGGCCAAGCCGGTGACCCTGTCCGACTCCAACGGGGTGATCTACGATCCCGACGGGATCGGCCGGGAGAAGCTCGCCTGGGTGATGGAGCTCAAGAACGTGCGGCGCGGGCGCATCAAGGACTACGCCGACCGCTTCAAGACCGCGAAGTACCTGCCGCTGGATCCCCGGCTGGACTACAATCCACTGTGGAACCTGAAGGCCGACTGCGCGTTCCCCAGCGCCACCCAGAACGAGATCAACGCCAAGGACGCCGCCAATCTGCTCCGGAATGGCGTGTTGGTGGTGGCCGAAGGGGCGAACATGCCCTCCACGGTGCAGGCCACCAAGGCGTTCCTGGATGCCGGCATCCTGTACGGGCCGGGCAAAGCCGCCAACGCGGGCGGGGTGGCCACCTCGGGTCTCGAGATGTCGCAGAACAGCATGCGGCTCTCGTGGACGCGGCAGGAGGTGGACGACCGGCTCCACCAGATCATGGTGGCCATTCACAAGAGCTGCTTCGAGACCGCGGAGCGGTACGGCACCCCGGGGAATCTGGTGAACGGGGCCAACATTGCCGGGTTCCTCAAGGTCGCCGACGCGATGCTGGATCAGGGCGTGGTGTAAGGCGGCACCGGAACCGAAAGGCGGGCGTACGGGCGACGCATGCGTCGCCCGTACGTTTTCCCCCTCAGCCATGACGACCGAAACGGCCGATTCCTATCAGGCCTTCCAGCGCCTGATGCCCTTCCGGGTGCAGGACATCCTGCTGGTGTCCAGCCTGTACGACTCGTTCACGCTGCAGGAGGACGGGCGGCTGAACGAGCTCATTCTGGGCGAGTTCCTCGAGCTGTCGCTGCACCACACGCCGGGTCTCACCCACGTGGCCAGCGGCGCCGAAGCGTTGC
>Ga0214473_10007740_pt1 | contig 12719 bp, 3 predicted proteins | sample RVTome_7_FD_203509 | JGI IMG/M metagenome (GOLD analysis project Ga0214473, IMG submission 203509) | Soil microbial communities from uranium-contaminated site in the Upper Colorado River Basin, Wyoming, United States - RVT98D197 | ecosystem: Environmental > Terrestrial > Soil > Contaminated >... | reverse complement strand
GGCGATGAGCTTGTCGATCTCGGTGCGAACGTCGGCCATCTGTTCGGATGCGCGGACGGAAAGGGTGGTGTCGCGCAGTGTGGCGAAGGAAATGCGCGGATCGGCGGGGTTGAATGTGCCGCGATTGCCGGTCGCAGACTTGATCTGCTCGGGATCGAAGGCAATCCAAACCCGATGTTTCACACCATTGGGGTCAACGCGCCCACCACCAACATGGGTAATACCATCGTGCCCCATGGCGCGAAGACCGTCTTGCATGATCTCCGCGCCCTCGTAGGAGGGAATCTCCTCGCTGGCGAGCGTTTCCTCCATCTCACGATAAGCTTCTTCGTTGGTCAAACCTTCGAATCGATCTGCGTCATGGTGTTCATTAAAAGCTTGACCCCAAGCTTCCGGATCGGCCGGTGCGTCCATGTCGAGCGGCTTCTTGATCGTCAGATATACAGGGTAAACGGTTTGCGCCTCCTGCCCGGCGCGGCGCATCTTGACGATACCCTTGTCGGTATATTCCGACGCAACAGCCGCATTCTCGGTGAAATAGGCCCCCTGTCCCATGAGGCCATATTTGCTGCCATACGTATCGAAATCCTCGAAGCCACCGCGCGCAGTGCCGTGATACACGCGCAGCGGTGCACCTTGTTCGTCCACCACCTTGCTGTCGCCAAACCAGCGCCGGAACGCCGTTGACATCGTGCGCGGGTCGTCGGCAACGCCTGACCGCACAGCGACCTCCAGTCCAGTGCCTGCAACTCTCTCTGGCACAGGTCCCCAGCCCGATGTTACCAGTGCCTGCCTCTGCTCGCCTGCCACCGAAATTATTTCGCCGACGCCGTTTTCATTCCGGTACAACAAGTCGCGAGCTTTAAAACCCAGTTTGTTAGCAATGAGCTTAACCTTGCCAAACGAAGCGCGGGAGATCCCGTTATTGAAACGCACGGCAATGGATGGCATGTCCCCTTCCCAAGCGCGAAAGGTGATTTCCGCAAGTCCAACATCCATGCGGGCGCCCTGTTCGGCGACGGCTTCCGCGCTATAGGCATCATACATCTGTCGCAGCCCGACGTGACTGATGCGCTGCGCGGCGTCCTCCAATTCCTCACTGGACTGCACCCGAGCGGAAGTAATGTCAAAAATATCGCCATTTCCAGAGACAACGTATCCCTGCTGACTGCCCGCCAATACAGCGTTATTGAGATTGCCGCCCACGCCTCTATCAATTTCATTCATGGCTGGCTTGACATTAACCAATTCAATTTTCTCACCGCCAACCATTCCAATCAAATCGTCAAGATTTTTGGCCTGTTCGATTGGCGCTGGTGAACTCCACCGCTCCCCCCGCTCGCTTTCTTCGCGCATATAGTCGTCTTCAGCAGCCTTTTCCCAACGCGCGACTACTTCGCCTGCTGGCTTGCCGCTCTCAACTTCTTTTAGCAATCTCTGATAATCGTCTGGCTGCTCCGCGAAATAAGCGGTCATCCCCTCCCATTCTGCTATGATTTTATCCAAATCCGCCTTAGGTGACGCGGCTTCCTGCCCGGCATTGGACGCCATCACCTCGCCGCCGATGGACCGCTCCGGTGAACCATCTGTCGCTGTGCTCGGCAACCGCATCTTCATTTTCGATTGAGGCGATCCCGGAACAATGCCAGCCATTTGCCGCGCGCCAGTGTTGCGCGTCCCGCTTGCCGTCTCCAACTCGGGATGGAGTGTCTTGAGTTGACGCAAAATTCCACGCATGGCGGTAGTGCCGATATCGTTGGAACCACCCGGCATAGCGATAGACGTGATGATGAAATTGCCTGGTTCCTTCGGGTCTATGACGCCGTTGATAAATCCAGGCTGCATCTGCCCGGAACGCGTGATTTCGAATACCATGACCCCCGGCGGCATGTCGTCCGCGACGACCTCCTTCAGCGAGACATCCGTCGCTACCCCGCCTTGCGCCGCCATTACTTCGCCACCGACAGTCCGGTTCGCGCCAATATCACCACGCTGCTCATCCATTTGCCGCGCAAACCCGCCTTCGGTGATATCCTCGAACACATCCTCGAAGCTGCGGAAGCCCTTCAGCCCCAGCATGTCGCGGACAGCGCGCAGGAACTTCACCAGCTTGTCGAGGATGGTGTTCGCCGCCTTGCCGAAGCTGTCGCCGCGCGCTCGGGCGGCCACCATCTGGAAGATGTCTTCTTCCTCCAGCGCCTCTTTGAGCCGGGACGGGTTGGCCACGCGATCGAGGATGGCGTCGGTGAGTTCATCGAAGCTCTTGCCGCGCACACGTTCGTCAACCATGGCGAGGATGGCCTGCGTCTCGGCAGTTTTCTCGGCCTTTGCCGCTCGCGCCGCCGCCCTCTCGCTGACGGGGCGTGCATCGGCGGCGCGAGGGGCGGGCGCATCGCCTTCGGACTCTCCCTTGCCGAGCGCGGATTTGAGCACGTCGTAATCGGCCTCGGGTAACTCTCGCAGAGCCGTAACCCGATAGCGTTTGCCGTAGACATCGCCGTAGCGCTCATCGATGCGGAATTTCTCGCGCGCGCCGATCTCGGCTGCCTTGGCACGCAGGATGGCGTAATCGGCCTCGGGGATCAGGCGCATAGCCTTGATGATGTGCCCGACCTCTTCATAGGCCCGCTCTACCGGGTCAGTCGCCGCCATGGAGAGATAGATGATCTTCTCATAGGGGTCGAAGGTGCCCTCGATCTCCAGGTCACGCGCGATGCCGGGATTGCGTTCCTGGACACGCTCGGGGAGTTCGCCGAACACGAGGCGCTGGCGGACCTCGGCGCGCCAACCGGCGGGAAGCGCACGGGCGATGAGCTTGTCGATCTCGGTGCGAACGTCGGCCATCTGTTCGGATGCGCGGACGGAAAGGGTGGTGTCGCGCAGTGTGGCGAAGGAAATGCGCGGGTCGTTGGGATCGAAGGTGCCACGATTGCCGGTCGCAGACTTGATCTGTGTGGGGTCGAAGGCGATGTATTGCGTTTGCAACGTCATGCCGGGGGAATCGACAACGCCCTTTAAGATGATGCCGTCATAACCTGCGGCCTTCGCTTCGTCGATAATATCTCCAACGCCCTTGCTCCCTGTGGCTGCGTCGTAAAGTGCGGCCTTATCCTCCTCACCCAGTTTATTATAGACCGCATAGTCACCTTCATCGGGCATATGAAACCCCTCATTCTCCATGAGGGATCGCCAACGCTCCGGCGTATTGTAGCGCTTCAGCAGCCGCTGAACATCCGAACGCAGCAGCAACCGCTTGTGCTTTGACGCAGCAAGCGTGCGCGCTACGGAAAACGCCTGATCGTTGGCATCAGCATAAAATTCATGCGGGACATCGAATATTTTAGGCTTCTTCTTCAGATCAATGACAAGTGGCTTCCTCAGAGCCAAATGGACAGGATAAGTGACGCTGCCTTCTGGCTCATAAAACCGCTGAAGACTTTGATTGTATTCGTCCGCAATAAACGGCTTGTCCGTGAAGAAGCCAACCTTTGTTTTGCTTCCCCCAAAATTGGAAAGGTCGAAAGCTTCGATATCGACGGTGGTGCCGTGGTAGACGACCAACGGCTTACCCTCGGCATCCACCACCTTGCTGTCGCCAAACCAGCGCCGGAATTCCGGTGTCTGCGTTTGATCAGCCTGTCCGCCGCGCAGGGCGAACATCTGCTCAACCACATCCTGGCGTTCCGCCGCCGTAACCGGCTCACCATTCTTGTGGGTGATCTTGACGAGGCTGTCGTCGAAAATGACGATATTGCGCGATGCTTCCTGGGCACCGCCGCGAGAGCCAGCATCGAAATAGCGCAGACCGGGAATACCAGCTTCACGCAGTGCCGCGCTAGCTGCCTCTTGCTTGTAGCCTAGCTTGTCGTGAAGCAGCGCATATGCGAGGCGGCCTGTAATCGGACCGTTGTCGAAATTGGGGTATTGTCCGGTGTTCACTTCCTCCGGATCGATGCCGACCTTGCGGATGGCGGATTTTACGAGGTCGCCTTGCTCGGCCAGTGACCTATCGAGGTCAAGCAGCCGCTCCGGCTCGACGTCGATATCGACCTCATAAAGGTTACCGCCGGGACTACTTTTGACCTCCCCCTTGAAGGCTTCAAGTTCGGCGATGGTTCGGTCGTATTTGGCCAAGGTTTCGGGCGTCGTCCAGCTGAACTCCTCAACTTGCTGCCTCATTCGGCGTTCCGAGCGAATGGCTCCGGAGATGTTGCCATCCCACGAAATGAGCGCACTGTCGACCGCTTTGCTGCCCGTGGTTCCGACCACCTTTCCGTTCTGAAGAAGTGGCTTCCCATCAACATCGATATTCTTGCCGCCCAGCAAATCCCGGTAATGATCGGCGACGTTTTCATTCTCAGCGAAATACAGGCCATGGCCATAAGCTTGCTCGCCCTCTCCCGTACCGATCTTGCCCAGATCGAAGCGCTCGAAATCATGCCGCGTGCCGTGGTAAGCGCGCAGCGCGAACTTGATCTCGTCGTCCAGCTCCAGCGCCCAGTTGATATCCTCGGTCTGCGCCTTGGCTTCCGGCCCCATCGGATCGTCCATGCGCACCGGGGCGAGTTCCGCCGGCGGCGTCTCGTCGGCGCGCAACAGGCCCGGCAAACCCTCGCGCTCCAGGATATCCGCGATACGGTCCACGAACGCCCGCGACGCCAGCTTGCTGTCATATCCGCGCGCCACGCTGGCGGCGGCATCGTTCAGCACGGTGGCGACCGTCCCGCGTGAGGCGGCCAGCTTCTCGATCAGCTCAGCGAGTTGGGCCGCGTTCTCGGACTCTCCCGCGCCGGCCTGCTTCAGCAGCGCCGCGATACGCTTGTCCTTGCGCAGCATCAGCAACGCCGAGTGCAACGTCTCCTCGGCGTCCAGCGCCAGGGCCGGGCGGCCTGCGTCGACGCCCAGCACCGCTTGCTGCACCTGCACCGTCACAGGCTGTTCCATCGCCTGTTTCAGGAACGCCTTCGCCTCGCGCATGTTTTTCGGCGCGGCGTCCGCCATATCGTTCAGCAGCCCGGCATGTTGGCTCGTATCGGCGACCGACTCCCCGATCAGCGCGGCGGCCTGCGGCGGCAGCCGTCCGGCGACAACGGCGTCGAACGCTTCCGGCGACAACCGCGCCAACATCACGGCCTCGCGCAGCTTGGCATCGGACAGCGGCAGCGAACCGTCGATCAGATCCGGGCGGTCGCGCATCACCTGGGCCATATCGATCGATGTGCCCGATGACTCCCGCATGTTCTTCAGCGCCGCATAGGACCGCACATCCTCCGGCGTCCAGCCATCGGCCTCGCGGAACACATAGGCGTCGAGTTTGGCGTCCTGCCCCTCGCCGGCGACGCGCTGCGCCAGCCCAAGGCGCTGATGCCCGTCGGCGATCACCATCTGGCCATCGGCGCGCTCGAAGACGATCGCCTTGCCTGCCGACACCGGGTCCCAGCGCGTGACACCGCGCAGCCGGTTCGTGACGCCACCGACATCGCCGCCGGATTTGAACTGGAAGTTTGCCGCATCCGTGGTCACCGCGCGCGGGTCTAGGCTGCGGAACCCGACCGGCTTGCCCTCGATCCGGGTCGCGATGCCCTCCACATCATCGGCGAGTCGGGCGACCTCGCGGCGAAGCGGCGCGACGATCGCATCGCCCACCGGCAGGTCATCCGCGCCGGATTCGCTCCGGAGCTGCCGTGACAGCCATTCGTGATGCCGGCCGTCGTCGACATCGAGCGGCGACGGGAACAACTTGTCGGTTTCCAGCTCGGCAAGCGCATGCCGGATGGCGGGATCGGCGTTTGGCCCCAGTCCCTCGGCGAGCTCGCGCAGCGCGTCCGCGTCGCCATCGGCAGCGCGGCGCAAGACATGGTTCTCCGGCGCGTTCTTAGCCGCCAGTTCCAGCGCTTCCATCGGCGGGATGGGATCAGCGCCGCGATAGGGGCGACTGAGGGCGGGTTGCTCGGGCGCGGCAGCGCTGGGCGTCGGTGCAGCTTCGCCGGGCTCACCGGGCAACCGCGCGCCTTGCGGCTCGCCACCGGATGGTTTTGGCGCGCCATCGGGGCCGAGATAGGGACGGCCGACCGCGTATTTGTAAGTGCGGATCGGCGCGCGAATGCCGAAATCAGCCACCGCACCGAATGCGCCGGCCATGCCGATATCCGTGAGCGCCTGGCCAAGGCCGTGGTCCAGCCCGATCTGCTTGCGCCAGGCCTGCACGGATGGCTGGATCGCCGCTTCCGTGCTGGCATTGGCGACGGCCTGCTTGATGGCCATCCACGTCAAACCCTTGACGCCCGCGCCAGCAGGCCCGCCGCCCAGCACCCCGCCGGCCACTTGCACCGGATCGTGCAGCGCGGCGTAAGCTCCTCCGGTCAGTCGCGCGGTCCAAGCCATCAGGCCTTTGTCGGATTTCTCCCACACTTCGGCGGCGCGGCGCTCGGCTCCAGCCGACATCCGTTCGGCGTCGAGAAGAACGGGCCGGTCCGCGCCGATGATATCCGCGAATAGGGGGTTTTGCTCGGTCAGCTCCTCCAGCCGCTTGCGGAAGTCGCCATGTGGGTCGAAAGCGGGGCGGTCGGCGCGCGGGTAATACATATCGCGCGGATCGGCGGCCTGCGACATCGGGTTGGGGAGATCGATGTCAGGCAGCACCTTCTTGATGGCGTCGATGCGCTTGTCGTAGGCACGGTCGGCAGCGACGTTGTTGCCAACGCCGGTATGGGTCAGACGTTCCGATTCCAACGTCGAATTCAGGATCTCGCCGAACATGGTCGGCTTGCCCGGCTCGAAAATCGGGCGATCTGGCGCAATGATGGCACGATGCTCGGGGCGCTCGACAGCAAGCCCCTCCATGCGCTTCTGGAATTGCGTTTCCAGTTCGACGAGATGGCCGGGGTCGGTGGCCTCGGCGAACGGGTTTTTCAGTTCATCCGCAGGCAACGGTTTGACCGCGTCGGCCTGTCGGATCGCCTCGATACGCTCATCATAGGCCGTGCGCCGGGTGTCAATGCCGAATGTCGATGGCGCTTCATCACCGCGCGTAACGTTGTCCAGCTCGTAGCGCGGGCGCTCGAAAAATATGCCGCTCATACTGCGTCAGCCTCCAAGGCCGGAAAGGGCGAGTGGGTCGTCGATCGCGGGGGCAGCCGGCGCGGGGCGTTGGGCAGCGTCATAGGGCCTGCGCATCTGGAAATTCAGCTCATCACCGCCAGCGAACAATTCCGGGCGTCGATTTTGTAGAAACGGCCGGAGCCGGTACATGTCGATTTCGAACGGTTCGCCGGGCGCGTCCTTCCGGCGCAGCAACGTTACTTCATCGCCTGTGGCCGATGGGTCGGCAAGGTTCACGCCATAGCGGCCATTGCCAGTTTGCACCAAAGTGCCCCCTTTGACGCGGTTCAGTGAAACCGGCTTTCCGTCGGAGCCAACGGGAACGCTGAGTCCTGCCCCTTCCAGGTCGCCGGGCTGGATTGCATCGATAGTCTGGCGCCAGCCGTCTTGCCGGATGAACGGCGGGATGATGATGTTACGCTGTCCCCAACCTGGATTGGCGTCATCAATGCCGCCGTATTTCTCGCCATTGATCGTGCGTTCGCCGATGGCCTCGCGCAGGCCCTGCCGCCAGATATTGGCGTCGAAATCGGTGATGTTCTGCTTGCGTGCGCGGATTTCGTAAATCGCGTTGGCGGTGTCGGTGATGGCGTTCTCCGCCGTTGGCATGCCGGATAGCGCCGCGCCAAGTTCGTCGGTCAATGCCTTGCGCACGATCTGGCGCGATCCCCCCGCCGACTGGAACCCCGGTGCTTTGCGCAGTTTGATCCCCTCGACGGCATCGCGGGCAGCGGCCGACAGTCCAGTTTCGGCGACCATGCCGCCGATGATCGCGGCGGTTGGGCTCTCCTTGGAGACCTCGGCGAAGATGTCCCGCGCTCTATCGCCGGCAGCGCTGGATATCGCTCCAGCCACGGCGAGCGCCCTGTCGCCGCCTTCATCAAGCCCCATGGCCAGCCGCTGGCGCTCATCGGGTCGCAGATATTTCGGCTCCAGCCCATAATGGTCCGCGACCGAATTGGCCTGTTTGACGCGCATCGCCACCGAGCTTGCGCCACCGTCCGGCGCGGCGAAATCGATGGGTTGCACTTGGATATGCCCAACGCGTTCAGCCCAGCCCAGCGCGTCCTGCTTCAGTTCGGTGCGCATGGTGTCGAGCAGCTTGTTCGCCATGGTCAGCCGCTTGGCGTCGAACGCAGTCGCGCCGCCTTCGCGCAGGCGTTCGGTCTCGGCGCGGATTTCACCGTCAAGCTGTTGCGGCGTCCATTTGCGGGCAACATCCTGCCATTGCACCACCGCCTCGGCCTGGGCAAAGCTTTGCCGGACATCGGGGTCGCCGGCTTCGGCTACGCGGGTGCGCAGCGCGGCAAGCTGGCCGGGCTTGGGCGAAAAGCCCTGTTCAGCGATCTTCTCGAAGTCCGATACGTCCTGGCGCACCTCGGCGGCTTCCTGCTTGAGCATGGTCCGCGCGGTGGCCGCCAGTTTGAGCCGCTGGTCGACGCTGAGATTGCGATAGGGGCCGGTGAGCGCGGGCGCGGATGGCTGAATGTCCGTCACATTGGCGCCAGCGGCGCGTTGGTATAGCGCATCCGGATAGCGGCTCGACGCCGCACCGTGTTCCTGCAAGGTCAGCGCCTTCAGGAAGCGCGTCATATTCTCCGGTTTGTCGAGTCCCAGATCGGCGTCCGGCGCAATGCCCATGGTGCGCGCGATGTTGCGCGCGGCGTCATCATTGCCGGGCGTCCAGCCCATCCGGCCCGCGATCAGCTCCATCGCCGACGTTTTGCCGCTCTGATATTTGCGACGGGCGAGGTCAGCCGCCGCGCTCATGCCCTGTTGCGGCGTTTCAAACACGGCTTGAGTGTCGCCCTGGTCAGTGTTTTTCGATGGGCCGGTGACGCCGGCAAAGGCAAGGCGTGAGGTGTATTTGATGTTGCCGGGGTTGTTATTGCGCATGCCGGCGGGGAGACGTTCGCGTTCGGCGGCAGGGATCTGGAATGCCGGGGCCGGCACGGCCCCGGCTGCTACTCCCGAAAACGGCTGCGCGCGCGTCTCGGGGTTTTCCTGCGTGTCGAGCGGCTCCGCGCCCAGGTCGCGCAGCACGCCGCGCGCGTTCTTTTGTTCGGCCAAGACCTTCTGGCCATATTGCATTTCAAGGTCCGCCACCTTTTCGCGGCGTAACGCGTCCTTCTCAGTCTTCGACAGCCAGGGGTTGGTTGCGATCTGGCCTTCATAATCGGCGCGGAATTTCTCGAAGTTCTCCGGCGTGGCAATCCTGGGCAGAGTGCGGTTGGCGAAATCGTCCAGACCAGCTACCGAGGAGCGCCGCTGCTCCGTCCTACCGAATTTCGATGCCGAGCCGTAAAGCTCGCGCTCGGCGTCGAACGCCTTGACGTCGTATTTGCCGCGCAGCGCGGGCGGCACGGTGTCAAGAAACTCCTTGGCCCTGGTCTTGTAGCCTGTCGCCCAACTCTCGGCGAAATTGCCCGCCTGCCCAGGCTCCATCTCCTGGCCGGCCTTCTCCAGGTCAAGCTGCTGGTTCCATGTGAACTCTTTGAACTTGCGCTCGGTCTCGTAATCGGCAACCGCATTGTTGTGCTTTTCGAGCGCGTTGAGGGCGGGGCCGATCGTGGAAATGCCCTTGCCCAGATCGGCGACGCCCTTGCCGATGGCGGATGTGTCATAGCTGGCGATCGGGCGGCCGGAGCGCGCCGACGGCATCGCTGGCAGATCGTCGCGGGTGGGAAGCTTTGCCATTTAGCGGCCGGTCCGTTCCTGTTTTGCCGTCAACTCAGCCATCCATCCGCCTGTCATGGGTAGTACCCGCCACCGCCCGTCGATGCCGACGCCGGATTGTATTTGCTCGCCATGCTGGAAATCCCCCCAAGGATTGTGCCCATCGCGCTGTAGGACGCGCCGCGCCGGGCGGCCGCACCTTCCGCGCGGCGGCCCACGGCCTGCGCATCGATGCCAGTCCGCCTGGATTCACCGCCATACATCGCCATCTGCTCCTGCATCGTGCCGTATTTGGCGATCTCGTCGGCTATCGCCAGGGCGGTGGGATCGGTTGCCGAGAAGCCGGACGCGGCGGCTTTGTTCTGCCCCTCGGACAGCGCCAGATCCCGCCTGCGGCCCAGTTCCTGCGCGTCGCGCTGGGCGGATGCCTGTTCTTCCTTGGCCTTGATGTTGAGTTGGGCGGCTTCGTAATTGGCGGATTGCTGCGCCGTCTTGCCAGCGGCGATGGTGCCACTCGCCTGAACGAGTGCTCCCGCCCCCGATGCACCGGCCGCGATCAGAGGCAGCATCAGCTCAAGTCCGGTCATACTTACGCGCTCCAGCGGTAAAGATATTGGGTTCTGGGATCGATTTCGAAGCCCAGCGATGTCAGCCAGGCCACCGCGCGCGGCTCTCTGGTGTCGGCCATGACATAGACATAGCGGACGCCGCGCGCGCGGCAGTCAGCCAGGAAGCGGATCGCGGCGCGCATGATGTGCATTCGGTAGGGCCGGGCTTCCGGCGTCAGATCCACGAAGCCCAGCCAGCGGCCCCGGTCGAGCGCGACGCCGCCCAGCGCGATGATCGCGCCGTCCAGTTCCATGCAAATGGCGCGGATGGATGGCTTGTTGGCGATGGCTGAGAAAGCGTCGATGTCAGCGCGGGTGGCAGGGCGGATGATGGGTGGTATGAAAAACCCCGTGAGGGCTGGGTGAACGGATATCTCCCGAGGGACTCGAACCCTCGCGGCCCCCGGCCACGGGCCTAGCATCCAGGCGGGAGATAGGCAGGCTATTGCGGCCGTTTTGGCTGGGCTCGCCGATGCGGGCCCGAATGCCGCTCCCACACATGGCGGGGCGGGCGATGATGTTCTGGCGGGCCGGACGCTACGCCGACTAACGGACCTAGCGCTCGCCGGGTAGCCCGCGCATCTAGTTTTGCCGCGTGTCTGCTTCCACGCCGCCGCCAGAATTCCGAATACCTACGCCCGGCGATCAACCCGAACGGCCTGCCGAAGCAGGTCTTGAGATGAGCGGGGCCGGTGCGGTGTCCCGGCTTTCCTGCTCCCGGTTATCGCGTCCCGGAAGGCCCACGCTCAGACGATGCTTCTGACGGGCAGTCTTTCGGACCCCACCCACTGCTCAATGGTCATGAAAGCGCGGGGTAAACGGCTCACCCCGCCCGATGGTCCTTACTCCCCTTGCGGGGCCGCCAGAATTTGCCCGCCCTGATGGATGGACCAGTAGCGCCCCACCCACCCGCATTGGCAAACTATGGTGCCTTTCGCCACGGAGTTGAACCGTGGATCTCCAGACTAAAAGTCTGGGCTCTACCGTTGAGCTACGCCGGCATATATTGGCAAAGGGGCCCGGATTTGAACCGGGGTCTTCGGTTTTGGAGACCGAAATCCTAGACCGCTGAACGAACCCAATGCATTAATTCGTGTCGCGCATAACAACCCGCGACGGGCCGAGGCTGAAATAGCGTGAGTGAGCCGCGATTGCAAGCGCGCCGCTCAAACCTTCTCGCTCGTCCCCACTGTCGGCGCGATAGCCAGCACTGTGGCGGGCCGTGGCGCCTTGGCGCGCAGATGAATGCGGCTGTCGGCATCCCAAAGTCCGGGAAACGCCATCGCCGCCTGATCGAATGTGGGGAAGATCGTGTCCGCGTCCACCACGGCCCCGTCGATGACACGCGGCAGCGGGTCGAGATGGCCGGTGTCGCTGCCGAAGAAAAGGCCGTTGTTGTGAGTATTGTGGAGTACGAAAATGATCTTGTCGGTGCGCTTCATCTGCCCCAGCGCCGTGCCCGCTTCCGCCGCATAGGCCAGCTTGGTGGATGTCCAATCGGCGTTGTAGGCCTTCCCGGCCACGGCATGGTGCACGGGCGTGGCGAGCGTGATCGTGCCTGCCCCGGTGTCCACAGCGTAAACCGTCTGCACGCCGCTGACATCGGGCGAGCGATCGACGCCGGGAATGGAACCGGTGTCATCGCTCCAAACCACCGCGTCAAGGCCCGCCAGATGCAAGAAGCCGGTCAGCGTGGCCGTGCGCCCGGTGTCGGTGTAGCTCTTGGCGCAATCCATGATCCAGGTCAGCCCGGTATCGCCAACGCATTCCGATTCCAGCGCCCATTTCTCCAGATAGCGCTTGGTCACGCCGTTGATGGTGCGGTTGATGTGGTAGTAAACCGCATCCTCGCTGATCCCCGGCAGCACCATGGCCCGTTCCACCGCGCCGTCGGTTTCCCACATCGACCAGCAGATCACCTCTTCCTGCGGCTCATAGGTGAGGATGCCAACCGTCCCGTCGGCCAGCACGATGTGGAAGCGGGTGTCGGGCTGGCGCTGCACCGCGATGGACACCACCCCGGCGGCCAGCAAATCGGGCACCAGCAGCGTCAGCTCGGACCCTTCATAATCGCCGAAATTGTTGCCCTGCGTGCCCGCGCCGACCATGAACAGCCGTTGCAGCGAGCGCTGGATAAAGATGGCCCGGTTGTCCATTTTCAACGCGCGCAGGTTTGCCGCGCCTTGCGTGCCAAAGCCGCCCGCCGAGGAGTTGGCCGGCGTCAGCGGCTCATCGAGCGATGATGAGCGCATGGTAAGTTCGGCGCCCGCCGTACCCACGATCAGCCGCAACAGCGACAGCAGATAGCGAATCTTGTCGACCGGACCGGAACCA
>Ga0214473_10007739_pt1 | contig 12720 bp, 10 predicted proteins | sample RVTome_7_FD_203509 | JGI IMG/M metagenome (GOLD analysis project Ga0214473, IMG submission 203509) | Soil microbial communities from uranium-contaminated site in the Upper Colorado River Basin, Wyoming, United States - RVT98D197 | ecosystem: Environmental > Terrestrial > Soil > Contaminated >... | reverse complement strand
GTGGTTACTGTCGGGGTTCCTGATTTTCTCAAATGTCTGGCGGGCGATTATCTATTTCAACGATGGGCTTGGCCTGCATATCGAGCTGTGGGCTTTTAGCATCACGCCCATTGAGCCGAAGCCGGTCGCGTTTGTTAACGCGGCTCTGATGGCGGTAATTGTGTTTCTGCTCGTGCGTTCCGCCTGGATCGGGTTTTCCGATTGGCGCACGCGTCGTCTTATTGAAAGGGAATCATAGGTGGCAACTCGAACCGAGTACAAGCCCTCCTTGATCTCCTGGAATTTGACCAAAATGTGCAACCTGCGCTGCCCGCACTGCTATATGGAGGCCGGTCGGAAGGCGGAGAACGAGCTGACGACGGAGGAATGCCTGGGGCTGATCGACGAGATGAAAACCCTCGGCACAGAAATGCTGATTCTGACCGGCGGCGAGCCGCTTCTGCGTCAGGACATCTACGATATCGCCCAGTACGCATCGAGCCAAGGGATCTGGGTGGTGATGGGCACCAATGGCGTTCTGGTCACCGACAAGGTCGTCGAAAAGATGATCGAATGCGGTGTGCAAGGAGTGGCCATCAGCATCGATTCGCTTGAGCCGGCGAAACACAACCATTTCCGTGGCGGGCCGAATGCGTGGGAGCATTCGGTACGAGCGTTGGACATCTGCCGGGCGAATGGCCTTCAAGTCCTGGTTCAGACCACGGTCATGGAAATGAATTACGCCGAGATTCCCCAGATGCTGGCATTTTCCCGCGAGAAGGGGGCCTGGTCCTTCAATTTGTATTTTCTCGTCCAAACCGGCCGCGGCCAGCAGATGAACGATCTTTCCTCTGAACGGACGGAGACCATGCTCTCGAACCTGGTGGACTGGCAAGATCAGTACCGTCCGATGCTGGTGCGCTCCAAGTGTGCGCCGCAATTCAAGCAAATCGCCTACGAGAGAGGATTGGGAGGCCTAGAGAGCGGCGGTTGTATGGCTGGCACCCAGTATTGTCGGATCACGCCACAGGGCGATGTTACCCCATGTCCCTATATGACCCTTGTCGCCGGCAACGTGCGTGACCAGAGCTTTGGCGAGATTTGGCGGACATCGTCGGTGTTGCAGGAGCTTCGTGACCTGAAGCAGCTCAAGGGACGCTGTGGCCGATGTGAGTTCAACGAGCTGTGCGGCGGCTGCCGGTGCCGGGCCTATGCTGCCTATGGGGACCATTTGCAAGAAGACCCGGCTTGTCGCTACCAGCCGACCGGACAACCGCTGCAACTCGAGGAGATTCTCTGGAGCGCGGAAGCCCGGGACCGACTGGAGCGCATCCCCATCGCCTTTATCCGCGGGAAGGTCAAGCAAGGGCTGGAAACTTACGCTCAACGCCAGGGGGTTGACCTGATCACACCCGACGTCATGAAGAAAGCTTTGGCTGGCGAGGGGCGACCCGAAACGTTCCGCAAGATGGATTGATCCCTTCCTACATCCCGAAGAAGTCCTTGGCCTGGTCTAGCACCTGCGCATCGATCTGCGCCAGCCCGCGCTCCTTCGCGAATTTCTCGATCCCGGTCTTTGCCATGGGGCGGGCGAACTCGGGGATGTTCCCCAGCCGTGAGGTCGCCTCGGGGGTCCACGGGAGCGAGCCTTCCCCGCCCGCGCCCATGTCCCGCACCAAGCCCGGGAAGGGGCACCTGGAGGCGCCCACGGTCCCGGTCGGTTCCGCACCGACCTCGACCCCCAGGGAGGCGACCACCTGTGTCTCGTAGGGGTTCGTCAGCATTGCGAATTCAAATGCACAGCTCGGACATCGGTAGAGGACCGTGAGTGAGCCACGCTCGGGGGGTCTGGCCTCGATAAGCTTCATGGCCTCGTCGCAGGACACGCAGAGGAACTTCATCTTCTCTCCTCGGGGGCAGGGGCACGTTCGGCGACGCGTCGGCAGACCTCCTCGGCGATCCGCCGCACCGGCTGCCAGGAAACCGGCGCGGTCGAGTCGGAGGGGAAGCCGCCCCGATCGCAGAGCGCAGCCAGCTCGGGGTCGAACGGCACGCTTCCCAGGCAGGGAAGATCGAGCTTCACCTGCGTCTGCGCCGGGAACAGCGGCTTGACCCTCTCGCAGTCGGGGCAGTAGTAGCCTTGCATGTTCTCGACGTAGCCGAGGGTCCGGTTGGTGGTCTTCCGCAGCGCGTCGTACGAGCGGGCCACGACCCCCCTCGCCAGATCGGAAGGGATGGTGACCAGCACGAACAGCGCCCTGGGGCCCAGGAGCTCGGCGTACTGCACGATCCGCTCCGCGCCCGGGGGCAGGTCGACCAGGAGGTAGTCGAGCTTTCCCCAGTCCATGCACGCCAGGAGCTCCCTCAGGATCGTGAACTCCCGGGTCGCCCGCCACGTGTGCGACGACCCGCTGGTCACACTCTCGAACTCCACGGCGTGCGGCTCCGGGAGGAGCATGCCCATCGAGACCACACCGATCCCGGACCGGGTGGTGGGGACCGGTGCTCCGCTCTCGCCGGGAACCAGAATCCGGTCCTGCAGGCCTCCCAGCCGGGCCTGGGAGGGACCGTTCAGGTCGGCGTCCAGGATGGAGACTGCGTTTCCCAGCTCGCGTAGCGCGCAGGCGAGCTGCATGGTCAAGGTGCTCTTCCCCACTCCCCCCTTCCCGGATCCGATGGCCAGCAGGTTGCGAACGCCGGAGAGGCTCCTGACGACGTTCTCCTGCTGCGCCTGGACCTGCTCCAGGATGTCCGACCCCCCGTCTCCTACGATGTCGTAGTAGCCCTTCACGCCAAGCTCCTGGCGTAGCGGGTGTAGGCCTGCCTCTTCTGGAAGCCCATCGACTCAAGGTGAACCGAGGAGATCTCCTCGTCGGAGACCCTGGGAACCGTCACTTCGAGGGAGCCGGCCTGGCAGGCGACCCGAACCACGATCTCGAGCAGGACCGAGGCGTCGGCGTTTTCCCCGTCGCCCCGCCGCGTTGTTCCGCCGAGGGCGACGATCTCGCGCCGGCCGTGTGCTGGGAGGTCGCGGAACAACGCGTAGGCCTCCACCCGCGTGTCGGATGCGATGGCCAGACCCCGGAGCTGGTCCTTGCGGTTCTGCAGCGTCGGTAGAGCGCGCTCCCAGCTGCGCGATACGCAGGGATCGAACGCCTCGCAGCGGAGGAGATCGTCCAGACTGGCCGGGCCGACCGCGCCCGTTGCTCGGACGGGCGCGAGGGGGCTGCTCAGTACGAAGTCGGCGAAGCTCTCCTCCGCCTGATACCCCACGGCCTCAAATAGATCGCGCACCGTCGGCTGGTCCTCGGGCAGCTCCGCCACCAACCGGGGGGGACCCAGGACGGAGAGCTTCTGGCCCAGCGACTCGAGCAGGTGCCGGGCGTGGCCTTGCCGCTGGAAGTCGGGATGGACACCGATCCAGTGGATGAGGGTCTCCCGCTCCCGCTTGGCGCCGATGACCACGCCGATCGGATCGCCGTCGGCCGTGGCCACCATGCAGCTGCTGCACCAGACGTTCAGCTCTCGGATCTCCCGCTTGAAGTCGTCGGGGGAGATTTCTCCCTGGTCCGGAAAGTGAACGACGCAGCAGGCGTTCACTGCGTCGGTCAGGAACGCGATGTCGTCGGTTCTACAGAAGCGGTAGGCGGGCATCGTCCCGGACTCGTTACTCCTCGGAATCCCCCCTCTCGGTCAGGAGCATCCGCACGGCGGCCAGCTCGGTGATCGGGCGCACCTCGTTCAGCGGCTCCTCCTGGTCGCCCTTTCCCGGCTCGGAGCCGCGCCTGCTTGCCGCCGGACATCGCGCCGCGGCCGCGGCCTCTTCGCGGCGCTCCCCATCGGAGTGGGCGCTCTGCTGAGAGACCATCTCGGCCATCATCTGCAGGCCCAGCTCTATCCCGGCCTCGACGCGTTCGAGGTCGATCTGCCGACTCCCCTGCTCGCGGGCCAGATCCTCGATGCGCGCCTGGGTCCGGTCGCGCATGAAGCCGGCGGGAACGCGTTGGATGCGCGCGATCGCTTCCTCGGTCCAGTCGAACCCAGAGAACAGCGGTGTGGCGTGGGCATCGCGCGCGATCAACCTCCTTCCGTCCGGACCGGGTTCGGGCGTCGGCTCGGCGCCGGCCACCTTCCCCGGCGCGACGGCGAACGGGAGCCCCGTCTCCTCCTCGATCAGCTTCCGGGCGAACTCCAGCGTCACGGTCTCGAGCTTCCGCAGGCGGGCCGACTTCTCGATCCGCGCCTTGGTGCGCCGCCGCAGGTAGGCCTCTTCAATGCCGCGCAGCGCGCGGCGCGCCTCCTGGGTCCAGCGCAGCTTCCGCCCGTCGTAGCTGAGCTCGTCTTCGGCCCCGCCCTCGCTCTTTACGAGGCTCTCGACCATCTCGGCCGTCAAGAACTCGAAGGCCTTGCCGCCGCACACGGTACACACCATCGGGTCGGGCTCATTGGCGGTCAGCCCGCAGGCCTTGCAGATCGCCAGCGACCGTTCCTGCGCGCGCCCGATGGCGACCGCCTCGGCCAGCCTGTCCATTGGGGCCCGCTTCGGCATGAAGCGCGCCATGGCCTCGTCCAGGAGCGAGCTCGTAACCACGCTGTGACCCTTCTCGAGCGCCAGGCGCAGGATCGCGGTCCGCGCGATGCCCACGACCAGCTTGGGAACGCGCTCCATCCGCTCCTCCGCCTCTCGGGTCCAGCGGATGCTTTCCTCGGCGCGGACGTCGAGCTCGGGTCGAACGGCGCCCGTGGTGAGCAGGAGGTCGCACTCGGAGAGCCGCAAGAGGTTCTCCGCGTTGCTTCCGAGGGCCGTGTCCTTCGGATCGCCATGGACGCCGATCCGCCCCAGGACCACGAGCCAGGGCCTCGTCTTGCGCGTGTGATCGAGGACCTTCTGGAAGGTCTTGCCGTCGAGGAGGGTCTTGGTGACCTCGGTGCCCTCGGCGGCGGCCATCTGCTCGCCGACGTTCAGGTGGGACTGGTAGATCTGGGCGAGGCCGGTATCGATGATCTCCTCGTGGAGCTGGTTCTGCTCCTCGAAGCGGAACACCTTCGCCGCCTTGTCGGTGAGGGCCCCTACCAGCCCGTTGAAGACGACATAGTGCAGGTAGGGGTCGTACACCGAGATGAGCTCGACCCGCTTGTCGAACGCTTTGGCCAGCGCGAGGGCGATCTTCAGCGCCCCGAACGACTGCGGGCTGCCGTCGATGCCCACGAGGATCGTGTCTCGCTCCGGCTCGCCCTTCTCGGGCAGGTGCTTGACGATCCAGGCGTCCTGGCGGCAAGAACGGGTCACGCGCTCGCAGACCGAGCCGATTTGGCTGTCGCGCTGGCGGCCGAGGCCCAGCGCCCCCAGAACCACCAGGTCACAGTCCGACTCCTGCAGATCCCGGCGGATCTCGGCGTGGTGCTTCCCGTCGATCATCCGGCCCTCGAAGGGCAGCTCCTCGTTTGCACAGACCTGCTTCATGCGTTCCAGGTAGCTGTCCGAGATCAACTCGAGCCCCAGGGTGATCAGGCTGTCGTGGATCTTGCGCTGCCGCTCGAGCTCCGTCTCCTCCAGATACTCTTCGGGGAGCGAGTACTCCATCTGCTTGAAGCGGTAATCGTGCATCTTGGCGGCGTAGACGTGACATCCCACCAACTCGGAGCCGAATGCCTTGCCAATGCGCACGGCGGCTTCGATGGCCCGGTTGGAGTGTGCCGAGTTGTCGACGGGCACGTAGATCTTCTTGTACATCGGTGCCTCCACGCTCATGGGTTGGATGCTACTCGTGGGTCCGGCCCTCTGCCAAGGCGAATCGGAGTGGCCGGAAGAGCTCGAGGTGACGTCTCGAGGTGCTGGACCACCGCGCCGGCCTGGAGCTCGGCGTCACGAACCAGGGAATCCATTCCCAATCCCCGCAGGCCGTTGCCGCCGATGAACAAACCCGGATGCTCTCGCGAACGGTGCTCGATGTCCTCGACCCGCTGCGTGTGCTCGAGCAGGTACTGCGGCATCGCCTCCAGGTGGCGGTGCACTTCGCACGCGAGCGGGGCCGCGCGAACACCGAGGGTCCGACGCAGCTCCGCGGCGGCGATGGCGGCCAGATCAGTCTCGGACTGCCGTGCCACCGTGGGATGACACGCGCCTCCGACGAAGAGGCGCAGCTGACAGGCACCGTCGGGAGCGCGGTGACCGGGATAGATGGAGCTGCTCCACTGGACGCCGAGAACGGGTGATTGCTCGCATTGGGGGATCAGATAACCGAATCCGCGCAGGGGGTTGGGCACGTCCTTCCGGCGGTAGCCGATCGAGATCACGGCAACCGAGGCGTAGCGAATCTGCGCCAGCTGCCAGGCGATGCGCGCATCCAGCGACGTGAAGAACCGGGAAGCCGCGATGGCTGGGGCGGCCGACACGAAGGCCCGACACCGAATCACCTCCGGATGGGCGCCACCCACGCGAACGCTGAACCCGGCTGCCGGCCCACGGGACGCCACAACGGCCTCGATGGGCGCGTCGCAGCGGATCGCCCCGCGCCTGCTCGAGACGACCCGGAGCCGCAACTCGTCGATGAGTTGCTCGCAACCGTCGCGGAAGGAGATGAGAGGGTTGACCTTTCCGGTGGAACGCAAGAACGTGGACAACAGCGAGCGGTTCCTGCTCGCAAGGGCGGCCATCTCGGGCAGCGACGCCTGCAGGCTCACCTGCGTTGCATCTGCGGCATAGATTCCAGAAACGATTGGATCGACGAGCACCTGTGCGGCCTCAGGGCCCAGTCGCCGGCTCGCGAAGGCGTCGACCGTTTCCTCACCCTCGTGATTCGGCTGGAACGGCTCGAGAAGCATGCGCAGCTTGCCGCGTGCGCTGAGCAGATCGCTGCGCAAGAAGCTGCCGACCGAGGAGGGAAACCGATGGAGCCGGCCGCCCCTTTGCACCCATCGAACCTGCTCCCGGTCGTTCGAGAGGATGAGCTGGTCTTCCATGCCAAGGGCCGCAGCGAGTCGCCGCATGGCACCGGACCTGTCGAGGAAACCTGCGGGTCCTGCTTCCATGACGAAACCATCGCGCGTGATGGTTCGTATGCAGCCACCGGTGCGTTCCCGGGCCTCCAGACACAGAAGGCGGGTCTCCGGTGCCCGTCGCAGGATGCCCTCGGCGACCGCCAGGCCGCTGAGCCCCCCGCCGCCGACGGCGACGTCGAAGCTATTGGTCGCCACGTTCACGACACCGAGGCCTCTCGGAGCTCCGTAGCTCCCGGCTGCTCCTGGTTCGCCCAGTGTTGCCTGAGGCGACGGAGCGCGATCGCCTCGCCGCCGGCAGTCAGGAAGACCACGGCGAGCGGCCAGAGCCAGGTCGTCCAGGGAGTATCGGGCTCGAGCAGGAGGTAGTACCAGCGTGAAATCGCCCGCCGCTTGCCGACCTCTCCATTCTGGCCGTCCCACACGTTCCAGGCGATCGGGATCATCCTGCCGGGGGAGAACTCGACCTCGTCGTCCCCGGCTGCCCGGAGGCTCCGCCGCAGGACCACCCGGAACTGCCCATCTCGATATTGGCCCGCGCCCTTCACCCGCGACCTCCGCGGTGTCACCGCGTCCATACCGCGGGCGAGGACGGTCCCGATTCCGCCGCCGGCGGTCCACTGCCAGCCGTCGACCGGACGCTTGCGGTCGCCCATCAGGAAATAGGGCTTCGCTCCCTCCTCCATCTGGGCCGGGAAGAAGACGGACACCCGATCGCTGGGCTCTTCCTCCCCTCCCTGGTTCTCGAACCGGTCGTTCCAGGTCAGGAGGAGCGCCAGCTCCTGCTCGTCGAAGAGGGCCTGAACGGTCAGGCCCTGGACCGAGGGATTGAACAAGCGGGGCTCCTGGGTGATCTGGCCCGCGAGGCGGACGTCGAGCGGTGGGGCCTGGTCCCAGGCCGGGGCGAAGGGATCCTCGGGGACGGCATCGGTCTTTCGGGCCCGGACGATCTCCCCCCAGATCGGCTCGCGACCGAGGCTCTGGACGTAGTTGGCGAGGTGCCACAGGTCCTCCGCGCTCCACGCATCCGAGAAGGACGGCATGGGGGTCCCGTTCACTCCGGTGGTGAGCGTCCGGAAGAGGTCCTCCACGGAAGCGCCTCCGCGGAGCGTCCAGGGCTGGGTCAGGTCGGCGGGGTTGATCCGGAACTCCCACTCGTCCTCGAGCTCGGCCGCCGAAGGGCCATTCCCGCGTCCGCCTTCGCCGTGGCACTTGGCACACTCCGCCTTCTCGTAGACCTGGGCGCCGCGCTCGAGGCTCTCGGGCGTGGGATCGGGCTGGCCCCCGAGCAGGAACTGCTTCTCCGGGGGGTAGTCCACGAAGTCCGGGCTGAAGCTTTTGATGTAGTCCACCAGCTGCCAGATCTGCGCGTCGGTCAGAAGACCTCGCCAGGTGGGCATGGAGCTGCCCGGCATGCCGTTGGCGACGATCCGGAACAGGTCCTCGTCGGTCGGCAGCTCGCCCTGCGGCGTCCGACGGATCTTGTAGATGCCCCGCCTGAAGTCGCGCGGGCGGGGGTGGAGCAGGTCGGCCATCACGCCCTGCCCGTCTCCTTCCTCACCGTGACACTGCGAGCAGAGGTCTCCATAGAGCGCCTTTCCGGCGGCCAGGTCCTCCGCAGAGGCCTCACGCGGGCTCGTCGGGCCGAGCTTGAAGCCCTTCGCCGCGAAGTCCTGCGCCGGGGCGAGGCCGGGGAGGAGCACCGAGCCGGCGAGCAGCAGGACGCATCGGCGCGAGGGCGCCATCAGTGGTCCCAGGTCCGTGGCGTCGAGCCGGAGGCGGCGTAGATGTAGGCGACGACCTGCCAGATCTCCTCCTCGCTGAGGAAGTCCTGCCAGACCGGCATGGAGGAGTTCCACGGCGTCGCCCCGTGTGGGAGCCCGGGGCCGCCCGTGGCAATCCGCCAGTACACGTAGCCCTCCTCGAGCTGGGAGATGGTGCCGCTGTCCCGGAAGTTGGCGGGTAGGGGGTTGAGCGCAGCGGCGAAGTGGCCGCTCCCATTCAAGTAGTCCCCGTGGCAGAACATGCAGTTGCGGTAGTAGAGCCGTCTTCCCGCGGCCAGGTTCTCCTGGTTGGGTTCCATTCCCGGCGGTCGGCGCGCCCCGAGCACGTCGAAGTCCTTCCCGTTCAGCTTGAAGGTGGCCGGAGGCTCGGGGTGGATGGTCCGCGCTTCGAAGGGCGGGTCGAACTGAGGCCGCACGCCGGTGTAGGTGAACCAGCCGAGGAGCAATGGGAGGGCGACCAGCAGCAGGATTCGAGGTGCGGCGAGCCTTCTCTCCCGCAGGAGCGAGACGAGGGGGGCGAGGAAGGCGTCGAAGCGAGCCTGGTCAGCCACGAGGTAGATCAGGATCGCGACCGTCGCGATCGACATGTAGAGGCCCATCACCTGACCGGGGATGGGAGGCTGGACGGCGAACTTGAGCGCCGCCCATACCCCGAGCCAGGTGAGGATCGACAGCGGAAGCACCCGTCTACGCATTCGATTCCTCGGCCACGACGCCTTCCCTCCAGCGGTCAGCTGTTGAGCGAGCGAATGAACTTGACGATCGCCAGGATGTCGGCGTCGGTGAGCGCCGGGTTCGCTCCTTTCGGGGGCATGGGCACCCCGGTGGTGTTCAGCGGGTCGTCGACGGCGCGCCCCTGCTTGATGAACTCGACCAGCTCCCCGTCGCTCTTCGACTTGATGAACTCGCTGGTCGTCATGTCCTTTCCCAGGCCGGGCAGGCCCTTGGCGTCCGGTCCGTGGCAGGCCGGGCAGGTCCTCATAAAGAGCGCCTTCCCGTCCGCCGCGATCAACGACGCGGTCGACTCGACCGGCGTGCTAGGCGGCGCGATCGGCTCGACGGCAGGGGCGGGCCTCTCCGCGGGCGGCTCGGGGGATCGGGCGCGGAGCGCCAGGTAGAGCCCCCCGGCGAGCACGATCGCCCCCAGCAACGCGCCGACCGGGCGCCAGGACCGCTTCCCCCCGAGCCTCGCACTCGCGAGCTCGCCGGGAGCCGCTCCCTCGGCCGGGGACGGGGCCCGTTGCAGGGCCAGGAGCACTGCTCCGTTGAAGAGCAGGATCAGCGCCGCCAGGTGGACCGCCGGGTGGGAGAGGCGCTCGCGCAGTGAAACCTCCCCGGAGAGGTAGCTGACGAGCTGGTCCAGCTCCTCGCCGGTCAGCTGCACTGCGAAGTCCTTCAGCATCAGGTCCTTCTGGTAGCCGGCCGCAATGACCGCGTTCGGATCGACGATCGACTGACGGATCTCCGCCGCCGACAGCCGCTCTCCGACGTCCGCCAGGGGAGGTCCGACGAGCCGCGTGGTTCCGGTCACGTCGTGGCAGGCCACGCACCCGTTCGTGGTGAGGAGACCCGCCCCGGGATGGGTGCTCGCGGTGCTGGAGGGCGGCTTCTGCTTCCTGGCCTCGGCCGTCTGGACATCCGCGGCTGTGATCTCGACCGTGACCTCGCCGCCCAGCGACTGGAGGTAGGCGACCAGGGCCTTGAGCTCGGTGGGGCTCAGATCGGCCGGAGGCTTGTCGGCGGCCGGCATGATGCTCGCGCCGCCGGCCGTGGCGAACTCCTCGACCACGTACGCCCCCGGTTCGACGAGCGACTGCGTCAGGTAGGCCTCGGCGTCCAGGCCCGGCTGCCGCCTAGCGGCCCGGCCCCCCACGCCGCGGAGGTCGGGCCCGCGTGCATTCCCCTGCTCGGTGATCTTGTGGCAGAGGAGGCAGCCGCCCTTGGTCTTGAGCAGGGTCTCCCCCATCCCGACCAGGGTGTCGGTGTCGGTCTCGACCGTGATCTCGAGCTCGGGCGGTGGATGCTCTTCCGCCTGGGTCAACCACCACTGACCGATCCCCCCGTAGAACAGGGTGATCAGGATCACGAAGCCCAGGATTCTGAGGAATACCGCCGTCAACTCGCCCGTCGCTCCCTCCGCTCGGAGCGCATCGCCAACGCGAACACCATCGACACGAACAGGAAGAAGAAGATCACGATGATCGAGACGACCATCGTCGCGAACCCGTGGGTGGGGATGTAGGCCGCTTCGCTCGTGTCCCGCATGACCTGGTAGACATGCCAGTGCTGGCGGACGCCGGAGCGGATGTAGCCCATGAGCCCCATCAGCCAGGTGAAGGTGACGGCCAGGAAGAAGAGGACGTACTGCGACACCCGCGGCATCCGTCCCCACTGGATCTCGCCCAGGGACTTCGCCCCCCGGTACACCGGGACCTCGACGGCCAGGAACAGGACCATGAACGCCCCGACCATCAGCGGCTGGTACTTCGAGAGCCCGACCCGCACCGCGGCGGGGACGAAGTAGCCATAGACGCCGATCGAGACGATCCCCACGCCCACCGCCAGCAGGGCGACGGCCTGGATCCCCTTGCCGGGGACGGCGAAGGCCGCCAACGCTTCCTTGTTGCCCCGCCGGTAGAGCATGAAGTTCAGGAACGTCGCGAGGATCATCAGGTTGACGGCGGTATTCTTGGCCGACATGACCCCCAGGACGCCCAGCCTCGGGTGGTGGGCGGCACCCATGGCCTTCATCTCGGCGAAGGTGGCAATGATCGTGTGCGGCGTCGCCCACACCGCGAGGCCCGTCGCCAGGACGCACAACACCGGCGCCTGGTACTTGCGATAGCGCTCGCCGCCCGGGATGCGGCCCATGGCCAGCCACAGGTAGAGGTTGATGCCCAGGAACAGCGAGCCGATCAGGATGGCCTGCAGGATCCACAGCTGGGCGAACGAGCCGCCCATCATCGACACGCCCATCTGTTGGCTGTAGGCGTAGATCTCGAGGCCCAGGTAGTAGCCGGCGAACGGCAGGGGAATGAAGGCGGCCACGGCGATGAAGCTGCCGATGTAACCCATCCAGTCGAAGCGTGCCCGCTCCTCGTCGTCGGTGGCGGCCAGGAAGCGGAAGGCGGCGTAGGCGCCCACAACGGCCCCGCCGAAGCACACGTTCGCCAGCAGCCGGTGGATGTTGAGGGGGTTCCAGGCGTAGTTCACGAAGGCGTCGAACCGGCTCGTGACGGTAATGGCCAGGTCGCGGCCCTCCACCCCGCCCGGCGTCATCATGTAGCCCGTCCAGGCGTTCGTGATGACCAGGATGCCGACCCCCAGCACGTTGACCATCACGCCGAGGAACAGGTGCCAGCCCTTCCGCGACCCCTGGAGCAGGTCCCACGTGTACCAGTAGAGGTACGCGAATAGCGCCTCAGAGAAGATGGCCAGCACGTAGGAGGACCACGTGGGGTCGAACACCTTCTCCATGTGGGCGACGAACCTGGGGTAGAGCGTCACCAGCGCCACCAGGAGGAGCCCGCCCAGCGTCGCGGTGATCGTGTAGCTCATGGCCAACAGACGGGTGAACTCCTTGGCCAACCCGTCGTAGCGCTCGTCCTTGAGGAAGACGCCCATCACCTCGGCGATCAGCGCGAAGATCGGCACCCCCAGCACGAAGGCGGCGAACATGAGATGCGCCTGGGCCAGGCACCACACGAGGACCCGGCTGCCGATCAATGGGAAATACCGGTAGTCGGCGACCTCGAAGGACCGCGGGAGCAGGAAGGCCAGGAAGTAGACCACGGCCAGGATGAGCGAGATCTTCAGGATCCCGCCACGGACTCCGGCCAGAGCTTTCGGCCAGCCCATGCTCTCAGCCATGCGCGCCTCCCGTGGGGCTACCCCGGTTCCGTGGACAGTTGAGCGCTTTCGAGTCCAAGACCTTCGTGGCCTCCTTGTCGCTCATTCG